>JAAUYH010050105.1_pt1 | contig 21228 bp, 11 predicted proteins | sample 7278061 | NCBI WGS metagenome assembly JAAUYH01 (sample SAMN14350203, study PRJNA611818) | marine sediment metagenome | isolation source: surface marine sediment (0.6m) | place: French Polynesia: Moorea | collected 2018-08 | reverse complement strand
TTCATCCTTCGCCAAATGTAAAACCTACTTTCGTAAATTCCCTAGTAGTTGTCAGATGAACGGTGTTCATAGGCAGAGGTAGTGAATAACGTATTCCTCTAAAATTTTGCTATGAAGTTCACCTCGAAATAAATTACTCGACCATTCGTGAAGCTACGCAACAGAATAAATATAAATTAATTAGAATACAAGGCAGAAAGGCAATTTTCGGAAATCATAAGTTTTTTACGGTATTTGCTAGTTGGCTATTTGCAGTGAATTTCGATTTATTGCATTTTCTCCCTGACCTTACATCCGAGACAGTTAAGACGATTTGAAAGTAGCTTGCACCACCGCGTTTGGTCCAGCGATTCTAACAGAAGTTTCAAAGTTGTAAGTAAAAGCACCCTCATTTGGCTTGTACAGGTAGTATTATTTATGGAGTAACTTGTATTTCACATGGATAAATAATCTGGCGTAGGCGACTGCAAAGAATCATTCCTCCTCGGGTCTTCTCTCAATAAACAACTCCACCTAATAATTCAAATATATTTAAATAGAATATATTTTCCCTACCTCTGTTCATAGGTATTCACAAAATGTCCCTCCGCTGGTTGTACTACACTACAGTACCACCTTTAAAGCTTGTTTTGTACCGTACCGGTAGACGGTACCAACAGTATTCAAAAAGAAAGAAAATAAGTTGCAAGAAACTGTATTGATTCGGTAATGCCGTTAGTGGAGGAAGGTTAAATTCGAAGAACGAGGCAGTGGATCGGTGATTGGTGCACGGTCAAAGCACGCCATGCACGCAAACCGGCACAGTACAGGTACTGGTGCGGTAGATATCGAGTGTTCAGTTGATCTCCTGATGCACGCAATTGTACGGTTCGGAAACAACTTCTTCCCTGGCCACGCATCCGCCACATATTCCAGCAACTTCCCTTAGATCATTCCATCACGACCTGAAACTCTGCCAATCGATCCGCCACCAACACCTTGCGTGTGCCGATGGCGCCCTCGTCGTCAGAACCGCGAGCTCACCCGACTCGGGCGCCACTGCGAGTTCTGCTAATCGACAACTATGACTCCTACACATACAATTTAGCTCATCTTCTTACCTCTGTCGGAGTGCCTCCTGACGTCATCCGCGCTGATGCTTACGACACTCTCGATGCCGCTGGGGATTACGATGCCATTGTGGTTTCGCCTGGGCCTGGAAGTCCAGAGAAGGACACGAGTGCACTGGTGCGCTGTGCTGTAACCCAGCAACATATTCCACTTCTCGGCGTTTGTCTCGGCCATCAAGCGTTGTGCGCCGCGTATGGTGCGCGTGTGTCAAAAAATGTGCATGGTCCTGCTCACGGCGTAGTTGCCACGGTTCATCGAACATCAGCTAGCAACTTTTGCGGCTTATGGCGAGGAGCGCCTCTGAAATTCAGTGCGACCCGGTATCATTCACTCTCTGTCCAGCCTGATACCTTACCCGAATCCATAATTCCTGATGCATACTCGGCTGACCAAACTCTCATGGCCGTGCACCACGCACACTATCCTCTGTTCGGGGTGCAATTTCATCCTGAGAGTGTCGCTTCCGAACACGGCAAACTAATCGCTTCGAACTTTATCGCCATCGCCACCAAACTTCGTGATGCTCGTGCGCGTGTATTTCGAGTTCCGCGCAGACTCGACATCAGACCAACTTCAAATGGCGTCAGCACCAATGGTGTCAACAAACCGCAAGCAGTACAATCGAGGTATACCGTTCATCATCGGGAACTCGATGTGATTGATTTCGATAGCGAGGCGATATTCCGGCAACTATACTCGGATTCCAATCCGGCGTTTTGGCTCGATAGCAGCACAGCCCGGCAACATCGCAATGATGCGGAGCCCAAAACCCCACGAGGTCGTTTCTCGCTGATGGGCGATGCGCGTGGGCCGCACTCCGAACGGGTCTCGTACGATGTCCGCTCCGAGACCATCACAGTTTCTAACGGCGATGGTTCCATCGTCAAAACAATTTTGTCACACTCCGATATTTTCACTTACCTCTCCAACACTCTTTCCCAACGACACACACCGTGCCCATCCTCGCTACCGCTGCCCTTCAACGGAGGCTACATCGGTTACTTCGGCTACGAATTGAAGAATCAGGTGGCGGGAATTCGCGAAACTGCACACTCATCTTCCCATCCCGATGCCATATTTATTTTCGCCGACCGCTGCATCATCATTGATCATCTTGAACGCCGTGTACATGCGGTCGCAATAACTCCACGCGACTCCGGCACGGATGACACTGCGAAGCACTGGTTCAACACTGTACAACTACAACTTTCAAAAGTTTCACATCACCCAGAAAAACGGTCATCCGTCCCAACGCCCTCAACCAATTCTGAGCCTCTTCTTTTTTCACTAGAACGATCTCGATGCGAGTACCTTGACGATATCCATGCTTGTCTGCGTGAAATAGATGTGGGTACGAGCTATGAGGTGTGCCTCACAAACCGAATACGCACACGCGCACCAATCGACCCAAAACCACTTCACGTGTACACAACGCTCCGTCGCGTGAATCCTGCACCATACAGCGCCTACTTGCGACTCGACACGGACCTGGCCGTTTGCAGCAGTTCACCTGAACGATTTCTTCGAATAGAACCATCGGGCGCAGTCACTTCGAAACCTATCAAGGGCACACGGCCACGAGGTTCCACACCTGCGAGCGATGCTCAACTTTACCAATCACTTGCGACCTCAGCGAAAGACCGAAGCGAAAATTTGATGATCGTTGATCTTGTTCGCAATGACCTATCACGGGCTTGTGTCGCAGGCAGTGTACACGTACCTCGTTTAATGCAAGTGGAAAGCTACACGAGCGTTCATCAGCTGGTGAGCACGGTTCAAGGGCAGCTAGCACCACATTCGAGCGCCGTCGATGCAGTCCGTGCTGCCTACCCGATGGGCAGTATGACTGGCGCACCAAAAGTACGGACGCTCGACATCATCGATCGAATCGAACGAAGTGCAAGAGGCGTGTACTCGGGAAGTATTGGGTACTTTTCACTTTGTGGCGCAGCAGATCTGAACGTTGTGATCCGCACGGCGGTTATTCACAAGCGTGACATAGAAGTGGGTGTCGGTGGCGCCATAATAGCGCTCAGTGACCCAGAAGACGAGTACGAGGAGATATTAACCAAAGGCCGAAACATAATGCGCGCGTTAGCACTAGCTGTCACTGGACGGGATGAGTACCTTCTCAGTACCGAATAAATATCGTGAAAACAAAACATACGCACGTTCCGCGCATTACTCCGCCGGGATGGTGAAGACCGACAGTTTCCCATTCGGTTCACCGCATCGAATTCTCGACACGACGTTCGCTCCAAGTGCAGAGTCGGTATCAGCCGCACACACATTCAGCCTCAGCGCGAATTTTTCCGTTTTCAGGTGTATTTCAAAGCGGCGGCCCTGCGACACGCACAATGCAGTGTACAGCCGCCCCACTTGTGTGGGTGTTAGCGTCCCATCAATCTCTACCGAGTAGCGAATCGGTGTGTTCTTCCCGGTGACAACTTTACGCGCATTTTTCGGCGTCGCTGATACCAGAGTGCCCCAGCGAAAAGGCCAATCCGAAATGAGTTCGGGTACATCATTTGCATCGGCCAACGTTGGTCCCGCCGCCGTGATGAGGTTGTACAGGGCGTGGGTTTCACGATCCCCCTCGACCACAACACATGGCTCCGGATCCCCTGTTTCACCATCTTGGGTTTGAAAGGAAACTCCATACTTCGCCAGTAACTCTCGCAAACCTGCAGTAGCTCGGGAAAATGTCACTCGACAGGTCCCACTCAGCGAACCGCCGCCTTCGACTCTGTACGGACCAGGAGGTTTCGTTCGACCGAATCGAGCCACGGTTGTTGATAATCGAATATAAAAATGGCCCACATAGCCATGCCGATATGCATAAAAGAGTGCGCGGAATGCTGCTTGCCATCGAGACACGCGTGCTTTCGCTCGACTCCTCGGGTTTTCAAGGTCACCGTTCCATCGCTTCGACTCAATTTCAGACAACGGTGCAGATGGATGGCGATAATGTAGGAGACCAGCACAAAATTCACGAACGGCCTCAACTTCTACTTCGTCGTCTTTGTTGGGACTAGCTTCTATGTTTGCGTCAAGGAGGTCGCATAACTCACGCGTAGGTCGAGGCTCACCACCAGAAGAAACACGAGCGACAGCGCAACATTCGGCATCAGCCGAACGAGATAATGTCCAATGTAGCGGATAGGATGAATTGATGATAAGACTCTCTCTCAACGATTCATCGCGTGGTAAATTGTTATCATCACGACTAGTCAGTGCTACGTCTTCGGGAATATTGATTTTTTCGATATCCTCGACAATCTCATCTTCCTCCTCTTCTACTACAACTTGCTGTTGCGATGCAGGTGCGATGTGTTCTAGAGTGCTGGTAATGTCAGCCCACGCGTTTTTCGATGCCGAAGAGCCCAAGGCAATATCCGCGCGCGCAGTGCCACGCCCCAATAATTCGGATAAGCTGCGCCCCTGCGGCTGCACCGGGGGTTTGGGATTCTCCGCAGAATCATGGCGTACTCGTAGTGCGCTGCGCCGTCCACCCCGTCGTGGCGTGGTGCCACCGCCCGCCATCACAATGGCAAGAATTCAGGTGAAGACGAGGCTTTCCTTGGGTAGCAATTAGAGAATTAGTTGTACGGAAGGAAAAAATTTAACGAAATTCAAACACCCATTTCAATACCCCTATGCTGTAATGTTTCTGGTGTTGTGCTCTTGCACAACGACCGCCGTCCCACACACGTTTAGCACAGGCGCACCCCGGAGTGTGCCGGGCAGAACTTTCAGTAGACCTCGTGCGTGTACGTGCGCGCGCCGTCGGATTCGTAGCAACTGCGATTGCGCATTCGAGCATGGAGGATAACAAAGCCGCCGTGGCCAATGGCGTGGAGGACGAAAAGAAGCACAAGCTGCAGCACAAGTGGACCTTGTGGTACGACTCGGGTTCCGGCTCGAAGAATTGGGGACAGAATCTCGTCCCGGTTGCATCTTTCGACACCGTCGAGGACTTTTGGGCGTAAGTTCCGCGTTCCCCCCCGCGTGCGCTGGGTGCGCCTGCGAGTACACGCGTTCGTGGCCGTGTGCATCTCTTGATTATTTTCCGACAAATACTAACCCGCGCGACCACAGTTTGATGAACAACCTACAGGAGCCCTCGCAACTGCAAGACAAAGCGTCGTACAACGTGTTCAAGGCAGGCATCGAGCCGAAGTGGGAGGACAAAGCAAACCAACATGGCGGGCAGTGGAGATTACAGCTGTCAAATCGGAAAGAGCTGATGGACGAGTATTGGCTCAAGACGCTGATGATTTGCATCGGCGAGGGATTCGATGCCGAAGCGTCGGAAGATATCGCCGGTGTCGTCGTCAACATTCGTGGTCGTGGAGATCGACTCAACATCTGGACGAAGACAGCAGCGAACGAAAAGTTGCAAAGGTCCATCGGCGAGCACTGGCGCAAAACCGCCATCGAGCTGAAACGCATCGAGTTCATGCCGTTCGAAGACCAAATGGATTCCGCGGGCTCTGGGCGCGGTGGCAAGAATCGTGGTGGCTATCGTGGTCGCCCGGCTCCGCGTATTCAATTAGGTTAGTTTTACTTCTTTCTAACTTTTCCCGTGGCCTAGTTCGTCCTAGTGGTGGTGGTGGTGGTGTTGCTGGCTTTGCTGGCTCTGCTTGCTTTCTCATTCTTTCTATAAACTATTACTGTATTTCGTCGATTAGGGTTCGGCGATAACTAGTAGTGAATGTAGTTCTCCCTGTTCTTCCTCACCAATGAGCCCTTGGCACACTACGTGCTACGATTAAGATGTGTCGTAATCAGTCGTCGACTTTACTGAAAGTGTCTACATTTGTCAACTTGTTTTACCAGAGGCGTTCGTGTTCCCAGTGCCGCTTTCCAGAAACTCCTTTGCAGAATCATCATCAAACTTGAGATTGTCAAGGTTTGCGAGAAGAGACGCCTCCACCGAAACAATCCTCGGTGTTTTCACAGGCCGGAATTCAACTGGTAATGCGTCTCCCATCAATAACGGTTCTTCGTTCTGCTTTGGCGAGGATTTAGGTGCAGAGCTTTCCGGTATTACACCGGCGAGAATATCCTCCAGCCCCGTAAGCTTCTTCACGAGCTGAACCTTTTCTGAAGCCGGGTCTACTGCTGACTTGTTTGAAGCTATTGGGGACTGTCGCTCTTCTACTACTCTTTTAACACTTTCTTCTTCACCGTTGTCCTCTTCGGAATCTGTTTCGGTTTCGTATTCCGAGCTGTCTTCATCACTCTCTTCTGCTTCCTCTCCATCATAGAATGCTTCTGTATCGATATTAGTCACATCGATACCCGCATAACTGGGTCTGTTAAGATTTGCGAATGGTGTGCCGCGTACACCTTTGCTCGGCTGACCAAACCCAATAATGTTACCAGCCGAATCTCGTTGAAACGCATCTGGTGGTAACGCGTTGGATCGGACATTATTCCACACCATGTTCGATATATTATTCGCAACAGAGGACGACGTGGTACTTTCAAGTGGCATCTGCCCAAACGACGAACTGCTGATACCTACGTAATCCCGTTCCATCGTGACGGCCCCTTCCTTCTCATCACGAAGAGAATCATCACTATCTGCTTGGGCCCACGGACTCAACCCGAGAGTTCCAGGTAGTCTTCTCGAGCCCAAGACATGTGCCATGCTGCCCAACAGGATAGTATCTTGGAATCCTTTCGTGCTCACTTCGAATGTTTCATGACTGCCGCCAACGATTCTCTGCGCTCTTGGCTTGGACAGCAAGGCTTGACACGCCTTCGTCCGCAAGTTCAACGCGTTGTCTGTGAGGAACAGACATTGCAATATGCGAGCCTTATCACGCACATCGTAACTCACGTCGAACTTCGCACACCGGCACAAATACTCCAATAACTTGAGTCGAATCTCCTCGCGCAGCACAGGAATCGTCGCATTCGACATATGCGAAGCCAACAATTTCGCGGATAAATTAAGTATTTGAAGTTTCACAGTTGCGGCTTCATTGGCGAATCCCTTCGCAAGAATACGTAAGGCTTCCACAGAAACCTCTTGCACTTGGTCGTAAAATTCGCCTATAAGCCACACAATACTAGCACGTGCAGCAGGCTCTTCCACAGTCCCAATCTTGTCATCTTCCTTGTCTGAATTAAGCAGCATCGCAATGAGCTGCGGAAGTGCTTTCGTTTGCGTCTCTGGGTGCTTTTGCAGTAGAGATCGCAGAACATTAATACATTCGGTAAGAACACTCGGATCTTTCGTGGTTCGAACAACTGAAGATAATAGTTTCACAATCACAATGGTTGATTCAGGATGGGCAGTGGCGAGTGATCCAATCGCGCGAGCACCCGCAGCTGCAAGCGCTTTATCAGTTCGAAACAAATAATCTTGCAATTCACGAAGAACCTCTTTTCTCGCTTGTGGTTTAGAACCCAATCCGCGTTCATCGCCCGCCATTTGACACATAGTGTTCAGCACTTGCATACGCAAATCACGCACAGGAGCAGAGTGACAAGTGGAAACATAAAACTCGGAAATGTAAGGTATCAATATGGACGGGTATCGCACGGCAACTGCAGACGCAAGACACAGCCCCACGACTTGAGAACCATCATCATCCAGGTTGACGAGCCGCATAAGCGGTTTCAATGCATGGTTCACAAACTCGGCAGGTGTCCCAACATGAAAGTAAATCGCAATAACCGACGCAACGACGCTATTATTCAACGAATAGAACAACGGCTGTACGCTCGTGATAAGTAGTGTGATATCGGCGTTTCGTCTCACTCCAGTAGCACCCTTAGGAACATCGGCATAAAATTCCGCCTCAGTTTCCGGTACCTTTGCAGCGCTTATTGCATCACTATCAACGAGACCAATGTTAGGGTCGGCAAAGTTGGCACGAACATATCGCATCAACATTTGCATGACGGAAATCTGACCCCAAGGATCGATGTCTTTCAACAACTTGCACATCCTTCTATAATGCGGATGAATAAGCTCCCAATTGTCAGGTGCGATTTCATCAAAGGCAACAATCGCAGCTCCGATAACCGAGGTCGAGCGGTCGGCGATGAGGTCCGCAAGCGGGTCCATCAGCACTTCCTTGCACGAGGAGTCGAGAGAGCACACCTTGCAAATCGCGTACGCAGCCGCTTTTCGTACGTACGAGGAAGAATCCTTGGCGCTTTTCTCAATGGCCTGAATCACAACTTGCAGGATAATCTTGACGCGAATGCTGGATAGAACACGGAGCGAAAGCGCACGAATATGTTCGTTCGGATCGGACAAGTCTTTCTGGAACGAGTTGATGGCGAGCAGTGCCAGATCTTGTTTGAATTCGGCGTAATGAACGAGATAGAGGTACACGAGTTTTTTCACTTCGAGCGATGTGGCAGCGACGTTCTTCACCACCTCGGGGAAGAATGTGCTCGCATCTTTGCCTAGCGAGATGAGCGCGATTACGCGCTTCATCGCGTCCAGCTTGTCCTTCGTGGACGAACTGTCCAGTTGCCGGCGTATTTGTTCCAGCGCTATCATGTTCGATTCGAAGTATTGCGCATCCGATAGCGCAGCGCCAATGCGTTGCGCGGCAGCGGAGGCTGCATTGTTCGCGACTTGCGCGACCATCGCCATGTTGAGTGTTTTTGCTTGCGAACCCGCTTGCTCGGGCGTCAACTGCGGCGAGATTAAAGCGGCAGGATGGAATTGTTTGAATGGCTTGTAATTCGATTAGTGTGAGTGCAATCAAGACGTGCACCCCATGCACGGTGACGTAGTTGAGGAAGAGAGTAAGAGGGTTGAAGCGACGATTGTTGTCTGAATGAAATAAGCCAAGCACTCCTGTGCTGCCTCTACACAATGGCATTATTGTATTCATACAGCACAGCGACTGTACGGCACAATGCAGATATATGTATAGAATGTGAATATGTATTCGTATGAAATATACAATACACTACCCTACGACTTATTTTCGCAAACTATATATAGGACGGAGGATTCTTCTTGCTCGTTCTGATGCGGAGTTTCGCCGATCTATGTTACAGTATTGCTTTTGACAAAAGCAATGCATTCGATGAATTCGCAGTGGAACCGCCATCGCCCATCCTACGCGCTAGTTTTCTATGTCCGATGAAGAGCGCGTTGTCTTGACAGTTCGATAGGGCATTCAATCCCGTTATTGTGTGGAAGATCAATTCAAAACGAAAATGAAGCTCAGCAAACTTGCGCCTCCCTCTCTACGAGCAGTAGTGTCCAAAAATTTGCTGAATGCGGAGTAGGTCGATTCATAATGGGTCACCTGAAACGTATTCAAAAGAGTTCGTCGTCTTATTGTACTGCAGACCACATCCACAGTATCCGGCACCCGTATTCACTACTGCCACTCGACAATTTCATGCGGTGTGGCCACTGTTAGAGTGCTCTAGTGTATCGTTTCCTGTTTGTTTGTCTGGTTTCGTTTCATTATGTTTGAAACCAAGTACGTGAGCCCGCTCCTGTTTCTTCTCACCTCTTTCATTCTTAGTGTCGTCGGCATTGGCGGCGGTAGCTTTATCGCGCTCAGTGCCATCGAGCCGTACTTAAGAACCCGGAACTGGGTGCGGACGCAAGCTTTCGTCGCTACAATACAGTTGCACAAGAAGACCCGAGGCCGACGGCGTACCTCGGTTCGATGCGAATCAGTGTACACTTACGTGGTAAATGACCGTCGATACAAGGGTACGAACTCTTCCTTGTACAAAGCCAACCCGTTCGGCACGTTTCAGAAAAAGCTGTGCGAGCGATTGCAAGCCGCACGTCGCGCAGGGAAATCCACATGCTGGTATGACGTGAACAATCCCAGTCAATCGGCGATGGAGAAAGCATTTGTTCCGGAACTTTTGTTATTGGCTCTTCTGTTGCTGGCACTTGCGGGAAGTGCGGGCCTAATCGCGGGTACGAAAGCAATTACGAGACTGCGGCAGGCGAGTTTGATCGGTACAGGTGTGTTGTATTCAGTCGAACGAGATTGGCCGGCTATACCTTTGGTCACTCTGTGTTATTGGCTGATATTGGCGATTCTAGCTTTACCGATATCGATTAACACATGTATTGAAGGTGTTCTTCTCTCGTTGGTGAATGTGTTCGTAGGGATAATTCTCTTTTGCGGTGCAGTGTTATGGATGTGGGTTGTCCGGAGAAGTCGAAACGGAGGGATTCTGCTCGTCCCAAATGAATTTGTGTTCCGGGATGTTTTCACACTACGCGTGCCTTCGTCGTACTCGGGCGATCCACGTCTGGTGATGACGTGGTACGAAGAGAATAACTTGCTGGTGTGCAGTGCTGTTGATAAGCCAACGATGATCTATCCGTTGGAAATGAGGACGAACACAGATGAGGGGTCATTAGAAGTTGACTTCGTTGCTAATTCGGTACCAGATGAGCTACCAAACGATAGTATGTGCGCATTGCGAATATCGGGGGACATAGGAGAGACGGCCTATGTCGGAACTTTCCTATTTGGAACTGCACTCGAATTGCGCGATATCGAATCACGGAGACACCTCGGACCATCACTAATGTTTTCCGTGTAATATACCATAACTATAGAACCAATGAAACGAAACACGCTTTGTTACGTTCGTTCTTATTTCCTGTTCCTCAACTTATTTTCGAATAATTGATGTATTGTACTGTACAAATCGGTCATTTTCCTGAACAAGGAATATTGCCTTGTGCGCGTTTATCCTCCAAGCTAAATCTTTCTCTTGTGGTGTATATCGAATGATTGCGCCTTATTGCTTCTATTCTATATCAATGGAAGTGAATGCACACTGGTTAATGAATGCGAACAGTTTGCTGCTCGTCATATGAAGACTGTTCTTGAACCTTCTTATAATTTTGTCCGAGCCCAATATGGGCCGACGCAAATGTTGACGTCCCACTGAAATCCTAGTATGCGATATTCGAACTTGCGACTATCATCGGGATTACATAGAACGTGAAGTTGGACAAATGTCTTCGATATTCAGAATGAGCGATGGCTCCATGGCCCTCTGTTTTCGAACGAGAAAACAGTGGGTTCACGAATCTTTCTTCGACTTTTGTAGTCAAATGTAATCCATGAGAGAAACGAGGCTAACACACATACTTCTTTGGAGTGTTCTATTCCTGTTCAAAATAGAAATCAAAACGGATTAAGTGCCAGAAACTACTCAGAAACTTGAATCGAGGTAGTGGAAGGTTGTACGAGCTAGAAAGATATCCAGCATAAAGTAGCGTCCTTTGGGGATTCAGAATAAGAACTTACAGTTAAAAAATATTTGTGGAACTCAAGAAGGAAACAAATAGCGAAACACTTGGCAACGCTGTATCGAGACTGTTTCTGAAATTTTCGCATTCCGGCAATCGAACAGCTTTGTTCAATTCTCAGACAGATTCCTTCATCAAGTAGGTAAACTAGAAATGGAATCGTATACATGCTATCTGTTCATGAACCACATGTCACATTTCGCAGAATTTTATTGACTTCACTGTACTTGCTAAATAATGATGGAAATTTTACGCATCCTAAATTCTTAGCTGCCACTTAAGATTTGTCTAATCCAAGGCTTTCTAAAAGCAAGTTAAGTGAGAGTCGAATTTGTCCAGTGTCGAAAAGTACACAAGTTGTGTGAGTGCACGCGAATCAAGTTGATTAACGATATTTTGGAAATCGCTCAACTTTGGTAAGAGATTTCACTCTTCGCTATTCGGAACCCTATCCGAGAGCGGTGCGAAATGAAAACGGAGTCAACTCGTGGATTGTACGAAGGAATGGTCCCAGAAACGGCGTCTCTTCAATTTCTGGAGGTACTAGTATGAGAAACAGTCCATTCATAGACAGTTGTTCAACCACTGAGCTTGCGACTATGCCAATTTTTATTATTCGTTATGGTTTGTCAATCCTCTCAGCGGCTACTTTCAGACTACACACAACCGCACTTAAACGCAGTTATTCTTACAGAGAGGCCATTTGCATCGGAATGGCATTGGCTTTCATGAGACTATTGCTGTCTATCTACACGGGTGGTCAATCGTTCACCTGTTGATACTAGCGGGAATCGAGACATTCAATCTTCCATCTACAAGAACGCTTCTAACTATAGCAATCGAAACAATCCTTCGCGGCATGTTTCCTGAATAACTCAAGTCTGAGGAACTGACAAATTGTCATCCTTTTAACCAACACAATTGTCAGTGACAATTGCGTTGGTTGGAAACCCTGCAACGCGCCGCTATCGCTTATTTTTGACTTGTTTCTATAGGCATGCACATCGCACTCCCTCATGAACCTTTCGTTGTATTTGTTTTGCGCAGATTTCTGGTGGTGAATGTTGATTCGGTGCAGTAAGAAGATGGGGTACGTAGTCTAGCGGAGGGGGGAATGCACGTGGAGTTGAATTGCTATTGGATTCCAAAATTACGCAAGACCCAGTTCGAGAATCGGCAGTGCTACCGAATACTAACAAGCGAAATGAGGAGGAAGAGGAGTTTGAATTTGAGGGAAATAGAGAAAATTCAAGTCTAGTAGATCCAAATTTGAGTAACTTGCGTTTGTTTCGTATTGAGGTCGAATGTGAAGAATTGTGCGGGGCTAAGCTCTACCTATGGCGATAGCGAGGCAGTAGTTGGGAGGTTGAGTGATTATTCTGATTGATCAAGGAAAAATGGACCTCATTGAAGTATGTGAGCACGCACGCATGAAGCATGGTAGAAGAGAAGAAGCGTGAAAGTTAAGGGTAGAATAGAATATAGAGAGAAAGAGGAAGTTGTTGTAGAAAAATTGATGCTTCTTTTCTTTCAGGCCATCTACTGTGTATTGCGAATATGAAATGAACGAAAGGAATGCCTCGTACTATCTCTGTTCCCAAAAAATGTCAAATATCTACCTCCGCAGTGTTTCCTGCTCGTAGAAGAAATCGGAGAATAGCACTCGCTATTCCTTCAATTGGCATTTCGCGGGCCGATTTTTTAGTTCTAACCGTAAGAACTCACTCAATAATTCATAATCCTGATCTGTAGTTTTAGTTGAACCTTTTCCGGTTCCTCCATTTGAGGGCAAGCGATTAGGCAGTGATTCCTACTAGAGCATAGAAAACAAATCAATATTTTGAATTCCTCGATTAAATTGTATTTGCATTTATTTCTGTCGCTTTTCCGGTCAATTATTCTTATTTGATTTGCTGAAGATAGTCCATACTTTCTTCTTTAGAGAAAGATTTATGGAATAAATAACATAGTTCCATGCTCTAAATTTCCTATACATTACCTACCCGTTCACTAAGCATCCTATCTAATTACAGTATTTCTTCGTTGATATTTTTTTTACTTTCAGAGACACTTATTGGGTTGCCAATATTGATCTCACTCACGTTGATATGTGCGATATTAATATCCTTGTGAGTAGTAATTGCATCCCATTCAGAGTTGTTAATGAACAAATCTCGATTTGTCTTCATATTGAGGACCATTTGTTGATGCTGCAGCCATTTTGCTTTCACCCAGCATTTGGATACGGCTGCAAGCGGCATTTATGACCAAGCTCCATCAAATATCTTCATTCTGTCACCAAGTCAGACAGAAAAGCTTCTTTAATACCTCAAACACCACAGTTAGATGATGGTTCAACCAATTTACCACCAGTATTTGTGTCAAAATTACCTCGATAGTCGTTCTCAGCAGCACAGAAGGATATCGCATTTGTTGTGATCGATCAACCTCAAATCCTACGTCTGATATTTCACAGTGCATCGAGAGACAATAATTCTATTCGTGCTGGAGGAAGCGTACAATCAAGTTCATATCCTCCACTGTTATCATGATTAACAGCTATGTCACATAGGAATGCAATCGGATCTTATTGTGCAGTCATTTGAGCCAATGAATAAATCCTCAAGAGTCCATTCGGCCCTTTTTCTGGGACCAGTACTCAATTCTCTGAGTGTCAAACCTCCCTGTCTAAAAAATAATTAGATCTTTGGACAAACCTACGTAAGATGCAGTATGCAGCTGAGATCCGTTTGCATTGCATGCAACGACGATGGTAACTCGATCCTTTTATTTGGAGAAATCCGTACTAAGGATATTTTCACGCTTCCCGGAGGTACTCAGGTATGTCTAACAAGATGAATTTGAACGAATATACTAGATTCTTCCATGTTGTAGATTTTAGACAGCGAGAATTCCCTACAAACGTCTCGAGTTTTATCCATGCGTTCAGCGTGGAATTTAAGTGGGAATAAATTTACTTTGTAGTGTAACTTGAATAGTGATTAGATAGGCTTGCAAATGAGCAGACGCCTAAACCAACCATATCATGATTTGAAGTCCTTGATCCCAATTTTGAAAGATATTTTATTAGCACGTGCATGCAGTAGGCTTGATGACTCAAGAAGAAGTTGTTGGCTTGCATGTCCGATAGATCCAATCAGCTTGTCTTCCATTTTTGGATACTTGGGGTAGAGATTACGTCAGACTTTTAAGGACAATTTTTGTTACAGTCTATTTGCTGTAACTTGGACTAAGCTACCTTGGTTCGACTAATTCAGCTTGAGCTTACTCCAATGCGATCGAAAAGTTCTGAATTTTGGCACTGCGGTTCACGAAGGATGGAAAATTCAGTTCGTCTTTCAATTTGAGGTGTACACGCATTAAGCAATGATAATTCCCGGTCTAATATCGGCTGAATGATTGCGGAATCAACTACGAATCTGTATGCTAGTGCCGATACAAAATCACTATCCCGATATTGGGATAGAATCTGCAGTAGTATTCCAACTGTCAGAATTCTGTGTTCTGGTCGCATGATTGGTTGGCGTTGAGAATTTTAAGACAAGAGTAAGTACCCTTGGCAAAGAGTAAAATCGGACTGCTCTCTTGCTTTACATCATTTAGAGTTCTATTACAGCTGTGAATTTTAAAGAGACCTAACAAGCGTTCATCCTAACTATTATATTTTCAATGTAGTCACATTTCACTGTGAACTAGTTCTTGTGTTACACCTAGACATTTACACTTTGTCTATCGTAGGTCGTGCTCGGCTGAAAAGCGAGGGATGCCTTATAAAAGTTATGCTTATAGCGAGTGAATAGTGTACCGGACGTTGTGTAGCTTACATGTTTCGTAATGGATCAGAATATTACTTCAATTTATTACACCATCAAGCTGAGTGTTATTACTGTTAAAGATGGGGCGACTTAACTGTTCAGAAAATGAACCTGGTGTGGAGTTCCATGCTCCATGTTGCATCTGGTCATTGGAAGCTAAGTTAAGGCAGGAGATATCAACGTTTGTGCTATCGAAGATTTGTGCACGAAATGGTTTAGTTCATGCACTAAATAGTTGAGTGGATGAATTACAGTACGCAATCAAGGGATTCTGTCACTTACAGTTGATAATTTAATTAGCTGTGTCGCCGCTGTCTTAAAGGTAAAAGGTTTCACGCACACGCTGTTTGACCTGCACAACACTTTGTTGAAACAATTACGAAACAGCAACTTGCATTTATTTTCTCTGGTACATATCTAATCTGATTTCTCATAGTTTTTTTCAACGAATACGCTTTGTCGTCGCATTGAATCTTGTCTAATTCATGGTCCAATTGCAAGCAATTGCAAAGTGCATTGTTCGTTCAGATGCAGGTAAAGCGATTTCTACGCACCGCATTGTAGATTAGAAGTAGCAATACGGCACAGCATCGAATACGACTCGTGCTAAATTGCAATAATTGTGCACTGGATATTAAACACCCAATCAATACAGAATGGCATACTTGCCACGAATTCTAGTTGGGGTATTCGATAGTTGCGTTATTTGAGATAGTAATTTCATCGAAAAGCACGAATAAAGCGAGAACCAGCAAGAAAAAAGGTTTCCGAAAGTAGCCTAGTGCGCAGCCACGACGACGACGGTATACTCATATAACGACAACTTTGTCTGAACTACTTAACTGTTTTGGATAATCTGGCTGCATCAATAGGTGCAAAATATGTAGTTATCCCATTTCTTCCTTCTATCACATTCCCTACTTCTTGTCTGCATGAGGCTGTAATTGAAATCGTATCATTGTTTTAGATAGGTTGTTTCAAGCAAAACGATTGAAATAATACTAAAAGTCGCTAGTTCTGTATGAGTATGCGGCTTAAATTGCTGAATTTTGGTTCGAAATCGTATACCATTGGAGGATAAGCGGATCCATATACACATAGGCACACCCAGTTGGGCGAGAACAAAAGTAAAGTGGTGCATACATCGTCGTCGGTGCATTAATATAGCGGCGTCGACGTCGGCGCGCGCTAAGATAATTTCGGATGCCTTCTTTTTGTGGGTCCAGCTCGCCAGAAATGATTTTTGGAAATGCTCTTGATATTCCAAATTGACATTGTATTTGCTTTGTCTTCGACTTTTTCATAGCAATGCGACATAATAGAATGCAGTACTGGATTAGATACAACACAGCAAAAACGGACGATGTTGCGCCTAATACTTGGAGGGCTTGATAGAATCAGGAACCGTACTCTCAGCAGATAGCGAGCAAACTTGCAATGGATGGAGAGCAAACTTGCAACAGATTGCGAGCAAACTCGCAGTAGAGGGAGAGTGAACTGCCAACAGATAGCAAGCAAACTTGCTGTAGATGGAGAGCGAACACGAAGCAGAAAGCGAGAAAACTCGCAATCAATGATGAGCGAACTCGAGGTAGATAGCGAGTCAAGTCGTTTCGGGTGCTGGGCGAACCAATAGCGAACGTCGAGACGATGTGCTTTGAGATCTTCTTGGCAGCCAAATTCATGGCATGATGGTCATCAAGGGTTTTGTGGAAGTTGTTGGTGCTGAATTCAACTCATTTTCATATAACGGCCGTTGTTGTACTGCATCTCGACCGGTTCCGATTGACCCGCCAATAAAAATTTGAAGGATGTAGGAGCATTTTCATTTTTCAGTAGAATAAAGTTCCGAAGAATAGCGAGGAAGTAAAGAGCCGTAAAGTCTGGACGAATTGAGATTGAGGTTGCACTGAGATTCTTGCTTTACAAGCATTGTCTTGATGCATTTTCGTGTTCTCATTTCAACAGAGTAAGTACGGGGGACCTTTGAGGTTCATGAGATTGATACGTGGCAAGAAGAATGGCTGCATGAAATATGGTACAGATACTTGCGCCTCTTGTTCCTGTATGGCTCAATAATGCATCGAATATTGCGTTGATATGAGTTGCAAGATACGCTGGAACAGTACATACCGAATAAAAGATTCAGCATAAATTCAGATGAATTTTAGATAGAATAAAGCGTCTAGAATTAAGATTAAGCAGCTACGTATGAGTCTGTGTATTGTCGTTTATGTGTTGATCGAAATACAAAATCTGTTTGCACTAGATGATCGATTCTTGATTTATACCATGCAAAGCAGTCGAAGAAAACATGCGCAATCGACGTGACAATCAGAATTACTGCGCACATTATGTGAGTAGATAAGCGTATTTTTGTGAGGTAGAGAGCATATTTAGCTGTACCATCCCACATAGTATGAATTTAAATGATTGGTGGAGTAGTTTGAAATTAGCGGTGTCACATCTACTTGAATCAATTAAAGCAAAAGTCTTGAGTTACAATTGATAGGGTAAGAATTCATATTTCTCATTGCTGCGAAAATGTTTGACCTGGTTAATATACGAAGAACTGTCCTAAAATTTGGAGTCGACTCCATTCATTACGGGAAAGTTTGCACGCTCTTCTCATTCCAGTCTTCTGATTCTTTCGCAAATGAGCCTTTGTTTTTTAGAGAGTTTTTGAATTTTTGGGCATGCAATTCATGATTTAACCACTTTTCGTACAGTATACCGATTGTAGAAGATAGGGATGTGCGACATATGGGACAATTTGGGATTATTGGGGTAGATAGTCCATTTAAAGAACTTAGAGCTTCACTACTCGCCCAATTTTTCAAGTTGTACAGTGTTATTTTTTCTCGGCCAAAACTGCTTGCAGAGCAGAATCCAACAGTTCGCCTTTCTTGGCCATGTACGCACCCATTTCCTTGTAGTAGAGTAGCCAATTGTTGATGTGGCACTTATATGCGAAAGGTGACCGCATTGGTACCCTCGTACATGATTGCCGAGGTCTTTTAGGCGGACGGGCCACGAGTTGTCGTGTATGATCTTCTTCCTTTCCGCATTGGTAGGCTTTGGAAGTATGGGCGCCTTGGAACGATCAAGTAGGTCCAATTTGTGATCGAAGACAGAAAGCACAGGAGGAGTAGGTTGCCCTGCGGTACCAAGAAATGATGGCATCTCGGTGTTGTGCGTGGTCGAGTTGACATCTAATTCTTCGTCTAAAAACGGGCGCTGAGCAGTGCGAATCGCCGTACACCTAGGGAATGACGTGTTGTTGAAGGTGGATCCAATGGCGGTGCGTCTAGGCATTGGGTAGGATGGTTGATAAAATGGGTGAGCGCGAACTCTGATCTCTACACACGGTCTCTATATGGCCCGATCTGATATAATTAGATCCACCAGAGGGCTGGAACAGTTGCCTCGTGGTACCTTTCGTACACAATTTTTGAATGTTTTTTGAATTGTTGCATCTGTCGCGCCACGGCCCCACGCTTCGCGTGGCCGTTGGAAACAAGTACACGCCAACCAAGGGTTGTTCAAAACGGGACCATGGCATGACAGATGCATCAATTCAAAAAACCTTCAAACCTTGTGTAGGAAAGGTGCCACAATCGACAGTTAGTGTTTCCGATCTTTGCATTAAGACACGTTCAGACAAGTCTTTACATCTGATCCGAACCACCGGCGATAGTTGTCGCTATGAGCATCAAGTAAACAAACTCAAGGCAAGCGCAGGCCCGCCTAATCAATTTCAATCCACCCAACTGTTCGTACCATATACCTAGGCACATCTTCCACAATCAGAAACATGTGTCTCACACGATATCTCAACTATCCAGTACACTGGCTACAACACTCAAAGAATTTACTCCTTGATCAAAATGGCAAGTACGCTCTCCGATGTATGCAAGCGAGTTAGCTCGCTAGTAGATCAACTTCACCGAGTACGCTCGCCACGCTTCTACACGAGCTCGCTCGTCTGCAATCTTCAGGGAGTTTTCTCGCTACGCTACTAAACGATTTCGCTCGCCGCCTACCTTCAGCGGGTTCGCTCACCACACATATGCACGAGTTAGCTCGTCGGTCGCCTTAAGGGAGTTCGCTCCTAGATCTACTTAAGCGTCTTTACATGAAGGAGCTCGCTTGCCACACTGCTCTGCAAGTACACTTGCTGCAACTTTCGACAGTTTGCTCGTTAATCTACTTTCCCAGTACGCTTGCTACACTATCCGATGAGCTTGCTCGTCACTCTAGATTTACGAGCTTTCTCGTCTTCTCCCATTCGAATTCTTTCTAGAATTCGCTCACTTCTGTTATCGACAAATTTGCTCGACACTATGCTCTAATAAGCTATATATCGGCATTTGCGACGATTTCTCTCATCTACTACGATGAGTGTGTTCATTCACCCTTCCTAAGACACTAGTCAACTACTTTTTTGTCAAATTTTCTTTACTCGTGGGTCATATAGAGCTGGATCTGTGCTCTAATATAACTACCCGATCACCTCTTATTCGCCATTTCTACAATGAATTTCATAGCAGTATTGAGCAAACGGAGTTCTAATTTCGATTGCTTTGAGCCTAACCGTTTCTCGGCAGATATACTCCATTCTTTTCAGTTCCTAAGTCCATGTAATTATTCAAGGTTGCTGAAGCAAGGAATACTCAGACAAACTTATGCGCCGTCGTAGTAGTTTTACTTAAGACATGCAGACACGTTTTCTACTTCAGGCACTTTGCATAGTATTAACTCTCGATTTATTTCTCTTAGTTCCACAGGGTGTACACTGCACAGTCTGACTGCAAACAAAAATCAAATTCGCTTCGATTTCGCACGTTGTTTCATATCTTCTCTTTCTGAATCGAATTTTGTTTGCTTTCGTTCCTTTCTCGGGCTTTATTGTCGAAACTTCCACTTCGTCTCTACATAATCCAGATTTTGAGCCATGTGGCTTCATGCGTTCTTGTACGCAAAGAATATGGCCTACAAACTGAACTTCGCTTACTTTGGAGTGCTGATATGCAATGGCTCCTCCGACAAGACAATGCGTAAAGGTCGCGCAAATCGAACAATTCACGACAATCGATTTTAAAATTTCAGCAGCAGAGCTTTACATTCGGTTCATGCTATTACTGATATTGCTGATTCGAGCTCTAGCGCAAAGAATGTAAAAAGAGCTAGAAAAGTTTTGGCGGATTATATAAGCCGAGTCAACGGTTCTGATCCCATGGCAGTAACACATGAATCGTTAACGCTTATGGTTAATCTCCTTTCCACTTATTGCGAGACTGAGTAGGAGGACTCTCTAAGTGATGAATCTATGAGTGCTTTAGTGTAAGGGCTCAGATTTCTGTATCCGACTATAGAATACTCTGGTCATTCAACGAGAATTCAATGACTGCAATAGGAAATCCTTTGCACAGAAACCCCGACATAGACAATTTACGTACTGCTCATCGTGTACGGTTAAGAAGAGTGAGGAAAGCTAAAATCAGGCCCCGTTCAATGCACATTGGACATGTTGCGGAGCCTGCTAAACAGATTTGGCTCGGTTCCAATAATCTACATGACTACCGCGACGTATTGCTTAATGCTATTATGGTTGTGGGACTCTACCAAGATTTACGCTCGGACGAAATACAAAAGCTTACCATGGGAAGTGTCACAGTGGTTCCAGGGATAGAACGTGAAGGAAGTATATATTTCTCCTAGACTGTAGCAATCAAAAATTCAACAGTATCGCGAACGCATACCATTCGAGAATGGCTAGGGGAAAAGCGAACTTAGACTCGATCCTACTTGATCCGTCCATTGCTCTCTTAATGGGGATGATGAAAAAAAGCAACGGATCTGATTATTTTTTCTGCGATTTTCACCGCCATAGTATGATCGCGACTGAGAAAACATTATCTGTTAGCAGCTTCCGAGAAGTCTTTCGTGAGAGACTGCGAATGCACGGGGTTGGATCTAAGGGCAAGTTGTTTTATACAG
>JAAUYH010045226.1_pt1 | contig 21235 bp, 13 predicted proteins | sample 7278061 | NCBI WGS metagenome assembly JAAUYH01 (sample SAMN14350203, study PRJNA611818) | marine sediment metagenome | isolation source: surface marine sediment (0.6m) | place: French Polynesia: Moorea | collected 2018-08 | reverse complement strand
GGTTCATCAATGGTCTCTTATAAAAAGTGCAAGACAAGCTTCGAATAATTTATGCGAAGTTGCACGACGATCATGGACGGAGCAGCCGTAATGGCTTGCGTTGCAAACACCTCCGCATCGCAGAAAATTGATGCTCCTGACGAAACTTAGATGAGATGTATAGCGCATCAATTTAGTAATGATATGAAACATTGCACGGCAACTTTTAAGAAAGAGAATACGTTGCAAGTCGTTCTAAAAGGCTCTCAAGGAATGAAGAAAAAATTGCGTGCGAGAGCCGTTGCGCTTGGGACCATTTGCAACCACACCGCAACTAATTAGTTCAGGAGTCTGAAATGACGTTTTGAACATTTTATTTTATCGCTGAAAGAATTCTGAAAGCGTATTAATATGTCTGCAGCGTCTCCGATTCACACATAGGTCATTCACCTCAAGCAGTGTATAACAATCTCCAGAAAAATCAAACATACATGAACTATAACAGGATATCCTGTAATTGAGGCTGTGTTTGACAGCATTGATGTAGTAGTTGATTCCATTGAACACTTTCAAGCATCGAACTGTCCAACGCTGCTTACTGGGTAACCCAAAATTTATCACATGCTGGCAAAACAAAAGGAAGTGGCGCATGGGAAGAAGATATGGCGAGGCGAAGGTCAAGCGTTGGCCCATACGCCGATTTATTTTCGTGAATTTCTGCAAATATGTATTTAATTGTGCTATATGTTCACCGTCACAGATTTAGGCTTCATCTGCAGGAAACAGGTTTTCGCTATCATAAAAGATAGAGCGAAAGGAAAAAATAAATTGATAGAAAAACTGGAAAAGTACTGAAGAAAGATTAGGAGGAGATTGATATGGAAGCTAAATGGATCAAAGAGGAGATTCCAGACTATAAAAAACATTAGAACATTAAACGGATGAGGTATGCCTAAATACCGGGGAGTAAAAATGGGGTTTTCGAGAATGTTAAAATGACTTTGCACAAATAAAAATTCAATCGAGCTCCAATTTACTGTAATAACATTAAGTTTAACGACTCTCCTAGTGAATTGAAGAACAGTAAAGTCTATTGTACTATTATGATTACAGCTCATGCGCGGAACAGAAACCCGGGAAAATCAAATGGGTAACGAATGGTCCGATCTTAAAGGTACGACAAAAATGAAAGTAGGGGTATAGTAAACATTAGAGAGAGAACGGAACTCCGGATAAGTCAGATTGGTAAGAAAAAAAGTTGTTCTCTCGGACACTGCTGCTTCTTTTTTGAGTATGGTGTATTCAATTACATTCTGATAGGCTACTATGAACCTTCAATTAGTTCCCCTTCTTTATGGCGATTTTTACAGGTTGATTTGGTTCTACTCACATTACATTATGTCCGACCAGCCTTTCCTTAACGTTAAATGCTATGATTTGATTTGTATACCTCTCATCATACATCTTATCATAAATCATTGCTACTTTTTGGGCACAGAATTCCATCAGAAAGCAATTTGAGTCATTTATTGTGCACAAAGTTATTTCCAGAGCTGGAAGCGAAAATGAAAGAAAATTAGAAATACCACATAATTTTCGAGTTGTAAAAGAAACATAGTTTCAAACGTACCGTATTGTGTTGAGGAACTTCGCTGCAATTGTCTTCTTGAATGAATTCCACGAAGTCTTCCCCTGGACTACCGTGCCAGAACTCTAGTTCAAAAATAGCGTGGTACAACTGATTCTCGTAGTAAATTTTCAAGATAGAGTCCACTACCCTTCCGTGGTCACTAAAGCCATTGCTCTGAGAGACCATTCATTTTCGGAAGCAGATAAAAAGGTGCTGCAATTATTTCGAGTAATACACGCATCTTATTTTATCTCTTGTTTGTACATTGTATGAGAAAAGGGAAAGGGACCTTACGGCCGCATGATACATCTTTTACGGCACATAATTCAATGCATATCTTCCATCTTCTGAAGCATACATGCATGCATGCTACTTTTTAATCTCAGAAGTCGACAGGTTTTGTTGCCGGCAGTGCTGCTCATCCCTGTAATATGCAATGAGACCACTGTTTGGTAAATCTAAATTTGCATTATGTCATTCAAGAAACTCAAAAAATTAGAGCGGAAACAAAGTAATTTGGCAAGCTACGAGTTTCAACTGCCTGAAATCTGAACTAACTTTATCTAAACGCACGCCCATGTGCTTCATATACTCAAAATTCCGTGAACAAAAATGAAATAAGGTTATCGATACTCCTAAGCTTACAAGAATCCCATTTGCTTCGATCTTGGTTCTCTTACCGTTTATTAGGTCTATAACGTCCACTTCGGGCTTCCTAAGACCTTTACGGCCTTGCATGAATGAAGCATGTTGTAAAGATAAAATTCCTTTGTGCTCGATATGATCTGCTTCGGTCAATCGGAATCCACTACATCATTCTCGCAGAGTCTGCTATAGGTTTGATTTAAGTTTAAACTACGAGATGATAATGGAACTCAAACATTCTCTTGAAGCAAAAAGCCTCAGAACCAGTAAAATCCTTAGGGTGTACTGAAGCTGCAGTGTAAGAAATCGGTGCCAAAAAGCTCTGCACGCCCCATGGTTATAGGCTTCTGAAACAAAGTAAGGCTTCAAAAAATCTATTCACGTATCGACAGACTAAATCGGATTAATTGTGCGAGCTCGATGTAAGAAATTGTCTCATGTAAAGCCTGCAATGTGGAATCGCACCAAATAGAACTCAACTTCCGAAATTTTATTAATGCATTCACGCCAGTGTGTCCTATTAACTTATTTGAAATCAGAAAAATTACATCCATAGCACTGTTTCATTCATAGAATCGATGAACCGACGTATTATTACGTAAGCTGAAGTGCTTAGAGTCGGTGAATAAGATGCCGCTAGACAATGGTGCCACGTTTCTCTCTGACTTTTTTATAAGTAGTCAGGTACTAATAGTCGATATAGATTTTGCACAGGAATTGTATTCGGTCTTCCATTCGCATGTCCAATGATATAGCTTCAGTCACACAGCACCATAGCATGTTCAATTGAACAAAGTGCTTCTGTTGCAAAAACTTCAATTGAACGAGAAATTGATGAAGTTATTGATTAGCACGGACACGTTGGCGATGCGAGTTTTGAAACAGCCGCAAATAGTCAGGTCCGCGCACAATTGGGAAGCAATTATGGAAAGTGAACGCTCGAAATGTCTTTCCGACAGCAGTAGTCTATGAAAGCGAAGAAGAGCTTCTGTGCACTTTTTTCGATTCAAACATTCCAATGATTTCCCGAAGCCCTGCCGGGCGTGCACTTTCCTGGTACTAAAGCTTGCCGTACATGCCGCCGAAGCAAGTTTAAGGCAGCAAATTTGGTTTTCCCTGAGTTCAACTAAATTCTTTCTGCAAGGAATTGGCACTATCAAATATGAGCTCGGGAAGTCCATTGGGTACCTGGAATCAGTTTTGTCTAAACATGATTTGATTTTCATGATCAATTCTAGAAATCAGAGTTTTCAGAAGTCTGAAAGGCAGCATGTACATTTACTTTAGACTGAACTACTCCCACTTTAGATTGGGGTTGAATACGTGGACTAGATCTAACCTTGCTCATCCTTCCACAGGTTCGAACCCGTAGACGAAAAGCAAATGTAGCGTTTCAGACCTAAGTTTTCACACCTCCCTAGTGAACTGAAATAATTTTTCCAGTTGGCTGCAAAAAACTGGGTGATGGAAGGCTAACGTTTCATTGTACCTTCATTGTCGTAGATTTTCTGTCCTGTCTCCCTCAGAATGAAAGTAGTAGATTTGCATCTGCTTTGAATGGGCAAACCTGAGCGTTTTCTCAAGGATTTCGGCAGTCAATCTAGGATGGTCTACGATTCTGCTCAAGATTACTTGTGAAGTGATCAACAAATAGGCAGTCATTCTCAGTTTCCCGGGAGCATAGCTGAAGTCTCTCGTTCAAGAGCGAAGTCACATATGGATTTCAATTGCTGAGTTCCTAGCTAATAGTGCCTTCTACTACTGTTGACAGCTATTCTGTTTGCACTTCCCCGCAAAAGATTGCATCACAATATGATCCTACGTTTGCGCACGCAGAGCTGGAGGATTTCCAAGAAGCTGAACCGAAGTAGGCAGCGCTGAGGTGGATGGGAATGATGGGTGCGATGTACAAAGGCGTTGCGGTGACGCTCACTGTATTGTGTGGACATCGTGCGGACCGCGTAGTTCGCGCGGATCGCGTGGTGCTGTCGCAGTGGAATGCGAAGATTAGCTTGGGTGTGCTGATGGTGTTAGTCGATTTGGTCCACACAAAATTGGTGGATTGTGCGGGAGGCAACCTGTTTCACACTCACGACAAAATCTGATACGCTTACCATTTTTTGGCGCACGTTGATGCAGTGTCACGGTAAAGCTGGCACTACGCATAGTTTTTTTCAGTGAAATTCATTACGATCCTTGAAATTTCCACGCGTCGAAAAATCAAATTTAGAAATATTGAAGCCGACAATACTCTTTTTCGTGAAGACAAGAAAATTCAACTTTTTCGATCCTAGCTACTGCCCGTAATTGTATCCCTAATTTACAAGCCAGTGTCTCACAGGGGTTCGTTTACTGTACTTCATCTATCATCTCCAAAGGACAAATAGTGATTATTTGCTATAGTTACTATGATAGTGAAACGCTGGGGAGCGGCTCGAAGTGAGATGTTCGAAGATTATCTGAATTTGTCATCCGTTTAGTCCATATGAACTAGAAACGTACCATACTTAGAAGTAAAAGGAATAATTTGATGCGAAAGGCTATCGCAATCAAATCGCTTCTACTTTTTGTCTGAGTAATGATTTTTTTTCTGTGCACATAATGGTAGTATTGGTGGATGTACGCTGCGAAATTTGCATACTGTGCACTCAGAAGAGGGAATAGGGTACACTTGTAGAATAATGAACACAGGTTCGCTGAGAAACTGTGAGCAAATGTAGTTTCGGTTTTCTCTTAGTGAAGGACTAGGACATCGCTGGCGCAAAACATAGCTCGAGGAGCATTGAAGGACATGCAAACCAGTTCAAAAGAAAGCAGAGGGTTATATGAACCGAGATAATGGAGATGGATCAGAGACCAACTAGAAGATTGGCTACCGCAGCATAGCAAAATAATACTTGGATACGTCCAAAAGCAGAGTAGTCGAGACCAGAGTTGACAGATAGGATGGTTCGGTTTAGTGATACAGAGAGTTAAGACAAACTACTAGCGCGAAAATAGGCGCCAGTACTAAAAATAGTGTACGACTAAATTAATTCCACAGACTGAAACAAGTAAAAGTGTAATCTAAAAAGCAAGGAAAATTCCCCCTAAGTAATACTGCACTATCGAATGATCTTCCGTTTGTGTTATGGTGATTCGCCGTTTCGGTATGATTCTATACCAAAGCCGTTGAACGGATGTCTTTGGTAAGCCTTGGCCATCTTAAGCGTAATTGACGAGTGCTAGTCTATTACAAACGATAGCACTATACAATGAAAATCAAAGACATCCATTGAAAAAGGATTGAGAAAATTGTGGCGTGCGGGCGAAACATATCATTTAAAGTCTTTGGAGTCTCAAATTTACCATTGACTTCGATAGCGTACTTACTGAAAATTCGTGAAAAATAATTTCTGGAATTGCATGCATTCCTAGCTTATCTCAGTTAGAAACCTATGGATTTAGACATTCTAACATTTTGCGATCAATACATTGCGAATATCATGATTTCAAACAGCAGTATAAATTGGTTCATCTCAATGTTAAGGGCGACTATTTTAAGCTCACAATGCTGTCAATCATTGTCATGAACAAAAAGTGCGTTGAACTTGTATCTACTTACAATCAGAGTTATTTGCAGAGAATGAACTGTTGAACTGGCCTGCTTCATACAGACGCTGATTTTGATATCCTGATCATAATCCTCGTATAAAAAACTCGTTCGATCAAGAGAAACAATTATCTGCTGCATATATAACAATTTTATATACAACGTGCTCTACCTTCATGATACGCCTCGATCCCTATATTTCTCCCATTTCCCTTTCTTAATCACTAATCTTTATCGATTTCTTAGGGATACCCTAAAAAATGCAACAAACTCCCTAAAAATTAAAAGTGCTTCTCGCAAAACCGCTTTTTTCAAGGACCTCCAAAATACCTAGCTGCCGGAATTTACCCTTTATTTTTCTGAAATGTCACGTTTTAATTGACTTTACTGGTAGTTGCAGTGTCGCAAAGCGTTATCGTGACCCTGTGCTCTATACAGATCTCGTCATCCCTACCGTTTTACTACTGTAATGCACTGAATTGTATACATTAAGTACACTACTACTATGTATGCAATGTATTAGTACATATAGTTCATAATTGCTACCTTGCTGGATGCCGCCTCGACTGAAATTCATTTTGACTGTCGACAAATCACCTTCCACTGTCTGGCTGACACTACTGTAATAATCTTCAGTCTATATTAACCTGATCGACCACCGACTTCTCGGTCACCGATTCGCCCAGCCTGAACCGCACCCCGTGCTTCCTTCACTTCACGACGTGGTACGTGTTTAAAGAGACCAAATATAAATTGTCAGAGGATGGTGTTGAGAACTAATGTGCTGTATTCTAAGCCAGACATCTCTCAGAAAAAGTAGGTAATTTGGTCAAATTCTTGATAAACTGGCTTAAATTAGATTTGCGTTATGAACAATCTGCCTAAATTTTAAATTTTTGTTTACTTACAATAAAAAATCAGACAGTTCAATGGTCTACCCTGCGTACTCTTTCTCATTCCTTTTATCATATTTTAGATGAACTCAAAGGCTGCAATGTTTGATGGATATGGACATCACAGTTTGGAATATGATCAATGAAGCGTGATCAGCGCTTTATAGGCCACCCTATTTGATTTTCATCTGCGTGCATGGCTCGTTACGCCCAACGATCAATTTTGGAGTCTTGTAAAGAGAATTATAATCTATTTTCGTATTTGATCAGCGGTAATAATTTCGTGGTAAAGGCTCTCAATCTCCAACGCTTTATTCTAGTTTCTCTACGGACTTTTGATTCCTTTTGCTCCTCGAAAAGTGTTCCATCAAAGGACGAAGATTGCAGCATGTTGACAAGAACAATGATTTGCTTTTATTTACCTGTTTCTTTCACAGATTGCTGGAGGACAATTTATTGACTCAAGACTTTCTGAGATGATGATTTGTCAGCTGTGTTGCCACTGGGAATCAAATAGCTTTACATTTTGGAGAAATACTGCACCGGAACCGAATTTGGCTAGAATTCATCACCACTCTCCAAAGTTGTCATTTCTATTAGACCCCAATATGTCTAATTGCATTTAAAGATTTTTGATTTTGTTTCAGTCACGCACTGTTTGTACTGAAATTTGAAGGTTCGAAGACGTTCAATCGGATAGTTGGCTTTCATATTTAAGCATGTAGAGATTAAGCCACGAGTTTTCTACATATCTTTCTGCGAACAGTTTTATTAGATTGGTTAAGTATGCTATTCTTTCCAACATGCTTACATATCTCGCGCAGCTGCATCAATCAAATAAATTAAGTCAGTATGCAATTGTAAGTAATTAGGTTGCAAACTTGATCGAACAGTTCATTTACTGTTTTCGGACTACTTGCGTTGATCATTCTAAATTCTTTTTTCCAGGACAGAAGCAATAAAGTATTTGCTAGATGTCTTCTCAGCTCTGCTTTCAGCGCTGAAATCTGTTTCAAAAGGAACAACTGCTTTCATTATTACTTAAATCGAATTGTCGATCTGAGGTAGAGGAAGAATGCCTGGCAACCATTTAATTTTATAAAACTTCCTTATAATTATTTCCATAATTCCAATTCAGTCTATTATTACTGTTGGAGAGATGATTTATTAGTGTAGAATGTTCAATAAAAATTTTATTCAGCTTTCTGATTTTAGTTTTATGTAAAAATTAACTATTTATCTATCCTTGCAAACGATAAGAAATGTTATTACAAATTTTCCAACTTGTTGCTGACTGTGGCTCATTCATTTGCCTAGGTCTCATTTATGCTGCCTATAGTTTAATTTGACAGTTTGAATTTAAGATCCTAGATGCGTCAAAAACAAAAGAAAACTAAGCAGTTGATCTAGATAAGAGTTGGATACTTTCAATTGGTTAGAGCCCGAGAATCCTTCTATTACCGTACCTAACTTTTTACCCTGAACGTACAACAGCTGACGGACAAATTGATAGACTCTATTATGTGCATGATTCGAATTCAGGGCGAAAGCAGAGGATGTTAGGGTTACGAATTCTAATCAAAAAGTAATGACTATTTGATGCGCTCATTTTAGTCGTATGAACTGTAGTACGAATCATGCTATTGGCAAATCGACATGTTTAGTTTCTAGAAATTCGGCCAATTTCCCGCAGTTCGTATTCTGAAATGAAATGCCGTGCATATTCCTACTGAATTTCGACTCTGTCGAGTTGAATTGAAGGACTACCCTAAAGTTCATCGAGGTTTCTAGAGTAACAACACTAGGGAATGGTAATGCCTCGGCTGATCAAAACTAGCTACACCTACGTTAATTTCTTTCTCAAACAGACTAATTATTGACTTGCAACCGAACCCTAAACAACACGTGACAGTTGGATAGTAGTCTCTTTACACGATCATCAGATGAAACAGAGATTTTACATACTGTCCCATAAAATTGAATTATCACCAATCTGTAGTAGAAGTGTAGCAGAGAGAGCGCAGGATAGCTGGTAATCAAGAAAGTTTGAGATGTACGACTTCCACAACAAAACTGTCCACAGGTAATGGATCACTGCAATATTCACTTAGAAACTGTGAAAACAATTTGGGGGCCCAGTACTCTGCAAGATGGCGAAGATATACGACTATTACAGGATAGTTCGATTCCCACGTATCTTACATGAACCACCTACGTTAGTAGTTTAAGTTCGAATTACATTCAACATGATCTCAACGTGCCCTGCGTTCAACATCCACTAAATTTTGATTTAATGTTAATTCAAGAAGGGAAGTCTCTTCTTTTTACAGTACAGTGAAACTCAATATGATATTCTCGATCAATGGCTTTATAGAGAACTAATACATTTGAAAAACGAAATCACCAAAAAATTGCTCTTAGTGAGAATCATAGCCATTGTGACGGAACTTTAGCTTTGCTGTAGGCTACCATTACATCACGCTTCGAGACTGCGCTTGGAAAACTTCGATGCTAGCAGAGAGGGTTGATTTGAACGGGACCGTAAGGGAGTTCTACTGCACGGGCAGTCGGGATTCATGTGCAGACCTGTCCATATGGTCGGAGATGCTCTAATAGCTGCTGCGGTGACTCTAGATTGGAAGGGTATGAAAAAGTATTCCGTGAACAGAACTGAACTAGGGATCCCGATTTTTGTTTACTAGCAGTCTCAAAATGCTATTTAGCCTATTCATGGTGTGGACTCTTCGTCAAACGTACTCTTCAGCCAACAAAGCTTCACAGCCCAGTCATGTCGAGAAGAGGAAATACTAGCCGAACAGACACAGTGCAGAAGGAGAAGGCTCGAAACCGCTCAGGTACTGTTCGGACGGAAGAACGGAGAACCACTACAGTCACACCACAGAACACTAAAACCAAATACCGCCCTTATCCTGATCCAGCTGACAAGCCGCCTTGCATAGGTCTTCCTTCTCCTGTGGGACAAGGGAGCAGGCGTCATGAAAATCACAAATGAAGAAGAGTAAGCATTCTATTCTACTGGGGATAAGAACTATTTGAAAATTTTTGGGACGGAATCCGCTCGGTTTGTTTCTGCCTGGGATGAAACCTTTCCGCTATATGTTTGGTCACGTTTAGAAAGTTTGTCGGGAATGATAGCCGGTTCTGCAGCTTGGGTATGATGCTTTCGCCATGACGTTCTCCCTGTTTCGTGTCTGGCTCTCTAGAAATCTTAAGTAAACCGCTCTGAACTCAATTCACAACGTTTCGATAGGCAAGCATCCCGCAAGTAGTACCTGACTCTTAGAAGTAGTCGAGTCGAAATATTGTAAGGCATAAAACAGATTTAAGAAGCCAGCATGGTTTTCTAGTGTCTGTGCGATCCCCTAAATAGAAAACAACAGGATTTTCGGGACGAATTAACGCCTGTTCTATCACTCCCATAGAACTTCTTTTCTTCTCATTGGATTGAGACAGTCTATTAGCCTTCTCGCACTTTCATTTATCGCATATACGGTAATCTTCTCGACGTCACTCGCAAAGCGGATTCCCTGTTCGGGTTAGAGAATTGCGAGAAATTGGCACAAAACCGGGAAATGCGTACTGTTCACCTTGTTTACTGAATTCAACGAAATAAGTGTCCAGAACGGGATGCCACTGCTTATACCCTGTTGTGCAATCTCGGTTTGAGATTCCTGAGCCTTACATTGCTTACCTGTTTGCTACACAAAGACGAATTTCGTGGGATACGGTACTAGTTTCATGTTAATTGAAGAGGCGTTACTCTGTGGAAGACTCGTAAAGTAGACCTTAAGGAGCCAATTACACTGTTTGATATCTTCTTGTACGCCCAATGCACCTGACTAATTTCTGAAAATCCTCCGTAGGTATCTCTCCATGAATTAGATGAGCGTGCGTGTCAAACGTACTGTAGATAACTTCTTCTCTTGCAGTTGTAGATTATCCCTGTTTCTACTCCTCCCCTGACTATAATGGAGTGTAACCTAATTTGCAGATCCATCCCCGACTTGTATTACTGTAGTAGCAATGTTCGCACTAGTACTGCTACTGTACCGTACTATCGCGCTATCGAATCTTAAGTACAGTATAAGCAGCTTTTTGTGGTTGAAGGTAACAGTAGGTTATTATTCCTTTCTTCAGCCTAGGAAAAGTGGACCGGCTGCATAACTGGGAAGGGTTTTGGACCATTGAAAAACCAATGTCGCATCGACAATCGTACTTTACAGTACATGCTATGAGAATAACCGACCGTACAACACTGTACAATCGTTCGAAGGAGGAGTGCCACCCAGATCAGCTCAATTCTATACAGTATGGTACAGTACTGTACCAGTGTCTATGTACAGTAATAATTGGGGCGAGTGGAAAGCAGTCACAGTTGAGCTACGTGATGACAAGCTCCTGCACTCTAGAAAGAAGACTAAAATTTCGTTAATATCTTGTTGCATTTGATATAATGACACGTACGATTGTCGACACGGCGCTGGGCATGACGATTGTACGGACAATAGGGAAATTGCCTGAGAACCTAAAGTATTAAATCATGGTAATGGGCCGTGACGATTGTCAGCTGCCTACACGTCGTCCCATGCCTATGACAAGCTGATCTAGTTGATCCTACTCTATGAAGGATTGTAGAAACAATCGTCACGGTGGACTGCGTTGGTGACAATCGCATGCAACCGTAGATCCAATGAAATGAGCTATCAGGACGGTTTCCAACTGTAGACTTAGCAATGGTCACAGGACAGTACTGACAACCGCACTTCGGTTGCACGACATTGATTCTGGCCATTAGCGTCCCGTGGTCTATAACGTTGAAATCGAAATTTCAGTAATTTCTTTTAGGAAAATGGTTGATTTTTCGACGCAGGCTAGGGAACTAAATCCATGATTTTTCACAAAACACACCTAAACATTTTGAACTTGTGATTTAGCTGAAGTGATAGCCACGTTGCTCCAAAAAAAACTATCGCTTTCATTTATCAAGGACTGCTTCAACTCAATACATTGTACAGGGTGACCATAAAACATTTGGCACAATTCTTTAATGCGTAAAACGAACGTTAGCAATTCGTGCTTGGGTTACTCTGCATAACGTTATGAAAAAACTCATCAAGTTACAAGAAATAACCATAAGTGCTCAATATGACCCGCCTTATCGCGTATAATAACGTCCAAACGATTTTCTAAGTTTCCAATACATTAAACAACATCATATCTTGTGATACACGCTTCATTGCCGCGTTGTTTTTCTTTCAAGCTGTGTTGTATTTTGTAGTGATGCCTTAAATAATTGGCATTTTACATATCCTCTAGGAAAAAAGCGAGTGGAGTAATGTCAGGAGATCTAGCGGACCTACTTCACGCCCAATACATTCCGATCTAATTTTGGTTGAAAACATCAGCTGAAAGAACTTGAGGTTCCAAATTCGTCTGCAGAAAAGCACCATACAGTTATATTTCCCTATTTTTATTATCCTATTGAACTTATCTTGCGTTTCTCTTTTTCCAAACACTATTTTCTTAAATCTTTGCGATCCCCGAAACATAGGAGACACACTAATCGAAAAAAACTAGGCCACATGAAAAACTCGAATCTGTGGACATCTCTTTCTTTGCATTACTTTGCAAAATCGACTCTTTTGATCTAATCAGCGTCACGCAATTGCTGAAATTTAGTTGTTTTGTACAGCTACATATAAATTCCATTTTCCAGAATTTTATAAATTGATAAATATGGAGGATGACTGTTGAAGTAGGATTTTACTCGATTTGTGGTCTGCAGCACCAATTTGGTCTTTCGAGGCTTGTGACGTTAGAACATTTCTTTCAGAATCAACCTTATCGACTAAACACAAGGTAGTGTTGCGTGCATATGGATTTTCTCCATACTCTGCGTGAAGTTTTTGTCGCACTCTCGTGGTAGACTGTGTCTCGATGTACCAAGTCATGAACTCCACTTTTTGTTGCCTTGTTAGTGCCAAAAAGCCTTCCTTGACAGTTGTGATCTATTATCTTTAACTTCATTTGTATTAACACATAGATCTCAGTAAACAGAACCTGACATGTAGCCAAATGACTTGTAATGAACAGAGATAAAAATTATTATCGAAATTACTCTACATAAGAATGTAGAACGTGTCAAATAGGTTTATGATCACCCAGTATAATGTGATATGTTCGATATATTAGGCTTTATCTGCTTCGAATTTCATTTCTGCATTACCGTAGTTATGGCTATTAGTCTGGCATTGGAATTTGTTTAATTAAACGTGTTCTTTTCAATTTGATAGTAACTAATCTAAATACGATTCTGTGAGGCGAATCTAACAAATGACAATTGATACAAAGATTTTTACAACTTTCGATTATTAGTCATATCTATCTGTAAGGTGTGAATGTACGCTCAAGTGCGCAAATAGTGATCCGTGTTATACCTCATCGATGTAGAAGTGGTAGGGGTTTGCAACATCAACTCGTACTCAGTTTGATTTTCACGTTAAAATAAAGGAATTTTACTTTATTTTTACGAGTACTACTAATGCTCAAGACAACTATATTAATTCTGGCTGAGTGCACTAACTGCCAAATTTACATAAAGGCACATAGCAAACGATATTAGGTTGAACTTAATATATCACGTTTAGCTGTGCATGGCTTACTCTTGAATTATCTATGGATTTCAGAATCTGTACGATGATTATCCCTGCGATATGATTCAATCTCAAAGCCAGACTAATTGCAATATCTATGGTACCTTACAGACTCGATCTTATATCGCTGATGGGCATCGGAAGCCTCGTGCTCTAAAACGGCGTTCTTTACATCAGCTGTGGTTTAAGAAGGACATGGGAAAGAAAGATCCGCGTTACTTCGTTGGCTGTACTATTAGAACCCAAAAAACGAAGAGATCGAAAAAAAAGGTCAACAACAGCAAGACCATGGATCAAAACTCGGACAATCTTCTTTCAAGGCATGATCATTACAGTAAAACAAAAAAATATATTTCATGAAAATGAAGTCTGGACATTGCAGTTCCGGTACGAGATGCGCATTGGAGAGATAAATGATCAACTAAAATTTAGTTTATTCAATGCAATTGGACCTAAATGAACGATTCATTGTGGACTTATCATTTATTAAATTTACTTTGTCTGTTACCCTTCTCATCCCAGACAATGAATAGAATTTAGCCTAACAAGCAGAACTTTGACTTCGCAGGTAACTAGCGCCGAGTTTACATGTCGTCACAAACTGTTTGGTTCTATTTCCTTTGCGATTTTGGATATTGTGAAAGTTCAAAAAGTTTCTTTCATTGCGTAAAACCATCAATGACTTATCTGTATTTTTAATGTTTCAATTTATATGCAAACATTCTCAGTTCTTCAAGAATTTTATGTTCAACTCATCACATTCTAGATGTTTGAAAATTTTAAGGCAAAATGGATTTAATTACCCGAGAGACAGAATACATGTAAAGTGGAGTAACTTGCCGGTACCTATCTCACAGACGAGAATTCGGTACCACAAATCGACCAAAAATTATGAAATCTGTAAGAATCGAACGAAATTGGTCTAATAGCCTTGACAAAATGTTCCATGTATTTTAGTAGCCGTATTGTGTCCAATCCTTCTCTTATTAACAAGTTTCAAGACCTTAATTTTGGTGGCTTCATTAATTACATTTTGTGTGTTGTTTCAATATGATCGGCAGTTATAGAAATCATTAAATTTCTCGAGAGTACACTGCTTGTAGATTTCCATGATTAATTTATTCGAAAAAATTTGTGATGCTTTGCGTTAATACAAACTGAATTCTGGAAATTTATTTTAGAATTAAAGTACCAGCCCTTTAAAATGGCACAATAGAAAAGCCTTCGATTTCGAAATTCAAACAAGGCATATTAGCAACGTGCTCGTATAATCTAAAATGTTGCAGTAATTCGCGATTTGGTTGTTTTGACGAGAGGAATTGAGTTTGCTCAAATATTCTAGAGCTGTTTATTGATACTTTCAGTATAATCTATAAATTTATACTAAGTATGTAGTGGTGAATATTTGAAAGCGAAAAGAATAGCTTAAATGCACAAAAATCTTACTAATGCATGATTTGTTTTAAAGAACTGGCATCATGAACATTTCTCGAAACATATCGGTTGTTGCATATGATTCCGATAATAAATTCGGTGAATAAATTGCAGAAGAATATGGAAATCATTCTATGAGAGAATAGAAATGAAAGATTCTAGATATTGTGTGACAGTACTGAATGTGGTCAGAAATCTGAGAACGACTGAGGTTAGAAATAGATGATCGGGAAGTTCTAAACATGCAAGATGTAATAAAAATGGTCTAATATGCTGTTCCGTTGTGATTATTGCTCTTATTTAATGCATTAATTCAGCATCAGGCAGTTCCTAAAACAGACCTAATTCGTAGCTTTCAATACGTTGATGCTCGATAATTGATTGATTACAAACATTATAAATCAACATGTGCGGCAATTAACTGAGCTGATTTGATGGACAAAAATTCGATGCTGCTATAGTCTGAAGCTGTCCCTATTGTTTTTAAAAGGTCATTGAATTTTCAAATGAGGATTCAGCCTAAGAAATAAAATTTGCGCTATTTATTTCATGTTTCACTGGAACGAAATCAACTTTCTTTCGTTTCGTCTGGCACAGAATTCTCTATTAATGCAGTTGCTTAGCTTACATTCACTAATATACAGATAAAATTCATCTACATTTTAAGTCTTATAAAAAATATTCTACAGGTAATAAGCTGTTTGTTCATTTCGATACCAGTGTCAGAAGAACTAATTATTCAAACAGAAAAGTGGCGCACATTCATGTTTTTTTTGCTGTTCCGGACTACATTAAATTAGTATTAATCGAGCGAATCTTTCACATTATTAGAAATGAAGAATGAGCGGATCTTTTCTAACCGTATTAATTTCTAAAAGTATAATAATAGGTATGAAAATAAAAGTAACTGACTTGCTTCTTTTACTTTTGTAATGGCTGAGAATAGTCCGGATAAACTAATTTCCTGGTTTCTAAAGCAAGCCGGTTTCCGTGCTCTCATTCGCCTATTCTCAACGTTGATCTCTTTACTTTTCATTTATCAGTCTACTAAAATACATATTTTTGAGATAATCGACAACCTTTTTGCCCGTTACTATTCGGTAGTTAACTTTTGATCCGCAGCTGTCACGATTGGAACAATCGCACTTGCAACAACGATCGTCATTCAAATGGGCATTGCGATGCTTGGAAGATTGGCAGATACATAGCGGTTGGAAAATCATCATAGAAAGAATGAATTCGACAATGTGTACGATTGTTATCAATGCAGTGGTCCCTCTCGTTACTATGAAACCCTAAGAATTCGATCACAATACAACGAAGGTTAGGGCTAATTGAGGGTACGGCTAGCCATGATTGCAGTTTCCCCTCGTCAATTATGCAAAGTGGATGACGCAATTTTGTGAAGGTTTGCATTACGAAGGTTGAAAACGATTTCCAAAAGGTACTTGAACTGTTTTTCAAGTACAATTTGTGGTGTAGATTTGAGGAGTAGAACTGTCATTTTGCTACCAACCGTCTCGACTTCGCACCGTTCCATTCTACTTTTCGTTATACTCGGGTTCTATTTCGAGCCTTTGAATCACTGTAAAGAACACATAAGCACGGCCGGCAGTGAAGCCATCGACTCAATTCAATAGTTTACGATTTCTAAAATACTATTTGCATCTACCCTGCTACTATACTATCTAGGGTTTGCGGGCAGCAAATTGAACAATAAACTGAAGAACATTGTATGTACTGTATTTTGACACAGGAAAATCGGGTTCGCTTGATACTCTTCGAGGCGAATGGTGGATTTACTGTAGAAGCCAAAGCTTTCAAACTGGAAGGAGCCAGAATCTAGATCTCAAATTCAACAAACTCACCTTTCCAACGGTGTTTTACAGCTCTCTAAATTCTCATAAAAAATATGAGCAATCCTATGAAAAATCCTTTCTAGTTTGTCGAGAAGATACTGAACCACACTGCTTTGGAAAGGAAACAGTACTCTACGGATCTTTACTAGAGTATGCCCAGCAATCGTAGCCATTTCATAGGTCACGCGGCCGACTTGAGAACGGTGGGTTCGGATTTTCATCATTCAGTGGTCAACCAGTTTTTTTTGAGGTTCATATATGCTCTCTATGCCTTCAGACAGGGCAGGTGAGAATCCCACAGAGCATCCTTTTCTGGAGATCTCAGACCATAGCATCGTTCCATTTCGTTCTATAGCGGCTACAGTATCTCCGTCTTCTCTTGCATTTGCGTGCGAAGTCTGTCTGACTTTTTGTCTGTGACCGAATCTTAGAATCCTGTCACGCTATTCCGACATGGCGCAAGGAGATTATTCATTGTAGTGTGCAATTAAATCAAAGCAAAATACTGTTCGACAGTGAGAGTTATCTCTGTTGACCAAAGTTATGAACTGTTTTTCCGTCATAACAGAAAATGTCTTGCTAGGAAAACGGTGTTGCTTCTGTCGGCACAAACTAGCAATGTCAGGCTCCCCTCTCGAACTCTCATCTAAACACTTGCCCTTTTTTCTAACGAACGAATCTGTTTCCGGTGCAAGTTATCTCCGGCCAAAGGTCACTAACTCCTCACGAGAAACTCTTAGAATACGCTGTAGAATGAACACGCGGTGACCCAATTATTTACATAGAATCCATGCGAAATGATGGTACAGATAGAAGCAAATTATAGCGAGTGCATCTACTACACTAACACCCTCACAGAGGACGCTTTTTCTACATCCCTAAAACTGGCCATGTTCACAAACATTGAGTTTTGAGCAGAATGGATCACAACGAGAGTAAGCGCGGTGTTTGTGTCCAAAAGACGGTGTTTCTTGTTCTTACTTTGGGCTAACGTCGGTGAGATGATTTCCGAGCTGCAGGTATGGATATCTTCTTGGGCTTCTTTTCCGGGTCAGGGATAGGGCCTGGCTTACCCCGCTTCTTTTCAGTGCGACGATGTTTTGAAGTTCCAGCCTCACGAACTTCATGCTTGGTTTTGGTCATTTTCACACAGTTAGGTTCTGGAGCGAGATAGCTTGGGAAATGGTCAAGGTGATCGTTGTTGATCACAAAAAGAAACGATCATGAGGCTCTTATAAACACAACCGAAATACAAAATATTGTAACCCTAGCAGCATTTTTATTTCCCTTTTCTGTTTTTCATACAGTAGGGTGTGACATCGAAAAGTGGTTCAAATCAGCGTTTCGGCTCTGGTATATCTACGACTCATAGGCCGAGGTGCGATACATCGAGCTTACTACGGTACGGTCCCGTTCGCGCTACTCGATTTATGGCAACTAGAGCTTCTTGAGATGGAAGGAGTGGTGGTGTACTGTAGGACAAAATCATGCTGTTCTATGAATCTCTCTAGTCTAATTATCAACACATCTTCGTTTATCGAAAGGAACGAGGAGGGTTCTTAAGATGGAAGATGGACTCAGTCGATGGAGAAGTGGACAAAATCCAGATCAAACAAGAGTACTACCATTAATCCTTCCTTGGCTTTGTAGACTGATGTGATGCTTAAACTCGCAATCCATAGCACAACACAGAAATGAATTGTACTGAATGAGGAATGGGTTCAATAGTTTCGGCAAGCTCTACTCCCTTACTATTCACCGTCTGACATCTTATCTCAGCATTCATTCAGATGTGTACGTGATACAGCGTGCATAAACGTACACCACGTACAATAATTCTTACAGTCATTTGTATTACAGACATATCTCTTCGGTTCGCAAGATCCTTTACCCTGGCAAATTGGTCCGCAGGGGGGAAGACGAAATGAAACAAAGGGTATTTTGACGGTAATTACCATGCTGCATCCAATTATCAAGAAAACCTCGGCCAACTCAATCTCTTAGCCGAAAGAAGCTTCGCCATCAGAAATGGTGGTCAATGAATATCACAAACAAGAAATCGAGGGAAAATGCTCGCATGAAGAGCTTGCGGATTGGACTAAACAATTTTTAATTAGAAAATTTATAAAGTATAGCGGAGAAAGTGAACAATAAAAAACGGAATTATAAATTTGTACCTAGATTTGAGAAATCTTCACAGAAACCAAACTAAGCTTCAATAGAAAAACGAAAGCCCCTTTCTCTTCCCTTGAAATGAAAATTTTCTCTTCTGCCGTCTGAAAAAATACTGAGAAGCAATTTTACGACTGTGCAAACTTAAAACTCAGAAATTTTTGTACCATAATCATCAATCTGCCTAAAGAAACGGGATGACTTTTCAAAAAGTCGAACCGTTGAAGGGTTTCCCTTATTTCCGGAGATCATAGTCTCAATTCAACTCCAGTTACAGCTTTATTAGTTGGTTATTTACGTAATACCTCCACGTAGGAGAATCAAAAACAAAGTTCTAGAATATAGTTGAAGAGAACAGATATTTGGTTTCCAACATAAATAAAAAATAGTAAATCTCTCGAGTTCATAAATTTTTATCAAATAAGATCCAATAATTAACTTTTATCGATGTGAAATCCCGTTTCAATCAGAATACCATCGACATCTAATAGTGATTTTCGATATTGGATCCAGCGATGAAAAGAAAATTTTTAGCTATGACTATTCCGTCGTATTGAGTCAGCAAGCACTATTGCCATCGGTTAAATTTAATCTACTGGTGAAAATCAGACAACAATTGAAATATATAACTTTTGTTGGTTTTTATGAAATAATTGTTTTAAATATTGCCAGGGCACTACCGTAATTAGTGGATTTAGTGTCTTGTTGTTGTTGTAGTCATTGTACTACTTGGTATTGGTACTAATACCGGCTTTTAGGAAAATTCAAGAAAATTATCACGCAGGTACAACCACCTTTTAATATACTGTATGGCATGATTTTCTGTCGAAAGATGATCGCGTCATAGTTATTGTGCAGAAATAAGGCTCTATCGAAGATACAGCCTGAAAGATTTTACAGAAACTCAACTTTACTTCGGTAATTTTCTGCTCTGGTACTACTTCCGTAACTCATTCCCTGCACTGCCTCTTCCTATCCCCTTTCACAGAAACGAGGCACATAATCCAGTTTTACGGTAGTGTTGTTCACTAGGTACGCAAACAGAAAATCTTCTACCGGCAATGTCCTGCCATCAGTTACTTCAAGACAAAGAGAAAAAATTGAACAGACTGATCCAACAGTAAAATGATCACAAATGAAGTACAAATGTTGAGTTAATATAAACTATTTGAGACAAATAGTGCGAGTCAAAGGAGAAAATTTTGTCTTATTTTTAGGAAATATAGTTTATTTAGATTAAAACACAACATGAAGTATCAACTAAATTTCTCAACTACTCAAAGATTATAGTTTAGCATGAGCAAAAAATAATGAGCTACGGTTTTTCCGCATCATATCAATTCTTCCGTGAAACATGGCTTTATATTTTCTTAGGATATAAATGGCACTGCTGTAATTTCATGTTATCAATGACATTCTTTTCAACCTTAAGGTTCTTTAAAAATCCAATTTTAACCTTTCAGGCTTGTTTCTATTTGCTGCAGCTCTCTTTACGGCTAACCACTATGATTAGTAATTGACACAATGTATAATATAAGTTTTTGATACGGAAATTAGTTAAGTCATAATTCCAAGAATTCTAACACATTCTGCTTCGACGTAAGCTCTGATATAAATTACATGAATTTTATCTCCATGGTCTAAACGATTATCAAAGATCATTTATTCACGAACAAAACTTTTGCAAGTGTCAACTATTCGCAAGTGCATTCGGATAGGTCATAGAATGGAGGCCGAAAGAACGAAGAATCAAAAAAGAAACATTGAAAGTTCTAGTACTACTCGAATCAATTTTCTATTTGAATTTTCATTGCTGTGCAATACATACGAGAATGCAAACCTCGAATCAATCGCACCGCATATACTTTTGAGGTAAGGAATCTGAGAAATTTCATGGTTAGAAACAAGATAAACTGCGAGAGAGTGAGTGGAAGATTAATGAACAAGGATCAAATTCAAAAGCTTCCTTTATAAGAAAATCTTAATGAGATTCAAAGACTCATCGGCTTTTAGAACCAGACTTCCAAACTAGATTCTGTTGTAGTCAGTTTCTCGAATGTTCCATAAAATCCATAAATTAGATCTTCTTAGAAATAAATGGGTTCAACCACTTGCACCCTTCGCACTGCTTTAGTTTGAACCTTCTGAGAAAGTCAGGCATAGGCTTTTTTGAAACAGAATTCTTGGGAATGCACGGTCATTGCGAATTTAAACGATTAGCTTTATTATAGAAACTTCTTTTCAAGTATTTATTTGCTCCATTAATATATTCTTTGGGTCCCATTCCAGATGAATACACGGACATATAATAAGGCTGTAGAAAATGCTGCAGAAGGTGTTTCATAATTACTCTCACT
>JAAUYH010013684.1_pt1 | contig 21261 bp, 17 predicted proteins | sample 7278061 | NCBI WGS metagenome assembly JAAUYH01 (sample SAMN14350203, study PRJNA611818) | marine sediment metagenome | isolation source: surface marine sediment (0.6m) | place: French Polynesia: Moorea | collected 2018-08 | reverse complement strand
GCGCTGGCGCTGGCGGCGCTTTGGGGCTGCGGCTGGCTGCTCGTGATGGTGGCCAGTCGCGTGCGCGGCGGGGCCGGCGTGGCGTGGCGCTTCGGGCTGGCGAACATCGGCCGGCGCGGGGCAGACAGCGTGGTCCAGGTGGTGGCCTTCGGTCTCGGTCTGATGGTGCTGCTGCTGTTGACCCTGGTGCGAAACGATCTGCTCGACGCCTGGGCGGCGACCCTGGGTGCGGAGGTGCCGAACCACTTTCTCATCAACATCCAGCCCGACGAGCACGATCTGGTGCGCGAGTTCTTTGCGGGCCGCCAACTCGAGCCGCCGATGCTGATGCCGCTCGTTCGCGCCCGGATGACCCACATCAACGGCGTGTCGGTCGACGACATCGAGTTCGGCAGCGACCGCGGCGCGCGCTTTGCCCGGCGCGAGGGCAATCTCACCTGGGCATCCGGGCTGCGCGAGGACAATGCGCTGGTGGACGGCGAGTGGTGGCCGGACGGCGACGGTAGCGTCGGGCAGGTGTCGGTGGAGACCGACTACGCAAGCCGGCTGGGACTCAAGCTCGGCGATGTCGTCACCCACGACATTGCCGGCGAGTCGGTGGATGCCACCGTCACCAGCCTGAGAACGGTGGCGTGGGATTCGTTTCGCCCGAACTTCTTCCTGGTGTTCTCGCCGGGCACCCTGGATCGCTATGCCCACACCTACGTCGGCAGCACCTTCCTGCCGCAGGACGACCGCTCGACCATGCTGGACCTGGTGCGCGAGCTGCCGTCCGTGACCACCATCGACATCGCGGCGATCCTCGCGCAGGTGCGCGGGGTCATGGACAAGGCGGCGCTCGCGGTGCAGTACGTGTTCGGGTTCACGCTGCTGGCCGGTGTCACGGTGTTGCTGGCCGCGGTGCAGTCGAGTCGGGACGAACGCGCCTTCGAAAGCGCGCTGCTCAGGACGATGGGCGCAAGTCGGCGCGTCGTCTTCCTGGGCGTGGCCACCGAATTCACGGCGCTGGGGCTGTTGTCCGGTTTTCTCGCCGCCACGACCGCGGCGGCGGCGGGCTACCTGCTCGCCGGCCAGGTGTTCGACCTGGATTATGGGCCGGGCCTCTGGCTGTGGATCATGGGTCTGGCCGGCGGAGCGCTCATCGTCGGCGGCAGCGGCATGCTGGCCACGCGCAGCGTCGTCAACCAGCCACCGGTGCGAAGCCTGCGCGGCTGATGGCCGAACTGCGGGCCCGGCCCGCGGCTCGATATATACTCGGCCCCATGTCAGGACGACACAAACGCCTGTCTGCCGGCGTCGCGGTGCTGCGTGAGTCCGCCAGCGGTCCGCTGTTCCTGATGCTGCGGGCCTTCCGGCACTGGGATTTCCCCAAGGGCATGGTGGAAGAGGGCGAGGCCCCCAAGGATGCGGCCCTGCGCGAGGTCGCCGAAGAGACCACCGTTACCGATCTCGAGTTTCGCTGGGGCGACGAGTACATGGAGACCGGGCCCTACAGCCGCGGCAAGACCGCGCGCTACTACGTGGCGCTCACCTGCGAAACGGACATTTTCCTGCCGATCGTTCCCGAACTCGGTCGTCCGGAACACTCCGAGTATCGCTGGGTCACCTACGACGAAGCGCTGGCACTGGCATCGCCGCGGCTGAAACCCGTGGTGCGCTGGGCCGCCGGCGTAGCGGGCATCTGATTCGACCCGGCCCGGCGCCTGCTCGCGGCGCTCTCCCCATTCGCTTTCGACCGCCCGGTATACGAGAATGCGACCTGTAGCGGCACGCTCAGGAGCGCCCATGCTGTCATTTCTGCCCGGTACGGTGCGTGGACTCATCGGCTTCGTGCTGTTCGCGCTGAACCTGGTGTTCTGGTGCATTCCCTTCTACATCGTCGCGTTTCTCAAGCTGCTGTCACCGGTACCCGCGCTGCGTCGCCGCTTCGGTCTCTGGCTGGAAGCGCTGGCAGAGGTGTGGATCGACTGCAACAACCTGGTCGAGCGCCTGCTGCATCGCATGGACTGGGACATCGAGGGCGTCGACGATCTGCGCCGCCGCGACTGGTACCTGGTCGGCAGCAACCACCAGACGTGGACAGACATCTTCGTGCTGCAGAAGGTGTTCAATCGCCGCATTCCCTTCCTGAAGTTCTTCCTGAAGAAACAGCTCATCTGGGTGCCGCTGCTGGGACTGGCCTGGTGGGCGCTGGATCTGCCGTTCATGCAGCGCTACTCGCGGGCGACGCTCGAGAAGCATCCCGAGTTGCGTGGCCGCGATCTCGAAACGACGCGCAAGGCCTGCGAGCATTTCCGCCACAATCCCACGTCGGTGATCAACTTCATGGAAGGCACCCGTTTCACACCCGAAAAGCATGCCGCCCAGGCGTCGCCCTATCGGCACCTGCTCAAACCCAAAGCCGGCGGTGTCGCCTTCGTGCTGTCGGCGATGGGCGAGATGATGCACAAGCTGCTGGACGTGACGATCGTCTATCCGCGACCGGGTCTGAGTTTCTGGGACCTGTTGTGCGGCCGTGTGCGCAAGGTCGTCGTGCGCGTCGACCAGCGCAGGATCCCGGACGAATTCATCGGCGGCGATTATCTCAACGATGCGGATTTTCGCGAGCGCTTCCAGGCGTGGGTGCGCGACGTCTGGCAAGGCAAGGACCAGCTCATCGAGGAGCTGACGCCGCTGGCGCGGTCCGCCGGCGCTTGAGCGCACGAGATGTCTGCAAGCGCCGCTCCGTTCTGGGAGACCAAGCCGCTGTCCGACATGACGGTACAGGAATGGGAATCGCTGTGCGACGGTTGCGGCCGGTGCTGCCTGAACAAGCTGGAAGACGCCGACACCGGCCGCGTCTGGCACACCAGCGCTGCGTGCCGTTTGCTCGACCGTCACGCATGCCGCTGCACCGACTACGCCAATCGTTTCTCCGAGGTTCCGGACTGCGTTCGGCTGACTCCCGACCAGGTGGGCCATTTGAGCTGGCTGCCCTGGACATGCGCTTACCGACGGCTTGACGAGGGGCGTGGGCTGGCGCGCTGGCACCCGCTCATTTCCGGCGATCCCGAGTCGGTGCACCGGGCGGGTATCTCGGTGCGCGGCCGCGTCGTGTGCGAGACCCACGTGCACGAGGACCAGCTCGAAGAACACATCATCCACTGGATACGCAAGTGACCGACCAATGACCAAGCCCCGTTTCGTCCCCTTGTCCGACTACCGCCGGCTGCCCGAGGAGGAGATGCAGAGCCGCGCCGACGGCTTCGCGCGCATGATCGCCACGCGCCGCACCGTGCGCGAGTTCTCGGCCGATGACGTGCCGCCCGACGTGATCGACAACTGCCTGAAAGCGGCGCTCGCTGCGCCCAGTGGGGCGAACATGCAGCCATGGCATTTCGTGGTCGTGCGTGATGCCGAGGCAAAGCGCACAATACGCGTCGCCGCCGAAGAGGAAGAGCGGCAATTCTACGAGCACAGGGCATCGCCCGAGTGGCTGGCGGCACTGGCGCCGCTGGGTACCGACTCCAACAAGCCGTTCCTGGAGACCGCGCCAGTGCTCATCGCTGTCTTCGCGCAGAAGTACGGGCTGCTACCGGACGGGCGCAAGGTGAAGCACTATTACCCCAACGAGTCGGTCGGGCTGGCCACCGGTTTCCTCATCGCAGCCCTGCACAATGCCGGCCTGGCAACGCTGACGCATACGCCCAGCCCCATGGGCTTTCTCAACCAGATCCTCGGTCGGCCGAAGAACGAGCGACCCTTCCTTTTGCTGGTGACCGGCTACCCCGCCGCAGACGCACGCGTGCCGGACATAAAACGCCGTCCGTTCGCCGAACAGGTGGATTACGTCTAGTCCGACTCGATTCCTTGTCGGAATAATTTACAGGCCCGTTTCAGGGCCCTGACCGCGCCTGAAAGCGGTGCAGCATCGTTATGTCGTCAGGGTGCTTTTTCTCGATAAATATCATGGAGATATAGTATTTAACAATTGCTGTTTCGACGCATCTTTCGACTGGCACGCTTGTTGCAACGCATAGGGCAGGACTTTTGAGTAAATCGGGTCGCGCCAACGCTCCGGCGCACGCCCAAACGCAAGACAAGAACGGATACGACAACGAGGAAGAAACGGAAGATGATCGCAACAACGAAATGGACTGTTACCGGACGCGCACTCGCCGGATTGGCCATCCTTGGCCTTGGAGCGGCGCCGCTGACCGCGTCGGCTGTCGTCATCGAAGGCGCGCTGACCTTCTCGGGCGACTTCGTTCCCACCGGGGGCGCGGGCACCGATCTGTCCGACGCCACGGGTCTGGACTTCATTGGCGACGATTTCGATGTCGACGGTGCGAGCGGTGACTTCGCCGACGCCGGCATCTCCCAGGGAGACATCGGCTTCATCCAGGACTTCGAGTTCGACGACCTGAATACCGCGCCCATCGATCCGCTGTGGTCGATTGGTGGCTTTTCCTTCGCGCTGGAGGAGATTGCCGTCAATTTCCAGAACTCCATGTTCCTGGTACTCGTCGGCCGCGGTGAAATCAGCCGCGCGGGCTACTCCAATACGCCGGGCGTCTGGACACTGACGGCCAACACGGCGCCGGGCGCGCAGAGCATCCTGTTCAACTTCTCCGCCGGGACGGGTGCCATTCCCGAGCCGGGCAGCATGCTGCTGGTCGGGTTGGGCCTCGCCGGACTGGCGGCCGCCCGCCGTCGCAACGGCAAAACCGCCTGACGAAACAAGCTGTCGAGAGCGCGGCCGGTTCCCGCATGGGGCCGGCCGCGTGCGTCTCAGCGGCCGGGCCGACGGGACAGATCCACGGATGGGTGGCGACGGGCGCTTGTATGCGCTGTTGCAACGGCCGAGATGCCTGCGCGATACTGAAAGAACAATAAGCGCGGCCGGAAGCCGCGACGACCAGATTCGAGGGACCGCTGCCAGAGGCGCCCGCCATAACGAAAGCGCCGGCAGCACAGAACAAGAGAGGACAAGGGCGATGACCAAGACAGTCGCTACTTTGAGGGGGGTTGTCCGCGTGGCTGCGGCCATGACGGCATTCGGTATTCTCGGCTTTCCGATCGCAGCGTCGGCGGCCTTCATCGACGGAGAGATGACCTTCTCGGGCGACATCGAGCCCACGGGCGGCACGGACCTCTCGGATGCCACCGGCTTGCTGTTCCCCAGTTTCGACTTCGGCGTCGATGGCACCACCGGCGATTTTGCCGCCATCCAGCCGGGCGACATCGGTGCGATCAGCAACTTCAATTTCTCGCCGCTGTTGCCCAACCCGGTGGATCCGCTGCTGTCGATCGGCGGCTTCAGCTATGTGCTCGAGTCCGTTGCCGTCGTCGACCAGGACGCCATGGAGCTCCTGATCACCGGTACCGGCACGCTGTCGGCCACCGGCTTCGACGACACCCCGTACGACTTCAACATGTCGGTCAACATGGTTACCGGCGAGCTCTCCAACTTCTCGGCGAGCATCGGACCGGCCGCGGTCATTCCCGTACCCGGCGCGGTGCTGCTGTTCGGCTCGGCGCTCGCGGGCCTGGGGCTGATGCGACGACGCCCGGCCTGACCGCCACTCTCGGGCTGCTGGCCGAACGGCCCGCCGCACCGAACCGAACGCCAACGGCGGCTCCCGGGAGCCGCCGTTTGTGTTTGCGGCCCTGCTGTGGGACAACCCTGTTCGTGTTTCCACGGGAGTGACGCGCGTGCACCGAATCCTGTCTCTGGCGATACTCGGCTGTCTGATTGCCGGCCCGGTTGCGGCCACGCCCGCGATCGATGCGCTGGTGCAAACCCATACGGCCACGGCGGTGTCGCTGCGCGAGCGCATCCACGCCAACCCGGAGCTCAGCAACCGGGAGTTCGAGACCGCCGAGCTCATCGCCGCGCACCTGCGTGGTCTCGGCCTGGACGTCACCACCGGCGTTGCCCATACGGGTGTCGTGGGTCTGCTGGAAGGCGCCCGACCGGGACCGGTGGTGGCGGTGCGCGCCGACATCGACGCGTTGCCCGTGACCGAGGCATCCGGCCTGCCCTTCGCATCTACGAAGACCGCCACGTACGAGGGACGCGAAGTGGGCGTTGCGCACGCCTGCGGGCACGACGTGCACATGGCCGTGCAGCTCGGTCTGGCCTCCATGCTGGTGGACGCGCGCGACCAGCTCGCCGGTACCGTGAAGTTCATCTTCCAGCCGGCGGAAGAAGGACCGCCGCCGGGTGAGCAGGGCGGCGCGCTGATGATGATCGAGGAGGGCGTGCTGCGCGATCCGGCGCCCGAGGCGATTTTCGCGCTGCACGCCTGGCCGACGCTGAACGTCGGACAGGTGGGCCACACGACCGGCCCGACGATGGCCGCCGCCGATCGTTTTCGCATCGAGCTGCGCGGCAGCCAGTCGCACGGCGCCGCGCCGCACACCGGTGTGGACCCCGTTGTGCTGGCCGCCCAGGCCGTGCTGGCGCTGCAGACCATACCGTCGCGCAGCATCGACCCGATCCAGCCCGTGGTGCTGAGCGTGGGCACGATACACGGCGGCGAGCGCTTCAACATCATCCCGGGGGCTGTGGAACTGACGGGTACCGTGCGCACGTTCAACCTGGGCGTGCAGGACACCGTCGAACAACGCATGCGGGTCGTCCTGGACGGGCTGACGCAGGCGGCGGGTGCGGCCTACACGCTCGACTACGAGCGCGTTACGCCATTTCTCAACAATGACGCGGTGCTGTCCGAGTGGGCGCGTGGTGTGCTGGACGGGGCGCTCGGCGCAGACAACGTTCTGGATCGCCCGCCCGTAATGCCGGCGGAGGACTTCGCCCGCTTCGCCAACGCGATCCCTGCCTACCATTTCCGGCTGGGCATCGCGGAAGAGGGCGTCGGTTCCGGCGGTCTGCACACGCCGGACTTCCGGGCGCACAGCAACTCTGTCGCCGTGGGCATGCGGGCGATGGCGTCGCTGGTGCTGGGCTACCTGGAAGGCCGCCGATAATCCGGGTGACGCTTGAATTCGTCAGGTCATTGCGAGCCCGAAGGGCGTGGCAATCTCACGACGCAATCGTGAGGCACGTTCGCTCCACACTTCACGATACCCGGACCGAGACTGCCGCGTCGCTGCGCTCCTCGCAATGACGGACGCCCGGGAATCGGGTGCTATCCGGTATTCTGAAGCCCCTGCGCGATGCCGTTGACGCTGTTCACGAGCGCCCGCTCGAGGTCGTGATCCTTGGAGCCCGTTTCGCGCCAGCGGCGCAGCAGGTCCACCTGCATCATGCTCATCGGGTCGACGTAGGGGTTGCGCAGGCGTATGGCCCGCTGCACTACCGGCTCGGCGTCGAGCAGCGTACTGGCGCCCTTCAGGTCGAGCACCAGGTCGCAGGTGCGGTCGAACTCGTCCCGGATCGCGTCGAAGATGTAGGCCAGGCGCGGACCCGCCAGGCGGGCGTAGCGCGCGGCGATGTCCATGTCGGCCTTGGCGAGCACCATCTCCAGGTCGCTGACGAGGTTGGCGAAGAACATCCAGCCGTCGATCATCTCGGCCACGATGTCCCGGCCGTGCTCGTCGATGGCGGATTGAAGGCCAGAACCCACGCCGAACCAGCCGGGGATGATCTGCCGGCTCTGGGTCCATGCGAACACCCAGGGAATGGCGCGCAGGCCCTCGATGCCCGCGTCCGGTCGTCGTGAGGCCGGCCGCGAACCGATCTGCATGCGTTCGATCACGTCGATGGGCGTCGACAGGCGGAAGTAGCCCGTGAACTGCGGATCTTCGTACACCAGCCGCCGGTACGCGGTACGGCTCTGGCTGGCAACGGTGTTCATGACCACCTGCCACCGGGGCTCCTCCGGGCTTGCCGGCCTGGGCGCGCCCGTGGCGACGGCGACGGCACTCAGCGTCTGTTCGAGTGTGCGCGCGGCGATGCCGCGCAGGCCGAACTTGGCGTTGATGATCTCGCCCTGCTCGGTCACCCGCAGCCGGCCGTTGACCGTTCCGCGTGGCGCCGAGCGCACGGCGCGGTAGGTGTTGCCGCCGCCCCGGCTGATGGTGCCGCCGCGGCCGTGGAAGATGGTGAGCTCGACGCCGGCCGTTTCCATCGACCTGGCCAGGGCAGACTGCCCTTCGCGCAGGGCCCATCGCGAGGCCGCCATGCCGCCGTCCTTGTTGCTGTCGGAATAGCCGACCATGATCATCTGGCGATCGCTGCGGGTCGACAGGTGCTCGCGGTAGTAGCCGGTGTCCAGCAGCGCGTCCATGACGGCCGGGCCGTTCTCCAGGTCGTCGACGGTTTCGAACAGGGGTGCCACGTCCAGCGGCACCTTGCCGCCGTCGTCGGCCAGGCCTGCCCAGGCGGCCAGCAGCAGCACGGACAGCACGTCGTCGGCGTCGCGGGCCATGCTGATGATGTAGGGGCCGATGGCGTGATCGCCGTAGCGCTGCCGCGATTCGCCGATCGCCCGGAACACGGCCAGCGTGTCGTCGAGCGTCTGGTCCCCGCCGGTGGCGGGGGGCTCGGCGCCGCCCTGCAGCAGGTCGAGCAGCACGGCGGTGCGCTCTGCGCTCTCCAGGTCGAGCCAGTCGTCGCGGCCGAGGCCGGCGCCCACGGCCCGGCGGTGCACCAGCGCGTCCTGGCGCACGTCCAGCGTCGCCAGGTGGAAGCCGAAGGTCTCGGCCCGGCGCAGCAGGCGTCGCACCGCGAACAGCCCGGCGTGGCTGCCCTGGTTGTCGGCGAGGCTGTCGGCCACCAGGCGCAGGTCGTCGAGGAACGCGTCCACCGACTCGTAGGCGCCCTCGGCCTCGCTGCGTGTGGCGTCCAGCCGTGCCTCGACCAGGCGCAGGAACCGGCGGTAGTACATGTCCATGTGGCGTACATGAATACCGCCACCGATGACCGGGAAGTCGTGGGTGTAGGTTTCGACGCGGCGGGCGATCCGCGGGTCGATGGACACCAGGTTGGCCGACTGGCTGAGCTGCCGGGACAGGCGGTACACCTCGGGCTTGTAGCAGCGCAGGGCCTGGTCGCGCTGGTGCGCGAGGGTCTTGCGGATGGTGTCGGCGGTGACGTTGGGGTTGCCGTCCATGTCGCCGCCGACCCAGCTCGCGAAGCGCAGCAGCGTGGGTACACGCACGCGACGGGCCGCCTCGCCGTAGACCTTCTCGAGCGCCGTCTCCACCGCTTCGTAAAACGGCGGGATGATGCGGTAGATGACGTCGGTGACGAAGAACAGCACGTTCTCAAGTTCGTCGGCGACGGTGAGCCGCTCGCCCGGGTGCTCCACGGTTTGCCAGGCGGCGGTCATCTCCGCGCGGATCTGCGCCAGCAGCGCCGTCGACTCCGGCGGCGTGAGCGACGGGTCCATGCGGTCGACGAGGTGGCGCGCGATCGCCTGGTGTTTCTCGAGTATGGTCCGGCGCATGGCCTCGGTGGGATGAGCCGTGAAGACCGGCTCGATGAACAGGCCCTCGAGCAGCGGCGGAATTTGCTCCAGCGTCATGCCGCTGGCCTTGAGCGTGGCCATGCACGCCTCGATGCTGCCGGGCTGCGGGTCGTCGTGATCGCGCAGGTAGTCGCGGCGCCGGCGGATGCGGTGCACGCGCTCGGCCAGGTTGGCCATCTGGAACCAGCTCGAGAACGCCCGGATTACCTGGTTGGCGCGATCCGGCGCCAGGCCGCTGACCAGCTGGGCCAGGCCCGTGGCGCCGGACTCGCGGCGGGCAATGGCCTGACCGCGGGCCGCCTCCACCGCGTCGAACAGCGCCGCACCGCCCTGTTCGCGCAGCATGTCGCCGACCATGGAGCCGAGTACGCTGACGTCCTCGCGCAGGGGTTCGTCCTTCGCGGCGAAGGGAATTTCGCTTCGGTTTCGTGGGGTCATGCCGGGTCGCTCAGTCGCGGAAATTGTTGTATTGCAGGGGCAGGTCGATGTCGGCGTCTTTCAGCAACGCGATTACCTGCTGCAGGTCGTCGCGTTTCTTGCCCGACACCCGCACCTTGTCGCCCTGGATCGCCGCCTGCACCTTGAGCTTCGCGCCTTTGATGAGCTTGACGAGCTTGCGGGCGAGGTCGGTTTCGATGCCCTGGCGCACGTTGATGATCTGTTTGGCGGCGCTGCCGGACACCTGCGGTTCACCGATGTCGAGGCTGCCCGGGTCCACCTTGCGCTTGGCCATCTTCAGGCGCATGACGTCGAGCATCTGCGCGAGCTGGAACTCCTGCTCGGCAGCGATGGTGATGAGGCTGCCCTCCAGCGTGAAGCTGGCATCGACGCCCTTGAAATCGAAGCGATTGCCGATTTCGCGGTTGGCCTGGTCCACGGCGTTGGCCAGTTCGTGCATGTCGACTTCGGATACTACGTCGAAGGATGGCATCGGTTACTCCGCTTTCTTGCTCGCCAGGCGGTCCAGCAGCGCCGCCGTGGCTTTCTCGGCATCGTCGAACTGATGAAAGCGCAGCTGCCGGGCGACAGTGAACTGGTGCTTCGGCGCGTGCTGCTCGCCGTATATGCCGGCGACGCTGTACCACGCAAAGGCATCGATCAGATCGCGGTTATCGCGCCCTCGGCCCTCGTGGACAAACAGCAGGTGCGTCTCGAAGGCGCGGGCCAGGTAGAACTGGCTCATGGCGCGGCCCTCGAGGGCCTCCTCCAGCAGGAGCCGGTAGGCGGTGCCGGCGTACCCGCGGGCGCCGTGCTCCTGGCGATGCAGGTCCGCCAGCATGAACGCGGCAACGCCATCGCCCGCGGCGACGCGGCGCTCGAGGAGCGGTACGGCCTGCTTGCGCAGCCGGATGGACAGGAATCCCGCATTGGTGATGCCGTGCTGGATCCAGTTGTTGGCATACAGCCCGGCGAGCGAGTACCAGGCGTAGGGTTCTTCGAGTTCTATGGACCGCTCGTAATGACGTATGGCGGCGTCGATGTCCATCCATTCGGTCTGGTAATAGCGACCGTGGCGCGTGCTGTGAAAATTCGGGTCGCGCATCTGGCCGAGATACCAGGCCGCCAGCCCGTCGCCGTTGTCGGCGAGCGGTGTCAGCACGGCCTCGGCGGCGCCGTAGTCGAGCGCCTGGAACAGCCGGATGCCCTCGACGAGGTCGGCGGCCCGGGCCGCGACCGGGGCAGCGAGCCCGGCGAGGAGCGAAAGGCAGAGCGCAGCGGCGTGTGGAATCCGCATCGAACAGGTCTCCGGGGAATCGAATTCCCTATTGTGCCTGAGCGCCCGGGCTTTTTGAAAAGCCTGTTCAGGCTTGCGGTTCGTGCCGGGTCGGAGGTCCTCGCGGGCGGGGTGGCGGGCCCAGGCTACTGGTAGCCGCGGGCCTGCAGGCTGAACAGGTGCGCGTAGCGGCCGTCCAGCGCCATCAGCTCGGTGTGATTGCCGTGCTCGGTGATGCGACCGCCGTCGATCACCGCGATCTGGTCGGCCATACGCACGGTGGAGAAGCGGTGCGAGATCAGGATGGTGATCTTGTCCCGCGCCAGGCTGCGGAAGTGCTCGAAGATGGTGGCCTCGGCCTGGGCGTCCATGGCCGCCGTGGGTTCGTCCAGCACCAGTATGTCGGCCCGCGTGCGCATGAACGCGCGAGACAGGGCGATCTTCTGCCACTGGCCGCCCGACAGCTCCCGCCCGTCCTTGAACCAGCGGCCGAGCTGCGTGTTGTAGCCCTCGGGCATGTCGTCGATGAACGGCGCCGCCATGCCCTTGTTCGCCGCGGCCTGCCAGCCGGGGCGGTTGTCGAAGTCGTCGACATCGCCGAGACCGATGTTCTCCCCCACGAGCAGCTGGTAGCGGCCGAAGTCCTGGAAGATGACCCCGATGCGCCGGCGCAGCGCGGCCGGGTCCCAGGCTTTGAGGTCGAGGCCGTCCAGCAGGATGCGGCCGGCATCGGGGTCGTACAGGCGCGTCAGCAGCTTGATCAGCGTCGTCTTGCCCGAGCCGTTCTCTCCCACCAGCGCGAGGCTGCGGCCGGGCGCCAGGTGCAGCGTGATGCCGGACAGGGCCGGCGCATCGGCGCCCGGATAGGTGAAGCCCACGTCTTCGAACCGGATGCCGTCTCCGGGTTTCGGGCCCGTGGCCGCGTCGCCCTCGCGCGGCGGCGTCGGTTGTTCCAGGTACTCGTAGAGGTTCGACAGGTACAGGTTGTCTTCGTACATGCCGCCCACCGCCGACAGGATCGCCGACACGGCCGTCTGGCCCTGGCGGAACAGCAGCAGGTACATGGTCATCTCGCCCAGCGTAATGCGCGTCGCCACGGCGGCCAGCGCGGTCCAGGCGTAGGCGCCGTAGAGTGCCGCCGTGCCGATGAGGCCGAGCACGAAGCCCCAGCCGTCGCGCCGCAGCGTCAACCGCCGGTCCTCGACGAACAGCTTCGCGAAGATGTCGCGGTAACGCTGCAGCAGGGTGGGCCCGAGATCGTAGAGCTTGACCTCCTTGGCGCTGTCCTCGCGGGCGAGCACCGTCTCCAGGTACATCTGCATGCGCGTCTCGGGCGAACGCCAGCGAAACAGGCGGAAGGCATCGCCGGAGAACTTCGTCTCGGCCAGGAATGCGGGCAGGCCGGCCAGCATCAGCACGACGACCGCCCAGGCCGAGAACTGCACGAGGAGAACGGAAAAGCTGACGAGCGACACGAGATTCTGCACCAGCCCGAAGGTGCGGTTGACCAGGCTCAGGGGTCGGCTGGAGGCTTCGCGCCGCGCCCGGGTCAGCTTGTCGTAGAACTCGCTGTCCTCGAACTGCGCCAGGTCCAGTTCCAGGGCTTTCTCCAGGATCATCACGTTGACCCGCTGTCCCAGCAGCGCGCGCAGCAGCGACTGGCACACGGACAGACCGCGCTGGGCGCCGGCGATGGCGGCCACGATGATGCCTTCCAGTATCACCAGCTCGATCACGCCGCGGGTATTGGGCACGCCGCCGTCGCGGGAGACGGCGATGGCCGCAACCACCGAGTCGACGATGAGTTGCCCCACCCAGGCCACCGCGGCCGGCAGCACACCGGCGATCAGGGTCAGCACACCCAGAAGCACCGTAAGTACGCGGCTGGTGGCCCAGACCAGGTCCAGGGCCCGCCGGCTGTAACGGAACACGCTGAGGAACTGGCGGGCGGCCGACGGCGGTGTCTCGACGGTGACGCTCATGGGCGCGGACCGGTGCCGGGCAGCATCCGCTCAGGCATTGTCCACGGCGTGGTCGCGGATGAAGCGGCTGATCTCGTCCAGGGCCGCACGCGCCTCCGGAAGCACCCGCGCGAAGATGTGGAACACGTGCGGCAGTCCCGGCCACACCGTCAGGGTGGACGAGGCGCCCGCAGCCGCGGCAGCGTCGTGCAGACGCACCGCGTCGTCGGTGAGGATCTCCTCGCTGCCGACGTGCAGCAGGAGCGGCGGGAAGCCGGTGAAGTCGCCGTAGAGCGGCGATATGGTCGGTTCGGTCAGGTCTTCGCTGCCGGCGTACAGGCGCGCCATGTCGGGCAGCAGCTCGGCGGGCAGCATTGCCTCCCGGGTGGCGTTGGTGATGACGGACCGGCTGCGGCCGGCGAGATCGCACCACGGTGACAGGCACACCGCGCCCGCCGGCATCGGCAGGCCCCGACGCTTGATCGCATGCAGCGTGGACAGCACGAGATTGCCGCCGGCCGAATCGCCGGCCAGCACGATGCGCCCGGCCGGGGTGCCCATGGTGAGCATGCCGTCGTACACCGACACTGCGTCCTCCAGCCCCGCGGGCCAGGGGTGCTCCGGCGTCAGCCGGTAGTCGCAGGCCACCACCCGGGCGCCGGCGCGGTGGGCAATGGCCGTGGTGATCGGTCGGTGCGTGGCGGGCGAGCCCATGGCAAAGGCGCCGCCGTGCAGGTACAGCACGCGAGGCGCCGGTTCCGGCGGTTGAATCTGCGTGACCACATGTTCCACGGGTACCGCGCCGATGACGGCCCGGGCAATCGCGCAGCCGTGGCGTTTGGGCGCAAACGTCCTGGCCGTAACGTCCATGCGCCGGCGCGCGATGTGTATGGCCGTGGGGTCGGAGGGCTGCGCGCGCAGGCGGGGCTTGATACGGCGTCGCAGGTAGCTGTTGAGCAGTCGGGCTCTCAGACTAGCCGTCATTGTCGCCTGTAAGTGGCTCGCCGGAATCCGACGCTTCCTGGTTCGCGACGCGCTCGGACGACACCAGCTTGGAGTTGATCCAGCCGAGCGTGTCCTGCCAGATGTCGCGAATATCGGCGCGCCGGGGCATGCGACCGGCGCTCTCCAGTTCGACGGTGACGATGGGAATGCCCTTGTGGACGCCGATGTAGCGGCCCATCGAGCCGGGGTAGGTGCCGAGCAGGCGCAGTTCCAGCGGACCGAGGTTGTTTGGCGGAATCCGCGGACCGTCGAAATCCACGATGCCGTGCGGCGCGTGCACCGAGATCACCGCGTCGGGCCGGAACGACTCGATCTGGGCCGCCAGCCACGCCGATTCGGGTTCGCTGAGCGCCGCGGTGCCCGGATAGCGGCGCTTGTTCTTGCGTGTACGGTTGACCCAGTAGTTCCACGCCTCTGTGTCCCAGTCGGGCGTGGGAAAGTTCCGGTTGAGGTCGACGCCGTTGGCGTTCATCCGCTGCGACATGTTGGGCGGCATCAGCAGGCCGTCGGGATTGAGCAGCGGCACGATGCGCCAGTGGAAATCCGTGGGCGTGTCGGCCTTGTCGAGCATGGCCAGCCACTTGAACACGACGCTGACCGAACTGTACTCGTCGCCGTGAATGCCCCCGACCAGCAGCACCCTGGCCAGCGGTTCGCGCGCCTCGGGCCGGAAGTCGCGGTAGGCGATGACCGTGCCCTTCGTGGAATAGCCGTCGCTGCCGATCAGCGACAGACCCATGCACTCGCCTGTGGAAACCGACGACAGCTTCTTGCCGATGCGGTCGCACAGGCTGGAGATCTCCGGGTCGACGAGATCGGGTGCCTGGTCCGGCGCCGTGGTCAGGGCCGTGCCGGCATGCCCGGCCGGCAGCGTGTCGGCGCCGACGGCGGCGCTGAAGGCGATCAGTGCGAGCGTTGCCAGGCGACGCGTATTCAGGTGTGTCATGGGGATCGAGGTCCTTACTCGGCGGGCCGGCGTCGCGGCGTTCAGCGCGGGCGGGTAGTTTGCTGAACTCCCTAGTTTACCCCAGCGCGCTCACCGGCGCTGGCTCAGCCGGCGGCCGGTTCGCCCACGAGCACCGGCTCCGGGACGTGGAGTGTACGGGTCGGGTAGGCGATCTCGCCGCCGTGCCGGCTGACGATGTCCGCGATTCTCAGCAGCACGTCTTCCTTGATCTCGTGATACTCGGTCCAGACGGTGGTTTTCGTGAAGGTGTAGATGAAGAAATCCACCGACGAGTCGTTGAACTCGATGAGATTGACCATGAGCGTCTGCGACTGGTCGATGGCCTCGTGAGTCTGGAGCATGTCGCGGATGTCGGCGAGGATGTCCGGCACGCGACTCATGTCGTCGTAGCGCACGCCGATGGTTTCCTTGATGCGCCGGTGCGACATGCGCGAGGGATTCTCCACCGAGATATTGGTGAAGACCGAGTTCGGCACGTACAGCAGGCGCTTGTCGAAGGTGCGGATGCGCGTGCTTCGCCAGCCGATGGACTCGACCGTGCCCTCGATCTCGCGGTCGGGCGACCGTATCCAGTCGCCCACGGAGAACGGTCGATCCAGGTATACCGTGAGGCCACCGAACAGGTTGGCCAGGATGTCGCGGGCCGCGAAGCCGACGGCAATGCCGCCGACGCCGCCGAAGGCCAGCACGCCCGAGACGCTGAAGCCGAGCGTCTGCAGCGCGACGAGCACGGCGGTGATGACCACGGAGATACGGCCGAGCTTGGCGACCGCGTCGAGCGCCGTGCGATCGTAGGTCTCGCCGTCGCGTTTCTTGCTCTCGGCGTAGCTGTACTGCGCGTGGCTGATCAGCCGCACCAGGAACCATGACAGGGTGGCGATCACGCCGATTACGCGGACAGGGTCCACGAACTCGAAGATCGGCGCGTCCGTGCGGCTGGCCACGATGGAGGCGGCGAAGGTCAGCCCGACGACCCAGATCAGGGCGCGTGCCGGCCCCTGCAGGGCCCCGACGAGGGCGTCGTCCCACAGGTTGTGGGTCCGGTCGGCGCGCGCGGCCACGCGTTTGAGCAGCAGCCGCACCATCCAGCTTGCCAGCAGCGTGACGAAAACGACGATGAACACCTGGGCAATCCAGGTGTGACCGCCGGTGAGTCTTTCGAACCAGGTATTGAGTTCGTCCATAGCTTCGATACAAGGCTAGGCCGCGTGGATTCGGGCCCAGCCGTCGCGGTACCGCTTCTCGATGAGTTCGCCCCGGTATTCGGCCACTTCACAGCGGCTCAGGGTGTCCTCGGACGGATAGATGGCCGGGTCGTCGGTGTAGCTGGCGGGCAACAGCGCCTTGGCGGCCAGGTTCGGCGTGGCATAGCCGATGGCCCGCGCGATGTCGGCGCCGACCTCGGCTTCGAGCAGGTAGTTGATGAAGGCGTGCGCGCTGTCAACGTTCTTTGCGCCCGCCGGAATGCACGCGCTGTCCTGCCACAGCAGCGACCCCTCGCGGGGGACGACGTAGCCGATGTCGTCGTCCTTGGCCATCACCTGCGTGATGTCGCCACTCCACTCCTGCACAAGGTCCACTTCGCCGTTCTTGAGGCGTGTCTGGCCGTCGTCATCGGCGAAGAGCGCCAGGTGTTCCTTCTGACGCACGATGAGGGCCACCGCCTCGGCAATGCGCTTGGCGTTGATGCTGTTGACCGAATACCCGAGGTATTTCATCGCCAGCTGGATCGTCGCCTCGTCGTCGGCGAGCAGGGCGATGCGTCCCGAGTACTCCGTTGAGTCGTACAGCCAGCGCCAGCTGTCCGGCACGCCCTTCACCCGCGACTTGCGGTAGCCGATGCCGATGGTGCCCCACATGTACGGCAAGCTGAAGCGACGTCCCGGGTCGAAGGATGCCTGCAGGAAGGTCGGGTCGAGGTTCGCGGCGTTGGGAATGCGATCCCGGTCCAGCGGTTGCAGCAGGCGGCCCCGGATCAGTCGGTTCACGGTCTTGCCCGAGGGCACGATCAGGTCGTAGTCGTGGTCTCCGGCGGCGATGGTGGCGTACAGCTCGTCGTTGTCGCTGAAAAAGTCCATCGAGGCGGTGACGCCGGTGCGCTCGTGAAACCCGCCGAGCGTGTCCGGACCCGTGTACGTTTCCCACCAGTACAGCTTGAGCTTTTTGTGCTCGTCGGCCAGCAGCGCGGCCGGGGCCAGCTTGAGGGCCACTGCACCGACGCCCAGTGTCTTCAGCAAGGACCGGCGGCGGCGATCGACGGGCGAGTGCTTCATGGCGTGGATCGTCCGCCTTGCTCGTCATGGGCGCGTTTGATCACGTAGGCGAGGATGGCCGTGGATTCGTCCGGGCCGAACACATCGCCGAAGGACGCCATGCCGCGGCCTGAGTGTTTGCCGCCGAGCACGATGGCGTGCCAGTCGGTGTGCGTCGCGGCATCCATGTGCCTCAGGTCGGGCAGGACGCCACCCGCGACGGCGCCGTCGCCGTGGCACATCGCGCAACGGTTGTGGTACAGCGTCTTGCCGAACTGCACGGTGGCATTGTCGGCGGTCATGGGGGGCGGCGGCGGGGGAGCGGCGGGCTCGGCCGGCGGCGGCAGCGTCGCCTCGCCGTCGAGGCGATAGACCAGCACCCGGCTGACGTTGCGCACACCGGCGCGAGCCGCCGGCTTGCCACCGGACAGCGGAAAGACGCCGCCCCAGCCGGCCATGATGGCCACGTACTGATTGTCGCCCACCGTGTACGTCACCGGCGCGGCGATGATGCCGGTGCCCGTGTCGGCGGACCACAGTTCGTCGCCCGTATCCGCCGTGTACGCAACCAGCCGGCCGTCTCCGGTGCCCTGGAACAACAGGTTGCCCGCGGTGGTGAGCATGCCGCCGTTCCACGGTCCCCAGTGGTCCTTGCGCCACACCTCTTCCTGGTTGACCGGGTCCCACGCGCTCAGGTGCCCCTTGATCAGCGAGAGCACAGCTTCTTCGCCCGCCGCGTTTTCGGGCATCGACAGCAGCAGCGGGTCGATGCCGGTGTTCCAGTAGCCCGGCGCGTACTCGAAGTCGCGCGCCTGGCCGTAGATGAACGGGATCTCTATGGCGGGGATGTACACCAGTCCCGTTTGCGGGCTGAAGGACATGGGCTGCCAGTTGTGTCCGCCGTAGGCCGACGGCTGCACGAGCCGCGGTTCGTCCTCGTAGTTGGCACCGGGGCTGACTTCCGGCCGGCCTGTTTCCGGGTCCACACGCCTGGCCCAGGTCACCGGCACGTAGGGCTCCGCGGAAATGAGCTCGCCGGTCTTGCGGTCGAGCACGTAGAAGAAGCCGTTCTTTGGCGCCTGCATGATCACCTTGCGCAGCAGGCCGTCGATGCGCAGGTCGGCGAGGATCATGTGCTGGGTGGCCGTGTAGTCCCAGGAGTCGCCGGGTGTCGTCTGGTAGTGCCAGACGTACTCGCCGGTGTCCGGGTCCAGGGCGATGATGGACGACAGGTACAGGTTGTCGCCGCCGCCGGGGCTGCGGATGTGCTTGTTCCAGGGCGAGCCGTTGCCGACGCCGATGTACAGCAGGTTCGTTTCCGCGTCGTAGGCCATCGAGTCCCAGACCGTGCCGCCGCCGCCGATCTCCCACCACTTGCCACCGGACCAGGTGGCCGCCGCCTTTTCCATGGCGGCGTTCTCGAACGGTTCTTCCGGGTTGCCGGGAACCGTGTAGAAGCGCCACTCCAGTTCGCCGGAGCGGGCGTTGTAGGCGCTGACATAGCCGCGCACACCGTAGTCGGCGCCGCCGTTGCCGATGATGACCTTGCCCTTCACGACCCGGGGCGCGCCGGTGATCGTGTACGGACGCTCGCGGTCCACCGTGAGCGTTTCCCACACGACTTCGCCCGTGGCCGCATTCAGGGCGACCAGGCGACCGTCCAGCGTGCCGACGTACACCCGGCTCTCCCACAGCGCGACGCCGCGGTTCACGACGTCGCAGCAGGCGTACCTGGCCCACTCGCCGGGCACCTCGGGGTCGTACTTCCAGAGCAGCTCACCGGTGGCGGCGTTCAGGGCATAGACAATGCTCCACGAGCCCGTGGTGTACATCACGCCGCTGGCCACGAGCGGTGTGGCCTCCAGCCCGCGGCGCGTTTCGAGATCGTAGTGCCACGCCAGCCCCAGCCGATCGACGTTGGCGGTGTCGATCCGGTCCAGCGGGCTGTAGCGCTGCTCGTCGTAGGTGCGGCCGTGGGACAGCCAGTTGCCGGGCTCGGCGTTGGCCTGGATGATGCGCGTCGCCGTCACCGGCCGGAAGGTGACGGTGTCGGCGGGGGGCGGCGGTTTTGCCGGTGCCTTCGCCGGTGTCGCATCGTCGCTGCCGCCGCAACCGCCCAGGGCCAGCGCGGTCGTTCCGAGCAGCGCGACCAGCCACCGCGACATCATGAGCCCGGGTTCCCGGCGGGCGCGGATCTCAGGGCATCCAGCCGATCGCGCAGCAGGTTGGCCCACCGCGTGAACACGCGCTTCGCCTCCGCCCGGTTGTGTACCGGCGTGGAGTATTCGAGCCTGCCCGCAGCGCTCTGGTGAACCTCGCGGTCGACGGCGCGGGCGAGGATCTCGCCGCTCTCGCTGTCGAACAGCTCGCCGATGAGCGTGACTTCGCCGAGGGAGTCGGCGAAGACGTATTCCCGCCCCGGCCCCCTTTCCGTAGGTACCTTGACGATCAGGTCGATGAGCTGTGCGTGCACCCGTAGCACGTCGGGGCCCGGTGCCGTGGCGAGGCGATAGCCGTCGTCCGCGGTCAGCGCTTCGATGACCGTGACCTGGAACAGCGTCTTGATGTTGTGCATCTGCTCGGGCGAAAGCGGGAAGTTGGTCTCGCCTCCGCGAAGCCCGCGCAGCTGATTGGCGTTCGGTCGCGGTGTTCGCTTGTAGGCGACACTCACCGGATCGACCATCACCGCCGTGTACCGGGCCAGGTCGGCGTCCGGCTTCATGTAGGCGGCATCGACGCGGGCGTTGACCACCGGTGCCAGCCCGTCGTCCGTCAGCGTGGTCGTATCCAGCTTCGGTGGGCCAACGGGGGCCGTCGTGCTGCAGCCGGCAGCGACGAGCAGCGCCGTGCAGGCAACCGCTGCGGCGCCGTGGCGGGAAACGGGCGAGGATGTCATTGCGGCCTCCTTGGGCGATTCCGTTCGACGTCGATCGTTGTCGGAACAGGACACTAGGGACGAACGTAGGCCGGCGGCCAATCGCTGTCGAGATCGAGGTAGCGATCGCGCATCAGCGTGTGGCGGCTGACCATGGGAATGTCATCGCCGCGGATGAACACCTGCTCGGCAAACGTGGTCACCTCGAGCGGATCGCCGCTCCACACGACGATGTCCGCGTCCTTGCCCGTTTCCAGGCTGCCGACGGTGCCGCCAATGCCGAAGATCGCCGCCGGGTTGAGGGTGATTGCCCTCAGAGCCGCCTCCCAGGGCAGCCCGGCGGCCACGGCGTTACCGGCGGCCTGCGTGACATTGCGCGCGTTGTGCGAATCGCCGTCCGAGAACGCGACGGTGACGCCGGCGCGGTAGAGGATCGCGGCGGCATCGAGGCGCGCCCCGAGGGACTGGAATGACGACGGCAGGTTACTGAGCGGATCGAGGATCACCGGCACACCGGCGTGCGCCAGCTTGTCCGCCACCATCCAGGCTTCCGAGCCGCCGGAGACGATCAGCCGCAGCCCGAATTCGGCGCCGAGCCCCAGCGCGGCCTCGATGTCGCTCGCCCTGTGCGTCTTCACCACCACCGGAATCTGGCCGGACAGCGCTTTCTGCAGCGCCTCCAGGTCCAGGCGGCTTGGACCGTACGGGCGGCGATCGCCTTCCAGGTAGGCATCGCGGTTGGCGGCGAAGTCCCGCGCATCTTCCAGCGCCTCGCGCAGGGCCATGACGGCCAGCACCCGCGATCCGCCGCTGACGGCGGCGCCGGCCTCGTCCAGGTGTACGAACAGCGCCGCCCCGCGACGCACGAGGTGATCGTCGGGATCGCCGAGGTGGATGACCGCGCCGAGACCCGCGATGGCACTGCCTTCGTCACCCAGCGCGGGCGATACGACGGCCCTGGTCACGCCCTCGATGCGATTCACGACGATGACGCTGGAGCGGGGATTGATGGCGTCGGCCACGTCGAACGATGCGGTGAACCGGTGGCCCGACTGCTGGCGGTCTTCGCTG
>JAAUYH010005826.1_pt1 | contig 21261 bp, 24 predicted proteins | sample 7278061 | NCBI WGS metagenome assembly JAAUYH01 (sample SAMN14350203, study PRJNA611818) | marine sediment metagenome | isolation source: surface marine sediment (0.6m) | place: French Polynesia: Moorea | collected 2018-08 | reverse complement strand
ACGCCGCACTTCCAAACGACGTAGCGTACTAGTTACAAGCCCGTGACCGTTTTTGAGAGCTCACCATCCAGCACACTGAACTACCAAACATCCACCCCGCCGAAATGAATTTCTGTGTTTTATTCTCACCGTGCTTGCATCGGTGGCTCTCGCCGTTGTCCCTGGGAAGACCGTGTTGGAATGTGGCGGACGCTCATTTGATAACTGGCTGGCGTTGTTGAAGTCAATGAACACTGATGTGGATATTGCCGCGCATCCTAAAGTTGACGATTATAGTGCCGTCATCTCCGCTCGTCTCGCAGACATGGGAGCTCGCGGCGGTGGCTCTGAGAGACTGTTGAATGGTGTGTATAAGACATCCTTGCCGGTAGCATTTGCCAACAACACTTGATTGTTGGGCCAATCCATCAACGGCGTTACATTGAAGGTGATTTATAAGGCCCCGTGATAGAGCGACGAGGCGTTCTTCATGGTAGGAGTACGACGAATATCTCGATCTGTGGCTTGGCTGTTGATGTGAACGCGATGGGATAGGAAGACGAAAAATGTGAGAACCTCCTCACGAAGTACAGTAATCACTTCGAGGCCTCCTATTACGTTTGTTTCGACAACCTCTGAGTCCGCAACGCGTGCTTTTATGGTTTTGACTTTCTCGGTAATGATTCGATGCATTCTACGAATATCGTGGCCGAGAAATCCTTCTCAGATAGTGCTGGTCGCGATGGTACCAAGGTATTCCGCTCCGGGATGGTGCCGATCCTGTACTGCGTGAGCATCAGTAGTGGTCGCCACGCTGTGTCTGTCGCTGCATCAAACACGGTAGTGTTAGAAGGAAACTATTCGCAAACATGTGCACAACTACTTCAGGGCTGGGATTTGTACTGGCAAAGTGAGCGACGTGATCGCTCCTACTTTGAGATTACAAGTTATCGTCGCCCTAAAGCACCATGTCACGAAGTAGATGAGGCGAAAACTATGAAATCGTAGGCAGCTTTTGCAAGGCGGATACTGAAATCGAAGTAACAAATGGAGGCGACGACGAAGAAAGCAAAACTAAGAAAAGAAGTGCAAGGAATCGGATATTGAGCAAAGTGGTGTCTGCTGCCTGACTGTTAGCGGTATTTGTGGTGGAGTACGATGCTCGAAGTGCGCCCCATTTAGTGCATGTAGCGTGAAGAAGATTCGTAGAGTTGACAACTTGTGCTGTGATGGACCACCTCTGTGCCATCTCTGAGCGTAGGAACCAAGAATGTTCCAATCACTTCATTCCGAGCCTGCAATGTTCATAGTGCGTTCGGACTGCGTACGAAGAATCTCCTTGCTACTTGGCGACGGTATAACTAGATGGATGAAGCATTGAGTTGTGATTAGACGGTTCCTTTGGCTATTTGATAACGGTCGATATCTTGTTAGCCAACAATGTGTATCATGTAAAGAATGAGATCAGGAAGTAAACGACGAAAGCGTTAACGTGGTTTCCGTTACGTGCAATAAGTTGTTGAGATTATGAGAGCGGTTCACATGTAGAGACAAAAATTTGATTACAGATTCGTTTGTTTTAGTTCAAAAATTGATACGACAATTTTAGAAACGCTACTACACGGCGAGTCATCAGAATAAAGGGGGCACCCATTCCTGAGTAGCGTTGTATAACCGAATGGGTAGAATGATAAGATCATCGCATGTTTGGGTACGCAGATGTAAAAAAGAAAAAGCGTCCACTATAACTTAATGCTGATTCGAGCATAATACAGACTATAAGTTTGAAACAATTTCTGTTTTAAATCGGTGTGCCTTGAATTCGAGTAATCAAATTGCATTAAAATTTTGGCTAGAACAATTGCGATAAATTGTTTTTAAAAGATTTGTTTATAGAGCAAAAATAATTTATGTTCATTGCAGTTAAATCACAGATCCATATTGTTCTGAAAGCAACAAAAATAAATTGAATGCAAGGATAGAGTTCAAAACGAAAAGTTGCAGTAAACGATGCTTGCACAAACCAGTGATATAGAATTTCAATCAGTATTATGTTTTCGTATTTGACGATCTTTTTATTACTTATTTCTGGACGATTCCATGAGATTATTTATTTAGATTCATATTCGATTCATTCGCGTTTAGGAAAACTTAATGATGATTAGAACTTGGACGGAGTCGATATTAATTCGATTTGAAGCTGATCTGTGAATTCAATGATCTAATTCGCATAGCTTTTGATTAGATACTGAACTTATTTGCGCAATGTCTGAATTTTTAGCAGATAATTAGATTGTTAAACTTCCCATAGGATGAACATATGTGAAAATTCAGAACACCGTTCAGATATAGTCCAAGTAATTTATTTTTGACACTTCCTTGAAAGTCCATCTTTATTTCATACCCAAAAGTCTATATTAGGATGTAAGCATAATCAATGTATAAAGTTTTCCGATTTCTGTATGACTGTGAGTAATCGCATAGATCATTAGAAGAAATTCCACCTATCAAAGTGATGAACGCTATAGAAACCTCAGTGTTTGTCCTTTAAATGTCTCAGAAAACGACAAATCTACCATCAAATTTGTGTCTTGTCTTCGAAGCCATTCCAAAAATAGAATTCTTTCCAAGACGCACGAACAATCAGAAATAATCCAATTCACTTGTAGGAATGGAGCACAGTCTTCATAGCAGTTCCATGTCTATCGATACACATCCGACAAAAATTGAAATTGATTGTACGGAGTTGAATTATTTAAAATTAATTTTATATTAAGGAATTAGTGGCCTACGTTAAGTACAATCTCTGAAGAAAAATTCGAACTATAATTATGTATCTAGATTAGTAGATGGAGTTCCACTAAACCACCAGTCATTTTGAAGAAGATCTCTAGCTATCTGTAATACTATTTGTTCAATAAATTCCCCATTTACATTGCTCTTGACACAAGATCTTTTACTTTTTCTCATACTGTGTACCAATAATAATTTAACTAATGATAACTTAAAGATAATATCCAGCCTGTTAGCAACAAAACCAGAAACCCAGAGTATTTAAATTCAATTTTCGGTCAGTCCGAATCCAACCGGTTATACAAATTTTTATAAATACTAGCGCACAACATATCATATGGGCAATATTGTATTGAATACGATCCATTTTTACTTCGTATGGATAACTTGAAACTAATCCAGCAATTCAGAATCCTTATTAGTCACGTGTTGTTTAGAAAGCCACAAAATATACTCGAGAATGTGTTTGTCTCGACGACTAATTCTTTGAGACAGTTTTATGTTTTGCTCGTTGCTGCATCGAATACGGTATTGATCGAAAGAAACAAGCTTTCTGTAAATGTTAGATGTATTATTCTCTTGCCAGGTAGGGATGATGTGTGATTATACGTTGTTCTTTTCATTCAAAATCTCGAGTTCAATGCTAATCGGTCAAGCAGTTTTGTAGGTAGAAGCAACCATGTGATGGTCGCCGAATCACTTTCATTCGCCATTACTAGTAGACTCTCTTTTGATTTTTAGACAAATGTTACTGAGATGATTCAATTCACATTTTTACGTTATAATTATAAAAATTTACTTTGATACTAAGAAATTAACAGATCACAGGCTGATTCTAGCTTTTTAAATTAAATTGATAAAAATAATTTTTTAATGTGAATGTTACTTTTCAAAGTGCTAAATACCATCGACCTTAAATTGATTTCATCCAGTCAGCAATTTGATATTCTTGATTCGTTTCAGAATCAAACTATCAGTTATTCTCGCTTCCACTTTTTCATAAAGTTTCAGATGTATGTTCCTGTTGGTCGGCAATATGTCGGACTATGAATATGGCGGGTTTGCCGTCAACCGCGAACACTAATTCAGTCATTAAATTGACAATGTGTCGGACCAGGATTGGAACTGGTTTGCTGCGAACACTAATTTAGGCATTTAATTGATTCTACCGTTTAGAGTTAGCCGTTTACGTCTAGAACCAGATAAATAGCGGCTAGCATGAAAAAGTCCGGGCGCGCGCTGGTGCACACCCTCAAACAAACTTCTCCTAAATTCTGTTTCTCGGACGTCGCGTTCTCGGGTTGTGTTCCCGCTGCGTTTCGCCTGTGCTAGTGGTAGGCGGCGACGTTTCCCACAGTGCGGGCGACAGTCGGACCACCCGAGGTCGTGTACCAGACAACTGCCGCCGCGGCGCCGCGCTCCGCGTTGCTGCCGCGCAGCCGTTATCACTATCTCGCCGCTGCCGTGCTGCCGTTTCTAAACAGTCTGCCGCCAAGCGCTGCCTCTATTATTCTTGCCGCGGTAGCACCGCCGTTGACACGTGGTCGGCCGCCGTGTGCGTTCGCATATTTGTGCAGTCGCCGCCGTGCCGCTGTTTCCACACAGTCTTCCGCCGCGTACCGCTCTTTCCATTGTTATCGGTCTGCCGCCCTCGCCTCGCAGCGCCCCCGATTACTATTGTTACCGTCCTGCTGCTGACGCCGAGGCACTCCGCTGATTACTATTATTGTTACCGGCCTGCCGCCGCTATTGAGCCGAGCCGCCGAGTATTATTGTTAGTATATTGCCGCCTGGTCGCCGCCATTGTTTCTGCATACTGCCGCGCCGCGCGCACTGAATATCATTCCGATGTTTCCCCTATTGATATGGCTCAGTTTATCTGATAATCCATGCTGCTTGGCCACGCTCATCGGCCGGAACACTTGGACATCAATCCTCTGCATACTGTTTCAAATCTTCTAACGATGGCGAAGCAGCAGACTATGCTTTGAGATACGTGCCATCCAGTAGCATCTCGAAGAAGCAAAAGATCGATTTTTTCTGATAATTAAAATTTCCAATTTACATTACAAATATTCAGAATTTAAATTGCTTTGCAACTCATCCACTGAAATTAATATTCACCTCAGGTGCAATTATCCTCATTTTTGTTACATATTGAGCAAAACGAATTTCGAAAGAATATTTCAATGAAGATTATTTGAAATGTTTTGAAAAAGCCAAAAACTAGTCAAGATTAATCAAAAAAGTTGGGTTGATAAAGAAGTGTATAACTTTGACTGTACGTCGTCAACCAAACCGATTTAGCTTTTTGAAACAAAATCGTGTCTTGCATAAATTCAATGGCTTTTATACTTTCTTTATCTTATTTCGAGAATGAAATCTAGTAAAACAGAGTTCTCTTAATAGCAGGCTATAATTCTAAACAGTTTTATCATATTCGACGGTAAATTTCAATCTTATTATCAAAGAAGATAGGGAATTCAGAATTTTCTAGTTTTTATGTTCTGCAATAATATTGGCATATTTTCCTTAGTGCTACTTGCTATAATTTATCTACGCAACCCTATTCAACAACCGTAATGTACCTTAGTTCCAAATAATATATATGAAAGTTGCCTTTAGGAGTTTTTTAGTGCTCGGGTATAGTCTATGTAACTGGTAGTGCAATTTGCATCATGTTATTGAAATTGAGCTATCCTTATTTATTCATTAATGAGCGAAAAGCGACAAGAGACATACAGCGGCTAAGTACCCATTTTTCTGGATAATGCAAGCCCTTAACTAGTGAATTTTCGTCAAATTGTTGAACACTGATCTGGCCATCCAAAGATAATTGGGACGCGCTCCACGTTACACGCCTTTGCAATCCGAACACAGTCTCAATGCACTCGTGTATGTCGTTTTCCCCAACTATTCGAGTCGATTAATCTACAGCGGAGATGTTACGTTCATTTCGAAAGGACAAGCTGTTACGGATACTGGTAACGAAAGAGAGAATGTTTCGAGAATCACATCTTCTAGTACGGTATTCACATGGAAAGCAGAATTCCGACGTTATCTGAAACAGGCCCGCTGTCTTTGAGGTTCTACTTCTCCGAGCCTGGAACCAACACTGCCGGTATTGCAATCCATAGCAAAAGAAATTTGTGGCTTCAATTGTAGTGCAGCCGCTACGCTACAATTGCAGCGCGTATGTATAAGATTTTACACTATGCGGTAAGCCGGTTCATTTGAAGCGCTCCGTAAAATTCAAAATTTGCTCTTAAACCCCTTTATGTTGCATTGAAACAGTGCAGCTGATACGGCACTGAGTATTAGTTATGATTCACTGGAACAGATCTGGAATCCTGTTGATTTGATTTTCACCACAAGGGTGTTAAAATAATGCAGTAGGAACTTGAACTTCAAATTTTCCTTCCGAATATGGATTTTTTCCGGCTGTTTTCGTCTATAAATTTCTTCATCAATAGACGATTAGGTGCAGTAGAATTGAAAAGCGAAAATAGAACTTGTGGGCAGTGATGGCCAGCCATCCTATTGTTATGTATTACCTAAAAATGTTGCAAAAAAGGGTCAAGAATAGGAATTCGATCGCTTACGATTTTTGGTAGTGTGCTCAATTTCATAGAGTTTTGGCGCATACTGGTAGTGTTTAGAATTGCCATATTATATTGGTGTTGTGATCGAGATCGAGAAAAGTGGTCTATTACTACTGCATTGTAGACCCTATTCGACTTCGAATCCGTCACGGTTTTGCATATAAATTGCACATGGCGAACAAATAACTCTGTAGCCTATGTTAGGAGATTTTAGATACAAATTCACTTGTTTACGACGTTGCCGTTTTAAATGCACAGTACTGTACGAGTGTTTGCGTAAGCCCTTCGGGAAACCATATTTCGTTCTGTGAAGTAAAACAGAAAGGTAAAATCTTATTGTTTTCAACTGGAAATTATGTGAAGAATTCGATAGTATGTCGAGAATAAGTATACTCATTAAAAATAAGTATCATTACAAATTCGATGTTGAAATTATGTTCCACTATCAAGAAAGCAATAATTTATTGAATCAAAGCTCAATGTTATACAATAAGAATGAAATATCTGATTCGAAGAGACTTAATCCAAGTAGAGCTCGATAGCTTTTGGCATGCTTTTCGTTGCAAATCAGGCTTTGGTTTCATAATACCTTGCTAAACAAAGAAGGAATATAGCATAGTAGAAATTCCGCAGTCGTCCGAGTTTCTCTGTTGGCTTGAACGAAATTCTTCCCTAATTTCCCAAGTGGTAGGTCATTCCGTATGAGAAACGGTGTAGTTTTTACCCAAAGATCCCGCGAGAACCTTTATGTCCTCCAATTTGACTCTGAATGAGTAGAAATCGTGTGATGAACTGTAAACTCGTACAATAACAGACGATTAGTCCGGAGAAGCTGACCCCCAATGATTCCCGTTTCCTGAATGATCTCCATTGAAAAGTGATATAAGATCATTTTGACAGTTACGGAGAATAAAAATTAGCTGACTTAAGCTAGAGTTGCTGTACTGATGTTGCAAAAGTTCTGAAGCAGACTTGATTGTGTTTTGATGCTTGGCACGCCGAAGAAGCGGGAGGGATGTAGCATCGAACGTGACAGTATCTCCACTCGCATTTAATCCAAACAACGCATTGATGGCTGGGTCGTCGACCCTGGTTCCTGGGGAAATAACTGATCTCACCGATGAACAATGTAGAGGAACGTTTTTACAAGAAATGCGATCGGGAATTTTTCCATAGTCATCTTCGAATGCAGTTATCGCATCCTGAGTATTTTGCGTTGAAGGATTCAAGATGTTTTGCTGACCTATTGGATTTTTCCGGAAGAGCAATTCGTGACTAATTGGCGTAAGGTAGACGAATGTTTTGATCATTGCTCAATTCCCCTTCAGAAGTCAGAAATTCGGGGTAAAAAACGTCCTTGGTTGTTTTCGCACTGCTTCCGAAGCATAAAATGTTTCTTGGCTTAGTTGTTCTCGATGATGCGACATACAGTTGCCCATGAGAAAAGCTTGAGGAAGTGAAGTCAAGCTCCAGTACTCCGGATATCGACTGACCTTGAGCTTTGTTGGTGGTCATTTCGAAATATGTACGTATTGGAAATTGAAATCTTCTAAATCCGGGTATAAGAAGTCATCGGCTCTAACCATGCAGTTCATTCTGGGAAGAGTCAGCCTAGTCCCTTTCTTTGAACCTGACACAGATGGAAGAAAGAGTAAATTTTGAGTCATAGTCTCGATTGCGTATCACGTTCCATTGACATGCCCGGAAGATAGCTGATATTTCGTAGGAGCATGACAATGAATCCTTTTTTCAGCTTGATTTCGTGGTATGACAGTGACGCTCCAGCTTCAACTGAGTTCAGAAGCTCCTGAGTATACCTTAACTCTGCTTTGCTTCCAGCTTTCGAAGAATCAGAGCTTTTGTAGCTCAAAAAGCTGCTGGTAAAGCTGTCTGCGATTTCTTCATTCAAAGCAATCATTTGAGAGTTTATAGGACGCAAAACGGCACGTGATGTTAGCCATTCAACATTAGCAAATTTTTCTCTAAACTCTTGAAGACAGATTCCACCAATTCTGTTGAATTCTGTACAACTGCCACGGAGGGAAGCAAAAGTAGTTCAGATTCATCCTTTGCAAACGTTTGCCCTTCTACTACTTGCATTAGATAATTAGGACATTGCAAAGCTTGCACATCAGTACATGGATCATCTTCCATAGCCTTCAATCGCATTTTCCGTTTTAGCTTGAGCCATTCGAGATGTGAAAAAGAGTGGAAGACTTCAAGCTCATAAATACAATCATTACTTTCGATCCTCTGGGTGCCACATGTAAGATTTGGGGAAATCTCTACTGAAAAGAATGCATTTTCCACCAAACGGAACGCATGAATACTTCATAATAGCGCACAGAGTACAGATGGTAGCTTCAACACAGTATCGTAGGCACATAACAATTTCATCCTGCATAATTAAGTTGGCTTGACGAATGGTACATGCCAGTTTGTCATTCAGGGATATGCCGCAGACAATTTCAGAAAAACATGGAATGAGTATTTTAAATGTCTAATAAGCAGTTATACCTTTCCTAAAATTGAAGAAGCAGCAGCGGAAGTTGTGATGGGAATTACTTTCTGCCCGTGTATTCTCAGGATTGATTGAATGGCTCTAATAGTGCCTCCAGGTGCATCAAGGTAAAAAGACCGACTTCGTTTACTCTTTTGTCTAAATGGTCTTCTGACTAGTGCATAAGGGTCATCACCAGTTACTCCTGGCAGAAATTCGTTCATAATGCAGTTGGCAATTTAGGATTGATCTTCGTTAAACTTGTACCTAATAGAATTCAGATCCTCATATTGAGTATTCTTTTTCGTGTCAAAAGGTTCATCAAAGTCAACGATAGAAAAATATATGGAAATATTAGGAAGGCAACATTTTCCAAGTCTTTGCTGCTTATCTCGTGTAGAAATCTTGGATTGCGTTAGCACAAATTTTTCAGCGAATGCATTATCTCGAAGAACTCCAGTTTCCAGGAAAGAATTCATGTTCCTCCTGCGAAAATATGTCAGAAGTTTTTCTACTGTCTCGTTGCATATTCGCAATGGATTGAGAGGTTCGCAAAATGCTACAATCACAGCAAATACTTCTGTAAGTGGATCGAAGTTTGAAGAAAAAGAGTCGTAAATGCATCGTATCCATTCTGCATCATCAGAGAGGAGCCATACCGCGAAGCATGTTTCTCGGAACGTTGAGCATTAAACTCCTTCATGCGTACGCACACCAGAGAAAGATGTTGGACCAGCCTTGTTCAAAAGAAGAGTTCTAAGGAAGTACCTCTCTCTTTCCCTTGGGCTAATGTGATACATTCTTTCGGCTACTTTTTCTAAGGCTTTGCAGAAGTCGTAATTTGCGCCACGAGATCTACGTTTTCGGTATTTCTCCCTTTGTGTCCAAATTTTGCTTCCAATATTCCCCAAAACGTACTTCGAGAATTCGACATAAGAAATATGTAGAGCATCAGGAAACTTTTCATTTGCATGAAACCAAGCCATTAGCTTTGCCGACTTCTCTTTCCTTTATATGCTGCTTTTTCGCGCTTCCTTTCTTCAAAGTATGCAATATGCCGAAGTGCACTTCCAATCTCTCCTTAGTAAGCTGATGCTGAACCATTGGAAAGGATAACCATCTCTATCTGGCTTCCGATGCTTAAATATACAGTCCATCATGTTATTTTTGTATTTCGTCAATGGTACGAAGTTTTTTGGAAGTTTCGTGCGACCCATTCTTCCCTTGAACTGTTTCAATTTCCACCGTAACTCTATCCGAACCTTTGCAAACGTAATTGAAGAGATACTTAATGGACCCCACTTTCGAATTGCAAAGCTCCACGTTAATGTGAGCACGGAACTTTCGGAGTAAATCCGGTGAGTAGGGAACTGCCCATGAATTATCCTGTCTTAACTTCGAAGAAGACGCACCTTTCCCCACAGACAGCTGTTCCACTTCACCGGCATCTTCTGGGCTTCTTATTTGTAAGTCAGGTAGTAATCCAAATCAATGGAGCATGTCTCCGTTTGAAACGGTTAGGAAAATCTTTTCGAACATTTTCTATCTTTCAAACACGGCATAAATGCATAAAAGGTAAAGGGTTTGTGAACCATTTGCTTCAGAAAAGTTGTTCGAAGCTGAGGGGTAGAGTGTGGTCGTATTTCAGTCGAAATAAAATTGTCGACTTGCAGCGGATCTTGGAGCGAAAACTTGGCTTCTTGGTCTGAGAAAAACGTATTGTGGACTTGCATGAGACCTCTTTTAAGACTATAACTTAGGCATTAGCAAGAAATCGACAGAAAGGAGAGTCGTCTTTCAAATGCAGTAGAAGAAGTTTGTGTTTCATTCGAAAAACACGATCGCAAAGGTCTGGTCTGTCTTCAGCTCGCTGTCCACAAAATATTGCGAATTTAACTTCAGGCCAATAAGGATTGCATCGCACAGTTATGAAAACGTCAGTTTGTCCAATACAATTGGAAATAGCTATGACATCGTGCTTTTTTGAAGCATGTACCGATCGATCCTAATTTTTGTAGATAGAAGTACCACTAATTTGCCAAAATCTGATGCAGAATTAGTGTTCCCTCTTCTTCTCTATTCTTGCACTTCGTTCTTATTCATAGCACCATCCGGGAGAAGCTCGCAGAGATATGTATAGTCGCTTACTCGCAGCTTAGATTGTTTTCTCTTAATAACAAAAGCCTTTCACTCTCAACCTTTTGCAAATATATCGCAAAAGAATCGCTAGCAAAGTCTTCCACAACGAATTTAAGTAATGAAGTCACATGTTCTTTGACAGAGACTTCAGGTGTAGAACTTCATAGGAGAAACCTTTCTTAATCTTCTCTTGGAATCAACGTACCGTAGCATGCAGCGACATACATAGCTGCCATATGGAAAGAGAGGAGATAAGCGAGTGTGTCACACATCATGTGGCAATAAGAATGAAATCTAATTTTTCCTTTCCATTCTTGTAAGTCTTACCCCGGTGCCTTAGAAAAATGTCGAGTTTCCCATATTGATCACCCAAAATTAGAGCGGCTACCTCTGATGATTCAGATAAATTGTACTTAAGCGCATGTACAGGTAGATTTCTTTCATGTGCGTGTATTAATTGCTTAACATTTTCCGGAATATTATTAGATTCAATCAACTGACGTAGTGTGGAGAATGACTTAACCAAATTATTGATCTGTTCCAACATTGTTGAAAGTCTGCGCAACAGATCTTCTCGAGATTCTCCGTAAAAGTGCTTTCAATTCTATGAAGCTTGATCTGTGTTATGAATGGAGACAGATGCTAATCTGGGCATGCATTCAGAACATTGCGGAGCGCACCTATCGCATAGTACATGCGCCCATATACAGTGATCACCGGATTAAACCCTGACTTCCCGGCTCCATTGGCCACGAAATCGGTTTTTACAGAAGCCATAGCAGTTGCGCTGTTGTAACGTCATATTTTTGACCGGAAGTGTCGTGCTTCAGCTGAGTTTGACTTTGGTAGCTCTATTAAAAAAGGAGGCAGGCTCAGGTACTTGGACAAGATTTTCGGAGTATGTACATGCATGCTTGGAACTTCTCTGCAGGCTTAGGATGACGATGCAAGCCTCCTTCTGTCTGGAAGGCATTTTTAACAATTGGGCAACTATGTGGGAGCAAGAAGTAGGGAGTAACCTGACCATTAGAGCAGCATATACCGAACTTTTGGTTTGATAGTCTAGACCCACTGCCGATTAATCTCTCGCCCAAGAAGTGGAGCGCCGTACATAATTTGAATGTGTATGACATGGCCCCATTGTACCAGTACTCGTCATCTGTCTCTTTATAAAAAACTCTTCTCAATTTCCGCATATTCTTAGCACTCCCCTTGTTCAAATGCACGATTCGCTCCCGTTCCAACAGATCTCCTACTTCTTCATTCATCTGGTTGGTCCTTGCTCGCCAGAGGAACGAAGGGCGCGCTGACCCAGAGCAAGAACATCATCCGCGCGGATGGCTCTGGTGGTGGCGGTGGCGTGGCCGAGTCGATGCGCGCGGCGGGCGCACAGTCGCTATTTCAGGTGACGTGGACTGAAACGGTGGATCTGTGCCGTCTGGTTGAAGCGGCTACGGTTCGTACGGGCTACAGCGCACGCTGCATCTGGAATATTGTGGTCGCGCTTAATGGAGTGGGCGACGGGGAAAGCGAAAATGACGACACGAATGGTTCTAATTAATTTATTATTCAGTACTAGCTAGCTACGACAAAGTCTTCTTGGTTCTTTGCTGTTCCATCTACTCTAGATCTACTTTCATCTCCTTCAACACAACAGCCTACAATTACATACGGGCGTAAAATAGGATTGAGAGGATGCTTATATGATTTAGACTACACCTAGTAGAAACTTATCATCGCCCTGCTACGGATTTGTTGAATTTCTAATGTACAACCATTCAATATTTACAGTTTTCGTTACGTTAACGGCCACATGCTTTTTATTGTAGAGGACAGTACATCCTCATACGGTAATTTAATAATCAGTTTACGACATGTTTGGGCTTTATGATCGTCAGATTGCGGTACTGTCGAGTTACACCCCTGTCACAATCGTTTACGTCTGCCATTCTGTTAGAAATCCACGAATCTTGATGGATGATGGTTTATCTTAAGCGAACTTAATTTTTTAAATAGAATAGTAGTTGCGAACAGTTACCAGAGGTATTTTTTCTAGGTCTACCGCCAGCATCAGGCCGCGGGCGAATTTAGCTAGTTGAATAACTTTTGAAACAGGTATTGTGCCAAATGTCCTCTTTGCACCGCTACCGTTCGTCGATAACACGGTGATCGGTAGCTACTGCTTTGGTAGCTAAGTTTTTGCAGCTGCTTTAATTAATTTCAGTCACTAGAAATTCGGAGTTTCTATTTCACCCTTCGGATTCTAAGATATTCAAACTGAAGTGATCCAGTTCAATTCCAGCATTCTGCCTGTATATTCAATGGCGTTGTGCCAGTATGGACACCAATTTACAGCCGAGTACTTATGACCCATCGTACCAGGGCAATCTGAGAGAGATTTTCGGCCACTATAATTTTCTAATTCATGAGCTCTTTTAAGAAAAGTCAAATTAATAGAAGAGCACGTTGGTGACACGACATCGTTGAAACAGACAAAATATACAGCGGGGCTTCGAAGGAATGACTGTGCTGGTTCTAACACATTTTATCATCTTCTCTCGTACCGTTTGCATAAACATTCGAGTCATGAATGGTTTGATTCATCGCGAATACTTCACAGACAACTCCATTTCGTTCAATTGCGACCACAAATCAATAATCTTCGGCACATTTCCCGTATTGTATTGCTATAGCGAGAAATAATTTTTAGCGTAAGGTCTTGCAAACCATTCGATTATCTCACAGTGCCGTAGCCGTGATTATTATATCGTCGCTATGAGCCAAGATCGCGGCAACATGAGTGAATACATTTAGGTCGCAACTATACATATATGGTGTTCATGCGATTCAATAACGAAATTAGGTAATGAAAATATGCGTTCTCGATAAGCCATCAGCAATGATCGTAGGCTGCTGTAACCGTAAAGAAAACAACTAACAAGAATATTGTTTCTGTGGATGCTCGGTTGGTGCCGCGTTAAACAGGCGACACAGTGTTGCTCACTCTCCAACATTTTTCTTCAAACAGAGCGAATACACTGTTCCACGCCTTGCATACGTTTCCTGCTGGTACCGACAGTACGATGAAGTGTTTTCTCCATTCCGCCAGCACTGACACCAAGCGAGTAAATTGTACGATACGGCAATGAAAGGAAGAAAGTAGAAGAAAATGTGGCACGAAGATAGCACGAGGGATCCAAATGACATTTCAAGGTCGAGCATCGGCGTGCGATGTCGCAGACACCACAGTTCGGGTGAAAGAAGTTTGTTGATCCCTTACCTCATAAATTAATCGCCATCGTTAACATTGTAGAGTACGGAGATGACTTGAGTCTGCCACGTTTAGGCATCGGCGTCAATAGAATGAGCGGGGTACACATAATTAAGGGTTAGCCAAGGATAATGATTGACTGCATCATTAGATACTGAACTGTAGCCAGCTGTCATCATTTAACCTATCGCGCAGATTACGTAATGTGCGTACCTGTACGTTCCTTACACGTGCGCGAGCTCCTGGCTTAGGGAACGTACATTCGCTGTCTATCTCGGCAATGTCTCTGTCTTCCTACATCGTACGCAATCCTCCGACAACGAGATGAGCGTCGCTTCCACGCGTACTTCTTACTGAAGAATTTTGAGACGGTGAACAAGTATATGCTCGAATTTACTACGTGCCTTGAAGCGGTGTTAGGCGAAGAAAAGTTCCAAGCATAGTCTCGTCAATGTTGCTGGAACACAGTTTACGAAATGACGTAGATACGATAGTGATGCGAATGGCAATATGACGGTGCATTACAACCAACGCATGGAAAAGAAACACATTAGTGGTACAGGATACCCAGTTGCGTTGCGATGGTGTCGTGGTAATGGGATTGTTTGATGGTTCGGGAATCCGGAGCGGAGCAACCGCGCAGTTCTACTGTCCGCTCGTCGTGTTTCCAGAACACAAGCCAACGCGATCGAAGTAGACGAAATTACCGTTCTACTACCACTTACGGTGAAACCGTCTATCTATCCATTGCACATAATTAGCTACGCAATTTTCATTCCCCTGTCCACACATCAACTCAGCCCTACCTTTCGAACTTAACGTATTCATCGCAATTGGAAGTTACGTTCATCATTTATTGATGTGCCTTTCGGTTAGCCGCCCTTCGTGGTCCACAAACGAAATGTCTCGCGCTCTTCTGCGGTGACGATTATCGAATCGTCTTCGTCAATCGCAAGTCAGGTACAATTACCTCTATGCGTTTTACTCGGAGCACCAATTTAAACTTTAATAATCACTGCCTAAACGCAATGGGTCGAAGTCCAGTCTCGATGCAACACATCAACCAGCCGCCCATTGTACCACTTGAATGCGCGCGCCTTCTTCATATTACTAAACTCTTCCTGTACTCCCAGTGTCCTATCCCTCCGGCCTACAGCTAAACTAACAGCATCTCTCCACCCACTTCGTACAATGGGCTTGGTGCATGAATTCACGTTTCGACAGTCGACGCCATCATCATCACACGCTTTCATATCGCGTTCTTGGCGTGTACGCCCGCGAAGAACACTTCCAATCCGAATACCGATGTTTCTCTTCACTGTATCCAAACCTGCCAGGGCTTCGCAACTCATGGTGCGTTCGCCCAGGAACCTGACAACCCTATGCATTTGAAGACTTCAAGGCTTCTGCGGTCCGGTATTCGTTTAGGTTTCGTTCATCTGAAATTCTAGCATCCCTACCCTGAAAATTCACAGCTGCGCATCAATGTAGCCATCGAGTTATCCGAAAACTGCCGTAACTAATATCTCTTCCAACTGCAGCGCCCGAGTCAAATTACTCGTGAATGTCACAAAGCCCGACAGCTCCTTTCACAGACCCGATCGCAGCGACTCCGTGATTCATGTCAATAGCAAACGCAGCTATGTCTGTCGATACCAAAAGCGCAGATGTATCATGAATAGTACCCCCTGGGCCTACACGCCAAAATCTTACCGTTTGGTTCCTTTCCGACCAAGTGACTATCTTGGTACAATCATCGTTGATCGAAATAATATGTCCACGCCATTCTTTTGTGATGGATCCGCCTAGCAGTTGTTCGTTTGTCGCGTTCCAACGGTATAAACCACCGCTAGTATCAGATGACACTATAACCGATCCATCAGCACTAATGGAGATACCATAAATAGAATCGTTATGAATCAATGGTTTCCCAATTCTTTGTCCATTTGCAGTTCTCCAACGAATGATAGACTTGTCCCGAGACGCAGTCACAACCATTTCGTCATCGGGACTAAATGCAACACATGTCACCATGCTTTTGTGCCCATGCATCGGTTCGCCTATCGCATTGCCGCTTCTTGTACACCATCGCTGCACTGTAGCGTCTTCTGACCCCGTTACTATCATTTCGCCATTCGAACTCACAGATGCACAATACAACTCAGGTGCCGGTCGCAGAACAATCGGTTTACACATCATTTCACACGTGTGCGTGTTCCATCGAATAACTTCATTATTCCCGAAAACATCGTTGTAGATTTTTCTTTGACTGCAATGAATTCCACGCGGTTAACTCTTCCTTTGATTGGTTTTCCAATACACTTCCCATTAGTTGCATCCCATTGAAGTAGTGTACCCTTTGAAGAGCAAGTTACCAACTTCTGTCCACCGTCATTGAACATAATGTGTCTCACTCCTCCGTCGCATCTTTGAATGGAATCGCTAATCCGCGCACTCGGTACCGTTCTCCACAGACGTATCGTTCCATCTAACGAACCCGATACGATTATTCCAATTTCTTCAGTGAACGCCACAGATTCAATGAACTAGAAATGCCCTCGAAACGGCTTGCCCATCGTCATGCCGTTGACGGCGTCCTACATCCGCAGGGTGTGGTCCCAGGACCCAGACAAAATCATTTTTCCACATGGACTAATTGCAACACATGTTATTGCATATAAATGACCGCACATTGGCTCACCTATCCGGTTTCCGACTTTGGCGTCCCAACGAATCAATGTCTCGCCCAATGATCCAAATACAATCATTTTTCCGCTTTCATCCACAGAAACACATCTAACACTCTCTATGTCCACGCATTGGTTCTCCTATTATCGCGCTTGTCTCAATGTTCCATCGGCGAACTGTTCCATCTCTCGACCCTGACACAATCATAGACTCTTTTTCACAAATCGCCACGCATATCACCTTATCTTCATGATTCATTGGGCTGCCTTTCGGCTCACCGTTCTTTACGTCTCACAAAGGTAAGTCTTATCGCCGGATCCGGTGACCATTGTCGAACCGTTTTCGCTTATCGGCACACAGGTCACGGTACCGCTATGCGCTTTAACTTGGACTCCTACTGGCTTAGCACTCTTCGTGTCCCATCGACGAAAAGTGCCGTCTTCGTGTCCTGACACGATTAAGCTTCCATTGGCCCTAATAGCTGAACAGCGAACATTTTGTTTCGCAGACACTGATCATAGCTCTTTCTGCGCAGTCATAGACCACAGCGCTATCTGTTTCCCGGCCCCTACAACTGCTATATCAGCTGAGCATGAAAAATCCATGAACAAGGAATGGTCAATTTTGTGACATATCTGAAGGGAGTTGGGAAGTCAGTGAGAAGTAGTAATAGAATAGGTTAGCTGAAGCAGTTGAGCAATACTCGTTTTATCAAAAAATTTACATAGGAAAATCACATCGATCTTGGGAAATGAAATGTTTATGGTAGTTTAAAAAACGCTTAGTGACAAGAGTAGTCCCCAAAGTAAGCAGCTGAGTAACAAATGGATAGTTGCCAGGTAGAACAGCTCATAAAACTAAATTTCCGTCTTGGATTGATGGCAGATATCGTAAGGGAAGTAGAGAACGATTTGCTAACGCAGATTTCGATTGTTCTAGCGTTTTACGGCTTTCAAGCCCATGAAAACACATCACATAGTTCTCTTCAACCAATGATAGCGATCAATTCAAGGTTTCAAAATATTTTACCATGCTATCTGGAACATTATACATGTGAACGGGTTCAATTCGAAAGCTGCTGCATGGTCAGGAGTAAGCTACTATAACGTTGATTTTGAGTGGTATGTATCTTGCCCGTACTCGGATTGCTTGCGCTTGTTTGCCCACGTATTTTTTTCCACCGTATCACCGACCACTACACGTATTGCCGCACCGATCGTCATAGGAACACGTCGAAACCAGTTCGCCGTTTAAACTCACCGCAACCTAATACAAAGAAACTCACTGCATTATTACGATTGTTTCTCCCATCATTTCACAGAATAACTTCGTTTTTCGTGATAATCTTTCGTTAAAACATGATCTGTAGCCTGTCGAATCATTCCACAATTGGCACTAATAAGACTGCACGTCGCATAAACAAGGCTTCCTTTAATTGCTCTTTCTATCGCCTTGCGACTTACGACATCACATCATGTGTCGCAATAGATTCCTATGAATATGCCTATAGTTCACCTAACGCCACCATTCATCGAATATATGAATTCTATAACCGATCTTCACATACTCTAACAGCTCTAGTGAATCAACGACACTGCCAGGCCATTTGTTAAATTCTAAAAAACAAATAGAAATGAATGAGTTGGATGGATGAGCAACAAATTTAATCAAGAGTAGATAGAATGGCGGAATTAAAGAAAATGAAGTTTTGCGGCACGTTTAAGGGTGTCACAGCTGCTTTCTCTTAAAACTACCACAGGCTGATGCGTTGCTGTTACGAGTGTGTAGTACGCCTTAGCACAATGATAGCATTATAACCGACGGGAAACATGATGTTTGTTCGTGTCGAGCGAATGCTAAGCTCTGTGACACGTAGTAGGGTATTACAGCTGGTCGCTCAGATGACTAGGCTGATGCGTTGCTATGACGAATGTGCAGCACTGAGATTTGGCTGAGCGCAATGAAAGCATAACAACCCAAGGTCGAAATGCTGCTTCTTTGCGTGGAGGGTCTGAGATCTTTTCTATTCTGACACAGTCGACATCGCTCGGGGACTGATCCACTTGCAATCTAGTACAATATTGTACATGACAATTATAGAGAGGCTCAGGATCGGATCGAAGCCAGGACTACTGAAATGATACACACCATTTCAGGCATGCAACATCCAATAAACACAAAAAATTTTGAGGTTTGCTATTACAGCCAATTGCTGAACAGGCCGGTCCACACGCAACTTTGTTGCGTACAATCTGGAAACCGCTGGTCGTGTATCGTAGCAAAGCAAAATCGTTTGTATTTTTAGGATGTTACGTCCATTTCTACCTTCCAAAGGTGTTGACTGCCATGTACTGCACGGTAAACACAGCCATCAAGTCGATTCGAATACCCAGACGGCTACTGTATTGTAAATTTAGTGCACAGTAGATCGAGGCAGTTGATTGAGATTATTTAGATCTGAATGTCATTAGTTCTTCAATTTACAAGATGCAGCAGTCGTTTTTGCGGCGTCATCATCAACAACACAACTGTAAAGTGTTCAACGTTTCCCACCACCCCCAAAAAAAGTGAAAGACTCGCTGTCTTGCAATTTATTCACAGTGTAGTAGCCGTGATTCTACCTACTTCTGCTGAAACAATAACCAACAAATGGAACCTGCTTCTTTTGGGTTTGCAATTTATGGTGCCGCGAACGCCAGTATCGCTCTTCTTGACAAAATTTGCTATTCAGTGGCGATCTTGCGAGAGCGTTGGAAAAATTCGAAAGATGTTACTGAAAAGCTTGACCAGCTGAAGGAGCTTGCGAGTAAAATCGAAGCTCTGGGAAGAGGCGTTAGGAGAAATTGGAAGGTTGTCCTCAACCTGCGCTCGGATCCGTCGCAAGTGGTTTAATTGACGCGCTCAAGGATAAAGTCAAACAGAATATCGAAGATGTAAAGACAGGTCTGGAGAACCTTGAAAAGTATGGCGAATCATCGGCTGGTCCGTCTTCAGGGCGAATTCAATTCCTCGAATATGTTAGGAGGAGCCGTATCGGTCGAGCTATGAAAATGAATTATATCTCGTCAGCATTGAACAACGTCAAATTTTGTTTGGATCAGGTTTTTCAGGAAGCGTGCAATATCGAGTTCCTTCTAGAACGTCACATGATTTGCCCATCATAAACCAAAGAAGAGAAATTTGTGTAACACTTAGACCGTCCCGAGTTACCGACAAATTTCGTGCTTGATTTCAGCACTGACACAACACAGGAAGGGCGAACGCTTCAGAAGTTGCTGACCTTGAAAGATGAAGAAAGTGCAGATGGGATGTCGGCCGTGTGCAGTAGCCGTGGTAGTGCGACGCATGGCATGGGTGGTGTCGGGAAAACGAAAGCATTGCGTGGGATATGCTACGAAGAAGAGGTAAAAAAGGTGTTTCCAGATGGGGTATGTTTTCTGGAATTCGGAGAGAATTCGAAAGACATCAATGTTCAACGTCAACTTGAGCGGTGCATCAAAAATTTTGGTGGAGTGAGCACAGTGGCGAAAATGGAGGAAGAGTCATCGTTAGAAGGAGTCATTCCCCAAGCTGCAAGATGGCTGCGTAAAAAAGAAATACTGTTAGTATGCGACGGCTTGAGGAGTTCGCCTACGAATGAGTTTGGGTACCTGCCGCTGTTAAAGGACTTGCTGATAAATGCACCACATAGCAAACTGTTAATATCGACACGAGACAAGATGATAGCGAGAAATCTTTCTAAGAATAAGGAACAGTTTGGTACTTTGCCTCCTCAGGGACAAAGCGCGCGCAACCTTTTCGGTCGAATCGCGTTCGGAGACAAATCCACCTAATTACTAAAAAGACCTGATATTCATGGCTACTTAGGAGATATTCTCAATGTATGCGCTTGTCGTAACACTTCCGTGTTACTGATTACAAATCCCCGGTTGGTCAGACGAAGAACTGGTAGCCACCGACGTAACAGTTTCTTCAACAGCAGATAGAATCCCCTATGAGTAAAAGACACAGGTTGGTCAGTCCCCTATTGGGAAGTTGAGCAACGATTGGCTACCGACGCAACCTTGCACTCCGGCAAGTATCCCCCACAGGGTGGCTGGGATCCTACCACGACGAGCCCCACAACAGGGTAGCCGACATAGCTGGGGAATAACTTATTCAATCCAATACCTGCCTTAGGCTACCCATGATAGATAACTAAGTAAATAAGTTACTGTTTGCGAGTAAGTTATGCACTCGGACACCCCATAAGAATTAACTACCGATAACTCAAGTATTCGGGCCCATTT
>JAAUYH010049890.1_pt1 | contig 21263 bp, 17 predicted proteins | sample 7278061 | NCBI WGS metagenome assembly JAAUYH01 (sample SAMN14350203, study PRJNA611818) | marine sediment metagenome | isolation source: surface marine sediment (0.6m) | place: French Polynesia: Moorea | collected 2018-08 | reverse complement strand
GGATGCGCGACACCTCCGCTTCGGTCAGCGGCGCGTACTGGCCGCCGGTGAGACCGGGCCGCACCGGGCGAAGATCGTCCGGCAGCGCGGCCGCGCGGCGCGCGTGGCGCAGCGCGCGGCCCCGCTGCCGGACGATCTTCGCCCGGTGCGGCCCGGTCTCACCGGCGGCCAGTACGCGCCGCTGACCGAAGCGGAGGTGTCGCGCATCCATGCCGCGGCGCTCGATGCGCTGGAGGAGATCGGTCTTTCGCAGGCGCCGCCATCGGGCATCGAGGCGATGACCGCCGCCGGCGCCGCTCTCGGCGACGACGGCCGGCTGCGGTTCCCTCGCGGTCTGGTCGAGGACATGCTCGCCAAGGCGGCGCGGGGCTTCACGCTGCATGGACGCGATCCCGAATTCGATCTGCAGCTCGAGCCGGGACGGGTGCATTTCGGCACCGCCGGCGCGGCCGTGCATATGGTGGACCCGGTCACCCAGGCCTATCGGGAATCGACGACACAGGATCTCTACGACGCGGCGCGGATCGCCCAGCACCTCGACAACATCCATTTCTTCCAGCGTCCCCTGGTCTGCCGCGACATCGCCGACAATCTGGACCTGGACCTGAACACGATCTACGCCAGCATTTCGGGGACCACCAAGCACGTCGGCACCTCCTTCTCCGATCCCGCCCATGTGGCGCCCTGCGTCGACCTGCTGCACATGGTGGCCGGCGGCGAGGAGGCCTGGCGGGCGCGACCCTTCGTCTCGAACTCCAACTGTTTCGTGGTCCCGCCGATGCGGTTCGCCGAGGAGAGCTGCGTCGTCATGGAGAACTGCATCCATGCCGGCATGCCGGTGCTGCTGCTCTCGGCGGGGCAGGCCGGGGCGACGGCGCCGGCGCCCATCGCGCTCACCATCGTGCAGGCGGTGGCCGAATGCCTGGCCGGCGTCGTCTACGTGAACGCGATCAAGCCAGGTCACCCGGCGGTCTTCGGGACCTGGCCGTTCGTCTCCGACCTCAGGACCGGCGCCATGTCGGGCGGCTCGGCGGAGCAGGCGCTGCTCACCGCCGGCTGCGCCCAGATGCACCGGTTCTACGGCCTGCCCGGCGGGGCCGCCGCGGGAATCTCCGACAGCAAGCTGCCCGACATGCAGTGCGGCTGGGAGCAGGGGATCACCAACGTAATGGCCGGCCTGGCGGGCCTCAACCTCGTCTACGAGGCCGCCGGCATGCACGCCTCGCTGCTGGGCTTCTCGCTGGAGAGCCTGGTGATCGGCGACGACATCCTGGGCCAGGCGCTGCGCTGCGTGCGCGGCATCGACGTCACCGAGGAGAGCGTCTCGATCGAGGCGATGAAGGCCGTCTGCCTCGACGGCCCCGGCCATTACCTCGGCAGCGACCAGACGCTGCGGCTGATGCAGAGCGAGTACATCTACCCGACGGTCGGCAATCGCATGAGCCCGAAGGAATGGGAAGAGGCCCAGAAACCGGATCTCATCGCGACCGCCATCGCCCGGAAAGATGCGATCCTCGCCGAGGCCGCATCCCAGATTCCCGCCGCGATGGATCGCACCGTGCGGGAGAGGTTCCGGATCTTCTTCTGACGACCGCTCAACGAGCGAGGCTCTGGATTCTATGCCTCGCCGGTTCCGGTTTGCAGGGCCCAGGGGACCAAGCGCTTCAGCACGGAACCCAGCGCCTCGTCATAGGCGGCCACGATATCCTCGATGCTCTCGCTGCCGGCCGGCTCGGTGCTGTCGAATGTGAACGTGCCCACGACTTCGCGTTGCGGCATCTTCACAAGCTTGGCTTCGATTCTTACGTGGACCTCCGGCGGGGATCCCGGGTCCCCTTCTGCCTGAAACTCCCTGAGAGTGGTGTTCAACCGGTAGTTGGGCCGCACATCCATCCGGTCGGTGCCGACCACGGCGATGCCGCCGCTGTTCCTGAAGGACTCGACGATCAGGGTCTGCACCATCAGTGGCGCCCGCTGCGACCATTCGACATTGGCGTAGTACTGGGTCTCGAGCCCGCTGCTGACCAATGGGATTCTCGCCGTATCGACCGACCGGTCGGCCTCCGGCGTCAGCACGGCCAGTGACCAATCGACGGTCGGGACCTCAGCGTCGAAGGTGCTCTTCGGCGTCAAGCGGAATTTCCGCGGCGGCGCGCCCTGCCCGGGAATCGAGCACGCGGTCAGTGCCGCGAGGCCGGACAGGGCCGATGCCTGCTTGAGGAATACGCGGCGCGTCTGCGCCACCCCTGTTGCCCGCGACAAATCGATCGGAACTCCGGTCATTGTGTGTCTACCCCCTGCTGGCTGTCGCCGAAGAGAAAGCGCGCGGGGTCACGCTCCAGTTCGTCGGCAACCCGTGAAATCTGTTGGAACATGTCCTGGCCGTCCTGCGCCAGGCCGGTGATCTCGTAGAGGCCTTCGTTCGTGAAGTCCTGAATGCCGGACCGGTTCTCGGCGACCAGACCGGTGATCTCATCGGCCATGCGTTCGACGGCCGCCCCGGCCTGTCCAACCTCCGCGATTGCCGTGTTGAACGCCTCACGGTTCTCGGCAATGTTGGTGACGATGGCGTCGACGCCCTGCGACGCCGTGTTCAGATTGCCGATCAACGACGTCGTGCCGGTCATGATCTCGGTGATTTCATCATCGCTGTCGGCCAACGTACCGGTGAAGCTCTCCAGATTGGCCAGAATTGCGGCGATCGCGGCCTTGTTGTCGTCGGTGAAGATGTCGTCGGCATCCTTCATCAGGTTTGTCGCGGCGATGATCAATTCCGGCGCCAGATCGGTGGCATCCTGAATCGACTCCTGCAGCTGGGACATGTCGGAGGGTACGGTCGGGAATTCGCGCAGCGGGTAGTCGCCGCGATACTGAGGCTCGGTACCGGGAAAGAAATCGATCTGGATCATCTGCTGTCCGGTCACCAGGCTTTGCACCGCCAGTTGGGCGCGCATCCCGTCCTCGATCAGTTGGAGTGCCCCGCTGTAGTCGTCTCGTTCTATGGTCCGCTCTCCGACCACGGTTATCCGTTCGGCATAGAGTTCCATGATCACCGGGACGCGGATATCCAAGGAATCGGTGTCGTACTCGACGACGATTTCGGTCACCGAACCGATTTCGACGCCGCGAAAGCTGACCGGTGCCCCGACCTGGAGTCCCTGGATGGACTGGTCGAAGAACAGGACCCAACGCGTGGTATCCTGGAAGAACCGGCCGGTCGCGAACACGGCGACGGCGCCCACCGCAAGGGCGAATCCGCCGATCACGAACGCGCCGATCAGCTTGGGGTTTGCTTTCTTGCTCATGGTCTCGACGATGCCCCCTGTCTGAGCCCGTGGTCCGGCCTTCTACCGACTTCCCGCGTCATCACGTCCGTCGCGCGTCAGAAACGCGTGCACTCTTGGATCATCGCAGTCCTTCAGCAGCGCCTTCGGATCGCCCGTCGCCAACTGGGTCTTGGTCACGGGATCCAAGAACACCGAGTTGCTCCCGATGGCGAAGATACTGGGCAATTCATGGGTCACGATGACGACAGTGGCATCCAGGCTGTCGCGGAGTTCCAGGATCAGGTCGTCCAAGCGGCGCGATGTCACCGGGTCCAGCCCTGCTGACGGCTCGTCGAACAGCAGGATGTCCGGATCGAGCGCCATGGCCCGCGCCAGACCGGCGCGCTTCTGCATGCCGCCGCTGATCTCCGACGGATAATACTCCTCGAAACCGGCAAGCCCGACCAGGGCGAGCTTGTAGGAGACGATATCCCGGATCTGCTTGGGGCCGAGATCGGTGTACTGCTCCAGCGGCAGGGCGACGTTCTCGCCCAGCGTCATCGAGCTCCAAAGGGCGCCCTGCTGATAGGTGACGCCGGCCCGGCGCATCAGCTCGGCCCGACGATCCTCGCCGGACGCCCAGAAGTCCTCGCCGTCGAAGATGATCGACCCGGTCGACGGTTGCTTCATGCCGATGAGGACGAACATCAGCGTGCTCTTGCCGCAGCCGCTGCCGCCCATGATGACGAAGACGTCGCCGCGATTGACGCTGAAGTTCAAGTTCTGCTGGATGACCTTGGGCCCGTACGCGATCGTCAGGTCCTGGACGGTGATATGGGCGTCCCGCCGGGCTGGGGTCGCGGTCTCCGCGGTCTCTGCCATCTGTGCCTCGGTCATATTCCCAGCATCGTGTAGAAGACCGTCAGGATGGCATCGACCAGAATGATGAACACGATGCCGGTGACCACTGCCGAGGTCGCGGCGATGCCGACATCGGAGGCACTGCGCCCGCATTGAATGCCGCGCAGGCATCCGGCCACCGCGACGATGATCCCGAACAACGATGCCTTGATGAGACCGCCTATCCAATCGACCAGGCTGACGGCACTGGCCGTCTGGTTGAAATACTCGACCGTGGAAATGCCGAGCATGGCATTGGCGATCAGCATTCCGCCGAGCATGCCCACCACATTGGCGTAGATTGCCAGCAGCGGCATCATCAGGATCAGCGCCAGCATGCGCGGCAACACCAGGAAGTCCATCGGCGGGACGCCGACGGTCCGCAACGCCGCGATCTCCTCGTTGACCGTCATCGTGCCCAGCTGGGCCGCGAATGCGGCGCCGGTGCGACCGGCCATAACGATGCCGGCCATGACCGGCCCCAGTTCGCGCACCATGCCGATGCCAACCAGATTGGCGACGAAGATCCCCGCCGCGAATTTCTCCAGCTGGATCGCGCCGACAAAGGCCAGGATGACCCCGATCAGGAAGCATATCAGGGTCACGATCGGCAGGGCCTGTGGACCGGTCTGCTCGATCACCAGGAACATGTCCGCCGAGCGCATGCGCGACGTGCCCCGCATCCACCGCATCAGCGCCTGGCAGGATTCGCCGAAGAACTCGAGCATGTCGCCGGTTGCCTTGAGAGCCTTGAGCGTCTCCCTGCCGGCATCGGCCAGAACCGATTTCTCCGGCTCGACATGGGGCGCCACCTCGGCCCGGCGGCCCGCCTTGGTCAGCTCCAGCAGGCGCGTGATGCCCGATGGCAGCTTGCCGCCGTCGAAGGTGATCTGCCGCTCGGCGCAATACCGTTCAAGGTTGACGGCAAAGGTGACCAGCGTGCTGTCCCACTCGCCGACGTCGCCGATGTCGAGAACGAGCTTTTTCACATCACCTTCCGCGGTGATGCTGTCCTGCGGATCGACGGTGTTGTCGCCGAGAGTGGCCAGTGTCCAATCGCCGGTCAACCGGACACTCAGCGCGCCCTTCGACGGACCCTCGACGATGACGCTGGCATTCACGGGCAAGTGCGCTTCTGCCGTGGTCATGCGCAATTGCCGCGCAGTGTCGTCGGCATGATATCTCCCCGCCCCATCTTCATTGTGCGGCCGGTTTCGGTGGCTCGATCGGCCGTCCGGAAGCACCCTATCCTGCCGGCCGCAGTCTAAGTCATGAGTGATTAGAGTCAAACCGCGATGGCCGCCTGGGCGGCCTCGACAGGGGGCAGGTCCGGCCGTCAGGTGATTGGGCCGTGGCCGTCGACACGGACAGCGGCGACGGCAAGACCACTCTCATTGCCGCCCGGCAGCATTGCGCGTTACGCCGCCGGCGCGGCCGCCGACACCGGCGGGCCGGCCATGACGCCGGGTTCAAGCCACGGACAATCAGCGCTGCCCGACCGTACACCGGCTCGCTGTCAGGTCCCGGCTATTGCTCAGTGGGATTGGGCTGGATCAGCTCGTGGAAGATATAGCCCACGCCACCGATCTTGTACCACTCGCCGCCCTCGACTGCCTCGAACACCTCCACATTGGTGCCCTCCGGCAGCACGACCAGCACCTCGGAGTCGGTGCTCGGCCCGGACCGCACATTGACGCTCCTCGAAGTCTGGAACCGTAACGGACCGCCGCCCGTGAACGCCTCGAAGACCACGGCCTGGACTTCCAGCGCTTCTACCTTGGCGGTCAACTCCTCAAGTTCGGCCGCCTTGACGTCCAGTTCCGGCGTCAGCGAAGCAAGGGTTGCAGCACGGTCCTCGATCTCCGCGTTCACGTCTTCCAGGTTGCCGACTGCCATCTTGTATTCGTCCAGCGCCTGCTCGGCCTCCTCGAGACGCGCCGTGGCCTCGGTGAGGGCTTCCATCTCAGTCTTCAGTTCGGCGATCTCGTCCGTCGCGGCAGCGCGCTCGGTGCTGACCAGTGCCAGTGACTCCCGAAGTTCCTCCAGTTGCCCCTGATTGTTGTACACCATGACCCATCCGACGATGGCGACCACGACGATGACGACGGCCGTGATGATTTGCAGTCCGTTCAGACCCTTGAACATCTGTTAAGGTCCTCTCCGTTGATTTTGCTGACCGGTAGGCCCGGTTGTTTCTCAAGCAGAAGCTAGCGCGGCGACCCAGGCAGTTCCAAGCATTGAATCTCTCCTGGACTGTCGGGAGGCGATGGGGCGCAGGAGATGGATTCGCATGCACGACGGACCCGGCGCCATGCCGCATGTGGCAAACGATCACATCCCGCACCGGTCGCCGTCCGCACCGTCGGCGATTTGAAGACCTCACCTGAAGTCATGGCGACAACGCCCTGCAATCCCGAACCTATTGATGCGGTACCGCTCTTTGTCGATCTCGACGGAACCCTGGTCGCGACCGACACCACGGTCGAGGCGTGCTTCCGCCTCATCCGTCGAAATGCCGCCTATGCGGTCCGATTGCCGCTCTGGCTGCTCCGCGGCCGGGCCCATCTCAAGCGATGCGTGAGCCGGCGTATGCCGTTGCCGGCGGATCAACTCCCCTACCGGGAGGACGTATTGGCGTTCCTCAGGACGGAGCATGCCGCCGGACGGCGCACGATCCTCGCGACGGCGGCGGATGAGGACTATGCCCGCGCGGTTGCCGATCATCTCGGCTGCTTCGATGCGGCGGTCGGCTCGGACGGTGTCACGGACCTTGCCGGCGGCCACAAGCTGGACCGTATCCGTTCGATGAGCGGCGGCGGGGCGTTCGACTATGCCGGCGATGATATTGCCGACATCGTGATCTTCCGGCATGCCCGCAAGTCGATCATCGCCCACCCGGTTCCGGCCCTCCGCCTGGCGGCAAGGCGGCTGGTGAATGTCGAACGCGTCTTCGACGCGGAGCCGCGCCGGGTCATCGACGTCCTGGATGCCTTCCGGCTGCGGCGGTGGCCGCTGAACCTGCTGATCCTGCTGCCTTTCGCCCTGGCCGGCGGACCTGCCGGGCTCGGGTGGGTCGAGGCCTTGCTGGCGGTTCTCAGCTTCTGCCTCGGCGCATCGGCGATCCACCTCTACAACGATCTGCTGAACATCGAGAAACACCGCAGGCTGCCCCCGGACAGCCGCGGCCCCATTGCCACGGGCCGGGTCGCCATCCAGCGCGCCGGCGAGGCCATTCCGATGCTCGCCGTTCCCGCCTTCGCGTTGGCGGCCTGGATTTCAGGCCCCTTCCTGTTGGCGCTCGCGGCCGCCTTCGTGCTTGCCGTATTGGCGGCACAGGACTGGCTCGCAATCCCTTCGGCCGCCCTGTCCCTGGTGCTGAACCTGCTGCGCGCCATCGCCGGCATTGTGCTGCTGCCGGTCCCTCCATCGCTCCCGATCCTGATCGGCTCTGCGGTGGTCGCGCTTGCGGTCGGTGCGTTGGAGGCCCGGTTCGTGGTGAAGCCCGGCCGGTCGATCTGACCGCAACGATCGCTGTCGTCCGGGCCCTAAGGCGATAGCAGGGGACCCTCGGGCAGGACGAACGGCAGCCGCTGCCTGAGGGCCTCGATCCTCAACTCCGCGGACTCCATTTCCTCGCCGTCCGGGCTGACCGGAATACTCTGGTCGGCGTCCACGTGAAGCCACTCGAACTGTTCATACCGTATGACTTCGGGCTCCCGTCCGTCCTTCAGCCCGTTGATGTCTTTCACGATCGCCGGCAGCTGGTCCAGGCTGAAGTCGGGTACCGAGAACAGGTCCAGCAGCCCGTCATTCAGCCGGGCCTGCGGCGCCAGCTGGAACCCGCCGGCCTGGATGCCGTTCGAAACGGCGGCAAAGATCATGCGTCCCTTGCGTTCTCCGTTCGGCGTCTTGACGTCGCCGGTATACACCTTGGGCTTCAAGGCCATCAGGAAGCCGGTGATGCCATAGGCGGCGCCGTGAATGGCCTTCTTCATCCGTTCAGAGGTCTGAAACGTGACCTCCGCACCGAATCCGGCGACCACGGCGTTGACGAAATAGTGGCCATTGAGCCGTGCGACATCGATCCTGTGCGCTTCGCCCGTGGCGGCGAGACGCAGAGCCTGCGTCGGGTCGCCGACGGCGATGCCGCAGCCGCGGGAGAAATCATTGGCCGACCCCAGCGGCATCACGCCCATGGCGATCTCCGGCTCCTCGGTCGCCGCAAAGATGCCGTTGACGATCTCGTTCACGGTGCCGTCGCCACCGCCGGCAACGATGATGTCGACGGCATCTTCAATGGCCTCGGCCGCGAACCGGATGGCATCGCCACCCTCCCAGGTCACACGGACGTCGACCGCGTGCCCGTCCCTGCGAACCTGTTCCACCGCCTGCCGGACTCCCGGAAGCCCGGCCTTCTTGCCGTTGAGAATGAGCCGAATGGTCCGCTGTGGCATCGGTGGGCCTCCCTTGTCCCTGATCTGGCCGGCTGTATGACCGCCGGTGTGAGGAAATCATAACCGGGCACACCGATGCCGTGTGCACTTATCGCCGCCGCCGGCTTCAGGCCCGGCAGCGTCGAATGCTCTGCGGCTCCCTTGAGGCACGCGACGTTGGGACCCATGGGGCCATGCCATTGGCCATTCACACGGCCGGCGAACAGTGGGAAGCTACCGGGGGAGGCCGTCTCGCCGAGGACCGTTGGGCTGGCGGCCGTGCGGATTGGGACCAAGGACGCGGAAAGGAAATCCGACATGTTGCGCAAGAAGAGCGGGCATTCATTGCCCGGCACCGGCCTGGTCAAGGCTGCAACCGTAGGCATCGCCCTGGCTCTGCTGGCCGGCCCGGCGACCGCACAGAACGTCGATCTGCCGACCATCGATGAGCTGATTGCGTCGCTGGGCTACAGCGAACAGGATCGCAACACGCTCCTGTCGGGCGGCATCGTGGTAACCGATCTCGACCGTGACCGCGACGATCAACTGATTGCCGCCGCCGCGATGTTCCTCCCCGTGACGACCGAGGCCTTGCTGACAACGCTGCGCAGCGGCGATGGTCTGCGGGCCGATCCGGCCGTCCTGGCCATGGGCGTGCTGGGCCCGGGCCTGGATCCGGCCGAATGGCAGGGTCTCAAGTTCGAAGAAGGGGACCGCCAGGAGGCGGCGCGCCTTCTGCGGTTCACCCGCGGAAGCGATTTCAATCTCGCGGAGGATGAGATCGCGGCGCTCAGAAGCAAACTGGACGGCGTATCGCGAAACGACCCGGCGATGCTCGAGACGGTGTCTGCGGCCTATCGTGACATCCTCGGCGGACGGTACGAGGCGTATCGGCAGCGCGGGCTGGATGGCGTCGCCAACTATCAGCACGGCGGCAGCACGCTGGAACCGGCCAGCCAGTTGGCCGACGTCGCCGGCCAGGCGGAAGACTTTCTCAGTTCACGGTTCCCGGATTTCTGGGCAGCCTTCTCCAACTTCCCGGAAGTGGAGAACCCGGACATCGTCAACGGTTTCTACTGGGTGAAGAAGGAGGTCGAGGGTCGACCGGAATTCGTGCTGGTGCATGACATGTCGGCCGGCGGCGCCGATTACGTGCTGGTATCGCGGCGGGAGTATTTCGTCGGCCACACCTACGAATCCCTGCAGGTCATCGCCCTGGCCCTGCCGGTCGAAAGCGGAATTGCCGTGTTCTACGTCAACGCGGCTTTTACGGACCAGATCACCGGGTTCTTCAGCGGGGTCGCGGTCGGGGTCGGTCAGGGCCGCATGAGAAACGACCTGACCGAGTTCTTCACCGGCGTGCGGGAACGGCAGCAGAACTAGGACCGTTCGGCTCCGGCGGGGCGCGCATATGAGTGCCGGCTGCTAACGCGGCCGGCACCGCAGCGTGACGATCTCGAACGGCTTCAGTGACACGGTCAGACGGTCGCCGTCGATGGCGAGCGCCTCTCCCGGTTCCTCCAGCAGGTTGCAGCGCTCGGCGGATCGCAGATCGAACCCGAAGCGGATGGTGACCGGGCCACGCGATCGCTCGCCTTCGTAGAGGCGCACGATCAGCCCGTCGCCGTCTTCCGCCCATTTGACCGTCTCGATCACGGCGTTGCGTCGGTCGGTGGACACCAAGGCGTGGCCTCGCGCCCGTCCCGCGCCTCCGGAAATCGGGTGCAGCAGAACGGGGTCGTTCAGGTGATAGGCGTGTTGCGGCACGCCGTTGCGCCAATCTCCGCCATGCGGCAACAGGCTGTAGAGAACGCGGTGGACGCCCTGGTCGGCGGCTGGATCGGGCATGGTGGCGCTCTTCACCAGCGACAGGCGCAGCGTGCCGTCCCGGATGTCGTGGCCGTATTTGCAGTCATTGAGGATCGCGACGCCGTAATCGCCCTCGCTCAGATCCGCCCATTTCTGCGCCGGCACCTCGAACTTGGCGAAATCCCACGAGGTGTTCCGGTGCGTCGGGCGCTCGATGCTGCCCCACTGGATGTCATAGGTCGCGACCGGGTTCAGGATGGCGACCGGAAACGCCGCCTTCAGCAGTATGTGCGACTCGTGCCAGTCGATCGTGGTCTCGAAGTCGATGCGCTTGCAGGTCCGGTGCAGGCGGACCTCCTGTCGGATGCGGCTTGAACGGTAGCGCCGATCCAGCAACACGGCCGCCCGCAGCGGGCCGCTTTCGATGATCTCCATTCTCTCCAGGCCCGCCAGCGTCTCGCCGCGGTCCTCGAAGAACGCATCGATGTCCCAGGCGTCCCAGTTCAGCGGACGGTCCTCGAACGCCTGCAACTGGTTGCCGGTGGCACCGGGCTGCAGGACGTCGCGCTGCAGCTCCTTGTCGTGGATGCCGGCGATCAGGCCGTCCGGGCCGAACGCGATGCGGAGCACCTCGTTCTCGAGAACGATGCCGCCATCGCTCGCCGTTGCGGCCACCGATGTGTCGGGTTCCGCGGAGTCGGAGCCGGCGCCGAGCCCGATGACCGAGTAGGCGGGCAGGGGTGGAAGCTCGACCAGGGTGCCGCCCTCGACCGGCTGGGTCGGGACCGCCTGGCCGGTTGCGAGGTCGGTGAGGGCCGCATCGGCGGCGCCTTCGAGCAGTCCCCATCTGTGCCCGGCGAACGGCGACGCGTTGATGGCCAGCACGCGTGCCTCCGGTTCCATCGTCTTCGCGATGGCCGCGAGCGCCCGGTCCAGCGCCTCCGATGCCAAGGATCGGATCTCCTGGTAGTCGCGCTCGGAGTCTTCGAACACCTCGGGGATCGAGGTGCCCGGCAGGATATCGTGGAACTGGTTGAGGCAGAGGAGTTCCCAGGCCCGGTCGAGCGTTGCCTTGGGACGGCCCTGGCCGGCCGCGGTGCAGGCAAGCGCCTGGAGGAATTCGGCATCGTGCAGCAGAACCTCGCACTTGCGATTGTGTCGCTTGATGCCGGCCTGGCTGGTGAGCACGCCGCGATGCCCCTCCATGTAGAGTTCGTCGTTCCACACCGGCAGGCTGTCGGTTCCGTGCTCCTCCAGGCCTTCGAAGAACTGGCGTATCGTGCCCATGCGGACCCGTGGCGTACCGGGCATGTCGCCCAGGATCCGGGCCTTGTCGATCAGCTCGCGGGTCGGACCGCCGCCGCCGTCGCCATAGCCAAAGGCCATCATCAGGGTGCGGTGGCCCTCCTTCTGGCGATAGTCGCGCCAGCTACCGAAGACCTCGGCGGCGGTCATGTCGGCCTTGTAGGTCGCCGGGAAGGGGAGGTGCTGCACGTCGCGCGGCGTGGTCAGGAAGTGCGCCAGCACCCGCGTCCCGTCGATCCCCTGCCACCAGGTGGTCTGGGCCGGCATCGGGTTGTACTGGCCCCAGCTCAGCTTGTTGGTGACGAACCATCTGAGGCCGGACTGCGCCATCAGCTGCGGCAGGCTCCAGCAGAAACCGAACGTGTCGGGCAGCCACAGCACCGGCGTTTCGACGTCGCCGAACCGGCTCTCGAAGTAGCGCCTGCCCAGCATGAGCTGGCGGACCAGCGATTCCGGCCCCGCCAGGTTGCAGTCGGGCTCGACCCACATGCCGCCCATCACCTCCCAGCGCCCTTCGGCGACCGTCTCGCGGATCCGCTCGAACAGGGCGGGGTGATCGTCCTCGGTGTAGCGGTAGAGCTGGGCCTGGCTCTGGGCGAACCGATAGTCGGGAAAATCCTCCATCAGCCGCACGACATTGCTGAAGGTCCGCGCGGTCTTCTGACGGGTCTGGCCGATCGTCCAGAGATAGGCGATGTCGATATGCGCATGGCCGACCGCGACGATGTCGACATCCATCGGCGGGCCGGCATCCGCGAGACCGGATCTGAGCGCCTCGAGCGCGCCGGGAACGCTGGCGTAGAAGGCATCCGAAGCAATCGGATCCCGGGTCTCCAGGGCCCCGATCGCCGCGTCCAGCACGTTGAGGATGCGGTGGCGCGCGGGCTGACCGTCGGGCAACTCGGCGTATACGCCGAGCGCCATCTGCGCCAGCGCCTCGAAAGTCCGGGTCGGCTCGTCGATCTGCACCACCGAGCATTCCCGCATGAACAGCCGGGTGCGCGAGGCGGGATCGGGCGGCCAGCTCGACAATCCGGTCCAGCCATGCAGGGCCAGGGCGTGTTCGCCGCCGTCGCGAACCTCCTCCGGCAGGCGGATCTCATGATGGTAGCGATCCGCCGAGGCGTATGCGCGGCCGTCGATATGCAGCAGCGCCTCCGGATGGGTGAAGATATCTCCGGCCTCGCCCAGCGGCAGATGCAGGGCGACGGGCCGATCGTTCCAGTCCGGTGGTACGCGGAACGTCGACCGCAGCACGAAATCCATGTTCCACGACCCCCAATAGGAGTCGGGCGCGATGATGTCCCAATCGCCGTCATCGTGGTCCGGCGCGAGTGGCGCGGGCGCCTGCGGTCCGGGCAGGGTGCAAAAGCGGAAAGGCGGTATTGGCTCGCGCCGCCGATGGATCAGCGGCCGGATCAACGCCAGGCGGGACGCGATCTTCTCCGGCGTCAGATACAGGCGGTGGGTCATCGGCGTCCCGGGTCGGTGATCGGCTCGGGTCGCCCGTCAGGCGTCCGCCATCTCGCGCGCATGCAGGAAGCACGAGGCCTGGTGGTCCTTGCCGCCAACCGTATACAGCGGCGGCAGCTCGCCCTTGCAGCGATCCATCCGGTGCGGGCAGCGCGGATAGAAGCGGCAGCCCTTGGCGGCGGCGGTGCGGAACTCCTCCTCCGCCGGAAGCTCGACCTCGCCTTGCCAGCGGACCGTCGGGTCCGGTTTGGGGACCGAGTCGATCAGCAGTTGGACATAGGGGTGCTGCGGGTTGGAGATGACGTCGACCGCATTGCCGATCTCCGCCACCGTGCCCTGGTAGAACAGGATGATCTTGTCGCCGATCTGATAGGCGGTCGACAGGTCATGGGTGATGTAGAGAAAGGAGATGCCGCTCTCGTCCCGCAGCTTCATCATCACGTCCAGGATCGAGGCCCTGAGCGAGGCGTCGACCATGGAGACCGGCTCGTCGGCGACGATCAGCCTGGGTTTGAGCATGTAGGCGCGCGCCATCATGATGCGCTGTCGCTGCCCGCCGGAAAGCTGGTGCGGGTATTTGCGCAAGACGTCCTCGCCGAACAGCCCGACCGCGTTCAGGGACTCCTCCATCATCTCGCGGGCCTGGGCGGCGTTCGTGGTCAGCTTGAAGTTCTTCACCACCATGTCGAAGACATGCTGGATCCGGTAGAACGGGTTGTAGACCCCGAACGGATCCTGGAAGACGGCCTGGACGTTGCGGTGATAGGCGCGCAGCTCGGCCGGGCCCGCCTTGCCCACATCCATGCCGTCGAAGGTGATGGTGCCCAGCGTCGGCCGCGTGAAGCCCAGCACCAGATTGGCCAGGGTCGACTTGCCGGAGCCGGACTCGCCGGCGACGGTCACGATCGAGGCGGGCGATTTCGGCAGCGTCAGGCTGAAATCGTTCAGCGCGACGAGACCGCTGTCCACCGGCCCGTAGATCTTCGAGACGTTGCGAATATCCAGCAGCGCGTCAGACATGGGCGTAGCCTCCGTCCTCAGTCGCCTGCCAGAGATGGCAATAGACCTCCTGGCCCGGCTGGATCTCGCGCGCCGCCGGCGGCTCTTGGCGGCAGACATCCATCACATGCGGGCAGCGCAGCTGGAAGATGCAGCCCTTGGGCGGGTCGCGCGGATCGTGGGTGATCCCGCCCATGATCTTCATCGGCTGGCGCTCGGTCAGCGAGGGTACCGACTCGATCAGGATCTGGCTGTAGGGATGGCCCGGCTTCTCGAAGATCTGGCCGACCTCGGCGATCTCCACGATGCGCCCGGCATACATGACCGCGATGCGGTCGACCATCTGCGCCATCAGCCCCATGTCGTGGCCGATCATGATCATCGAGACGCCGAGCGCCTCCTTGACCCGCAGCATGGTCTGGGCCACCACCCTCTGCACCACCACGTCGAGCGCCGAGGTGGCCTCGTCGGCGATGATCACCTTCGGGTCGAGCGCGATACCCATGGCGATGCACACCCGCTGTTTCATGCCGCCGGACAGCTCGTGCGGGTACATGTCGTAGATCCGCGCCGGCAGCCCGACCATCTGGAACAGGTCGAGGATGCGCGTCTTCAGAGCGTCCGGCGCCTGGCGGCCGTTATGGGTCTCGATCACGTCGGCGATCTGGGCGCTGATCTTCATGGTCGGGTTGAGCGAGTTCATCGCCCCCTGCGGGATCAGCGACAGGCTCTGCCAGCGCTGGCCGCGCAGCTCCTCCTCCGACATCTGCAGCATGTCCCGGCCGTCGAGGATGATCTCACCGCCGACGATCCGCCCGGGCGGCGGGATCAGCTGGAGCACGCCGGAGGTGGCGGTCGATTTGCCGGAACCGGATTCGCCCACCAGCCCCAGCGTCTCGCCCTCGTAGAGCCGGAAGGTCACGTCGTCGCAGGCGCGGATATCGCCCTGCGGCGTGGCGTAGTAGACCTTCAGCCCGTTGACCTCGAGGATGGTCTTGCGGTCGGACATGGCGGGTCCCCTCACGCTTTCCGCAGACGCGGGTTGGAGACCTCGTCGAGGCCGAGATTGATCAGCAGCAGGCCGACGAACATCAGCGCCAGCAACAGCGTCGGCAGTCCCCACCACCACCAGAGGTTCTGGATCAGTGCGCCGGCGTTGATCGCCTCGTAGATGGTGCGGCCCAGCGTCGGGATGCGCTGCGGGCCGAGGCCGAGCACCTCCAGGCCGACCGCGGTGACGATCGACGTGGTGACGTTGGCGATGAAGCTGCCGAACAGATAGGGGATCAGGTTCGGCATCATCTCACGGAACATGATGTCGCCGGTCGAGGCGCCGGACAGCCGGGCCATCTGCACATAGCCGGATTCGCGCATCGACAGGACCTGGGCCCGGATCAGCCGCGTCGGCGATTGCCAGACGAAGGCGGCGATCAGCAAGGCCATCATCAACAGGCTGACATCGCCATAGGCGGCCTGCACCACCACCAGGATCAGCAGTGGCGGGATGGTGATCATCACGTCGGAGATCACCCGGATGAAATCGTCGGTGCGACCGCCGATGAAGCCGGCGGAAAAGCCGAGGAAGATGCCGAGCGACATGCCGATGGTCGATGCGACGATGCCGACCAGCAGCGAGTTCGGCGCGCCGATGATCAGCAGCGCCAGCAGGTCGCGGCCGGCGCCGTCGGTGCCGAGCGGGAAGTCGATCACCCCCGACTGCTTGCGCAGGTTCTCGAAGCCGATCGGCGGCAGCTTCAGCGGCGCCGAGCCGGTGAACACCAGCTCCGGGTCCCACAGCACCCGGCCGATCAGCCCGAGCAGGATGATGCCGAGCAGAATGCCCAAACCCCAGAGCAGCTTGGGATTGATCCAGGGATTGTCGAAGCGCCTAAGGCGGCGGGCGCGGCGGCGTTCCTCGCGGGTCTGCGCGGTTGTGAGGGCGGCTTCGGTCATGCCTTCGCCCCCTCGTGCTTGATGCGCGGATCGATGAACGGATAGAGCATGTCGACGATGAAGACCGACAGCGCCGTCATCAGGATGATGATGAAGCTCGCGCCCTGGATGACCGGGAAGTCCTGGTCCAGGATTGCGTCATAGATCAGCTTGCCCATGCCGTTGTAGGAGAAGATCCGCTCCACCAGGATCTGGCCGGCGACCAGCAGGCCGATCTTGAGGGCGAAGGCGGTGATCTGCGGCAGGATCGCGTTGCGGATCATGTAGCGGTAGAGGATGTAGCGCGGACGCAAGCCCTTGGCCTTGGCAAGCTGAACGTAGTCTTCGCCCTGGACCGTGATCATCAGCCCGCGCATGCCGAGCGCCCAGAATCCGAACGTGACCACGACGATGGAGACCGCCGGCAGCGTGCCGTGCACGATCACGCTCCAGGCGAAGTCCAGGGTCCAGCCTGGCTCGACGTTGAATCCGTAGGCGCCGGTCAGCGGAAACCACTGCAGCTGCGCGGCGAAGATCCACATCAGCAAAAGACCGGACAGGATCGGCGGGATCGAGGTGAAGACCATCGCCGCCGGGATCGCGACCTTGACCAGGGAGGGCGATCGCTCCCAGACCATCAGCGCCCCCAGCGCGTTGCCGATGAAGAAGGTGATGATCACCGAGAGGATCATCAGCCCCAGGGTCCAGGGCAGGGCCTGGGCGATGAGGGCCGAGACCGGCGTCGGGAAGGTCGCGGTGGAGAGCCCGAAATCGAAGGTGACGATGTTCTTCAGGTATTTGAGATACTGGATCGCCAGCGGGTCGTTCAGACCGAAGCGGTCCTGCAGATTGGCCAGGATCTCCTCGGCATTGGCGACCGTTCCGGCGCCCGCCGCCATGCGCCCCAGCATGATCTCCGCCGGGTCGACCGGCGACAGCCTCGGGATGATCCAGATCAGAGTCGCGGCGATCCAGACCGTCAGCAGAAGCGTCACGATGCGGTTCACCAGATAGGCGCGCGGTATTCGTCCCATGGCTCCCCCCTGCAGTTCTTCGCCGACGGCCTGAGGCCGAGGCGTGACCTTGTCGCTACCCGTAGGATCCGGCGCTGTCCCGGGTGCTGTGATGGTTCCACCCGCGCAGCACCATGGCTTCGTTCGGATGGCGGCTGGTGGCGTCGACCTGGTCCAGCCCCGAGTACATCTGCACCAGCACGGTCTTGCGGGTCCGGTTGGAGCGGTTTGGCATCGAGCCGTGCAGGGTGAAATAGTGGAAGAAGACCACGTCTCCGGCCTCCGCCTCGACCACCTGCGCGCTCTCGATCGGATAGCGTTCCAGCACATCCGAGGCGATGCGGCCGTTCGTTCCTTCCACACGCCCGAGCCGATGGCTGCCGTCGTAGACACGCAGGCAGCCCATCTCGTCGCTGGCGTCGGAGACATGGATGATCCCGGCGATCATCGTGTCCCTGAGCGTCGGGAAATAGCTCCAGTCCTGATGCATCGGGAAGGGCGATCCGGTCTCCGGCGGCTTCTGGAACAGCTTGCTGTGGTGCAGCACGATGTCCTCGCCCAGGATCTCCTCGGCGACATCGAGAAACCGCCTGTTCAGGAATGCGTCGAGCCAGGTCCGTGAGTACTTCTGGACATTGTGCGTATGGAGGATCACGTCGTTGCGGCCGGCGAGGCGCGCCGTCTGCGGACCCTCCCAGGTGGCGTCGACCTGTTCCCCGGACGCCGCGATCTGGTCCACGATGCGGTCGAAATCGGCCTCCAGCGCGGCGATCTCCTCCGGCTGGAAGACGCCCTTGGCCAGGTAGTAGCCGTGTTCCTCGAAGACTGCGCGGATGGCGCTCATGGCGGCAGCGATCTCAGGCGCCGTCCGGCAGCGGGCGGGGCGCGTCGGCACGCCCCGCCCGGCCGGATCAACCAGCCTTTTCCAGGTTGTGGATGATCTGGTGGGTGTGGTTCCACCAGAAGAACGGGTGGTTGTAGTCGTTCTCCGCCGTCGGCCACCCGGTCCAGTAGGTCGTGTTGTAGGGCAGCAGCTTGGCCGATTGGACCAGCGGGATGAACGGCACCTCGTCGGCCAGGTACTGGTAGGCCTCGGCCACCATGCCCGGGATCGCCGGGTCATCGAGCGCCAACTCGCCCATGCGGTTGACGATCTCGCTGTAGGCCGTGGTTGCGTCGGTATCCCAGCGCCCGGTGTTGTTGAAGCCCGGCGCCCGTTCGCCGACCGGCGCGATGGCATTGTTGGTGTACCGGCTCATCGAGCTCCAGGGCTCGTTCACCGACCCGCAGGACAGCCACGAATAGGTCATCTCGTAGCTGCCCAGCGGCAGCACCTCGCCCCAGAAGACGCCGTTCTCGACCGGCACCGACTTGGCGTCGATACCGGCACGCTGCAGCTGCTCGACAATCACGTCGATGGTGCGGACATATTCGGTGGAGGCGCTGTTGACGTGGATGCTCACCTCCAGCGGCTGGCCGTCCTTCTCGTACATGCCCTCGTCGTTCTTGGTGTAGCCGGCCGCTTCGATCAGCGCCTGGCCGGCTTCCACGTCGGCCCGGGTCGGCAGGGCGAGCCCGGCCTCCTTGACCGCGTCGATGTAGGGCGACATCGCGCCGAACTGAGCGAACATCGTGTCGGATGCGACGGTCGTGCCTTCCAGCGCGATGTTTACGATCTGATTCCGGTCGATGATGTGCGCCACCGCCCGACGCATGGCCGGGTCGTCCCAGGGCGCCACCGTGGTGTTGATCTCCAGCTGGCGCGAGCAGGGGTCGGCGACGGCATAGGGGTAGTCCTCGTACCAGGCGATGACGTTCGGGTTGCGCACCCGGATCGCCTCGAAAGTGCCGACCGTGACGTTCTGCGCCGCATCCATCTGGTTGGACGCCATCAGCTGGGCTCGGTTCTCCTCACCGCCGGATTCGAGCCAGATCAGGCGCCTGGGCTCGGGCAGGTCCATGAAGCCGGTCTTCGCGCCCCACCAATCGTCGTTGCGGTCCCAGATCGCGCGGTTGGTCGCCGTCGAGGTGAGGGTGTAGGGCCCGGTGCCGATCGGCGGGTTGAAGGCGAAGGTCGCGGGGTCCTGCCCGGCCCAGATGTGCTCCGGCATGATCAGGAACGAGCCGAACACCCGCACCCCGAAGTTCTCCACATGGAACCGCGGGTTTGGGTCGGTGAGCTCGAAGCGCACGGTCAGGTCATCGATCTTCTCGATGCTGGCGACCTGGGCGCGCACGGTTGCCGCCTCGCGCGACGACAGGTTCTCGTCGTTCAGCGCCATGCCGACGGTGAACATCACGTCATCGGCGTTGAAGGCCTCGCCATCGGACCATTCGACGCCCTCGCGCAGGGTCAGCGTCCAGACGTCATGGGTGTCGTTCGGCTCGAAGCTGGTGCCGAGCCAGGGCTCCAACTCACCGGTGTAGTAGTTCAGGATGAACAGCGGCTCCCACATCGCCTGATGGGCGCCGTGCATGCGCTTGGTGCCGGGCGTGAACCAGTTGAAGTTGTCCGGGTCCTTGATGGTCCGGTCCAGGTCGAAGATGACGGTGTCTTCCCGCGGCACGTCCTGGGCCATCGCCCCGACCGTCAGGGTCGCGGCGACAAGCGATGACGCGAGCGCGAGGCTCTTGCGGTAACCGGCCATTGTGTTCCCTCCCATGTTCTTGTTCCAGTGTCGGGCCGAAGACCGGCGGCCCTCGATACGGTCTGAACTTGCCTGCTAGAGCCCGAGGGCGTCGGCCTCCTCGGGCGCATAGTCGATATGGATGTGGTTGCCGTCCGGGTCGAACAGGTTGATCTGGAGAATGCCGAGACCCGGAACGCGCACCGTCTCGTACGGGATCGCTCGCGCCTTGAGGAATCCGATCATCTCCTTGAGCCCCGTCGCCGAAAAGGCGAAATGCTCGATCTTCGGATCGCGCGCTTCCGGCTCGGTGCCTTCGCCCACCAGATGGACCACCGGGTGCTCGCCGACATAGAGCCATGCGCCCGGCACGCCGAAGGGCGGCCGCTCGCCGTCGGTCATGCCCAGAACGGAGCAATACCAATCGGTCATGGCCGCGACATCGGCGGTGCGGATGTTGACGTGTTCAAGCCGTTGCAGCCCCATGCATCTCCCCTGTCGCGCCCGGCCGCGGAAGCCGGATCAATTGCCCCCGATGTTGCGAGGCCCGTTCTCCGGAGAGACGTCGTCGCCGACCGGTCGCGAGTGATGGGTCCAACGGCCGGACGGGTCCGTGCCCCGGCAGATGATCGCCTCGACGCCGCTCGCCCAGTCGGAGTCGACGATCGCCACTTCGGGCGGACAGTAGCGCAGTGTCAGCCCGCAGCGCCGCCGGTCCGATAGGTTCGGCTTCGAGCCATGCGCCAGCATGTCCGCGTGCAACGAGACCTGTCCAGCCCGCAGATTGTTCGAGACCGGCGTGCCCAGATCATCGGCGCCCACGATCTCCTGATGCAGCGCGAATGGCCGGCTGCTGGTCCGCCATTCCAGATGCCCGAGGGTGTGGGTGCGGGGAATGAACTCCATGGCCGAGTTTTCCTCGTCCGCGTCGTCGATCGCCAGCCAGACGGTCACGGTCCGGGCCGGCGAGAGCTGCCAATAGGAGGCGTCCTGGTGCCACGGAACCGCCTTTCGGTCATGCGGCAGCTTGCAGAGGAAATGCGATGCCCAGCAGATGATGTCCGGGCCGATCAGGTCCTCCACCAGGTCGAGAACGCGCGACTCGGTGCACAGATCCCAGATGCCCTGGCAGCGCGCCTGATAGCAGTTGATGGCGTAGGCGCCTTCGGCGCCGCGCTGGGCCAGCAGGCGGTCGAAATAGGCGCGGTTGGAATCGGCTTCGGCCGCCGAGAACACGTCAAGCGGCGTCAGGTAGCCTTCGCGGTTGTAGATCGCGATCTGCGACCGGGTCAGATGGCGCGGATCGGGCGTCTCAACGGGCTTGAACGAAAGGTCTCTCGAGCCGTCCATCGTTCTGCAAGCTCTTCGGGGTCGCAGGAGCGTAGTTGACCTGGGTTGAGCAATCCTGCCTGGGATTGACGTTTTCTTGTGGTAATTTGATCCGATGCAGAAACGCACCTTCCTGATGAAGAGCTATGTGCGCGATGGCGAGTCGTTCCATTTCGC
>JAAUYH010068097.1_pt1 | contig 21269 bp, 22 predicted proteins | sample 7278061 | NCBI WGS metagenome assembly JAAUYH01 (sample SAMN14350203, study PRJNA611818) | marine sediment metagenome | isolation source: surface marine sediment (0.6m) | place: French Polynesia: Moorea | collected 2018-08 | reverse complement strand
GCGATAGAGTTTCGCGAACTGCCAGGATTATTCTCATTTCTTTACTCAGAAATCCCCTAACCTTTTCTATATTCTATCCTTACTACATTTTGTGCTGCGGAATGGGAGTCTAGACTGTCGCCATTTAACCCATCCCAGTTTTGGCAACTTAATAGCATCATCTTTAATTGGGTCTTTTCCTAACTGAGGAAAGACAAACGAGCGCATCCTATACTTGTTTTTAAAACGAGGAAACCCAAAGCCTCTAGCCTTCATATCATCCCAAGCTCTATCTAATGTTCTTAGTGTTTGTTGTAAAACTTGAGAATGAACTGTTTTTAGCTGAGGATAGACTTTTTTAGCTTCTGTTAGTTGTTTAGCTTGCCTATGGTAATTCGGAAATGGTTCGCTTGCCGTAATGATGTATTCAGAATGAATCGAACAAGCATTAATAGGTGACTTACGAGAGGCACACCAATCTTTCCTTTGTCTAAGCGCAAAGTTCCAAACAGAGCGACATACATCTAACGTTTGCTCGATGATGGCAATCTGTTCGGTAGCTGGGTGTAACTTGTATTCGTAAGTCATTGTTAGCATAGTGCTATTTTAGCTTACACAACGATACTTTGCGTGTAAAGTTTATTTGAAGAAGCTAAAATAGGTTGGTTCGTTGGTAAAAATTCTGAGGGCGTAATTCGGAGGAAACCTCCGAATGTTGACCGCCCGAATCATCCCATCAGTAAAACTGAGGGTCTTCTTTTTGCATTTAACAATAAAAAATAATTAAGTATCGATCGCTGTTGACCGATAACTATTTACTATAAGAGTGGGGCAGGCAATAAAAAGCGGTGGTTCATGGGGCAACAATCCTAATAACTGCCGTTCAGCGTATCGCAACAACAATACCCGCGACAACCGCAACAACAATATCGGTGTCCGTGTTGTCTGTGTCGCCCCCAGCACTCTTCTGTGCCAGAGCTGGCAGATGGGAATCTGTCGGGCGTGCTAGGAAAGAGTCCAGACCTGTTCCAGTGATGCTCATCGCATCCAAAAATACCCTGGAATCGGGTAGCTTAGTAAGCAGAGCTGAAACGTTAACCGATTCCACCATAATGTCCAAAAAACTAGTTATTCGCCGAAAGCAAGCAACAGCCCAGTATTTCACTGAGGAATTAGGAGAGGGTGTAGGACTGGATATGATTCTCATCCCTGGTGGTAGTTTCTGGATGGGGACGGAAGATGCAGAAATAGAAAGACTCTGTAAAACTTATGATGAGGAATGGTTTAGAGCTGAAAAACCGCAACACCAGGTAAATGTACCGACTTTCTTTATGGGACGTTATCCCATTACTCAACAACAATGGCGAATAGTAGCAGGCTGGGAGCAAGTAGAGAGAAAATTAGAAACCGCTCCATCTTATTTTAAAGATGACTACGAAGAAATAGATAGGTGGCAAAGACCAGTAGAGCAAGTATCTTGGGAAGATGCCAAAGAATTTTGTGCCAGGTTGAGCAATAAAACTAAGAGAGAATATCGCTTACCAAGTGAAGCAGAATGGGAATACGCTTGTAGGTCAGTTATCAGTGGGGAATTGACAAAAGCAGAATGGAACGAGAAATACAACCAACCATTTCATTTTGGCGAAACTATTTCTACTGAGTTAGCCAACTATAGAGGAACTGATTGGGAATACAAAGGCAAAGTTTATCCAGGGAATTATGGTCGAGGTTTAAAGGGTATCTATAGAGAACAAACAACCCCAGTAGGATATTTTAAAGTGGCTAATAATTTTGGACTCTGTGATATGCACGGGAACGTCTGGGAATGGTGTGAAGATGATTGGCATGATAACTATGAAGATGCACCAAATGATGGAACTGCTTGGGTTTCAGGGATTAGTAGCAAAAAAGTAATACGAGGTGGTTCATGGGGCCTCAATCCTAATTACTGCCGTTCAGCGTATCGCGACGTCCTTACCCGCGGCGACCGCGGCGACCCTTTCGGTGTCCGTGTTGTCTGTGTCGCCCCCAGGACTACATAGCCCTATTGCTCTTTTTGCCCTTTTTGCCCTCGACGCGCAAAATAATTTTGTAATATATTTTATTCGTTTATACTACAAAACCAAGAATTACCAATTATCGGGACTTAAACAAAAATTAAGCCCAAACTAGCCCGAAACTGGCTTTATAAGCTATGAATACTTCCCTATTTTGGTTGAGCCATTGGACAAAACGGTAAGATATTGCTGTACGAAAGGCTTCTAATGCGTGACTGAAATGTATTCAAAGGTTTATTAGCCCAACGCCTTCTTAAACCACCAGTAAGTTTGTGCCAAAGGACGGACAGCTCACGATTCTGAGGTTTCCTCAGAATCCGTGTCCTCATAAAAGTATAAGCACAAAAAACTAAAATAAAATGCCTTATCTTTACTCTTTTTTTCTCTAACTTGATATTCTTTTAAACCTAACCACCCCTTAGCTTCACGGGTTGAAAACTTCTACCCAGTTTCTTTGGGAATAAGTTTCAACTATCCATTGCTCTGTTACTATTTCTCCCTCAATATTCGTTATTAAGTAATCAATATCCTCAGCTTCTTCAAAGTGGCGTGCGTTCATATATGAGCGTGCGCGGAAATAAATTCCGCGCTTTAAGCTCATGACGATAGCTATTTTTCTTTGACCTTCTAGTTGAGATATTTCTGCTTCAATAATTGCTACCCACACGGTTCTGGGTTTTTCACCTGGTATTTTAATCTCCTTAAATTCCTCTGAGGATAACCATTGGGCATATTCATCTATTCTGATTTTTTCTAAATTTTTTGACTTACTTTTGACTAAAATGTTGCGATTTTTAGCTATACCCCCGATATATTTTAATTTCTTTTTTTCTAGTGACAGCAAAAAAGTTTTGTTGTTACCGTAAGATGAATCTATTAAGACTATTCGGGCTTCGATATCCTTTCTTCAAACTTTTATCAATTAATGCTAGTGCTAACTCTGGTTTTTTCTTAAATGAAGGGTCTTTCTTACCCTCTGGTAATGAATCAGCATGCTGATACAATTCTATGTCTAAAGGTAGGCTTTTTTTCCATCATATAGATGAGTTGTTACTACTACATTGCCATTATCGGTTTTGCCAATTTCTCCTATATACTGGCGACCTACTCCTGCGGTAAAGTTACCACTTCTTGCTCCGTCCCTATGTCTGAGGAAACCTCAGACGGGGCGGTGCGCTTTTTCTATGTCCCGAATCATCAACAATTAGACTAAATCCTCTACTTATTCTTGTTTGGTTACATTTGTTCATTACTTCTAAGCGACGCTCATTGATCTTCTTTGCCTCCCCTTGTTGCTTCCGTTAAGAAATGGTGTAATTGGTGGTAACTTACTCCTACTGCATCTCTAGCCATCTGATAGATGTTTTTTCTCTCACTTTCCCCTAATAATCCCCCTAAATAATGTCTGAACTCTCTTTTTTGAGCTTTAGTCAAGAGCAAATCATCAAACTTTTTACACCATCTATCGAAGCAGGGAGGCATAGCTGCGGGAGTAGTTTCTTTCATGGTGGCGAGCCCTGGTAAGAATGACGTAAAAACCAACTATCATAAGCATTTTACCTTATTTTGACTTTTAGACTTGTTTAAGTCCCGTTATGCCCAAAAATAGCGATCGCTCTAGTGTCTACAGGAGATCGCGCAGTACCAGCTTCGGTGATGGCAAGAGATAACTTAGCTTAAATAGTTTAATTTCTCGATAAGCTCAGATATAAGCTATCGGTGAGGGCGATCGCGGGCGCGATTTTTTTCCTTTTTGAAGCTTCATAATTTAAGCTTTCACGACTTCAGTTAGGCGAAAAAAAATTTCACTACGTCGCACCAGCGATCGTTATATAGCCAGAACTTTTAGCGTCTTGTCTCTTTTTGAGGGGATATATTTTCTGATTCCACAATAGAAGCGATCGCTTGGCTATTCTTCGCGCCGTTCTAGGGAGTTAGCTATACGAGCCACGTTTTCAGCAATCGACGCTAGATTTTCAGCAGTTCTAATGCGGTCTTCATTTAATCCTTGAAGGATTTGTAACATCGTAGCTCTGTCTCTGACTAGTTCAGCACTTAATTGATAAACTGCGTTAATTTGTCTCTGTGCTTCGGCGACTTGTATCTGTGTTTGTCGCCTCATTTCATCAATCTGCGTCTGTGTTTGTCTTCTCACTTCTGCTACTGTATCGCTGTTGGCTGCGATCGCTTTAGCATTAGATTCTAAAATTGCCTCGATTTGTTCTGGTGTCATTTTTTTATCCCCTAGTAATTTCTATTATCCCTATTTTTATTTCAGTTTTATTCTCAATAGTCATTCCTAATATCCTGATGTCTGCGTTCAACATCCAACTGTTCGTCGTTAGTCCTGCTTCTGAGCCTGAGATTACGTGTAATATTCGAGTCGATTAACCTCAGTCGCTGCTTTCTTTTCTCGTGTTGTTCCTTGCTCCACTCGTCCCACATCTTTCGTTCATCGGAGTTCAGGCGATCGCATAAATCGGCTGAACTCCGATGAACGAAAGTATTGGTTTCATAGAGGGCATCGCCCAAACGGATGTTACAGTTGGTAGCGTTACATTCCACGGGCTTGTGTCTGCCTGAAACATAGTTGGGTATGACTTTTTTCACCAGCAAGTACCGTACAAAACCCGTATCGTGGCAACAGAAACAGTTCCAAGTTGGTTTCCAAGCTACTCCTTGATATCCTGGCTGTGCCTCCTCCCGTAGAGGAATTGGTTCTAATTCGGGGTAATCGTTCATCTGCCAGCCACGCATTTTCTCAAGTATTCGAGTGTCCAAGATTTAGCTTTGCGCTCGTACTCAATCCAACCGCCTCCTATCATCCGAACGAGTTGTACGCCATTTTCTACTCTTTGCCCCGTCACATGACCTAGTTTACTCATCAATTCGTACCATTCGGCGAATTGTTTGTCTTTTGAAGCTTTTTGTACTACAGGCGCGGAACTTTTTTTCCACTCTGAATACAAATCATCTAAATTAGCAGCAATCCATTTCTTCGGCAGAGTTGGGCGTTTTGGTAATTCATCTACTTTCTGAAAAGCAAATTCTAAAAATTTCTCTCTCTCTTCTTGGGGTAAAACTATTAGCTTTTGGCTGTCTTGTCGAGCGTTCCCTTGCGCCTGTCTTGGTCGGCGTTCCCTTGCGTCTTTCGCCGACGCGGGTTCCGACCGCTTTCGACGGCGCGGGGTCTCGACGCTATTAGCTTTTAGCTCTTTTTGTCCAGAATTTTGGTCAAGCTCGGAGAGAGAAATATGATCTATATTTGATCTATTATCTGGTGGATCGCTAGAAGTATTGGTTTTATTAGTAGTTTGAGGATTGCAATTCGCGCTCGGCGTGACATCATTTACGCCAGACGTGACTTGGTTGATGCGAGGCGTGTCTCGATTAACGTTTGCCGTGACAGACTTATCGGCGGGCATTTCTCCTACTAACTGGGTGGTAGTTTTGAGAGTGATGGAAATTGTTTCTCTAATTTTGGCGATCGCCCTGCGGAATTGGTGAATCGTAATCCCCAATTCTTTGATTGCTTGGCGGGGATCGATGGCTATTTTCCAGCCTGGGGCAAACTTGATTCTGATGTAGTAGTCCACTAAGCCAAAGGTGGTTAGTTTGCCTAACTTGTAATCGGAGATCGCTTTTTCGAGAGTAATTTGGTAAAATTGAGTCATGATTAATTTCCAAGTAATTGAATAACAGAGACAGGTCGGCAATCTTGTATCGTCTTGTGTAGTGTTTAACCCCACAGATGTAGTCCAAGCCCCCATTTACCACAAGCCCTTCTAAATGCTTGTGCTTCGGCATTGGAGTAGGGGTCTCCATAGGCATCTAAGTCTGAGTTTTCGTTACCAGTAGCAGAGCGGGTAAAATCACCTTCCTTTGCCTTGATGGTTAATGCGCCAATGACGCATACTTTTGTGCCATCAAAGCTAGTTTCGATATTCCACTCAAAGCCAGGAGCATAGAAGTCCATCAGCCGATTGAGATCGTACCAGGAGACGAAAAATATCTTTCGTCCTTTAATAGTTTTGTGTTTGAGAAATCTGGGCTGAATCGGTTTTCTTAAATCGGTCATGATTTCAAGCAGTGGTCTTCTGAAGTCTCTAAACAGAAGCGAGTCGGCTTTTTTAGTGACGAGCTGTTTGCCCTGAGTTTCTATGATTTTCATGAGCTAGTGAGGGGGTGTTTACTGACTGGATGAAGTAAAGCCATTAGCCCCGCTCAAGAAAAGAAAGCTAAGAGCTAATAGCGGTGAGACCCCGCGTCGCCGAAAGCGGTCGGAACCCGCGTCGGCGAAAGACGCAAGGGAACGCCGACCAAGACAGGCGCAAGGGAATGCTCACCAAGACGCTAACAGCTAAAAGCTCTTAAAACGGTTCGTTAATCGAAACTTGGTATTTCTCGTCGTAAAACCTCGCTAAACCAATCAGATAACCGTTGCGGTAACTCAAGTTAGACCACAAATCGGGATTGGGTTCTAAACCGATTACTCCATCGAATTCTCCTGTTGAGTGAATATCGGTTTCTCGTTCTATTTGTGCCTCTACTGCGACCAAATCGTTTTGTATACGTTGCTGTTGTTCTGTTTCCAGTGATATATTTAAAGTCATCAATAACTCCTTGATTGGGGTAAATCAAAAGGCGATCTAATCTTTCTCAGGGATGGAGATCGTCTTTTGTTATCTCCATTATACTCCAAATTTGGAGTATAATATTTATATATAATAAATTTATTGATGATATACTAAAAATAATTATTACAGCACAATAGAGGATGCAGCATATGACTATAAAAATGCCCGTTAAAAATATATTGACCAAACTTCTGAGAGAAAGAGATATAACACCTTACGCCTTTTGGAAAGAAATGAGCATAGGTCAAAATACGGCTTATCGTCTTTGCAACGATCCAGAAAGTATCCCTAGTAAAAAAATCATGGACAGAATTTATGAAGTCTACAATTGGCTTCCAGGTGATTATTTAGTTAGCGATAAAGATTGGGATGCTTGGTTAAAATCTCTACCTAAACAAGAAAGGCTTGAAGTCCTTGAAGTGGCTGATTCCTACACTCGGAAAACTAAAGACGGGAGAATCAAGAAGGATAAGTCTTCTAAATTAGTTGAGTTTCCCAATGTTGCTGCTTAGATTTATGACTCTAACTAACTCAGCTCTAAACGGAGCGATCGCCAGAAATGTGCTGGCTTGGTCAATCACCAGAATAAATTTCTAGCAACACGCTCCTTTCCAGGTGCGCCAACACCTGTTATTTCCTTATTCAAGTAATCAAAATGATATCATCCGAACTAGTATTCGTTCAACTATCGCAGTTCGACGGTTTTGTTGGCGTTGTAGAATTAGCTATGATGCTGGAAGCTTCAGTTTCTCAAGTCAGAAAGCTTCTACAGGATTTAGGAGATTTAGTCGAGTCGAATGACCGAGATGAGTGGCGAGTTATACGCAATATCACTCCAGAAAGAATCCTATCAGCTTCTGAAAGAGCCGAACGCGATCGCCTGGAGCAGACTGTCGAGCAGTCCTTCTTCGTTTTGGGAAGTGCTTTAAAAATCTTGCGCGATAAAAGATTGTATCGCGAGACACATTCTAGCTTCAAAGATTATGTACGCGACCGTTTTGATTTTACTCGTGCTGCTGCGTACTATTTAATTAATGCCTCAGAAGTTGTGGAAAATCTCAGGTGTCAACAATTTGTTGACACGAATAAAAGTACTATATTACCTACCAAAGAATCTCAGTGCCGAGAGCTTGGCGGATATCCTCCAGAAATACAGCGTCAAGCTTGGAAAAGAGCAGTAGAGTTAGCTGGTGGCAATAAAGTACCTTCTGCCAGACTCGTGAAGCGAGCTGTTAGAGAAATAACTCAGACGGAAGATTCCGAGCCGAAGTTATTTTCAGAAACTAAGCGTTCGCTCGCGCCTAGCTTTCGTGAAGTTAATTATCAGCCAGGGATGGGGGTCGAGTATACCGTTAAACTAGATGAAGAAACCTATAACCGCTTACAAAGATATCAGGATAAAATAAAGTCGGCAACAAAATGTGGAGCAATCGCGAGGTTATTGGATGCAATCGTTGAGTCGGAGTAAGCAAAAAACAGCTTTAGAATTATTGCATCTGCTCTATATTAATAAGCTGAAATATAGTTGTGATTGGGAATCTTGGCTCGGTTATTTGATTGGCAGTGATGACCAATGGGAAATTATCGATTACCCTCAACTTGTAAATATTGCCGCTCTGATAGCTTCTGGATTAACCAAACAGCAAGCTAGCATCGATGAAACTAAAGTGCTGCTCCAGCAGATAGAACGTTGGGTTACTCAGTCGAATGGAAAATTAGTCGAGGTTAGAGAGTCGAAGAATCGCACCAAATGGTATCCTGCTTGTCTGATAGATTTTGCTCCTTGTGAAGAACTAGAAACGGCTTAAATATTTCTCAGAGCAGCTTACATTGGTTTACTAAATTTAACTCCAAATTTAGCCACTTCTACCTATTGCGAATTAGGATTAAGAGCCAGAGAAGCTAGTCTGGGCAGAAAAGATTGCTAGAGAAGATAAGTTAGGAGTTTGGAATGGTAGTCATCAGAAGCCTTGGGACTACCGTAAATCTAAGAGAGCTAAGAAATAAAGCGATCGCCATTGCAATTATATAATAGATTCTTTTTATAAAAGACTCAAAAGTTTAGGTATATTGGTTTGAGTCTATAGATATAAATCTATAGAAGCTCTAAAAAACATGAAAAAAATAACAACTATAACTTTTTCTATCATAGTTGTCGGCATATTAAATAATTCTGTATTAGCTCAAGAAAACACAACAAATGATAGTGAAATACAAATTCAGGAACAAAAACCAGTACTTAACCCAAATCCAAATACCCAGGCCGTTCCTCAAAACTCTGTCCCCCCTTCACGATCAATAGGCATCTATAATATTATGTCGCCAGGAATGTTACCAGCAGATCCAGGTCAATTAAGAACTTTAGATCCTGATTTAGAAAATCGTTGTCATATAACTCGTGAACAAAAAATACAAAGCCAGAAAATGTTAGACACAATAAAAAGAGAATTAAATTCTGAAGAATTTGAAGATTTTTTGGCAAATGAACCAAAAAATTGTGAAGTTAAAAAACTAGCATACAGAAAACAAGTTCACCTAAAGATTTTCTCTATAATAAATAATTTTGATTATTAATTTAAATGTTATTGGCAAATCAATAATTATATTATCTTGCATTATAGTTTTAATAAATAACAATAATAAAGAATTGTTAGCGTCAGCAAGAGAAGAAAATAGCGAAAGTGGAAAATCAGCTTGGAACTTAGATTTTGAAAAAATAAGTGAAGAAGTTGAAAAAGAGTTTGACAAAAAAAATGAACTAATTGAGCGACAAAGAAATTTATTAATTGAGCAAATCGATCATGAAATTTGGAAAATTAAATTTTATGAAAAAAGCTTTGAATGGCAATTTGCATCTAGTATAATAATACTATTTATTGTAATAATTATAGTAATTGCGGGTTTATATTTTTCATATATTCAATTTACCAAGTCTTTTAAACAAGGTAATGAAAACTCTGAAAATAAAGAAATAAAAGAAACAACAATAAAAATTGGCACGGGTGAAATGGAAATTAGTTCATCTGTAATTGGACTAATTATTTTAACTTTATCTTTTGCTTTCTTTTATTTGTATATTACCAATGTTTTTCCTTTGGAAGAATTAGGATTAACTAAAATAGAACAGGAGCAAAAAGAAGAAAAAACAGAAACAGAAGACAAACAATAACTCTTAATGATTATTACGATCGCTTTACTTCCCCAACCAAACTACAATTAAAAGTAAACTGGCGATCGCGTGGCTTAGAAGAAGAATATTTAACAAAAAAACTGCCAGCCTCATAGAAAGACTGGCATTAACTGAAGGGAGTTTTCGAGTTGAAGATTAAGCACCGTAAGCTACACCGCGATATTTTTTGCCGATACCACAGGTAGAATTAACAGTTTGAACGGGACGACGGAGAGTATAAGTTCTGCCTAAGAAACGAGCGGTATATTCTGAAGGGATGGTTTCAACTGAATTATTGGCAGTAGAGTAAACCTGACCTAAAAAACTTAATTTCATTATTTCTCTCTCCTGTTTGTTATCTTGTTCGTATTAAAAGAGAGAATCGGGAATAAGTAGAGAAAAAAATTAACTATGGATGATTTATTCATGATGAGGCTGAACTTAACTCATCATCTGTTAATTGTCGCAGTAGTAAAAAGCGATCGCACGAGTAGAAAGTATGATAATTGATACTGCCATCGGAATTAAAGGCTATACCCTGGCAGTTTACTATTGCTCGGATGAATTTTATCGTCTCTGCATTATCAGCGATCGCGGTGAAGTATTTGACATTAAAGATATTTTTTACTGTAGTAAACTAGCGATTAATCAAGGTAAAGCCATTATTAGAACCATTGCTTAATCAAAATGATGTGTCATGCCTAAAATTCCTGATTGCGATCGCTGTCTCCTCTACATCCGTAATTTATATGTAGTTTGTAGACTACCTAAGTGTTCATCCCGATGGTGTGAAAACTAATAGCTGTATCGACTTTAGACCAGACCCCAATGCAAAGATAGAAGAACAATGGTGTCCAGAAGGATATTCTTACTATGACGGTCATCTTGTACGCGATCGCTCTCGATATACCCCAGAAGAACAGTTAAAGATACTCGATACGCATCCTTTTTTCACTGGTGTTTGTCCAGTTTGCCAACATCAATTTGATGAAAATAATCCTCCTGCCGTTCACTGGGATTGCCCTGTTATTTGTAGCAAAATTTCTAAAACCTATATAAACTTTAAACCTCAATGTTATTTATGCTTTCTACGATGTACACTTAGGTTATTTGTAAATGATTTTCTGTAGTAATATTTAGTGAAATTTTTTTTATGACTACTGTTACATCTGAAGAAATTGCTCAGTCTCGTTCTGCATTGTCAGATTATCCGGAAGCAAGTTATGCCCTTAAGGTCATTGAAGAATGTAAGGGAAACCTTGAGGATGCTTTTGAAGTGTTAATGGTTGAATCTGAATCTGAGGAAGAAGGAACAAGATTAGATTTTGGGACTTCTTTAGAAAAGTTAGCCCAGAAGTGCCGCGATGTTATCTGTCAAGAAGAATTTCAAGAAGAAATAGTAGATGGATTTTCCCGTGAATTGTTAAATGCACTTGTGCCTATAGTTACAGCACAACTAACATTGATGGGAAATTTACCAGCAGCATTAGCAATTCCGGTTGTTATGTTCGTGATTAAACGAAAGCTCAAAAGTTTCTGTAAATCCTATGACCCCAAATCCTAGAGTCCAATAGTTGTAAATGCAGCCCAATATGTAGGTTTAGCAAAGGGATAGGGATCGCGATCGCAAATTTTTAAATATCTATTTATATATGCTTGTGCTACTCTTGGGCTTCTTCCAACAAAAGCTTGATAGATGTGAGGTTTGAGCTTTTCAAATTCTTGTTTTGCCTCTACACGGCTCAAGCTAGCTAGCCATTTTTGAGCTTGATTGAGAGATTTAGCCACATCTGCTGGCTCTAAATGAACAAAGTTTTTTAGGATTTCATGGAACTTAATCATTAAGAAAGCTGTGGATAAATCGCTCACAGCCCACAGTGATACAATTACACGAGAAACACCAGCAGCCATTAGGGTTCGGGACAAACCGATTACGCCATCTCCAGTAACTTTGCCTAATCCAGTCACACAGGCACTCAGGACTAAAAGTTCAGCTTGTAGAATTGGCTTATGCGGTTGTCCAAACATCTCCATAATTTCCCCTGCCGTGAGAAAACCATTATCATCTTCGCAGGGAGCTAAAGCGATCGCTCCTGGCATTTTTAGCTGTCTAAGATCATCTAAAATTCCATGTGTTGCCAAATGAATTAGTCTTGCTTTAGGCATCTGCTGGACAATATTTACTTTGGTAGCTTGGTCAGCAACGAAAGCTTGGGTATTAAGAAGAGATGCAATCGCTTTTGCTTCTGCTTCGGATGCTGGTAGTGTCTTTAGCTGTTGAGGTTCTTCATTAATTGCTCTCGCAAGTGACGGCATTGTTGGATTTCCTGCAACAAGTGCATTAATAGAAGTTTTTAATACTTCTTTCTTCGGTTGACGAGTTAAATCCAGTACTTGGATAGAGGGAGCGGTTAGAATTGTGTATTTTTGGATTAGGAAGTCGCCTTTTTTGTCTTGCAGTGCCGAAAAGGGGATTAGGAATAAAAAGCTTTGGGGAATAAATATGAGTGGAACGTTAGGGTCATTTGGTAGAAAATTAATAATTGATTCAATCAAAACTTGATAAAGCTGTTGTAAATGTGGGTAGAAGCACTTATTGTTTACCAAATACGCTGAGTTGAAATCAGTGGATTGCTTCTCCTTAATTCCAATAGAAGCACGTGCTTTATCAACCAGTTTTTCAAGGGATATCTTGTTTGTTTGCTTTAGTAATTCGAGATCAATTGAACTAAATTCAATTTTTCCAGTAGGCTGAATGACCCAAATAAAGAGTTTTGATTCCCGATGTTGCGATTCTAAGTCATAAATAATTGCATATTCGATAAGTGTAGCTCTTTGCTCTTGAGCAATTTGTTTAATTTGTTCTAGTGTGGGAGAATTTGCGGCAATCGATTGAGGAATTGTTTCAGCATCATTTGTTGAATCAGCCTTCGTAGCCAAAAGATCGGCAAAAGCTCTTGCTCTAGACGTTTCAGAAGCCACTAATGCCTCTGATATATTTCCTAACTCAATCAAGAAAGGTACAAGCTTTTGGAAAAATGGCTGTCCTTTCTCCAGGGCATCGATTTTATCTAAGTCTTCAATTAATTGAGAGCGCCAGCGTTCTAGATAAATTGTCAATCTAGATGACATTTCTTGAGATCTTTGTCTGTTTTCTTTAAATAGCTTTCTGGCATCTATTTTTGATAAAAATTGATGTTGGCAATCCAGATCAAAGAAAAAAGTAGTTATGACTAAAATAGATTGTATGTATTCTTTAAAGAGGATTTTTTCCACAGTCGAAAAATTATTGTCATTGTCAATACAATGGACAATTTTCTGATCTAGTAAAGCAATTTCTCTCTGAGCAAAGGTGTTTTCTGAAAACTCATTGAGATTCCTTGGGAATATTCTCAACAGAGATTCTACATCCTCAAGCAATCTCTTATTGTCTTGGTAAACTCTGGTTCTCAAAACAAATAATTCATCTATTTCTACATTTAATTGCATCCTCTGCTCTGCTATATCTTCACCAAGAGATATCAAAGCTTCAACTGGATCTGCTTGTCCTCTAGCAATCCTTGTCTCTGTTTCAGAAAGTTTCTGAAGATAAGTCTTTACCCTGTTTTGTAAAGTTCCAAAGTAGTTCGCAAAAATGGTTAAATACTCAACGAGTTCATCTAGCCGATGTGGTGGATAAATCTCTATTCGCTTGCGAACAAGAATATACTCTAACTCCTGATTTTCTCGCCGCACTTTAAGCTTAACTTGAGTTTGTGGTTCACCCGAAAGATTTGCTTTAGCTTGTTCAACATCCATGTTCTTGGTGCTGCAATCATCGATTGCAACAATAATATCTTGGGGTAGAATGTTTGCTATATGAGCTGAAGAATCTCTAACAGTATCCCAAACCTTCAAGAAGTTGCTTTGGTCATCTTTCTCAAGGTAAATACCAACCATTCCTCTAAAACTACTTCCACTCATCTCTTTCTTGGTTGTAGTAAAGCCATTCTCAAAAATTTCAAATGTTCCACTTTGTGACTTCAGGGTCTTCACGAGTTCAGCGGTACGCTCCTGAAATAACCTGCTTGCTGATTCTTCTGGACTAAGCCACTGCAAGACTTCCAACATGTGCTCCAGGTTTTCCAGCAACTTGTCGTAGTTACCAAGCAGAAAATTGCAGTTAGGAAGGAAATGAGCTAAAGTAACAGCCTCATTCAATAGACACTCGGTCTGCTTCTGAGAAGGAGTTTCTGGCTTCAGCCGTTCTTCTCGATAAAGATTTAATGCTAGATCTAGCACAGCTACGGCTTTTTCTCTGCGATTCTGTATTACCAATTCGTGTCCTAGCCACCGTAATTCTCTCATGTCCACAGAATCTAGGATTGCTTCTTCCAAAAAGGTTGGTAACTGCCAAGTAGCAACCAAACTTTGACTAGGACTAGAAAAATCATTGCTGCTCAAAAGTCCGATTATAGTTCCACCACTGTTTATAAATCGAAAAAATCCCCAACCTTCAGATTCATCTTCTGTCCAAGTAAAATCAAGACGGTTGCCCTGTAAAATTCCAGTAATAATACCTCCTTTTTCATTTCTTAGTCCCGTATAACTACCCTTAACCTCTTTTCCCTCTTGCTGTAATTCGATTTCACCCAGAGTCCCTATATCTGTATGCCAGCATCCTGTGAAAATCAAAGTTTCAAGTTTTGTGCGTAAATTCTCTACCAAAGAACTTTTTTCAAGTTCGCCTGTAAACTTTGCCTCATAGGTGCTTGGATAAAGTTCGCTGGAGTTTGTACTATAAAAACCAGAGCCTTTTATTTCTCCAACCACTTCATCTCTCTGAATTTTTAAGCTCAAAACAGCATTTTCAATTATCACAGGAACAGGATCGTTAGAAGATTGCTCCAAAGGCAATGTATACCAAGTTACTTGTGGTGTCCCTTCTCTGACTCGAATGCAAAACTGATGCTCATTTCCTTCAATTTGAATATTTGGTTCTAGCGTCTCAAACTCCTCAAAATTGCAATGAATACCTCCATGATTAATTAAGAATTCAGGATTTGTACTAAGTTGAACGTTAATAGGAAGCTGAGAGTCTTTGCTAGGTGTCAAAAAAAGAAAACCTGGAAGCGAATCAAATTTACCTACTTCTGTTTGTCCATTTAATAATATTTTAAATATTTGAGTTATTTCAACTTCAGAATCATTAATCTCTGGAATGTTTGGAAAATTATTCACCGGCTGAGGCTCAATTAAAATCGACTTCCTCTCAAGTTTTGATTCTTTAACTGTTGAGAAAGACTGTCGAGTCAAAGTTTGTGAAACCCTGACAATTTGCTGAGAATCAGACTGGAGAGAAAGAGTATATATAGCATCTAAAACAAAGTTATCGCCATTAAAATGAATTGTTCCATCTATCGAAACACTACTTTTATCAACAATTTTTTCTCCTTGAAACTTAATAATTTCACCTATTTTTGAATAGATTCCCAATATAGGAAAAAGTTCTGAGGGAAGCTTGAATGTTGAAGAAGGCGTAAAGATGAATTGGTTATTACAATAGAATTTCCATTCTGCGCTTTTGAAAGTATTTTGAATATGTATTGCTGCTAATTGAGTTCCTTGTAAAAGATTGAAATAAGATCTTTGTTTTTCTTGAGATTTCAAAATTAATTCTAAATTATTTTTCATATTTTCAACTGATTTATCCACGTATATAGTGTTTAACTTTTTGTCTTTTGGCTTTAATTTATTTTTTTAAATTCATCTAATTGCTCCTTCAGTTTTGAGTTATCAGCCTTAAGTATTTCTACTTGCTGTTTAAGATCTGCGACCTGCATGGCGATTCCCTGAGCTACTTCAATATGGTCACGTAAGCTTCTATTCTCAACTTCCAGCTTCTTAATCCGTTCTTTTAAAGTTTTGATGATAGCTGTTTTAGAATCATCAGAAGCTTTCTGCTTAGGTGGTAGTCCTTTAATGGGAAACTGTTGTTTTCTTAACTGGTCAATGCGTTGTTTAATAGAATCATATTTGTAAAGATAAGCAACAGATACTCCAGCTGCTTTGGCTACAGATTGAAAGGTGATTTTTTTTCCTTCTTTTACCAAACGGTTTATTGCTTCATCAGTTCGTTTTAAAGCTTCCTGACTTCTCTGTTTCCCACTTTCTCGCAGACCATTTACATTTCTTTCATGCGTCATAGTTAGCCTCTAGGGATTTAATAATACGCTCTAAGTTTTCTTTGACTGGCTGGTTTTCTTTCAGAATCTCCTTAGACCTTCTACTGTTTAGATTCTGTTGCGCCCATTCAACTATGTTGCTAGTTCTTTCTAAATGCTCTTTGTGTTTATCTAAATACCTAATGTCAGTTTTAAAATGAGTACAGTTGAGACATTTATTAGCACCATAAGGACAAGCACCTTGAATTACAGGTAGACTGCAAAGACCGTTCGGCAGTGCTTGAGCCAGTATATTTTGTTTCATCCATTGCCCATCAATGTTGCCAGGATTTGACCCTTCTGCCATCTCAACAATGACATTTTCTGGCTGAACAACTTTGCCAGAAATATCCACCATCTTGCCCTGATATTTAGCAAATTCTTCTTTTAAAGTCTGGTCATGAATGTGGGCATAGCGTAAGGTCATTTCTAGAGATTTATGCCCCAGATATCTCTGCACTATATGTATGGGAACTCCATTATTAATCATCTGTGTTCCCACAGTATGGCGAAATTGATGGGAGTGAAATTGATAAATTTGACCAGATTCATCGCAAATATGCTTTTCATAAGCTAGTTTCTTTAAGGCGTAATTAAAATGATTGGAGGAAATTGGTTTTCCCTTTCCTCTTGGCTTGGGAGTAGGAAAAAGATAAGGAAAACCTCGACCCCATTGGCTAATGACAAATTCTTGTTGTTCCTGAATAACTGCTGCTAATTCTTGACTAATAGGAATACTTTCTTGTTGTTTCATCTTAAATTGATAGTGCAGCAAAAACCAATCTCCCTGAGCATCTTGTCTTAGACAATCCCAATGCAGACAGCAAACTTCACTAATCCGTCTTCCCGTTTCTTGGAGAATCAAAACCATCCTCATGATGTAGGGTGGCAGAGCATCTAGATGCTGATTCAACTGCTCGATTATGTGAAGAGGTATATATTTTGGTAAATGGTTACTCTGCTTGGGATAGTCACTGAGATAAATCAAGCGTTTGTCTTTTACCTCTGCCCATTTTTCTCTGGCACATAGTTCCAAAAATTCTTTTAAAGCCCCAATTGAAGACTGTTTATAAGAAGCCCCAAAGTCTGATTTGGCTAGATAGCTTAAATATTCGACAATTAATGGACGGTCAATATCATTAGGCTTAATTTCTCTGGCTAATTGATTTAAAAAAGCTGAAAACTGATTAATATACTTTAATTTATTACGACAAGTTCCTCCTGCTTGAGTAGCGAGGCAGTAGCGAATATATGATTTAGTTGCTTGACGCAACCAAGGCTGAGGGATAAAAGTAAAATTTAGATGATGTTCTCTAGCAGATTTGACCAGGGATGCACCTAATTTTCGTAAATCCCAAAGATCTTTTTCATATTCGGGACGTTCATCGTAAGTCTCCTGTAAATTTCTATAAATTACTCTGAGAGTAGATATTTTGGGGTCATCTTTTTTGGTAACTCGGATTTCTCCTTCAGCTAGATACTGTCTTTGTTTGATAGTAAGTTTTCCTCGTTCTGCTAGGTATGAGCGAAAAGAAAGCTCCCATTTTTCTAGACTTCTTTCCATAAAAGAATTAGCATCAGGAGCGTAAGCATTCATCCATTCGATAATCCAACGGACATGAATGTGAATATGTCGCCAGACAGTAATTGGCGACCATTCTTGCTGTTCTAACCTTTTCCAGAGAACGTATTTAATTTCTGTATTAATTGACTTAGAAAGGCAATTGAAATGAATCTGCTTTTTTCCCTGAATTACTCCATTCTTACCTCTCCAATCAACATCTTTAGCTAGTGGGCATTCGGTTCTATGCCAAATATCCTCTGCCCAAAATCCAACCAGTTGAGCCTCTAAATCTTGTTGTTTTGATTCTGACCAATAGGCGTAAAGTGATTCCATTGATTACTTTCGTTGTTGTAAAAACTGTTGATAGACTTCTTTGAGGTCGTTATCAGTCAAATGGGTGTAGGTATTGATGGTAGTTTGAACGCTGGTATGACCTAACCGCTTCTGAACCTGAGCCATGTCCCAACCCTGGCGAATTAATTCTGTAGCGTGGGTGTGTCGAAATAGATGTGGACGTGCCTTAATTCCCGTCTTTTTTTCCAAGCGACGGAATAAGGCAGCAACACTTGAGTAAGTCAAGGGATTTCCTCTTTGACCTTCCCAGATGTTGATAAACACATAATCAGACTCTAAATCTTCTGGGTATTCGTTAATCAAGTAGTCAGCATAAAGAGCCATCAAGTCTTTAGAAACATGAACTACATAGGCATCTTTTGATTTAGCTCTCACACCATTGGCATTATCGGTTCGGGGAATTATCTGAATCTCGTTGTCCCACGAATGAATATCTTCATGACGTAACCCTAGAGCTTGTCCAATTCTCATACCACTTTCATAGAGTAGACAAATCAAGAATTTATCCCTGAGACGCTTACAGGCGGAAATTAATTGCTTGACTTGCTCTGAGGTGAGAATTTCAGGAAGTTTACGAGGTTCTTTAAGTTTGAGTAGACTTTTTTTGACTGGTTTACCTTTTGTAATGTGGTGAAGAAAAGGCTTGTATGAGCGACTTCCAGACTGGAACTGTTGACCATAAACTTTCAACTCTTCTACCTCTCCCATCCGATATTGAAAGTCGTAGAAACTACACACAGCAGAAAGAATAGTGTTAACAGTACGCTCAGTCCGTTTGGCTTCTTGAGGCTGAATTGAAATAACTCTGGGGTTTGGGCTGCGTAACCAATGAATAAAATCTGCCAGCTTTTCTAAGCTGATATCTTGCCAATCAATCTGGGAATCCGTCACAAACTCCCAGAACAGTTTTAAGTGACCCGCATAAGCTTGAATTGTGTTGGGAGAACGTTCAATGCTTTCCAGGTATTGTAAATAACTCTGAATTGGTTGAACTGATAGATAGTTATCATCCAACACTAACCAGGTTACGCGATCGCTATCAGGGATACGAACCCTTTGAACTTTCATTTACATAGTTTAGTCAATTTACGTTGTATAAATATTATACAATAAATTTCTACCAAGTAAAAAAGTTTTGCTCATTGTTGTTGTTGTTTACTTAGTAGAAATAAATAAAATAGCTACAGATAAGCCCTGAATGTGGCTGGATTGATGATTCTGTTTAAAGCGATCGCCATTCAGTAATACTCTAGTCGGCTAGAGTACTAAACAACAGCAAAATTTGGATTTCTTTCTAGAAAACTGGCGAATGGTTTCTTATGCTTGCTGGAGGGAGTGAAGGGAGAGAGCGCGTTATTCAATTAGCAGGCGTAAGCGTACCCTTGACAAGCGTTAAGCGAAGCTATGTTAAGCTTATCGAACAGCAGCGACTGTTCAATTGTCTTTCTTGCCGTCGGTCGTTTGGTCGGTCGCTGCGTTGTGAGATGCGTAAACATGGCAAGTAGCTTGTCAAGGGCTGCGGAGAGATTTAATTGATAGTTTTTAGAGAAATTTATATATAGTTTATTTAGTCTCAATTGAGTTCTTATTCTATATGTAATACAAAACTAAATTTTGTGTTGAGGGCAAATAAAGAGACTTCTTGCAAAAGTCTTTCGTGGTACGACGAAAAGTTTAGTTATTTTAACTTGACGTGATCTCTATTAACTAACAATGGTTCGGACAAAATTTGAATAATTCCGAAGGCTGGAAGGCTTTAGAATTCGTATCTATCATCAGCGAACGTAACTTAATCAAAGTTAGCTCTATAGCTAACTTGATAAAAAAAGGCAAATTTTGATAACCATTGTCCTGTAAGCCTTATAAGTTCGTTACGAAAACTGTCCGAACCATTGCAACTAAAAAACTTTATTAAAACTATTACAAAAGTTTTTTATGATAAAGTTAGAGGTTAAATTTTTGACTAATTAAAATGGATTGATAGGTGAGGGGTGATTCTCAGCTTATATCACAAAAAACTATGATGGTTTTTTTAGAGGGCAGATCCTCACCTACCTAAATCAATAATGCTGAAGAATCTTTCTTGCTGCTCCAAACGATTTAAGAGGTAGCTGAAATGAAATATATAACTAAAATTAACTGCAAATTTCATAAAAACTTAGAACAATTAATAGCGAAATCTATTAACTTAACTATTGTAACTCTAGGATTACTTTATGGAATTTCATATTTTGAACCTGCTAAAGCTCATAAAGTTTGTGAATTCAAATTTTATGCTGAGACAGGAGCACAAAATTTCTGGATTCTTGAAAATGATTTTGAAACTACAAGATTTATTATAGAAGCTGATGGAAGATGGTCAGCAGGTAGCGAAATTCCTTTACATGGACCAAATGGAGCATATAGAGATATAAGATATCCATCAAGACTAAGATATCCAGACGAAAGTAAAGTTGGTGCTTTGCTTATGAATAGAAGCTCAAGGAACTCTTACGAATTCATAGGAGACTTTAAAGAGATTCGTTTAAGAGATGGAGAACAAATTAGATTTGCATTCAATGATGTTCCAGGCTCTGATAGAAATAATCCAGGATACGTAATTGTAGCAATTCATGCAGATGATTATCATGAAGCAACAGCATCTAACTATAGAGATTGCAGTTAATACTTTTGCTTGTCCATTTCCCGATACTTTCATAGAAGAATTGTACCTGGAATTGGAGGCGCTATACAAAAGGTCAGTTTAGTATAATATTGGCTGGAAGTCTTGAAATTAAGTGGTGAAAAAGACAGTATTTTGTACGCTTAAGCTTTTCTTATGGAAAAATGAGGGATCTGTTGAAGGCAAGTTTAAATTCTTTTTGAACAAATTTTCGTTTGTTGATTGATTGCTGAGAAAGACAAGCAATAAATAGTTGACTCCTGGTGATCATCTTCGGGATGAGCGAACGCTAATTCTGTCCCAAAATTAAGTTCTTTGTCCAATTAAGGTCTGTATCCTGCTTCTTTGAGTCGTTTGTAGAGTTCTAGTGCAGCTTCTTTGTCCTCTTTGGCATGAGCCAGAAAGATTTGAATTTCCGACTTTTTCATTGACTCAATTGTTTAAACTTTATTTGAGTTTGTTTCAAGGTGGAGATAGAAAAAAAACCACCTATTTTGATTTATCAAATTAACCAATAGGTGGCCACTATTAATTCTTGGCTAAATGTTACCAAACACCTATACAAAAGACAATCTATATTATTGATGGAGATAGAAGTTGTCGCGATTGCCTGAATAATATAGGATTAAAGCGATCGCCTGAAT
>JAAUYH010042648.1_pt1 | contig 21269 bp, 15 predicted proteins | sample 7278061 | NCBI WGS metagenome assembly JAAUYH01 (sample SAMN14350203, study PRJNA611818) | marine sediment metagenome | isolation source: surface marine sediment (0.6m) | place: French Polynesia: Moorea | collected 2018-08 | reverse complement strand
TTTGATGAACTTGCCTTTCGATGACACAAACACCTTCGGGCTCACTGAATTACCAAGAACGGCCTCCTTGTCGCACGCTAGAGTAGGACAGAACTTCGGATAGCTCAACACTCTGTAATATTTGCATGGTTTGATCGCCACTGTGCATACGGTCGGACAGATCTTCTTGCAAAGCACAGTCAACTTGGTCGTCTTGTACTCAGCACAGCTCTCCTTTCTCACCGGGTACTTCACGCATACCTCGGGCAGCCACGGATGTTTGTAACACTTTTTCGCGTATTTCAGTGTTTTATAACATTTGCGCGTGGCGACGGGCACGACTTCCGGTTTGCACAGGTTGAAACACTTGGTGGCACATGCTTTCACTGGACATTTCGCGTGCACCAATATAGAACCGATCTGCACACCGCACGCACCAAACTTCCAACAACAATTGGTGACTTTCTTGTAGCAGCGACCAGCAGGCGCTACCGCGGCTGCAGGCGCGGCCTGCTTTGCGTTAGTGACGGCAAAGAAAATAAGGAAGACTAGAGCTGTAGTTTTCATGGCTGAAGCGTAGGCTCGAAGTTGTGAAAAGTAGAACTAGTTGATGCTCTGCCCAGCAGAACGATTACCTTATGTACTGTACCGACTGCACATGGCATAGTAATGGAGGATAAAAAAACTGTAAATGAAGTGTTATTCCGGGACATGGGTAATCCATGGACACTTTCATCACTCTTCCGACGGTATGTCGATAATAGCATTTATTTACTTTTGGGCTACGTGGTGAATTCTCTGCCGCAGATGAAAGCGAGATGAGAATTTACTTTACGTTAATCCCTCGGTTACTGTTTAGACCATATGTATGAAAAGACTAAGGTGAAAGAGGTGGATTGTTATTTCGGTTCAGTTGAATTTGAGGTAACCTAGTCCTGTTTTCGCAGCAGAAGCCACGGATTTGGTTGGTTTTGGTGCGTACTGGTTGAACAAGTTGGCGACATTTGTTTGTGCCGACTTTCCCACCTTCGACAACGTGGAAGCCGCAGCAGCCGCTGCCGTAGCAGCCTGAGTTTGCATGCTATCAGACGAAGTGGTAGCCGCGGTGCCGTACTTCTCTTCTCTTGTCAATTCATTCACCTCGGTTTGGATATCGCCCAGTTCAACAACTTCCGCCATATCGTCGGTGCGTCCGCGGGCGGCCGCCAAATTCTGTTTCCGTTCCTGCCTCATTTCCTCCCAGTCCAAGGTCAACCCTCTGGTGTACGGATACAAGTCCTTCATCGCCGAGCCCACACCTCGCAACAATTGCTGCTCGGCCGTGAAATGAGCGGACACACGCTGTGCCAGTTCCTCGCGATAAATCTCCTCATACTTGAATGCGTCCTCACACAATCGGACACTGATCATATCATATTTGTACTTCGTTTCCTCCATCCTTTCCTTCATCTCCTCACTGATGTCCTTCCCGGCCGCGAGCTCGGTGTCTGCGTCTATCATCTGATCGCTGTACAGCGTGCGAATCGCTTTGTACTCCTTGTTCGTTTGCATCACGGCGTCCAATTTCGCGTCCTCATCCGGTGTGTTGAAGGTGAGTGGCTTCTTCGCCGTGTCACCCAAATGCTCGATGTACGCGTCGATCACACGATCCATGGTTTCCATGCATCGTGTCATTGTCCGCTCCATGTCATTCATCATCCGCTTCTCCTCCGGATGCAACGTGGGTGTGTAGGTTTCCTTCTCCTCATCCCACTTACGCTCGCCAAGCTCCGATTTGTACGCTTCTATCATCGCTTGGTCCAGTTCGACCATCGCTTTACGTGCATTTTTCAGTTGCGTCTGCGCATTGCTCGCCAGTGCCGACACATTCGACTTCCTCGCCTTTATATCTTCGACGCGCTTCAAACACGTGTCGACCCGTGGGTTGCGTGTGAGTTCTACATCACGGTTAGTTTCATGTCCCTCATGCTACGAAGCATTCCGCCATACTTACTTGTGCGGCGTCCAATTTTGTTCAGCACCCGTTGTTTCGCCTTGGCGTAGAAGCCCCCTATCATTCTAGTCGACGGCTCCATGTAAAGATATGTTGTTGAAACGAACTCAAATTGACAGTGGTGGCGATGGTAAAAGATGTACAGTACAGTACATTCGAATATGGGCACCCGAATGAAGAATTGTACATTGGGCCATGCTGTTGAACTCCTGTAACGAATTATGAAGAGGTTGGCCAAGGCAGCGGGGCTATGAAATTTGGTCGTCGTGGAAAAAGATCATGACAAGTTAATCGTCGTTATGGGCCTGGCAGAAAACAGTCTCGTATGGAACTTGAACGACTACTCGCATTTTACTCAAGGACGAAGCAGATGAAGTGATCAAGTGAATGATGGGCGGCGAGTTCAAACAATTTCTCAGTTGCCTTTTACTCGAATTCCGAAACGATTACCCTCGAAGTCCAAGTCCACGGCATTCCCATTTCCGAAGCAAATGATGCGGTGTCCATTCCCTTGCACGCGAAATGGCTATTTTGTCCTACAAACGGTGTGTACCATAGCGAAGCAATGTAGTGTACTGCCGCAAACGTTGCCAGACTTGGGAATGATGGTGTATCAGTTCGATATTACGACAGTGTCATCTGTAGGGGTTGACGCATCGTCAATCTGAGTGCCAACATCAATGAGCTTGCCGCAAAGCGGCGTAGGCGAGGTAAGAAAGAATAACGTTTCACGACGCACAGCCCAACGAAAATGTTGGCAGCGAAATTCGATAGCCTGCAAGGCACGCGCGTTGGTGCCGTCAAAGCGCAAGACCGTGGCAGACACAACGACATTGATGCGAGCGGGTACGTAGGTAGCAGTGATTTGTGCGTCGGACCAAGTCGACCCAACCAGATTGGCGCTGCGAAGGAGTAGTGCGATGTTGGTGGACGTGTTCGCCTGTTTCGAGCCCAACACACACACGGCTTCTTTTTCGTAACTGGAAACCAGCGAGGCACTGATGCTCCAGGGACGACTCTCAGATAGAGCGGCGTGGAGTGCACGTGTAAGACCTACACCGAGTGCCTCGCCTCGATGCCTCGCGGTAGGCTGGGGCGAATCAGCGACGAAGGGGGTAGGAGTAGTCATTTCAGCTGGAATACGTTGGTACAAGGAGATAGAAGGATGGTGCAAACAGGTACAGTGCTGAAACGAAAAGGAGAAGAAACTCGAAAAGTTTGGAGTAAAGCAAATCTACAATTCAATTAGTCAGACGAGATAACTCGATGCTATAAGTCGATTAGAGAGTACAGAAGTTTGACGAGACAAACTTAAGCTAGTTTCAGATCACGAACTTCATAGACTAAGCTATCCCGAACTCGTGTCACTTGCACATGGGACTTGTGCGGGGGGAACTTCCCTGTGCCCACTCGTGCATTTATTTGCGACAGCATGATACAGGACAAGTGCTACGAGCTGACCATCGCCGCGAAGTGGTCACCCACGTTACGTTGTCATGAATGGACTCACGAGTGGCGTCGTCTGTTGTAGAAATCTTGTGACCCTAACACACTGCAGTAACCCACAAGCCGTTCCATGGCACGAGCTTGTTTCGACCTAGAAATCCTCCTCATCCACTTTTATCACCTTCCTGCTTCGTTTTTCATCTCTAGTACACTTCCGCGGTATATGACGGTAATATTTAGTGGTACTACCAAGAATTGCGAATTAGATTTCACGTTAGCAGCGCACTCCTACTACAACATATTACCTCATCTCTTTCTAGATGAATAAATACAAATCCTTCAACTGATTCATGGCCTGACCGAGAACTTCCTGGGAATAACCTCTGTCACTCTTCAGAATGAATGTGTAAAACAATAATTCATACTTATTTTCAACTCAAAACCCGAGTAAAATAAATACGAATTGGGATGCAGTTATCGAACAAAAATTTTTAATATAACATCTTGGAGCAAATACATTATTCAGATATTGGTGAAGACCAAAATAAAAAATCACTTTTAATTAGTGATACTTCTACCAGAATTGACGCTTTTTGGAACTAAAAATTAAAGATCTCATCTCATCTGTCTGCATCAGAGGTAAATGTATGCCTGTTCTTTTCGAAAAACGATCCTACTGCCAAAAAAGGGTTTGATTCATTCCCGCTGCTTACATCGTCTGGTGTTGTGTAGCATATTCTGAATTAAAACTAAAAAACTGGTTATCTGATTGTACAGCACAGGAATAAGTGACTGCCCAGATAGGAAATAGGGAAAGTAAATAATATTAGAATAATCAAATAATTTAAGTAGAATTCAATTTGTTATATCTCTGCAATTGTTATGGGTCTTTGTTCCAAAAGAGGAGTCACTTTCTATCGGCTGTACCATTGCATTATTCGCAGACTATTTGCCGTGCAGAAATTATGCACAATCCTGGTGCCGTATTACAACAGAGCTTTGTCTTGATTTTTTTCTACGTCCTAACCATTTTTGGGCGCTGCCTCAGTTCCAATTTATTCAATTCTATAACTTGTCTCTTGTAGATATTTGACTCTATTGGAATTCTGTCACTATAGACTTCCCATCAAGGGAGAAAGGCAGATTCCGTATGTCTTCGGCTTCGTCGTTTAAGTGGCATCCAGTTCAATTTATTTCATTTGGCTCAGAAGCTGTTCAATGTTTGATTCTTCAAAAACTGGAGTATGCATCGGCAACAGAGCACAGGCTCATTGTTACGTGCAACATACTGAATGTAATCCAGTGGAAAACCATATATTTGTATAGTTTGATTGTTGTGATGCGACATTCTCTGTGAAGCTTCAAAAAAAGGTTGTACTTGTGTACTGATGTTGTATAAGATAGCTCCGAGGAGGTGTGCAGATTAGTTAATGTTCTAAAGCCGGGTATACCAGTAGCCGAAACGTAGGTCGTCAAATGTAGTTTATAAAGAGTGGAAATGGGTGATAGAAATTTTACACTTTGTCAGACTATATGACAATTCTGCAAAGCTGCAGATATACACGGTCATTTCAGGTCGACTTCGCTGTACCTAGAATTAATAAAATATATACTTGAGTACGGAAATCAGATAAATTTGTAGAAGACAAAGATTCCCTGCAACTCTTTAAGTCTCAAATCAAAATGAATTATGAAAAAGGACAATGAATGAGGGAAGATGAACTCCTAATACAGTGTAGCACAAGCACTTTCGTGATTACAAAGACTCAACACTCACGGAACAATACGATTCCGCCCTTGTGAGGGGCTTGAAGCTGCCCCGGTCAAAGCCGGAAGTATGCAAACCAAATCAAAATCACTTTTTGACCATAAAGTGGTATATAAGGCTTTCACAGAGCCTAATCCCAACAGAGTAGGGTGCAAGGCCTGGAATTTCCTCTGCAGAAGTCCAAAAAATGAGTTCGACTGCGCCCATGGCGTTTCCTGTACATGCAGCATCTCAGTAGCTTAGCTAGGTATGCACCAGGTAGGTCAGGGTCAGCAGTTTCATCAAATTAACTTAAAAGCCGCCTGCGAGCCTTGCTTAGAGAAAGAACGTAAATTCTAATCTTAGCTAATGCAAATCGAAAATAACATACGGGAGCTGAACACCGCTAGAAAAATAAGGAAACACGTTATGCCATATCCACGTTATGATAACCACCGAATTTTAATTTCATAATTCTTTTATACAGAATATGGAGTTGTTTATGTCGTTTATGGAAGAAATACGCATAAATTTTGCCAGTCGGATGCATTCTTCTAAGCTCATGGATTCATGTAGACCGTGCCAATGAAACTGGCCGTAGTTCAGGTTGTATTACGCGCCACGGCGAAGAGAACCAATTTATTTACATATTGACGAATACACTGTTATCTCGGAATCAATACTTTCGAGGCTTTTGTCATTTTCTTTTACTCGGTCTAACCAAACAGATAGCGAGTGAACAAAAGTTCAAAAGGCTTACAGAAGGAGTATTAGCACTATTACTTTCCAAAAATTTAGAATATCTTCTTATCTTATCTTGTCACCTTTCGTTCTCAATGTACAAATAAAACTTCACTGTTTAGGCTGTAGACAGAAATTCCAACGATCACAAAAGCAGTGATATTTTAGTTTAGTGAATGAACTTAAATATTCAAACGAAGCTTCCCATGATTGTCTATAAAAAGTTTAAGATTTCCGAGATTCCATGATCTGAATAATTTGCGATTTCCATGGATTCAAGAATTGACAAGCATCGAAAACATTTGGCATATTTCGACTAATTTGATTTAAAGATTCGTTTGATTTTATTAGAGTTCAACGAGGACTAATTTCTAGAAAATTTTGATTGCCGACTGAGACGAATCCATACGGAGTAACTGTTTTTGTCAGAAAATGAAACGTTTCTACAGTTTATAGTCATATCCATCCAGCAATACCTGATTCTATGTAGGAACAATAAATGACGCACTTTTTTTAGAATTCATATTCCATGTTTTTCAGCTTAATTCGCATGAATAATTCAACTTCTTCACGCTCGCTCATCTGTTACAGTTCTATGAAATGGAACTCGGAAAGCTATCTGACAAATAAGACTCTCCACATCGCACCGTGATGTCTAGCACATTCTCGACCCACTTGCATCCATTTGGTAACAGGATATGATTATCCACGAAGCTCAAGAATTTTCTTTACCTTTGATCTTATAGAAGTCTTATTCTATCGGGACACGTTCAACCAACATACAGCATGTGGAATCGAATAGTTGGCCGCTGTAATCACTGTGCAAATTCGATGATAGGGGCATCAATCAACATTAGTTTTCTGTATCTTCTTTGAATTTCGTCTGTTAAAAACTAGATAGATTCATCTTGAAAATTTAAACTTTTACTGTCCTGCTCAAAAAAATGAACCATTCTTCATGGCGAAGAGCATTGAATTTAGGTGGACTAGGCGCAGTTTTAGGTACAGGAACTGTCTTTGCTATGAAATATTCGAAAGATGACCAAGAAAATACTAAGTTTGTAAATAAATCGAGGCTAGAAAATAAGGCAGATGATCATTCGAACTATTGGAGAAGCTTCAATAAATCAGTAACACACCAAGGAATAGAACAGTGGAATAAAAATTGGGATAATCCGAAGTCTTTAGAAAATAATGCTTCTAAGAAGCAAACAAGAATCAAGAGAAATCTCATCTTAATTAGACATGGTCACTATAAAATTGATGGTAAATCAGACAAAGAAAGAGTTCTTACCCAACTCGGGAGAGAACAAGCACATGTAACTGGTTTAAGACTAGCTGATTTAGAATTACCTATCAGCAGTGTAGTTTGCTCTACTAAATCACGAGCGCAAGAAACATCTGAAATTATCAAAATGTATTTACCTAAAGACATAGTTGTACTTGAAGATGATCCGATCTTAAATGAAGGCTGTCCTTATCCTCCCGAACCGCTTCACCCTAATCTTCCAAGAAAGCTGTTAGAAGAATCTACCTATGAAGAGGAGGGGAAGAGGATAGAAGAGGCATTCAAAAAATATTTCTACAGACCTCACTTAGACCAAGAATCTGATACTTTTGAAATAATTATTTGTCATGCAAATGTTATTAGATATTTTATATTAAGAGCTCTTCAGCTTCCACCTGAAGCATGGCTAAGGATTTCACTGAAGCATGCTTCAATTTCATGGATAGCCATCAATAATGAAGGATACTGCTCCCTACAATCAATAGGAGACTCTGGACATTTTGGTAAAGAATTACTCAGCACTTCCAAAGAAAGAATATCGTATGGAAAATAATCATGACTATAGTATTTTGCGAGCGCAAGATTTCAAAATCGTCTACAAAATCAACGATTTCAAATATTCAGCATAGTGGGGCGTGATGACGAAAACGTTTGTTCTTCTTTTCGTAACTGGATTAATATGTTTGGCTTGAAACTCGAAATATAACTTGCTTCAACTAAAGGAAACAGAGATTCTGTCTTGGCTTACTAATTTTATACACGAATATTATGTTGTTGTAGTACGCGGCTCATTCCAAAAAGTGTATGTTACGTGCCAGGTCACATTTAGCCCTGTTCAGTTTCACTAGTTATTCAATCAAACCAAAAATGCTAAAGAATCATCACTAATACATTCTTTCTGTATTATAATACTCGAGATACAGAACTCCTGATTTGCTGTACCCAGTACTGTCAATGTTGCATAAGTATGCGACTATTTGAGCGAAAAGTGTGTGCATGATTTATTTCAAGAGACCCTTCACTAATTTCTTTTCATATCATGCAAAGGCAGCCAGGACAAATAAGTGATCTAAAATAAAAAAAAAGAAGTGCGATTCGGAGTATTTGAAGAATATTGTAAATCGAGGGTTATTAAAATCGGCTTCTGTTTTGTGTCTGGTATGTCATAATCAATGAGAATCTTTTTGCTGAATGAAACAAAATTAAGTAGCGATTGTTTCATTGTTTCCGACACAAGCTCAGCAATACTCAAATCTCACAGGTTGATTTCATTAAGCGAATGAAAATTCATGTAACTTCAAAGCTGAATTTGCTAACATATTATTTTTCCCAGTAAGTGAAAGCAATCATTTCTAAAACTGGTATCTAAAATTATCGAACTCCGAATTCTTCTCTACGGTATATTTTTGAGTTTCTTAACGATTAATTTCTACTTCATTTCTTTCTCAAGCACGCATTGTCGACAGGACTTACAAGTTTTGGCGCGAAGCGCCCTCAACCGAAAGTCTGAATCATTTTATATCTACTGTTACTACCGAGAATTGTTAAGCTTTTGTGCACTCCTGTTACAACACAATACGTCGTCACTTTCTAGCGGTATAAATAACGATTCTCGATCTACCTCATGGTCAAACCAAGAACATTACCGCGCGCGCCTCTTTTGAGTCCAACACATACACGGCTTCTTTTTTGTTTATGAAAACCATGGAGGGTCGACTCTCAGATAGAGCGGCACGGAGCGCATGATTACGACCTAAACCTTGGGCCTCCCCTGTGTGTTTCGTATAAGACCGCGGCGAATCAGCGAGGAACCAAGTAGAAATAGTCATTTCAGCTGGGATAATATGGTACAGAGATGAAGGGACAATGCGCACAGGAACATTGTAGTAACGAGAGGGAGAAGACAATTGAACATTTGGATTGGTACAGTTAAAAGTTTGGAATGAATCTACAGTTTGAGAAGTAAGACGAGAAAACTCGATAAGATAAGAGGAGTAGAGAGTACAGAAGTACGACGAGTCCGACATAAGCAAGTTTGAGGTCACGCAGCCTCCTCATGACGGGCCACTCTGCGACACGACTGAGCCATCTGCAAACACGACCCACTTGCACCTCGGGCTTGAGCGGAGTGAACTTCTCTGTGCTCGAGGTGCTATCCCTCGCACTTCCCTCATCGGTAGACAAATCATCCATGGCCTTCTCCTCCTCCTCATCGTCCAACACAAGCATCTGCATGTCGGGGAGACTGAGCAGGGCGAGCGCCATGAGCTGGTCATCGCGATTGGCGCAGTCGCCCTGCATCATGCTGTTGCAGATAAATTCGCGGATAGTGTCCTCGGGCGTCGGCATCTTGTGGCCCAAGTCGGCGACCTCGCGACGCATGCATCGGCGCTTCGGGCGGCGCCACCTCTCCGGCGCCGCATCCAAACCGAGCTCGTCGCCAACTCGTTTCTTTCCTCTACCCATGCTTGGGGTGTGTTGGGACGGTGTGCGGTGGAGTGCGGCGAGGTGCTGTCGTGCACCACGTTATGGTACGTTTAGTACAGTAGTGCGGTGACAGCTGCAGTAGGACGTGCGAACGACCTCGCGACCTCGAATGGTAACGGTACAGGAGTGGCCGAATACAGTGTGGATGCTGCATTCGCCGAAATCATCAAATAGTTCTTATTTCGATTACTTGGCGGATTCAGCATGAAGGCCGGTCATAATCGGCGTTGCCGGCTGCCTCGAGTACCTTGCTGGAGATGTACTAAAACGAAGACATGGCTCACTGCTTTACATCTAGAAACTGCCGAGAGACGCTTGGTCACATTTTAATTTCCTTGCTTCACTTTATCTACTGGTACAAAACAACTTTCATTCGTTTTATCGACTCGTTTTCGTCGTTCTTTCTGTACCATCGAAGTTTTTCGGTCTCACGGTCAATAAAAACGCACACCCAACTCCATTCACTCGGCCAAGAAGAAATCATCTTGATTGCTCTCCGCTTCCTCCTCCTCTGCCCTTACTTCATTGTCGCTTTCCACGGCATCAGCCGCCCCGCTTTCAATAATTCTGCGCATTTCCTCAACCTTTTGTTTCGATTCCTCAGTGTGTCCACCTTTCGGGTACAACGCCAGATACTTCTCGCCTCGTGGATATTCGGTAACATATCGATAATCGCGCGCCGCTTGCAGTCTCACGTTCTCGTCGTCGCTTTTCAGCCGACGCTCGATTTTCTTCTTGTCGAAAAACTTCACCATGTGATACTTCTTCGCGTTTTCCAACTCTTGTTTTCGTCGCGTGCGCTCGCCCGACAACGCGCGCATACTCGCTAGCTCGGTCTCTTTCGACTTGCGCGCACCCGCCGGCATGTTTTCGCCGAATTTTTTCAATTGCCGCTCCAGGTCACGCGCCCGCTTCGATGCGGAAATCGTGCCCACGCCGCCATTACGTTTTCGCTTTCTCACGCCTCGCCTTCGTTTGTCCAGCTCCAGTCCTTCCACTGCACCGTTGTCAACCTCCGCTAAATTTTCCATGCCCGCAGCCCCTTCAGCCATTTCGACATCGTCGCTTTCGTTTGGTGTCATCATCATCATCGTGGGTGGTACGCGACGCAGGTCAAACTTCGTTGACAGGACAACCTAAAACATAAACAGGAATTTTCCATCTCCGAACATGAATCTGACGTCAGAACCATGAGTCTGTAAGCCGTGACAAATCTCTTGCCACGTTGAGCATTAGAGTAGGGCACAGTTGGGCCAATCCACACTGCAAAATCCAGCAAGACTCCTGAACGTCGTCGCGGCTCCACCTACCCGCAAACGAAGCCTCGCAGAAGCGCGATGGCGCAGTACTCTACCGCGGACCGGCAACCACTCGAGGTGGTGGTGGACGAGACGGCGCGAACATTCCCGGACGGCGGCAATTCTGCGGCGGTGGCGTTGGACGGCGAGATAGGCGCGGACCTGGAGGGCAACGGCAGCTCTTTCTCCACGAAGCCGGACCCGCGCCTTCGGCGTGCGCTGTGGATAATCGTTCCGTTGATGGTGCTCACGGGCGTCGCTGCCGTCGTCGGCCTAATCATGCACGCTACCGGCACCTCGCATCCCGGCTCCCGCATCCCGCCGCATACCCCGACCAGTGCCACCCCCGCATCCCTCTCAGAACCGCTGTCACCTGTAACTCCAAACATTCCCGCCGCACCCACACCACTAACCGCCCCCGAGCCTAACGCCGCTGGAGTCTAGCTTTTCGTTCTTAGTCATTGGTAAACATCGCGAATGTTGTCGGCCATCCTATTGCGGTATAAGATAATCCCCATTGTTGCCATCGGCTGTATACACGAACATGAACACGAACTAAACGGTTAGAAACAGTTGCCCCCCGAATTCACTCGATACTTCCTATTTTTCGTTTACTCCTATGGACCCGCCCAATAAATTGGCAACGCACGGATGCCAAAGTGGCAATTCCGAACATCCACATTTCGGCATTCAATTATGTGTGCAATGTGCAGTCCTCCCGACGTTGTGCCATCACGGAACTAACGTGTTTGTGCTCCTTGCGAATGCGAATGTGAAAGATGCCGTCGAACACGACATCCAATTACGATGTAGCCCCATTCGACGACGACAACGACGAGGGTGAGATTCTGTCGTACGCGGAACGTGGGGACGTGGAGGAGGCGGACGACCTTGCCGCGGGACTGGCCGGTGGCGGCGGCAAGACCGCACTGCCGGTGTACCCCCCGCGATCGAGCGCCGCCGCGGCGGCGCAGAATCGCCACTGGCTGTGGTATGTGGGCGGTGCCGCAGTCGTGGTGCTCGTGATAGCGGCGGTGTCGGGCGTGATGCATAAGAAATCGCCGCCGAAACATCACGGGCCCGCACCCATCCTCGGCGTGCCGACGAAGAAAAGCCCCGGTGTGGCAGCGAAGCCGCATCCGGCGGCGCCGGTGCAAAGCGCGCCGACACACAGCTTGGTGCCGAAGCACGCGATTAAGGTGATTGCGACGCATCCGCACGACCCCACCGCGTTCACAGAGGGGCTGGAGTACGCGCGCGGGTACCTGTGGGAGAGCACGGGGCTGCGGGGGGCGTCGTCGCTGCGACGTGTGCGGCTGGACGACGGGAAGGTGGAACAGATATACACGTTTAAAGACAAGAACATCTTTGGCGAGGGCATCACCCTGCACCACGACCATCACATCTTCATGCTGAGCTGGCGATCGGGACGCGGCTTCATCTTCGACCAGAACACGTTCAAGCTGCTGAAGGAGTGGCGCTACAAGGGCCAGGGTTGGGGGCTCACCATGCACGACAGCGCGGAGGAGGTGTGGATGAGCGACGGCACCGACACCCTCCGCGTGCTGGAGCCCGAGGGCCTCACGGAGAAGCGGCACGTGAAGGTGACGCTGGATGGACGCCCCGTGATGCGGCTGAACGAGGTGGAGTGGGTGTGCGGCGAGCTGTGGGCGAATATCTGGGAGACGAAGCACATCTATCGCATCGACCCCAGCACCGGAAAGGTGAAGGCCATCGTGGACTGCTCCAGCTTGCCGCTCGAGCGCGACGTCATCGTGGGCCAGGACGTGCTGAACGGCATCGCGTTCGATTGGGAGTCCGGCCGCCTGTGGGTCACTGGCAAGAAGTGGTCGAAGATCTATCAGATTCATGTGGAGGACCCCAAACTCACTCTCCATGGTTGTAAGCCATAGTACACGCATGGGCAGTGTGCAAGTTTTGCGCGAATCGAGTGGTTTTTGAACATTTTTACCCACTGTGCAGTGTGGCTGTTATGTGCTATGGCGGCACCTTGCCTTGTAAACTGTTGACTCAACTACCTTTTTCGATGAAGAAACGTTTGCTGTAGAAAGGTGATTCCTGGGATTGCGATTCATCATCTACAATTTCTTGTTCTGTAGTTGAGGTGGATTGTGTAGTCTGACATGTTAAACAACTAGATCTATCAGGAATTGACTCGGGATGGGCTGGAGTACAAGGCCATTCTGCTCTGAAATTAAAACTCGTACTGACGCAGAGATATCCAGCTACCATCATTCCTAGCAAGACTGAGTCCCGAGTGGGGTGCAGCAGCACGTAGCAGTGATGAGGGTTGGTGGGTAGGCCTCGAGGGCAGCGAGAGTTTAAATACGAAAAAAGAGAGGGAATTTCGTTTTAGTATCATACACAGCTCATTTCAACATTCAAGGGGTGGGTGTGCAGGTGCTGCCGAGCGAGCACCGCCGATTCGACCGACCGACATCGCCATGAGGGAGACGCGTTTCTACTCGTACCTGCCCGAATCGGCCGTGTCGTCGTCGAACGTGTACTCTATCCACCCCATCACGCCGTGGAACCATGCCACCGATTACCTCGCGCCCGAGCTGGGGCCGCCGGTGCGCTCCGCCGGGCTCGCCGGCTTCTTCTCGTGGCGCGTCGTCGACGGCAACAACATCGTGCTCGAGCACGTGGTGCAATGCACCGGCCTCCGCGTTGCATTCCCCGGCCCGCTGTCGTGCGCCCCCGTGGTGAGCGTCGGGGAGACGCGCACCTCGCTCCGGCTCATCGCCGCGTTCGCCACCGAGGCGGGCTCGGAAATCGTGTGCCTCGATATCACCACGGGCGAGAGTGCGCCACAGATTCGGAAGGCGCAGGCCGCGATAGACGCCGATGTCGTCTCCGCGCTGTGCGACGCGGGCGAGGCTTGTATTTTCGGCCTCGCTTCAGGCCGTTGTGGAAACGCCATTCGCGCGCGTGCAGGCGACAACTTGTACATCAAGATGTTCGATGTGCCGGAGGGTGCGGGCCTGCAGAGTCACACCGAGGACGATGACATCAACTCACACAACTCCGACATTTCGAGGCGTTCCATCACTGGCACCGCGACCACGCAGCAAACACCCGGGCTGCTGTCCCGCCTGTTTCAGACTTCGCGCAACCCCTTCGCCACCCCCGCCACAACCGCGCGTGATCATCGCTCCCCCTTCGCCACACCGCGCCCCTCGTCCACGCGCTCGAACCGTGGCAGCATCAACCCGTTCGGCGCCACCCCGCGCACGACGCGGCGTGCGAACGCGCAGCACGGCCCGTCGCCCGCGGAGGAGCGCGTGGAAGCACTGGCCAACCTGCAAGTGGAGGAGACGTGCCTCGTGGCGTTGCACGCGAACGGCCGAATCGTGGCATTCCTCGCCGGCCGCGACGGCGAGTTTCGGTACGCGGGCGAAACCAACTTGGGTCTGAAACTGGCGAAAAATTTCGCTCGTCAATGCCTGCTTGAAACTGGCGACCAACACTTGGCCGCCGTGCTAACCGTGGACGAGGACCCGCAAGCCGACTCCGTGCGTGTGTTCGCGGTGGGGCTGAAGTGGCAAATCGGACGCACGGTCGTGATCACTTGCCGGCAGCTGGTGAAGCGAAGTGGGCCGATCGAGAAGGTGGTGGACGCCGTCGTACTGGGCAATGACGTCATCGTTGCCACCGAGACCGGCGTGATCTCGGGGCCCATGCAGAGCACCGACCCCGACGACAAGGGCGTCGGCCTACCGAACTGTGTGTTCTGGACTGCGGTGGACGATGTGGAGCACCAGGCGGGACTGGGCAATTGTATCAACTCGATCTTAGAGGATCCCATGGAACGTTTGCTCTGCGCGCACCGGTTCTCGGTTGATGTGATCTCCAAGGCGTTGCGGCTGAATGATCTCCCCACTACCAACAGAGGCGCGCTCGAGAAACGTATCAGAGAGCTGGATTTCGGGGATGAGAAGAATGCGGCGTTCGCGAAGGCGCAGGCGCGCGCGGAATTCCTCATGGTTGACATGGACTTGCCGCTTCGTGGATTGCAGATGATCCCTGGCGTGGGGCTGGTGGCGGCGAGGAATTGTGGGTTGTTTGTGTTCCGCCAGTTGCTGGTGGACGAGAAAGGAACGCTCGGAAGGGAGATGCCCGAGTTTGCCGAGTATAACCAACTAACTGGACCTATCGCTTGCCTCGCCGCGTCGCACGGAAGTGCGCAGGTGTTCTGTGCGCAACTTGCGAGAATGAGTCGAACGGATCAATCGTTCGATCCGCAGCAGTTTTTGGTTCACCAAACGTTGCGCTTCTCTCAGGTGGAGAGGCATTATGCGTTGACGGATCGCCTTGTGATTCAGCGTGCGCAGGAACTGCACAGTGCGACGGAAGAAGGGGCGATGACGGATGTGACCTACTTTGTTCACGCGGTACAGCACGTGCAGCAGACGCTTGCCCCCGGTAGCACGTCGCTGCGATATCTGTTCGATGCAGGTGAAACGGCCGCGCTGTCTAAGGCCGCTGATATTTCTGGTGATATCGTACCGGTGTCGTGTATGTTCGCGAGCGGGCTGTGGTGGTTGGAAGAACTTATCCAACTGAAGGAAACCATGGGTGAGGACATACACACGTTGACGGGCACGGATGCAATGCAGGATGTGAATGATTCCGACGATTATGAAGACGCTTCCCGTCCCAACGCGAAAATCATGTTGGAGAAGAGCTATGGTTTCCTGGTGGGTGCGGCGCGGCTTGCGTCCAGCAGCGACGGGCCTCAGCAGGATGACATCGAATGCGTCACGCATCTGGCGAACATTCCTAGAAACGCGATGCGCAAGGAGGAGGACGAGATGCGCGATGAAATCCGCCCTGATTCTCCGGTCAGTGGCATGGAAGATGACCCGGTCCGAGATGAACTTGGCTATTGGTTGCTCGAGCGAACAGTCCGATTGTTCGAGAAGGCGGGCTCGCCGAAAAGCGCGGCTGCCGCGGCCCTGGAAGCGATGAAGCTGGCGCCCAGCCGTGACTTGTACGAAACCATGCGTGCGGCGGCCTTTGGCCGATTCCTGGACGCTCGAAATTTACCCACCGCGCTAGAGGCAATGCTGAAACCGCCGTTCAATCACCTTGAGGCGCCCAGTATTAGCAAGAGCGAGGCGAGTGCGTTGCGAGATGGAATGGGATTGTTTGTCAATGCAGTAGCGGACGGGGGCATGCTGAGATGGCTTGTGGAAAGAAATTTACCGGAACCGCTCACCTCCCTCACTGCGCACACACTTGCGAGGCGTGCGCGTGCGGCGGAGCCGCTTGATATCGATGCGGAACTTGGCGCGATGTTTGCGGAGGATGAAGAACAGCTGCAAACGTTGAAAAGAAGACTTCGTAGTGAGTACGAAACTTTGTATGCGTGGTATATTCGTAATCAGAATGAACCGGGCGCGGCGGGTGCAGCTCTGGAATGGGGCGAACGGTTGCAAGGTGAAGGACTGCGTCAGGTTTTGCAGGCTTCTGTGGGACATCTGCAGGTCCCGCCGTATGAGGCGCAATTGAGACTACTGATGACCTGGGCCAATACGAAGGGGAAAGCGTTCTCCTGTGCACATGCCGCGGTGCAGTTGCTTCCTGAAGGAAGGCAGTACTTTGTGAGATCACGATTCTCAGTGGCCGGCCAGGAAAAGGAGACGGATGGGATTGTTGACGCGGAATGGGCGGCGAGGAGGAACTTGTTGGCGAGAACGCAAAGCGTTTGTATCGCGCGTTTGCTGAGCAGCGAGTCTGCGGATGAGAAGGCGGAACGAGCGAGCTTCCTGTTTGCTGCTGGTTTGCAATGCTTGAGTGATGGATTGCAGGGTGTGCAATGGGTTATCGAAACTATTTGTGGTGATCCTACGCTAGATAATATTCGCGATGCGGTGGAACTCGCCGCGGCGTGGACTGAGGAACTGGGGCCGCATGTGTTGGAGGCGGTCGTGAGTAGCGCGGCGAGGACGGCTGTGTTAGGAAACGACAAGTTCGATTGGGCGTGTCTGTCGGTGATATTGGAAGATGCATCGATGTTTAGTGAGAAGAATTGGCCGCTTGTCGCGCTCAAGGCGACATGTCAGGCACAGGGGAATCCGCCACAATGGCTGGTGGATGCGGCAGCGAGACGTGATGGAGCGGCGGTGGCGCGCGCGTTTTTAGCGGCTGGTCGACCAGTGCACAGTGCGCAAGTGCTGCTCGCGCAGTATGCGATTGGTGGCAAGTCGGCGGGCGTTGCTTACTCGGCAATTGATGCAACGATCATGAAATTGAAGATGAGCGCGGAAAGCGAGGCGCAGCGATATCGAGAGGAGTTGATGAAAAAGGTGGCGGGACAGTTGGAAATGCTGAAGTTAGAGGACGAGGGGCGGAAAGAGAATTGGGCGAACGGCGCGGTGATATGTTAGGTCTAGGCACACCGTTGTCGCATGTACACGAGTAAAGCAAAATGTAGTTTACTACGAGGATTCGGGGGCGCCGGTAGACGCGTCCTTACTCGCCGTAAAACGGAACTTGGCGATGTTGCTCGCCATCTCTATACCGCCCTCCATCTGCTCTAGGTCGGCGCGTTGCTTCTCCTTGAAAGCCGGGATTTTCGTGCCGATGTAGTACCCCGCGCCTGCGTACAGCACGTGCTCCCACGGACGCCGCATCGCCGGCAGCTTGCGCACCATGTTCGAGTAGCACGCGAGCGAGAAGCCGCAGACGCCCATGAACGCCCCGTAGGAGATCATCGTGTGGCGGGTGGCGGGACGACCTGGAGCGGATTGCGGTTCGAGGCGATGGTGTGTTGAGATGGGATCGGCTTGGTGGCGATGTGCGAAGCCCAAGGTGCAGCGGAAATGGACGGTTTAGATTAATAGTTGGGAATGAGGAAATTATATATTTGGGGTTACTGTATCTGCATTGGAAACAGTGAAGTCCCGGGTAGACGTGGGAGTGTTCGTAGTGTACGGAGGTTACGCTTGCTGAATTGCTCGCTGTGATAAAGTGTGCCGGGTTGCCGCTTGCGTAGGCAGCGGTAGTGGAAATGTGGCGCAGAGAAATCTTGAAGTAGTGTGCTGTAGTAGAAAGGGAGTGGGAAGCGCTTTGTGGTGGAGTGGAACTTGTCTAATGAATCCAACGGCGACGGTGACTACATCGGAAGTAGTGTTTGAAAGAGTCAAATACCGTACGATACAGAACGCGATGCTTCGCTACACTTGCAAGGTGGATGAACACTGAACAACATGCATGGGATGAGCTATGAAGAACGCGGGCGATGCGTCGTACATAGTTTGCATGAGGTAAAGAGTTGGTGAGCGCGAAGTGCGGAAATGCACAAACTAGTGATGTTTGAAATTCGGAATATCGTCATTTACAGATCGCATGGTGTATGCGGGCCTGACACTGCGTGGTGGAGTAAAAAAAAGAAATAATTGCATAGCGCACTAAACAGGAAAACTCGCGAAAAGCATATACGTGTCAGAAAGAGAAGCATCACGATAGCGTTGCTGGCGTCAATAACGTAATTCTGTTTGATACGCTGTGTGAGGGTGTGGGTTTAAGTAGGCCGTATTTGCTACCTATTCATTGTTCTACAAGCAGTGTCACTGAGCGGCCCAACAAGGTACCAATTCCTGTGGGCTTTCTTCCCGCATTCGCCTTTGACCCTTCCGTCACGCGCCGCTTGCCCCGTGATCCGCACCGTCGTCGTTCGTTCGTCCTTCGCCTTCGTACATTATGGAAGAGGACCGCAAGATGATGCCCGCGACCAGCATGATTGGCGGCTTCTACGCCAAGGCCAAGCAGCGCGTGCTCAACCGAATTGGCCGTCGTACCAGTACGTACCACCTTGCGTCGTCCTTCCTTTGGTTAGAGTCTAACTTTTGTGTCGTGTAGCGCTCACGAGAAATCCTCGCGTCGATTTCATCTCGAAACGAGTGGAAGAAATTAAGAGCAAGAAATCCAATGTCACCATTCTCGCGAACAACGCTAAGTTGCAGCTGAAGAATGCTCGCAAAGCTATCGCTGAGCTCGATCGTGCGATGTTGGAAGCCTACAAGGCCGAACTGGGTGACAGGAAGTGGGACGAAGAGAAAGGAACCTACACCCGTGCGTTACACCCCGAGGAGAAGCGCATGGTGAACGACATGGAGCGTGTGATGTCGCGTTGTATGGAAACGATGGACCGTGTGTTGGACGCGTACACCGAGCATTTGGATGACACGGCGAAGAAGCCGCTCACCTTCAACACACCGGATGAAGAATCCAAGTTGGAAACTGTGATGGCAACCAAGGAGGAGTATAAGGTTATTCGAACATTGTATTCCGACCAAATGATTGATGCGGACGCCGATCTTGCGGCTGGTAAGGACTTGAGCGAGGTGACAAAGGAGAAGATGGCGGAAACGAAGGAACGTTACGACGCCATGAGTGAGCGTTTGTGTGAAGACGCACTCAAGTATGAACAAATTTACCGTGAGGAGTTGGCGCAGCGTGTATCGGCGCACTTTACCGCGGAACAACAATTGCTGCGTGGTGTGTCGTCGGCGATGAAGGACCTCTACCCGTACACTCGAGGGCTGACCTTGGATTGGGAGGAAATGCGCCAGGAACGAAAGACCAACCTCGCATCGGCGCGTAATGGGGGGTTTGAATCAGAATTCGATGTCGGTGGCGCACACCCTGCTCTCCCACCCCCAGGTGCGACCAAGCCGAAGCCTACCGATGCAAGCGGTGACGCAAACAAGGGTAGCCCTTTTGAGTCGGTGCAGTCGCAGGCGGCCACCGCCGCCGCGGCTGCGGCTTCCACATTGTCGAAAGTTGGTAAGTCAGCACAGGCAAATGTCACCAATTTGTTGAATACTTACGGGCCGAGCAAGACTAAGACGGCGAGCACGGCGGCGAAGGCGGGTCTGGATAGTATCAAGCTTTGATGAGTTAGGGTATGCTGAGTACCGTTCTGGGTTGTCGTGGATGTGTCGCTATTTACCTTTGACTACTAAATGTCGGTGTACACTTGCTTTTGGGAGGTGCGCACATATTTGTCGTGTTCAGCCTTGGCCTCAATCTATTTTAGGCGGTCGCTCTACGGAACGGTGCGCGACTTGGAAGGCGGTAGAAGATAGCGTAAGTTGACAACTTGGAAGAACGATTAGATTGGCTCGAGCGACGATGGCTAGGATTTCTGTGTGATTGGCGTGGCGTGTTCTTTATCTCAATCTCTTTGCCTTCCGATTATATCGACTTGAGCTCCGAATTTACTTGTGGTAGGGAAAACAGGAAAACGATGTGCGTATTCACCCCAGTCCATTGTGGAGATTGGTTCGATTGACTGCTTGTAACAAAAGCTGAGCTCCCGACTAGGTGCGAGATGGTGCCTTATTTACCCTCGATACAGTTGCCGTATTACGCCATACTGTCGCACCGCGACTAGAATGGAGCACGTTATTGTGTTCACAAAGTATCCACATGCAGGTTTCGCAAAAACTCGGCTTATCCCACGTTTGGGTGCAGAAGGCGCGGCGCAAGTATCGCGTGCATTGTCAGAACGTTGCGTTAGTATGGCTCGCTCATATGTGGGTGGCGATCCGAACAGAGCAATGCGGATTTACTACACGGGGCGAACAACAGAAAACGAGATGAAAAGGTGGTTGAGTGAAGCAGTGTACAAGCAGCAATGTAAAGGTGACCTCGGCGAGCGCATGGTGAACGCTTTGAAACAGTCGTTTGACGATGGTGCGCAGCGCGTCGTGATTGTTGGGACGGATATACCGGCGCTCGATGACGTGGTTTTGGGTGACGCATTCGATGCATTGAAAGCGAATGATGTGGACGTTGTTGGCGGACCGGCGGAAGATGGTGGTTATTATCTGATTGGAATGAAGCGGTTGCACGCGGATTTGTTTCGTGATGTCGTATGGAGTACCGAGTCGGTGTTCGAGACTACGAGATTGCGTGTACGGGAGAATGGGCTGAAGATGAAGGAGTTGGGCGTGTTGCGTGACGTTGACATGCCGGAAGATGTGGAGTATTTACAGACGTTTATGGAAGTACCTCCGGACTTGGGTAGTGAGTGAAATTGGGACTTGTAGGGAGTAGGCGATGAAGGATTTTTGTAAACGAGCTACCGATACGGCGCCAGTTCTGGCATTTTGGTTAGTTATCGGTTACCGTAACAAACCTGAGTGGATAGAGGAACTGTAGGTTCGTAGTTCACTCGAGTGGGTGATAATAATGTACTGTACAAGATCCATCGGCAACACCAACTATTGATTGTTCTACGAAAGCATGACGAAAAGG
>JAAUYH010084771.1_pt1 | contig 21271 bp, 15 predicted proteins | sample 7278061 | NCBI WGS metagenome assembly JAAUYH01 (sample SAMN14350203, study PRJNA611818) | marine sediment metagenome | isolation source: surface marine sediment (0.6m) | place: French Polynesia: Moorea | collected 2018-08 | reverse complement strand
GGGCGTCGAGACGCCCGACTGCGAAGGCGCGATGAGGCCTGGGCTTCGCCCAGGGGGCGCTGGGTGGGCCCCAGCAACCGAAGAGCAACGCTCGCAGGCGGGATGGATCGGCGTCGAAAACGGGAAGTTATTTTTGCGCGAGCCCTAACGCCGCAAAAATTGCCATTGGCGACGCATACATCTACGAGCCCGAAGATTTGGTTGCACGAAAGAATGCGGGCCATCAGGCGATACCCATGCCCTCCTGTAGGAGTCGGCTTACGGCCAGTGAGTATGCCACTGGTCCTGCTGCTCCGAGGTTCGTCAGGGGATGTTTTTGGCGTCCAGGGCGCCGAGAGCAAGGCAGTTCTCGGTGTTCTGGCGGCGAAAACCCCCAGCGAATTTCGGAGCAGCATAATAATATCGTTTTTTCAGCGACGAATGAAAGTTTATCTTGTGCAGCAAATAATGAACGAAAACAACCGAAATGCTCACGTGGCGGAGAATTCATCCCCCCTGCGCGCAGGCACCCTCGGCCCATCTGGCAGCAGTAGTGAGCAAGCGCTGCGCCACTTCCTGAACTCGATACAGAGTTCTGCTGATTCGTATCAGCTTGCGGATTCATTTGAGGATGTCCTGCAATTGCTCAAACGTAGAACCATCCAAGCCGCTATAGTACCGCATGCATACGGTAATATAAATGTATTTTACATGGACAGAGATGTTCGATTGGCAAACATGTTTGTGTTTCCGACCCCCACATACGGCTTGGCTAGGCGTCGTAGCGCGTACCGCGGTACCGCGGTATCGGCAAGCGATGCGCCGGTGATAGTCACTCACCCAGCCCCTATTCCTCTGCTGTCTTATCTGGTAGAAGACCTTACGGCGTACAGGCTCGAGATGGCGACCTCGACCAGTGCGGCTGCGCAGCGGGTACGCGATGGTAGCGCAGAATTTGCGATAACGAATGAAATCGCCCGCTCCGACAATGATCTCGTCTTTATCAACACCTATGGGCCGATTGTCATGAGCTGGTCAGTGTTCGTTCACCGCAAGAGCAATTTCACCTGGGCGCATCGTTGGCCAGGCCAGGAGCAATAACGATGACGACACCTTTCCCCCAGCCTTGCGTACGGGAACTCGCCCCCGGCCTGGGTGCCATGGAATTTGCGATCCCGAATGGTGTGCTTCTCATCTCCACAATCGAACCAGGTGCCGATCTGCCTTGGCACGCGCATCGAGAAGTGCAAATGGGTCTGTGCCTCGCCGGTGAATTCACTATGAAGCTGCGCAGTCAAGATGTACTACTGCGCCCATATACGCGAGCATACTGCGTCGCTTCTGATGAATCCCATGCCGCGCAAAACTTGAGTGAGGAACTTGCAATTGGCCTCGATCTGAAACTTCGAAACTCAAGCTCGGTCACTTCCATTGTCGAACTCACAGCCGGGATGGGGCCAGTACATACGACCCCTGAGCCGATTGGCGTGGCCGCCGGTCCTTGGTTCGATTTGGCTCATTTCATTTTCCCATCTTCCACTAGTCCTGCTGCTCGTAAGTTCGTCAGGGGATGTTTTTGTCGTCCAGGGCGTCGGCAGCAAGGCACGAGGAGTCTGCTGGGTGGGCCCCAGCAACCGACGAGTAACGCAGCTGCCGGCGCCCTGGCGGCGAAAACCCCCGACGAATTTGCGAGCAGTAGGACTAGACACGTGCTGAGATCGACCAAGGCTTTGACCATGGGCGTCATCACCGAAGGGGAGTTCTCGATTACGATTGATGACAAGACCAGCCTTTGCCCTCGGTTTAGCGTCTTTGTGGTACCGCCATCATCACATTCTCCGGCCAACATTCACGCCCATGGGCACGGTTCGCTTATCACCCTGTCGGTTGTCACCGAGTCCGAACCCGAGCAGGAGTGATTCATATGACCGCGACTTCAAAAGAGTTACTCGAACACTTGCGGGCCAAGATCGACCGTATCGACCGCGCAATGCATCGTCTGGTCGTCACTAGGTCCGAAATTGCGCTGCAGATCGGACGTACCAAGAACAGTACCTTACCGTTGCGCCCCGGGCGCGAAGCATTCATTCTGCGCAAGCTCGTCGCTCTTACCCCCGCGGGGACCCCCGTCGAACCGTTGGTGCGGATCTGGCGCGAGCTCATGGGCATCAGCGTACAACTGCAGGGTGCTCTGCGCCTTGCAGTATGGGCGCCCGCAGCAACGTATGAGGTGTGCGCCTTGGCCCGCAGTCATTTTGGCCAAGAAGTGTCCCTGGTCGTTCACCAACGCTTTGGCGATCTGCTCGCTATGATGGAATCATGCCCTTCGACAGTTGGTATCGTGCCCACCACCGGCACGGTGATGAAGTCCCCTTGGTGGCTGCAACTCTGTCAGGTAAAAAATGCGCCCCGCATTATCGCCCGCCTGCCATTTGTGCAGCCCAAGAACCTACTGTCCGAGCAAGATGCGTTTGTCATCGCGCCCGTTGTCGCCGACCCTTCGGGTCAGGATCGAACGCTCATGGTTGTCTCGCTCCCCGCAGACAATGACCAAGCACAGCAAACATATTTCGCCCGATTGCAGCGGGAACACGGCCAACTCGTGCAGCGAGTGGATGACTCGATGCTCGTGGATATTCCCGGTTATATTGAGACGAACGAGGCCAAGCGCATATTTGCGTGCGGTTCGCCATCATCGCTGAAAGTCATCGGTCACTTTGCGGTCCCGATGTCTTCGAGCCCCAACCACACATAGTTTGAGATGAGCAATGCGACCCAACCAGTCTACACGACTCAGCAAAATGATCGATTCGCGTATTCTCGCCGTGAGCCGTCTGAGTGATCAGCGGCAAGCGATCAATCTAGCGCGCGGAATTTGCGATCTCCCCGTAAATCCCTCTCTGGTCACCGCAGCAAAACACGCCCTCGATGAGGGACGACACGTCTATAGCTACACCGAAGGAATTCCCCAATTGCGTCGAGAGATCGGAAAAAAACTAGCGCGTGACAACAAGATAAAGGTGGATCCAGACCACGAGATCATCGTGACCCCCGGCAGTTGCGCGGGGTATGCCAGCGTCATCCACGGTTTGCTCGACCACGGTGACGGTATACTCATTCCGCAGCCGTACTACGGATACCATGTGAACACGGCGCTCCTCGCCGGTGTCGAACCCCATATCGTACCATGGGAACCCTCTCGTTTTGGGCTCGATGAATCGACGTTGCGGGCTGCCTTGCGACCCAACTCACGGGCCCTATTGCTGTGTACGCCTTCGAATCCCAGCGGTCGAGTATTGTCGGCCGCAGACCTTGAGACCGTTGCGGCATTTGCCAAGGCGCATGATCTAATTGTTATCACCGACGAGATCTATGAATATCTCGTATATGCGGGGCAACAGCACATCTCACCTGGCTCTTATGAAGAGCTCTTTGAACGTACTGTCTCCATTATGGGGCTGTCGAAGACCTTTCACATCACGGGCTGGCGCTTGGGTTATGTGGCTGGGCCTGCTACGTTGCTCAAATCAGTAAAGGAGGCATGCGAGTTATTATATATTTGTGCGCCCACACCACTGCAATATGGCGCCCTAGCTGCGTTTTCGCAGCCACCTTCCTATTATGACGAGCTGCGGACTTGCTATCAGCGTAAGCGCGACATGTTGTGCGATGTTCTGGCAGCGCGGGGTCTTGACCCCATCGTTCCTGAAGGCGGTTACTTTGTCTTGGCCAACATCGGTGGCCGCGGATTTACCAGTTCCTGGGATGCGGCCCGCCACCTCATCGAGCGCGCTGGCGTCGCCGCAGTACCGGGGACCGATTTCTTCACCGATGGCGAAGGAGAACATTGGCTGCGATTTTGTTTTGCTCGCAGTGATGCCACGCTTCAACAAGCATGTGAACGCCTGGCTGAGGTGAAACTATGAACTCAAGCGCAAACGCACAATCGACGGCATCCATGGGTGCTGAAGTAGACCAACCCAATAGCAATGAAAACAGCGGTATGAACAAACACGCATACGCCATCAATGGTGGTAGCGCCGGTGCCTCGAGATTGGAGATTCTCGCCCGTATCATGTGGCCAGAGACCGAATCTCTGTTGCGCAAAGTCAACATCAGTCGCGGTCAGCAATGTCTAGACATTGGCTGTGGAACCGGTGACGTCACTATCGGAATGGCCGCCATGACGGAACGGCAAGCGGTCGGCATAGATATGGATCCCGTGAACCTCGACGTCGCTCGGCGCCAGGCTACAGAGCGCGCCGTGCCCGCCACGTTCGTTGCCGGGCGTGTCGAAGAGTTGGACTTCGAAGCCGAGTTCGATATTGTCTACGGTCGTTTCATTATGAGTCATGTTGACGATCCATTTGCCCTCTTGCAGACCATGAAGCGCGCCGCCAAACCCGGTGGTGTTGTTGTGGTCGAAGATGTGAATATGCCTCTGCAAGTCAGTTATCCGCCCTGCGATGAATTTCAGCGTTATATTGAGCTATTTGTCGCTGTCGTAGAACGAATGGGTGCCTGCGCCGCGCTTGGACCAAAGCTGCCGAGCATGTTCCGCGATGCTGGTTTTCAGCGATTCGATGCGCATATTTCGACGCCGTTTCTCTACCGGACTGGCCCAGAGAAACACATCGGCAGCATCACACTGCGCTCAATCAAAAAATCTCTTATCGATCACCACATTACTAGCGCTGAAGAGATCGATGAGCTCGCTGAGCAATTGGAAGCCTTCGAGGCCAGAGCAGATTCTGTGTTGAGCACAGCACAGATCTTTCAAGTTTGGGGTTACTGCTGACAATCTTTCCATATGGAGGCCGGCAAACAAGCCCAGGCCCTCATCGAACACATGGCTCATCAGGTGGCCATGACGAGCACCACCGAGACCGCTGCTTCGTCCGGTCGCGGCGTATTGGGCCGTTCCTCATCCCTGCGCTTGGGCAATCGCGCAAAGCCCTCTTCTTCAAGGAGCTTCCAGACAGCTACAGGGCTTCGCTGGACTCCGAACTCGGCCAGGTTTCTGCTAATGTCGTAGATCTAGAGATTCTGCTAGAGCCCTCCAGCATGATTCTTCACAACCGCCCACAGACCGCTTGGCTGAGCTAAACGTTGCAAACATCCATGCGACATGTACGTCTTCAGGCCGTGTTGATCCTATTGCTCATCCCGGTGGCCAATGGGCACGCCGACCATGGGCGAGAAAACAACGCCAAGGCCCTCAATGCCCAAGTGATGCGCTTGATCGCCGAGTATCCAGAAAAGGGATTCGGCGGTTATATGTGGCCCGCCAAACCGGGCACCCATGGAACCACCCGCGACCTCTTCTACCGCAAGACTCGTATCGCCCGCGCTGGCGATGGCACCCACTGCGTAGGCGTCACGTTCGAAATCATGTGGCGCGCACTGGCCACCGTGCCGGGAGCGCAAACACGACTCAGCCACAAACAGGCAAAGCGGCTGCGTTACCTATGGTTTGTCCCGCAAGATGGCGGTATGGGACCCGCCGAAGCGCTTCCCGCGTATGGCCTGGGGAAACGAATCTCGGATTGGAGCCAAGCGCGGCCCGGCGACTTCATTCAGCTTTGGAATCAGGACCGCACCTTCGGGCATTCCGCCATTTTCGTCGGCTGGATTCGAAAGGGCGAAGGGCAGATCGTGGGGGTGACGTACTGGTCGAGCCAGCCATGGACTGGCGGCATTGGATTGTCCGCGTTCTCCATCGGAAACCAACCTGGCGACATGGATCCGGACGCCGTCTTCATCGCAAGGCTGGCGCTACAGCACTGAGGGCTCAGGCGAAACGGCAAAACTCGTTCGCTATTGCGAAATCACCACCACAGGGATCAGACCACGACCGGACGACAGCGAGCGCATGGCCTTGCCCAGTACCGTCCCCGGAACATCATCCGTGGCCTTCATCGCATGGCCCGGCGTGGTCGAGGTCGTGAGCAGATCGCCCATTTGAAAACTTCCACGGGTTTACTTCTCCTCATTCGCAATGCGGTAATGGGCGAATAGGTACTTGATCATATACTCGACCGTGGGACCGATATCCTCACTATCGCCGATGACCTGGAGCTCGGGGTCAAGCGGGCGCTCGTACGGCGATGATATGCCGGTAAAATTCTTGATTTCGCCACGTCGAGCGCGCGCGTACAAACCCTTGGGATCTCGGGCCTCGCACACATTGAGGGGGGTGTCGACGAAGACCTCGATGAACTCGTCCTCGGCAAATAGCTGGCGCACCATGTCACGGTCTTGACGAAACGGCGAAATAAACGCCGCCGTGACAATCAACCCGGCGTCGACCAGCAACTTGGCTGCCTCGCCGACGCGGCGAATATTCTCTTGCCGCTGCTGGGCACTAAACCCCAAATCTCGGTTGAGGCCGTGACGCAGGTTATCGCCGTCGAGGCGATAGGTATGGCAGCCCAAGGCAAAGAGCCGCTGCTCCAGGGCATTCGACAGGGTCGACTTGCCGCTGCCGGAGAGCCCGGTAAACCAGATAAGTGCCGGCCGCTGGCCCTTCTGCGCCGCGCGTTGGCTCTTGCTTACCCGGTTTTCGTCCCACACGACGTTGCGCGGGCTGCCGGCTGCGGCACGCGTTGATATCTCGTCGCCGTGGGCATCGCGGACCTCATGGGGGACTAGGGGATTCGGTGTATCAGGGAAATCAAAGTTCATGGAATATCTCCTCGGCGTTCACGTAGGCTCGCCATCAACGACCGTGGTGAGCGGCGATGAGGTCGGCAAACTCGGTATATGAGCGGATACCCAAGGTTTCTGCCATCTCAACGTTCCATCGGGCATCGAGCGCCGCGATGACGTCCTCCGGCATCTCTTTCCGATAGCCACCGGCCTGACCTGCACGCACCTTGGGCGGCTGATTGCCCTCGGGTAGACCCACGAAGCGCGCGATGGCGGCGCGCACGGCATAGTCGTCGAACTTCGATGCATGGGCCTTCATAAAGGCAAAGGATGATTGCTCGACAACGCGCGCCATGGTCGGCGGGTCGAGTTCGGCACCGACAAAGTCGGCGACCGCGCGCACCGAGCCCGCCAGATCGCGCTTCATCTCTTCGAACGTAATGAAGAGGGTGGGTTCGACATCCCGCTGCGCCCACCAAGAGCGCACGTGATGCCAATAGGTACCAAAGGGGCCACCCCGGCTGAACACCCCGCGGGCAAAATCGGCGACATCAATGGCCTCGGCCTCAAATAACCAGCCGCGCATGAAATGATAAAACGACATCAACGCATCGTTGGGATTGCGCACTACCACGATGTAGCGACCGCCCTTGGGCGCATTGGCCCAATCGGCATGGGTCTTAAAGGCGCGCGGCTGACTGCCCTGGTCGGCTTCGAGATCTTCGCCCAAAAGGGGCGTCATTTCGATCCAGGGAATCTTGTCCGAGATATCGGCAAAGTCCATCGCGCCGCCCGTGCGGACGCCGTGGACGATCTGCTGCATCCACGTGGTTCCGCATTTGGGATAGGTCGCGACCACGATATCAGATGCCGCAGGGCGAAATTCACGCGCACAAGCAATGGCCTGTGGGTTGAAAATCGTGCCCATGTATTGACCCAACTCGGGGACAGATCGCGCCCGCCGACCGTACAATTCGCTATTCTGAAGCGCTGCGTGACTCATCATGTAATCCTTTGGCACGTCTCTTTACTTCTGGTTTTATTTATCTCTTTGCTCGTGGCTTTACCCATTTGGCGCGCAAGATTTGGGCGCCGGCATCACTGCCCCGGATACAGCGACGATATCCGTTCGGCGCGATAGACCATGTAGCCATAGTCGGCCTCGGCACTGGCGGCATCGTCAATGACGATGTCCATCACTGGACTGGCATCGCTATCACCGGTGACTTCGGTAATCCGAGCAAAGGTCCCCGGCCCCGCCAACTGCTGCTCGGCATCGTCGGACAGCGAGCCCTGGGTCACCAAGACGTTGCCGTTTTCCAGGCGATCGGCATCGCCGACGTTGGGGGTAAAGTATGGTTCGGCAATGCGATAGTCCCACTCTTGCGACACCGTGAAATTTTCCTCGTCGAGGCGGAATTGCACCGCACGCGAATGGGGCCGATCGCCCTCCTCAAGAGGCCGCCCATTGCCGTTATCGTAGACCAAGAGTGCACCGTCGGCTTGAAACTCAGGCGCATGGAGGTGATAGGCAAAGCCGCCATCGCCGACAAAGGCAAAATCGCCTTCGGGTCCCAAGCTCCATAGGAGCGCGCCGGTTTCGCGATCGATTTTGAGCAGCCAATCTTGGTGGCGGAGCGCGATGACGTAGGCGTCGCCGTCAGGATGCATGACGACAGCATTGCCGTGGGTCCAATCCTTGGTGCCCTCAATACCGTATATCCCATCGTAGAAATTGAGATGAAATTCCGGTTCGATAATGCGCAAAGGGTCGATGAGGTCAAACATGCTCACCTCTTGCACGATCTCACCCGTCGGCGAAAATTCGACGATGACGTCACCGACCACGGGATAGCTCACCTCATTGCCCTCTGCGTCGGTGTAGCCGGCAACAGTGCGCAGCTCGGTCGATAGCGTGAGGTAGTTGCCCGACGGCAGGCGAATAATATCGTGATGCATGCTATCAATGCCGACATCGGCCGGCAGAAATTCGCCAGCAATCACGCCTGTGGGGTCCATTTCTACGACTTTGCCGCTTCCTTCCATGTACAGAAAATTGCCATTATCCAAGCGGCGCAAATCGCCAAATCCCAAGGTATCTTGATACCAGACCACCTCGCCATCAGCGTCCAAGCCCACCATGATGCCCCAATCACGGGATGGTCGGTTGCTGTCGGGCTCGATGCGGCCAATGCTGAACACCGTGATGCCCGACGCCACCTGCTCGGGGGCGGGAACCGAGACTTCAATCGCGGGGAAGTCGAGCGGCAGAGCCCCCGATATCAGCGACAGGGAGGTATCGACGGTCCGCCCGCCATCTTCATCCACGGCCTCGACGATAAACTCATAACGACTCTCCGCCCGCAGACCCAAGACCGGCACCGTGTGCTCGGTCGCGAGTCCCGTCGGCGATGGGACGGTCTGTATGCCGGTGGCAGCATTCGCTATGTCGAGATACACCCGGGCCGGAACATCGGTCTCGATTTCTACCGTCGCCATCAGGGCGTTGTCTGGATGGGGCAAGACCTCGGCCCGTGTGATGACGGGTCCCTCGTCCCCGTCGCAACCCGAGAACCCGAGGACCACAGTCATTCCCATGAGCGCGGCCCCCAGCGTGACAGCAGCATGGGATAGGCGAGAGAGATATATATTTTTTATAGATGCATTCATCGTGATTACCTATCGTAACTATTTGTCGTAACTATTTGTCGTAATTACCTGTCGTACTTGTCTGTTGTTACGATCTGGCCTATGTAACCACGATGTCATACCCGACTTGGGATGACCGTTGCGCCCCCGTTGCAATTTGTTGAGAAGCGTTATTCCACCCTATACAACCAAAGTCTTGGCCATGGATCGGGCGAATGCGAACTTTTGCTCCAGTCGGAGATACCCAGGTCCGCGATACAAAAAGCAACAATGCCCCGCCATGATTCCGCTCTCAGTCCGTGATACCATCGTCGCGTGGGACTGGATACGATAGCATCTCAGACATCCATTTTGGTAGTCGAAGATGACCGCAAGCTACAGGCGCTCTTGCAGGAATATCTGAGCAGCCAATCATTTGACGTGGCTGTGGTCAGCGAAGGCGCCGCCGCCATCGAATATATCAGCCGCAATCCGCCGGAAGTCGTCGTGCTCGATCTCATGCTGCCGGGCATTGATGGACTCGAGATCTGCCGCCGCATCCGCCAGAGCTTTCGCGGTGGCATCCTCATGCTCACCGCACTCAAATCCGATACTGACCAGGTCGTGGGTTTGGAGCTGGGCGCCGACGATTACGTGACCAAGCCTGTGGACCCCCGGGTCCTCGTGGCCCGGATTCGCAGTATCTTGCGCCGGCTGCGCCGGGCCGCGACGGAAAACGCCGCCGCCACTGGCGAGCGCGCGCCTTCGCCAACAGACGCAAGTACGTCGACGCATCAATGCGGTCCACTCCGCATCGACCGCACTGCGCGTACCGCATGGGTGAACGATGCCGCGCTCAAATTCACCAGTGTCGAATTTGAGATCCTATGGATGCTGGCCGACAGCGCGGGCGAGGTCGTCACCCGAGAGACTCTCTACGACGAGGTGCGCGGCACTCCCTACGACGGCATTGATCGCAGCATCGATATCCACGTGTCGCGCATCCGGCGCAAGCTGCGCAACGCCGGCCTCGCCGCTGACAGCATTCGCGCGATTCGCGGCAGCGGCTACGTACTCGTTGTCAGCGCCTAAGCCAGTGCATCAAACAAAGAGCGTGTATCAAAGGGAGATTTCCGGAAACGATTTCTAAAGGAGACAGTCCATGCAGCGCCTGTACGTCAAATTCGCTCTGGGGATTCTGATCTGCGTATCTCTGAGCTTCTTGTGCATTATTTTTATCGTCAGGCCGCTCCTCGATATGCAGGTCAACACCAAGTTCCTCATCCGTACCGCGCAGGCAACAGCCTCCATTGTCGACTATCTCGATTCGCAGCCAGCCACTGTCAATGAAGCGCAAATGCTTGAAGAGCTCTCGCACATTGTCAATTACCCCCTGTCCCTCGTCGAGGCGAGCGAGGTCGCCGCCGAACTCAAACCCCTCAAGGGACACCGCAGGGTCTTTTACAGCGGCACCCTGCAATCGCTGCACGATCCCACCGCATCGCTGTACACGGAGATCGATGGCGGGAGCCGGTATCTGATCCAGGGACCGCTTCACTTACCCTATTCTCCAGAAGAGCGCGTCAACGCGCTCCTCTGGTGGATTCCCTCGATTTTTGTCGCCATCATCGTGCTCGGCGGCTCTGCCCTCCTCGTGCTCCCGCTCATGCGCCGCCTTCGCCGCCTCGACCAGGGAATCCGGGCCCTGTATAGCGAGCGATTTCAAACCCGGCTCGAAGTCGACTCAGCAGACGCCATCGGCAAGCTCGCGGCCAGCTTCAACGACATGGCGGCGCGCACCAATCAATTGTTTCGCGAACGCGACGAATTGATGCAGGCGGTCTCCCATGAATTGGGCACGCCGCTGTCACGCATGCGTCTGCACATCGAATTGCTGCGGCAAAATCAGGACGATCGCACACGCAAACGCCATTTGAGCGCCCTAGAAGAGGAAATGGGCGAACTGGACGAGCTCACCTCCGAGTTGGCCAATTGGATCGAAGCCGATGCGGTTGCCGACCGCACCAGCCGCACCGAGGCCCGCCGGGTGCTCGAACAATCGGTGGCCTACTGCCAAGAACTGTACGATATTGAGGTCGAACTCACGGCGCTCGCCTCGGAAGACTGCCCCCACCAGGAGAGCAAGAGCAAAAGAGGGGATTGGCTCTATGCCGACCAGCGGCTGTTTCAGCGCGCCATCGACAACATCTTGCGCAATGCCAGCCGCTTTGCGCGCACGCGCATCGTGGTATCAGTCATGCGCACGGACAATCGTCTCTGCATCGCAGTATGCGACGATGGCCCCGGCGTGCCCGAAGAGCACCGCCAGCGCATCTTTGAGCCATTTACCCGGGTAGACGGTAGCCGTTCGCGCGAAAATGGCGGCCTGGGCCTTGGTTTGGCAATCGTCAAGCGCATCATCGACCGCTACGATGGCCATGTCGAGGTCCGCGACGCCCCCGGCGGCGGCGCCATGTTTCTCACCTATTGGCGCCTCACCCCGGCCACGAGCGACGAGGACCGATCGTTTGCGCTGCCCCGCCGCTACCCGCGGTCTATTGTGTAAACGAGGCTCAAGCCAACGGGAGTTGGCCCCGTGGCCGACGCAGCGATGACGCAGTGGGGGCGATGGCCGAATCATGGCACACTGCCGATCACGAATAGCGCCCGTTCACGCCGTGCCAACGCGGCCGGCGATGCGGGCGTATCGCGCCCCACGCCCTCAGATAGATTTATGGCCGAGCAACATCGCAAGACCTATCGCCCGCACTGGGTGACGATATTGACCATCGCTCTTGTCGGAGCGCTCGTGCTGACGGCCGGCATCCGTGCCTACGCCCAGAACGACACTCGCGAGCACGCGCACGAACTTTCGCCTGACTCGGTTCAAACAGACCCGATTCAAATAGACCCGATTTGGGCCGCGGCTGGTGCCGGCAGCTACGATCTTTACACCATGCAGACCTCGGCGGCATTCCGCGATCAGGGACTGCGCTGCGCCACCCCGCTGCCGCCAGCATTGCTTATCGCCGCGGAGCCAAGTGATTGCGACCTGGGGCAAACCGTCGTTGATCCAGCCTACGCCGACGGCGTTGTGTATGAAATTCCCGTGGTCTTCCATATCATCGAGCCCATCGGTGGCGGCGTCGCCCTCGGCGATGCGGTCATTCATAGCCAAATCGAAATTCTCAATGAGGATTTCGGCGCCCTGTCGGGCACGCCGGGCGGCAGTGGGAACGATAGCGGCCTGGTATTCTTCCTCGCCGACGTCGATCCTCTCGGCAATGAGACCAGCGGCATTCAGCGCTATCAGAGCGACGTGTACTTCGACGATCCCGGACCGGAGCGGCCCAATCCCATGAAGCGCGCGCTGGCGTGGGATCCCAAGCGCTACCTCAATATCTACGTCAATGGCGGCGCCGGCACCTTGGGATATGCCACCCTGCCGCAACTCGACGCCGGCAGCCTGCAAGATGGCGTGGTCTTGCGCGCCACCTCGGTGGGCCGCAACGCTCCGGGGGCCCCCTACAACCAGGGCCGCACCGCAACCCACGAAGTCGGCCATTACCTGGGCCTCTTTCATACGTTTCGCCAGGGATGTGGCGATCCCGAGGCGCCCTTTACCTCCGGCGATCTCATTGCCGACACCACGGCGGAAGCCGGTCCACATTTTGGCTGCGAGCCTGCGCCCAGTCAATGTGTCGATGGCTTGGCGCCCATTCATAATTATATGAATTACTCCGACGACGTATGCATGGAGTCGTTTACGGTGCAACAGATCAACCGCATGCGCTGCGTCATCCGCCACTATCGGCCCCAACTGGTCCGAGATATCAATGGCCCCCGCGCCGCCATTGACTACTTCGTCAACGACCTGCAGGTACAATTCACCGATATCAGTAGCGATGGCGCAAGTAGCGCCATCGCCAGTCGCGTATGGGATTTTGGCGACGGCAACACCACAACTGAGGCCAATCCCAATCATCTCTATGCCCGCGCTGGCGCATACAACGTCACCCTCACGGTGCGCGACGGCGCCGATCGAGAGCATCGCGCGGTTGCGCAAGTCACCGTTGGCCCCCGTCCGCAAGCGGCCTTTGCCGCCATCACAGACGGACTCGCCGTATCCTTTGCCGATCAGAGTAGCGATAGCGATGGCGACATCGTGTCGTGGAAATGGGACTTCGGCGACGGTGCCACCAGCAGTTTTCAGCACCCGCGTCACGTCTATGCTGCATCCGGGCGCTATCGCGTCACCCTGGTGGCCGGCGATGACGGCGGCAGCACCGGGCAAACGAGCATAGATGTCGAGGTGGTCGCCGGACCGCGAGCCCAATTTAGCTATCTCGCGGAGCCCGCATCCGAGACCAACGCCCACACCCTGGCCTTTCGCGACGACAGCGAACGCGGCGACGGCACCATCGTGGCCTGGCAATGGGACTTTGGCGACGGCACCACCTCGGTCGAGCAAAGCCCCCGTCATAGTTACCGCCAAGGCGGTATCTATCTCGTCAGCCTCACGGTGACCGACGCGGGCGGCATAGATGCGCGTGCCCAGCAGCAGATCCTGGTCAACGACCACCCCAGTGCCGCGTGGGAGGCCGACATCATCGGTCTCACGGTGGCCTTCGTCGACCAGAGCCGCGATCGCGACGGCACCATTGTCCGCTGGCAGTGGGATTTTGGCGACGGCACCGTGACCAGCGAAACCAACCCAGTGCACGGCTACCATCGCCCTGGCCCATATACGATCACCTTGACCGTCACCGACAACCTGGGCGCCATGGCCGTGTATCGCGCCGAACTCAACATCGCGATGCCGACCAGCGACGGCGATGGACCCGGTGACACAAACGGTGATGACGTGAGCGGTGATAGCGGCGGCGGCGGATGTCGCGCTGGCGGTTCGGACGGTATGCCATCATGGCCATGGGCGCTGGTGCTGTTGTGGCTCGCTCTCGCTCAAGAGCCGTCGCGCCGCCCGGGGTCCCGCCGAAGCGACAGCGCCAGCTGATAGAGCTGGCGCCGCGGTTTGCCGGTCTTGACCACCAACCGGGCGGCGGCATCGCGCGGTCCCAGGCCCTGATCGAGAAGGGCCCGCATCTGCTGCTCGATATCGTCGGCAGCGGCAGCGGCAGGAATCCCTGGGGCCCCATCACCTTGGCCCACGCCGCCGTCCGCGCTGGCCCCGGCCACGACCAGGGTGCACTCGCCGCGCGGGGGCCGCTCTCGATACAGGGCGCTTAACTCGCCGAGCCCGCCGCGGCGGATTTCCTCATAACGCTTGGTGAGCTCGCGCGCCAGGGCCGCCGGGCGCTCCGGTCCCAGCGCTGCCGCCAGATCGGCCAACGTGCGCGCTACCCGGTCCGGCGCCTCGTACAAAATCATCGTCGATACCTCGGCGCGCAAGCTGCCAAAGAGCTGCTCTCGTGCCCCACGCTGGCGCGGCGGAAAGCCCAAAAAGACAAAGCGCGCGCTATCGAGACCGCTGGCGACCAGGGCCACGGCAGCCGCCACCGGCCCCGGAATCACTTCGACGTTATGACCGTCCGCGATCGCGGCGCGCACCAAGCGCTGCCCCGGATCGGAAATGCCCGGCATGCCGGCCTCGGAAATCACCGCCACCGTGCGCCCCTTGCCCAGTTCGGCCACGAGCTCGGCAGTGCGGGCAGCTTCGTTGCCGCTAAAGAACGAACGCACCCGCGGGCCGCGAATGTCGTAGTGGGCAAAAAGACGCTGCGCCGCTCGGGTGTCCTCGGCGGCCACGATGTTGGCCTCACGCAGAATCCGCACCGCGCGATAGCTCATATCTTCGAGATTGCCGATCGGCGTACCGACGATGTACACAGTGCCGCCAAGGCGCTCGGTCACGCTCACCTCCCCACGCCCATGCTCGGCACCCTGTGCTCATTCGAGGCTGAGCGCATCGATGTCCACGGCTGTGCCAAATTCTTCTTCCAGATATTTGCGCAAGCGGTTGAGCATGCGCTTTTCCAATTGCCGGGCGCGCTCGCGGCTGATGCTGTAGCGATTGCCGATCTGCTGCAGGGTCAGCGGCGACTCCGTGAGCCAACGTTCGCGAAAAATGGTCTCCTCGCGACCCTCCAAGGTATCGGCAAACGCCTCGAGCTTGGCGCGGAGCAGCTCGTGGAACTGGCTCTGCGCCACTTGCAAGTCGGGACGAGCACCGTCATTGGACGGCAGGGTGTCCAGGCGCGTGCGGCTGCCGTCTTCATCGTCGGAGCCCACAGGCGCATCGAGAGACGCATCCGGGGCCGAGAGCCGCTTTTCCATCTCGACCACGTCCTTTTCCGCGACCTCTAGATTTTCCGCCAACAGCGCCGGCGTCGGCGTAAACCCAAGTTGCTCCAGGCGGTCTTTTTCCTTGCGCAGATTGAAGAACAATTTTCGCTGGGCCTGGGTGGTGCCAATTTTGACCAGACGCCAATTGTTGAGCACGAATTTAAGAATATAGGCCCGGATCCACCACGCCGCGTATGACGACAGCTTGACTCCGCGATAGGGATCGTACTTGCTCACGGCCTGCATGAGGCCGATATTGCCCTCTTGTATCAAATCGAGGAGGTTGCGATGGGCGCGGCGGTATTCGTAGGCGATCTTGACCACCAGGCGCAGATTGGCTTCGATGAGGCGACGGGCGGCGGCGGCGTCTTGATCCTCCACGACCTTCACTGCCAATTCGTGCTCCTCTTCGCGCGACAGGAGGGCGTGTCGCTTGGTCTCTTGCACGTAGGCGGTGAGCGGATCGCGCTTGATCAGACCGATGCGGCTGCTATCGCTCTTCTTCGACCGGCTGCGAGACGTGCCCGCAGCGCCCGAGCCCGACGCGATGCGGTCCAAGGCGTCGTCGTCGATATCGCTGTCGTCATCGTCGTCAAAGTCCTCCGGTTCCTCATACTCATCCTCGCTCACCAGCTCGGCCTCAAGCACCTCGCCGCCGTCGTCTCCGTCCTCCGCCATGTCGCCAGACGCTGCTTCGGGCGCCGCCGCTTCGGGCGCCGCCGCTTCGGACGCCGCCGCTTCGAGCGCCGCCGCTTCGGCCGTCGTTTTGTTTTTTTGCCCCCCGCGGTTGTTCTTCTTTTTCGTGCGCGCTGCAGATGCCGCACCGGCACCCGGCTTTTCATTGTCGGCCGGACTTGTTGGCCCCGACGCACGCCGGCTGCGCCGGGCTTTGGCCTTTTTCTTCGCCCGGGATTTCGCCGCCACAGGCTTGGCCGCCTCCAGTTCTGCGCCGACCTCTCCGCTTTGGACGATATCGGGATCGGTGACCGCACCGTCTTTGCCCGGAGAGGTGGGCGCTTGCTTGGATACAGCTTTGGCAGACGCCGCGTCGCCAGGGCTCGCCTGGGCGGACGCCCGCTCGCGCGCTTTGCTGGAGCCACTGTCCGGGGTGACGATCACACGGCGTTTCCTGGGATTCTTGTTCGGCTCGGCCATAATGAAACCGCTCAATTATAGAGGAAGGCATGGGCGGGCGCTGGGACTTCGGCGCATTTGTTTGTCCCACTCGCACGTCGCCTCCCCGCGTGAGACTGAGTGCGCACGATTCGGGCATGGCCAGTATCAACCGGCCCGTTTATACTCAGTTCATGCGTCGTCTATCCTCCCACGGGATCCTCATCGCACTGGCGGCCGCCTTTACAGCCCTCGTCCTCACTGTCGTCCGCCCCATCCCCGAGGGTTTGGTGCGCTTCGGCCTGGGCGATCGAGAGGTCCGCGCGGCCCCTGGCGAATCGTCTAAGTCACTGGGTAAGCACGATCTTACCGCCCTGGAAGTCTTTAACGTCACCTTGGTCCGCATTCGCGACGCCTATGTGGACCCCAGTCGCATCGATCCCAAACAGATGCTGTACTCGGCGCTGGACTCGGTCCAGTTCAATATCCCCGAGGTATTGGTCGAATCCTATCCCGACGACGATCGCGTCGTGGTGGTCGTCAACGATAAGAAACAGACCTTTGCCACCTCCGATGTCGATTCAGCCTGGCGCCTGTCGGGCAAGCTGAAAAAGATTTTTCGCTTCATCGAAGCCCATATGAACGCGGGTGCGGATCTGGCCCGGGTCGAATACGCAGCCATCAACGGCATGCTCAACACGCTCGATCCCCATTCGGTGCTCCTCGATCCCGAGACTGCCCGGGAGATGGACGTGAGCACCTCGGGCAAATTCGGCGGCTTGGGCATCGTGATCGGCATGCGCAACCAAAAGCTGACCGTGCTGCGGCCCATCAAGAGCACGCCGGCAGAAGATGCCGGCATCATGCGCGGCGACCACATCGTGCAGATCGGCGATGAGGTCACCGAGCACCTGACCCTACAAGAGGCCGTCGAGCGCATGCGCGGCACGCCCAACACCCCAATCACGATTTGGATCGAGCGCAATGGCCAAGACCAGCGCCTGCGCTTCGATCTCAATCGCGCCATTATCCGGGTGGAGTCGGTGGACTATCGCTTGCTCGAAGGTGATGTCGGATACATCCGCGTTCGCCAATTCTCCGGTCGCACCAGCGATGAGGTACGCGACGCCATGCGCGATCTCGAAGGTCAAGGTGCGCAGGGCTGGGTCCTCGATATGCGCTACAATCCCGGCGGTCTTCTCGAACAGGCGATCAAGGTATCGGACCTCTTTATCGACCGCGGCACCATTGTCACCACCGTCGGCGGTCGCGAGCGCGAACCGCGGCGGGCGCGGCGCAAGGGCACCAATCAGCTGCCCATGAGCGTGCTGGTCAATGACAGCTCGGCGTCGGCGTCAGAGATTGTCGCCGGGGCCCTGAAAAATCTCGACCGCGCCCTCATTATCGGCACCAACACCTTTGGCAAGGGCACGGTGCAAGTCCTCTACGACAATAAGGACGGCTCGAAACTCAAACTCACCATCGCGCAATATCTCACGCCGGGCGATCGCTCGATTCAGTCCCTCGGCATTGTGCCCGACCTCGAATTGCAGCGCATGTTGGTCCCGGAAAAGAACGACAGCCCCACCGACTATCTGCGTCTCTTTCCCGCCAGCCGCAGCTATCGCGAAAAAGACCTCGATGCCCATCTGACATCGCGCTACGTGCGCGATGGCGAAAAGCCCAAACTCAAGCTGTCGTACGTGTACGAAACGCCCCAGCGCGACGACCTGCAAGCCGATGGCGAAACCGACACGCTGCCGCCCGAGGAGTTTGTCGAAGATTTTGAAATTCGCCTGGCGCGCGATTTAGTCACCGGCATGGCCAGCGCGGCGAACGCCTCCCGGCGGGCCAATCGCAAGCAAATGCTGAGCGAGGCCGGTCGCATTATCGACCGCCATCGCCTCACCCAAGAGACCAACCTGGCCGCGGCATTTGCCAAACTGGGCGTCGATTGGAGTCTACCCGCCGACGCCGATAAGCAAGCGGCGCCCAAATTGGAGGCGGAAATCACGACCGCCAAGCGGCGTTATCAAGCCGGCGAGGACGTGGAGCTCGTGGGTACGGTACACAACCGCGGGGCCGGCCCCGCCTACCGGGTTCACGCCCGGATCAAGGCCGACGATCCCGCATTTGAAGACACCGAATTCGCCTTTGGCATGATCCCGCCCGGCGAGAGCCGCACATTCCACGCGCGGGTGAAAGTACCCAAGGACGCCATCGATCGCGTGGACCAAATCAATTTCGCCTTCAGCGAGGCCCGCGGCCATACGGCGTCAGCGCCACCGCTCAGTCTGCGCATCGTGGCCGCCGAGCGCCCGGTATTTGCCTATTCCCACCAGCTCATCGACAGTGGCAATGGTGACGGCCTGGTCCAGAGCGGCGAGCGCCATACCCTGCGGGTGACGATCAAAAACACCGGCAAAGGCGTGGCAGAGAAAACCACGGCGCTTTTGCGCAATGCTTCGGGCGACACCGTGGTGCTCAAAAAGGCCCGCTTTGAAATTGGTGCCCTACAGCCTGGCACCACCCAGAGTGTCGACTTTGTCTTTGAAGTGGCCAAAGATGCCCAAGAGCCCGAGGTGGTGGTCGAGATGACGGTCTACGACGGCGAGCTTCATGAGAGTGTGGTCGAAAAACTGCGCTATCCGTTGCGCGATGCCGGACCTGCACCAAAGAGGGAATCTGGCTATATCAAAGTGACCAGTAACCGGGCGCCGATCTACGAAGGGGCAGCCGGCGATGCTGCCCGCATCGCCAGCGCCCGCGGCGGGGCACTGTTTCGCGTCACTGGTAAGCAGGGCCCGTGGTATCGGATTGCCCTGCCCAATACCGAGTCTGCGGCGAGCCCTGACAAAAGTGCCAAGAATGATAAGAGTGATGCCCGCCCTGGGTTTATCAATATCACCGATGTTCGCAAGACCAGTGCCCGCCCCCGCGGCGATCGGCGCGACCGCCGCCAGCTAGACACCTACTGGCAAGTCACCCCGCCCGAATTGGCGCTGGAAATTCCCAGCTACGTCACCGATAGCGGCAATTACAAACTGAGCGGCACCGCCAGTGATGACGAACACGTCGAGGATATTTATATATTCGTCAGCAACTTTGCCGACCGGGTGGAGAATAAAAAAGTATTTTATAAATCCAACCGCCGCGGCAAAAAGACCGACGCCCTGAATTTCGAGACCGAGATTCCCCTATGGGTGGGCACTAACCAGGTCACGGTAGTGGCCCGCGAAAACGATGAAGTGCGCAGCCAGCACACGATGTTTATCTACCGCACCGAGGGCAATCTGACCGCGTTTGCCCCCCTTGACGCTGATAGTAAGTGACGCTGATAGTAAGTGACGCTGATAGTAAGTGACGCTGATAGTAAGTTGTGCACTGATATTAAGTTGCGCTGATATTAAGTTTTTCGCTGATAATAAGTTGCGCTGATAGTAAATAGCGCCTGGCCAAACGGGCTGGACGCGACTCGGCCAACAGCGGGTAGTCGATTCCAGTCCTACTGCTCCAAAGTCCGTCAGGGGGTATGACGCGGCAGGCCAAGGGCATAAACGCGGACGGGGACACCTACGGACGCGCCCACCAGTGGGCGCGCCCACGGGGGGCGTGGGCAAAAAATCCCTCACACCGGCCGTAGACTGTGGGTGTTTTGTGCTACCCTGGTAATTATCGTGTTTACAAGCGTACACGGTAACACCTAGTGTATACTTGCGTTCGCGGTAGCTACTATGGTGTCCACCACAGTCGTAGTATACAGCCCAACGAGGTAAGTCCATGCCCATGCGCCGATACGAACTAACCGCGCGCCAGCAGATTGAGTTGCGCAACGATGTGCCGATTCCCGAGCCCGAGAAGGATCAAGTCCGCGTCCGAGTGGGGGCGTGCAGCGCCTGCAATCGCAGCGATTTGATCTATTATCATTATTTAACTCTGCGCGATCACTGCGGCAAAAACTCTTTTGGCCATGAAATCGCTGGCACGGTGGACGCCGTGGGACCTGCGGTAATGAACTTTGTCCCCGGTGACAGGGTATTTGTCCGCACCGCGCTAACCTCTGGCTATGCCGACTTTGCCCTGGCCCGCGAAATTTCGCTCGGTCGCCTGCCCGAGCGCATTTCCTTCTCCGAGGGCTCCACCCTGCAATTACTGCCCCTCGCCGTACATGCGACGCGCGGTATTACTTTAGGCGATCGCGTCCTCATCATCGGCCAGGGTCCGGTGGGGCTGCTAACGCTACAAGTGGCTTTGCAGCGCGGTCCCGTGGACGTCCATACCCTCGATTTGGACGCGTGGCGCCTGAGCCGCTCCAAGGAGCTGGGCGCCCACAATACCACAGTGGTCAAGGATGCCGCCGAGACCATGGCCTTTGCCCAGGCTGAGGCCGGCAAATTCGATGTGGCCATCGACGCAGTGGGCACGCCTGAGACCGTCAATGCCTGCGTGGAAGCGGTGCGGCAAAACGGCCTGATCGTCCTCCTCGGCACCCATCACGTGGATACCAAGGTCACCTTTGACCTCGTGACTTGGGAACATAAGGGACTGCGCATTCATACCTCGGCCGAACCCAACGACATCGCCCGGATCCAGGCCATGC
>JAAUYH010021807.1_pt1 | contig 21274 bp, 14 predicted proteins | sample 7278061 | NCBI WGS metagenome assembly JAAUYH01 (sample SAMN14350203, study PRJNA611818) | marine sediment metagenome | isolation source: surface marine sediment (0.6m) | place: French Polynesia: Moorea | collected 2018-08 | reverse complement strand
GCACTCTTTCTCTATCAAAAAATGCTTTAATGTCTTTCCCCAAACAGTGAACATTGGGTAACAAACTTTTGCTCGTTTCAGTATTAGACCAAAGTTTGATTATGGCTAAATCATTTTGTTACGTCAGTAAAATTGAGTATGGAACTAGCCTCCATTTGGGAGTGCTGTCGCTAACATTGCCAATAATCTGAAGCTACTTAACTGATTGCGGATCCAACAGATCGAAAGAAGCTGTTAATAGGCTATTTGCAGCATTGAAGCAATAATACAGAGATTGATTAGAGTATAGGAGAATTACAAAAGGATAGAAACACAATTTGTGATTTAGCTAGGTGTCATTGAAGACCGTAAAGTCGGTTGCCGAGTTGGCTCGAGAAGAACAATTTTGAGTATCATAGAACTACTCTACTGAAGCTCCAGTTGAAAATCTGGAAAAAAATTTTCAAAAAAGTGTTTGCGAAGTCCGACGGGATGTAGACCAGCGATCATCTGTTGGTGGTAATTTGCAAAGCCATTATTCTATTAAAATGTTCTATTGATAGCAGTAAGCTGTGCGCCGAGTATTTACGGGGAAATACACACGCTAAATCTTTTAAACGGTAAATTCGCTTACTTTGGTAATTTAGTGCAAGCTATTTATGAATAAAAAAGAGATGAAACCGATAGGAATGAAATCTACTCACAAGTATGGAGAAAGATAATTAAAGAGAAATGAACAATATTGGAATTCGAAGAATAAAGTTGTATCACGCAGCATAGTACAATTCATCAGATCATGAAAAACCACCTAAGGACTGATAAAATATTCCGAATGCAAATGAAGTACCACAAGTATTGCATTTTGTGTATTTTCCTTGACTAAGCAACAATTTTTTTTGTAATTGTATATACTGGGAGCATTACAGCCTGTACGTATGCAACATTTCACGTTGGGAGTCTGCATAGCTGTATCAGTCATTTACTCTGTAAATACTGTTTTACGTAAATGCACATTTCTTACAGAGCCAACAAAGATAAGCTGGCAGGTGCAGTCCACTCATCGCAGCCAGCCAATGGATTAGAAATATAGATCTTATTTGATGCAAGTCTTTCCAATGGATGGGGTTTAGCTTTACACATTTAGGTTGGATTGCCTCTCGCAGTATAGCATTTTCTGATACTTTATAGAGAAATCCAAAATTTAGTGATACACCTCACATTGCTTGCTGTTTTTGACAATTTGTTGACAATGCAAAGTAGCGTTTGTGACGAGCTAAGACATTATTGTATGGCATAGATCTTGAAGTCAATTATCAAATTATCAACTGATTGCTCGGAACACCATTTCAACCCCATATTCTTTCTTTCTCTGCAAGCTATCAGAATCAGCTGAACTATTACTTCTCCCATGCGGAGGTGTTTCGTACTCGGCTCTAGAAATGTATGCGAGAGTGGGTGCCAACTGGTTATCCCTCGTGTGCGAATTGTTGCCCTGGGACGCGCATTGGGATCGGTGTTAAATTCATGAGGAGACATATATTTTCTGTTGATTTGTTGCGATTAAACCTGCTCTTTTTTGGATGATTCACTTATTTCACATATCGCCCTGTTTTGGCGGTGTGAAGTGATGGAGTCTTACCTGGTTACATGGCTCCATCAATATTCTTGGCTTGAAAATCAAGGAGATTGATTTCTAAACGAATAACGACTGCAGTCTGCGCCGGGGCGCCAAGAAAAAGAAAAATCATATTTGCCTTCTGAGGCCTGGATCAGTGCGTTCTGCGTCAGAAACAAGCTCTGATATCAGTACTTAGTTACCCACTGTAATATGGTCTTGCAAATCGAGCGCCCCAAGACCTGAAGAAATAATGAAAGAAAAGATATTCTCCTTTAACGCTTTCACCTATGCGAATATAATACTCTTCTGTAGCAGCCCGTCCCTCGACTTCAGGCACAGTACTGCAGAATAAACTATATTATAATAATTCTTCGATTTTTTATTTCAGCCGACGACGGTTAAGTACTCAAAAAAATTTCTGCAGTTATTTCAAACAACAACTTATCCAGCATATGAAATATTATCTGACTAAAATGAGGATCTTGTTTGATTATGTTATTAGCAATTTGATGCTTATAAACATGTATTATGACAAAAGAGACAGAATACATACTAGGGATCTGTTGCATTAACTCAATCCAATACCTTAGGCGATGCTTATGTGAACTAGTTATATTGATTTCAACGTCTAATATTAGTGATACGACGAAATCATTCCAGAATCTATTTTTCAGTGATGTTTTGGGTGAACTTCCGAGCCAAAAATAGTATCGCAATTATACCGTTGAGAATAAGTCTGCTTAACTAATACCAATGAGGTCAAACGAGAATTAAGTAGTGGATCGATCAAGGGAACTCGATTTTTTACCATTTGTCTGTATTCTCTGAATTTCAAAATATAGCAGGAGAAGAATAGGATTTGTAAACAGAAGCAATTTGATTACGACTAAACTATCAATATCTTTCCTGCTGAAGTTTGTTTTCTACCGTTTTTAAACGTAGTGCTAGACTCCAAAAGATAGTGCGCTTGTTTTGCTTAAACTATTTCGGTCTATAAAATTTTATTAAATTTCGTAATGCATATGCGCAGTGCTGTTCATAAACGATCCAGTGCACTTGCTGCGGCCAATGACCAAACCGTGCTACCACCCACAAAGTGTTGGAGTAGACATTCGCAGTATTCTGCGTAGAAGCACCGTCACCATGGTAAGGAGGACTATAAAATCACTTCACAGTGAGATAGAACGCTTTGAGAGCGAACTGAATAATTAGGACGATGACTGAAAGTAGCCGAAAATTTGATGTCTAAATGAGAACATCCAGTTAAACGCAGCAAGTCGTAGGAAGATTTTCACGAAATTTATCCTTTACGCGGGGAGATTCCTGTCGCTATAGCTCCATAGAACCTATAAAATTCCTAAAAGAAAATAAATGGATATGCTCAACATGAGGAACTGAGACATTTTTTGCGTTTTGGACAGCTAAAAGGATTGTCTTAGTGGTTATTGTAATGAATACATTGCACATCAGTCAAAGCGTTATCAAAACAATCGACTGGCCTAGTTACTCGTTGACTATGTCTCGTTCTTTTTTATGAGTAGTGAGATTTGCGCAGTAGAGCGGTGACTCGATTGAGCTGATTCCATTCTATTCGATACGGGAGGAAACTCAAATTACTGTGCTTTATTTTGACTGCATCCGGTGGAAGTCAGTAGGCCAATACTCAATACAAATGATTGTTGTCTATCAATTTACTGTACCTTTCCGAGTTAACTTAAAATAATAGTAAAACCGAGGAATCCAGTTACCTCAAAATTCTAACGTTTTCTAAATGAACCAAATAATCATTCGGTTCGTGAATTGAACAGTCAATTGAAAACTGATTAGTGTCCAATAGACACTAGGAGCACACAGTTATGCCTTCGTCAACATTATCTTAACAGGAAGTAAACAATACAATATTAGTGCATGTTGGTGTTCTGTTTTAAAGAAATTTATATTTTACAATTTTCTGTAATTATTAGATAAAAAATTTCTGATCCGAATAGAACAATTTTAATACCTTAGATTGTTAATGCGCTACAGTATACGCTCACCGCGCACGTCGTCCAAGCATTAGAGAGCTACAGAGTGACCCACAGAACTGTTGTTATTCTAAAATCACAACGATGGGAAAGATGCCCACTCGAAGACGTCCGGTTGGGGTCACAGACCGTGAGACAAGGTATCAAATGTGGAAAGATGACCACGTTCCGTTACTCTACGATTGGGTGTCATCGCGACGATTTGCATGGCCCCATGCAGCAGTTTGTTGGGGTACCAAACAACCAGCATTATCCGACAATCCGGGTGGAAGAAATGGGCAACCGCAGAAGTACAGTACGCGAGCTATGTATCTTGCAGAACGTACTGGTGATACGTCGAAAGACCCAAACACCCTTTTGTACTTCGACGTACGAGTGGTTGACGAGCACTTTTCCCAACTACGAGATGTAGCGCATCCGTGGGTGACTGACGCGACTGTAACTGGACGTTCGGATAAAATGTCGACTCCTGAGTTTTGGTTGAAGAAACGAATCGTTCACCCTGGAGAAGTGAATAAGATCCGACTTGTTTCGCCCGGAATTGTTGTGACTGTTTCAGATAACCCAGAGCTTTATGTCTGGAACTTTAACAAACAGAAGAATAGGAGGCATGATGAAGAGAAGACAGACGTTTCCCCCGCGGATATCATACTCAAAGGGCACACATCGGCGTCGGAATTTGCGCTCGCCGTTTGGTGTGGAAAGGGACCTTACGAGGAGGCGAAAGATGTGCACATTGCAAGCGGCGGTAAGAACGGCACTGTTCTCGTGTGGAAATTTGACGATTACCAATCTGCGGGCAGGGTTATGCACCGAAACGTGGTCCTGGGTGAGAAGGGAACTGGTCACAATGAACAGGTCGAAGACGTGAGTTTCAACGGGGAAAGTTCGAATATTCTCGTATCTGCAGGACGAGACAGGAGAATCATTTGTTGGGACATTCGGTCGCCAATGAAATCTGAAGTCGTGGACAACGCGCATGAGAACGACGTTAACTCGTGTGATAACTGCGGTACGAATCCGGATCTTGTTGTGACAGCAGGAAGCGATACGAAAGTGAAAGTTTGGGACCGAAGGAAGTTCAGTGCGAACGGACGACCTGACCCGTTACATGTATTTTCGGGTCACAATAGACAAGTGAACACAGTGATGTGGAATCGGTATGTGCCAGATATTATTGCATCCGGTGGTGAAGATGCTCAGGTGTTAGTTTGGGATTGCAAAGCAGACGCGGGTGTGCCTCTTCATGATCCACGCAGTAGTCATAATGGGCTGATATTCAACCACGCAGGACACAGTGATCAGGACTGCACTATCATTGACCTTGAATGGCTCCCGAACGAACATGATCCATGGTGCATTGCTACACTGAGTGAAACTGTCGGCGAAGGCGGCTCTTCCCTGCAGATTTGGCGTATGTTGAATTTCATTCACCGAGACCGCGAAGAAGTGAACGCCGACTTGGTACGCTACTCAGCGAATCAGTAACTCAGACTTGTCGATTTCATCTACAACATTGTTCTTTCCTTGCTTCAACGCTGCTATGAGCGCGTCATTCAATTTGTCGATTGGCGAAACAAACAACTTTGTACACTATTCATCTCATCTCTTGTATTCAAATAATTAGTATTGTTCCCCTCAAACTCCTCTTTCAGGTTTTTCACAATGGCAGCTTACCTAAGCCCATTAATTAAAGACACTTGTCGATTAATTATTAGCTGCGCCAGATTTGATACCACAAAACCGTTGATCGGCGTTGACCAACCTGGGAATGCGCCGCGTTGACTTCGGTAGGTGCGTTCCCTGGAACATCGTTCGTTTACTTCTTGTTCGAGATTTTTCGATTGCGAACTCTAGTTGTGTTGAACAATGACGCTCGGTTTTCAAAATCTTGTGAATTCTTTGCGAGGTTGCGGACCGCTGAACTCAAAATGCAACACTGCTTTTACGTCATCATTCGTGCCAAGAAGAAACTCCAATGCATTACCGAAATGCAGCATACGAACATTGCACGCAAGACGAGGTTCCAGAATGAGTGTTGCTAAAAGACAAACAACAAAAGAACAAACATTTCGGTTATCGCCTTCTGACTTTGCCTTCTTGTGGGAAGAATGCAAACGTTGCTTTTACCTGAAAGCGCACAAGAAAATGTATCGACCACGCGCACCCTTCCCTTCCATTTTCGGTACTATTGACCTGGCAATGAAACTTCATTTACGAGGATTGCCTACACATGAGTTGCTCCCAGATATGCCGAAAGGCACTTTTCTATGTGAAAATGAAGATGCTTGGGTTGAGTGCAAGCCGTTCTCTCCGCCTGGGCATCAAAAGAGTGTTTTCATTCGTGGTATGGTATGGCATGCACCTGTACAGTATTGTACATCCACGTACGTTAATACTAACATTTATTTTTGTCACAGGTTGATTGTCTCGTAAGGCATGAAGATGGAACATTTGGTGTAATTGACTTCAAGACATCATCGGTTTCGAAGACAGCCAATACCTACGCACGCCAGTTACATGCATACACATACGCTATCGAGAATCCCTCTGAACAATCAGAATTGGTACATGGGAAGGTGACAAACATGGGGTTAGTTGTGTTCAGTCCATCGCAATTTCATACTCCGCTTCGACCGGACGGTGGTTTTGCAGGAGCTCTCACTGGTAACTTTTCTTATGTGCACGTAGAGCGTGATGATGAGGCGTTTGAAGCGTTCATAGGTGACATCCTTGATGTTTTAGAACTACCCGAAGCACCGCCCCCACCAAAGCCGAAACGAAATGGGTGGAGCACTGGCTCATTTTCGTCTTGTCCGTATTGTCAGTTTTTACATGACGCTCGCTCAAACGGGTTGTTGCCGGATGCTAAATGATAAGAAGACGGGCGAGCTCATCGACAAGTTTAGAAGCATCGCCATCTGCACCTAGTGCGGCATCAATTCGAGCAATTGAGGAATCGATCCCTGCGGGTGAAATTGTAACGAGCGTGTGTGCGCCTAACGCGTAAGTGCTCACCATGCTCTTAGAGCCACAAATGTGAACCGCCACAGGACGGCGTGTCGTGAGTGTCTCGCATACTTTCTCAGCGGATAGCCGTAGTCGGCGTACTTTCGGAGCAATTTCAGTGAATGGCTTTGAAGTCCCCGACTTCCCGGTAAGTATATCGCCTTCTTCAGTAATAATTGCACATTCGGTAGTGCCCACAGGTACAGTATTGGCCTCGTTCTCTCCAGGTGTATTAAAAATTCGTGCAACTTCGTCCAATTTGCTCTTTATTGCTCGACGGCTCCTGAACTTGGAAATGAGTGACATGATGTGTCTTGATGAGCGCGGGTGCCAGCAGTAAAACAGGAGATGACAACAAGGACAAGCACAAAAATCAACACTGACTTGTCAAATCAGAAAATACATAGAAAAATTATTTTTCAAACTTGTTCCACCAACGGAACGATGCCTTCTCGTTTCCAAATTGATGGCGATCTAACTAGAAACTATGAATGATTCCTTGTTCATCGCAATTTGTCCCAAGTTAGCGAGCTTCCAACCCAAGCAGTTAGCACGTCCCGAGAAATAGCCGAACAGAAGACGACTTCTGGAGCAATTCACCTACAGTGATATTCTACATGGTTGAAAGTTCTCAACCCACGCGAACTATTTAGATCCTGCCTTCATATTGTCGATGTAGATCTGGATGTTTAGGTTGAAATCGACAACACTCCACAGAGGGACATTATTGGGCCAACAGGGTAGCTACGCTGTCGACAGCAAGGCAAGCATAAACTTTACATTTCACATTTCCAGTTTCTGTATTTTTCTCATATCATATGCTCGCTTCACAGGTGCAACCGAGTTGACGGTGTTGTCTTGGCGAAGCGGAAACAAGCGGCGAACATCCCACCCTTCATGTCTGAAGGACCACCCCGCGCTGGTCCTTCTCACCCAAATGGATCTCCAGTCCGGAATGCCGCACCCATTCCATCGCTTCCGACGTTGCTATCACAGGAACGAATGGTGCCCGGCGCTGCTTCTGCCACCACTGGAAATGTCACCGAACTAGTCACTGGCTCCGCACGGAATGACCCGCAAACCACTAAACATACCGGAATGGAGATATCCATGCCTGTCACTTCGCTCCCGCCTGCTGGGCCACCGCCTTCTTTCCCGGTCGTAGGTCACGAACCTGTTCGACTTCCTGCATCGTCCGAGCAATACAATGCCGAAGGACACACTCGAGGGTATGACCCTAGTCGCACGATTGACCCACATCGACGCACTCCTAGTATGCCACCGGTGTCCACCAACGTTCCCATGGTTATCGATAATTTACATCCGAATCAATCCCCTGCACGTCCTATTAACGAAGCATTCGCGGTGATTGCGCCTCGGAAACCCGGTGCCTCTCATGCAGCTCCTCGCAGCGTACCAAAACCGCAGCGTGCAAAACGACGTCGTCTTATAGGTGCAGGTCGACATTGGGCACCTGCAGTTGATAAATTCGTACAAGACATTCCTCCGGTCCCATACTTTTCGGACCCTCGCAGAAATGCTCCGCAACGTGATATGCGTGGCTGGATTACTACGATTTCCAAACCAGCGCAAAAATTAGTATGGGATCGACTCATGAGCGCGCTCACTCAAGACGACCTAAACGATAACGGCGATGAGGACATTTGCCGTCATATTCTAGGATCCGTTGTACATGAAGCTCAAGATCCAACGTCAGAGAAACGGCAAACTCGACAGGCCGTAAATAATGCAATCAAAAGAGAATTATCACTGCCCAAGGCATCTGGTCAAACAGGTCGAGGCGAAACTTTTCGTGAACTTTTTCGGGAAAAAGCTGTGGGTGCAGGTTTTCGTTTAACACCCGTGGAAAAAAGCGAAAAGGATCATTCTGGCTTAGATGATGATATAGGAATTTCGAATGGTGGCAGTGGATTACCCTCTCACGATGTGAGTGGGGGTCCCATGTTCCATAATGGTGATCCGAGAGTGCCCGGTATGCGGCGGCCGCAAAGTTCGGGATCTGGAATGCAAGGGTCATCGGCGGGTATCGACGCATTCGGCTTTAATGCGATTCTCGATGCCGCAGAGGCGTCGAGATGGAATGCGATTATTCGTGGGTGTGAGAAGACGGCTGCGGGTGAAACCGCGTGGTGGACATCTTCGGAAATGAAAGTTGCTGATATGAATCATTTGGCGCAGTACTTGGTACGAATGGGAAAGGTGTCAGAGTTGAAACGACTCCTCATAGATTTTCGATGGTTACGAAAGTTGTCTAGTTCGAGCAATCATGGGATTATGCAATTGGTGAAAAAGGGCTATGATGTTCTTCTGTCTGTGAAAACTGCCGCTTTGAGTTCGTTCGAACGTGAAGGGTACCGATTAATCCGAAATGCGTTAATGCTTGTTACACCGATTCTTCGTCCTCAACTCATCTTCGGAACTATTGTTGGTAATGATGTTGGGTTTTGCGCTCATCTTGGTACGCAGTTATTCGGACGTTTGCTGAATGCGAGTAGAAAATTTGCTGTTGTGGCAACGCTTCTTGAAAGTATTCGCACTCATATTCAACCGCCGTGGTTGAGACCGTTGAATCCTAGTTTCGATGCCCCCAAAACTGATATTGCTCTTGCTGTGAAAAGCGGTCCGGGTGCGTTGGCGTCGGCGGTGGCGATTTCTGCGGATGGGGAGTTGTTAGTTACTACTGGAACGGAAATGAGAGGAGTGAAACAAAATGTACGTGTATGGGAGGTGGCTACTGGTGTTTGTTTATCGACGATTCCGGTTGAATCAGTTCATGTGCTTGCTATTTCACCGAACAAAAAACATGTCGTTTCGGTATCCATGGTGAATGAAGGCCCGCTTATGTTTTGGAATATTGTTGACGAAAAACGAAGGTATATTGAACATGTGAAGGAGGAAACTGTGACACGCGCTGCTTTCAATAAGCAAACCATTTTTTCCATCGTTATTACTCCGGACAGCAAATATGTGATAAGTGCCAGTGAAAACTCGATCATCAAGTGGAATATAATGACAGGATTGATGGATACGCAGTTCAAGGCGGTGAGTGGCACGATTTATAGTATGGATCTATCTCCAGACGGAAAATTGCTAGTAGCGGGCACCGCCCAAGGTGCGGTTGGATTGTGGACTGTTGAAGATGGAAATCGAGTGTTGGTTATCAAGAATGAAGGTGACCCAAATCAAAATACAGTGAAACGAATTACGAGCGGAATGGATATAAAAGGAGCTAAACTTGAAGACGATATGAAGGAAATCAAGGGTAATGAACGAGTATTTTCTGTATCGTTCATGATGAAGCGAACACCACCGCAAAGTACGGACGGTGCATTCAAAATAATTTCAGGTGGACAGGGAATGTTCCGAATATGGACGTTGCCGAAACTAGAGAAGTTGTTGAGTGGCGAATCAATTTCATTCGAGCTGACCCACGCACTGTTTTGGGACGGCCTTGGTATCATTAACAATATGCGGTGTACAGACGAGAATTCCATCTTTTTCGCAAGTGGTGATGGTTTGGTAAGATTATGCAAAGTGAAAGAAGGGAAATTTGGAAATCCGATGGAGCTGGGAACAGAACCACCAATGAGATTAACGATGGAAGATCAGCAAGGCAAGAATACGACAGCGATATTTCTGGCAGTGAGTGATGATGGAATGAAAGTGGCGGCAAGCACGGAACGACCGTTTGTTCTGGTGTGGGATGTGGGACAGTACGAAGAAACGTTGAAGGAGCAACACGAGCTACGAGATCGATCGTACTTTCCGTGTAACCCAGGATCGGTGAGTTTTACAGATATTATTGGGCTACCGCCGGGTAGAGGAGGTTATCTGCCACCAGAATTCACCAAGTATCTGTCAAACGCCATTGATTCGAAGACGGAGTTGAGAATACTACGGAAGAAAGAAAACGAAAATGATCTCAAGTTGGTGTTTCATCCGAATATGGAGGAGCGTTCAATTGTATTTGACCAAAATATAGACCTCGATCATTGTAGAGTTGGAGTGTTTATCAAACCGGATACTGCGCATGTGGGACCAGAAATGGAGACTCCGACGACGCCGGAGGAGATTGCATTGGATAGAAGAGAGGGAGTGGGAGTAAGGTTTAAGGATAAGAATATTGCGTTCTTTGAGGCGGAACGTGGGATTGGCAAGATGAGATTGACAGGAACGTAGTATTGCTGAGTGACTCGTGCGATTGCTCAAAAGTGGGTCGGTACTGGCATGTGCCTCCACCTTTGTTGACTGTTGGAGACGCTATGATAAAGCTTCGCTTTGTAATTTTTATACAATGTTTTGATATGAAGTTAGGACCACTACTAATTCTTTTCGCGTACATGGTCAGAGTGGCCAAGTTAAGTAACTGGGTAAAAAGAAATTTGAGGAAAACGGCAGGACTCTCAGTTAGACGTATCCTTAGAAGACTGAGGATAGTCGAAATACTCGAACACGAACATTGAAGTCGTTAACAGGGATGGAAGAGTAACGTTAGGGAAATGAATCGCCGTACGGCAGGTGGAACATTACGCGCGGGTTGAATGATCCCAATAGAAACGCGTCTAAGGGCATGTTGTCTAGAGTGTTGATATGGTCAACGGGAGTTGGGGTTACCCCTACAGTATGAAATGGAAGCGCTGTTGTCAAGTTAAATCTCGCACTCGAAATAATACTCAGCGCGGAAGATGTACGAATTCAGTAAGTGAGCCTCAGCAAAACGACATGCCGAATTCGGCAACGCATGGCAACCCGATTTGTTGCCTTGCACGGCGCTACAACGGTTGGAATATCGTGAAATGAAAAGCGCGGGATTCAGGAATTCATGATGCAGGCGTGCTCGCGTTCACAGGACGCGGGGCGACGTACGAATGACGACTGTAGCGGAGATCTTCGACAAGGCGGAGCGGTTCTTCGAAGTACGTGTCTCGCAATTGCTCAACGAAAAACGAATCAAGGCTGAGGAGAATGGCACTGTGCTGAATGCAAGGAAGGCGAAGCGTGACGCGCGCACCGCCGCGGGGCGCGAGAAGCTGGACGCCTTGGTGCGACGATTAGCGGATCTGGCGCTCATCCAGGAGCGTATCATTCGTGACCATTGCCCGGACCAAACTATGGTGAAGGGTGCGTTGGATCAACATACGAAACGATTGTGGATTGCAAGTTTGGGCTCGTTCCCTCCACCACATCTTGTGTTGCCGGGACTTCCAGGCTCTCTTCCACCACCTTTCTTACATCCCCCAGTATTCGCACCTTTGCCGCCACCGCCACTGCAATTGCCACCGCCTCCCTTACCACCACCGTTAACGTCCACACCAGACACAATGGTGCTCCGTTCAGCCCCATCGCCATTCGCAGCGAGCTTCATGCCCTCGCCTCAGTTCAATCGACCATTGAACCCAGACGCGGACCCCTGGGAAGCAAAACCGCCATCACCGCAACCAACTATGCCGCCGCCGTTGAGTATTCGTTCGGAATGGGAAGACGAGGAGGTGGTGGAGGAAGACGATGGCGAGGAAGTGGAGGCCAAAATGGAGGAAGACACTTCCACAGGCGCATCATCAATGTTCGCATCGACAGAGTCGGTGCTGCATCATTTGGGCTCGGACTTCGAGCGTGACTTTTCGCCATGCTCAGTCTTAGACATTGCAGACCCCGTGGTCGTGGCTCGCAAACAGCCGTTTAAACATGAATAATACCGAACTTAGATGTACGTCTTGCGTTTGCATGTGCATGAAGGTAACTACTTAGTGTGGATAAATGCCTCTGCCTTAAAACATTACCTACCTCAAATCTCTGTGTTCCTATGTCCGGATATTCAGTATCGTAGTGTACGATGGAAATCGCAAAACTCGCTGTCTATCTCTACGACGACTTCTGCTTCATCGACGACAGAATTCAGTGGCGGAAGTGTGCTCGCGTTCATATGCAAGTTGGTTGGTTCTATTGTAAACGTCTGACAAAATTAGATAGTGCCGCCGACGATGATAGGCAAAGAGTGGGGATGGAAATGCAAACACAAATTTTATCGAAAAAACAGGCTGTTATTTATTCAATCATTGTAATGTGCCTGACACTTGCTGCAACTCGGAAGAAGCTTCGGTGTTGCGCATTTTCGGCTGCCTTCGAAACAAGTGGCGTAGCACGACAAGCGCGAACCATAGGAACACCGATCCTTTCGTCGCCTTGACAATCGCCGCAGCATCGACACGACGTCGTAATTTCGGTGCTTGGGAGGTTTTTCGCACGTGTTTCGTGAGCTGCCTTCGTCATGGCGGGGCCGATCCGCCTCGATGAGGTGCTGTCATTGAGTACGATCGGCATCCAGCCCAACATGCTGTCGTTCGCGACTTGCACGATGGAATCCGACCGCCACATCTGCGTTCGTGAGCAGGGCGGACCGCAGGGCGGCGCGCTGACTGTCGTGGACATGGCCAATCCCATGCAGCCTACGCGACGTGCCATTTCCGCCGATTCCGCACTGATGAACCCTGTGTCACGGGTGATCGCGCTCAAGGCCGGTAACACCCTCCAACTGTTCGATTTCGACGCGAAGGACAAATTGAAGGTGTGCAACATGCCTGACGCCGTCGTGTTCTGGAAATGGATTTCGGAACGCACACTGGGCATCGTCACCGGGTCGGCGGTTTATCATTGGCGTGCCGACGACAGGACGTCGGAACCCATGAAAATGTTCGACCGTCACCAATCGCTCGCTTCTTCTCAGATCATCAATTATCGTGCCGATGATTCCGAGGAGTGGCTGGTACTCGTTGGCATTTCTCGTCAGGAAGGCAATCGTGTTGGAGGCAATTTGCAGTTGTATTCCGTGGCGAAGCGCATCTCTCAGGCTATCGAGGGACATGCTGCGACTTTTGCGACCCTTGACTTGGACGGTCATCCCTCAACGCTTTTCGTTTTCGCTTCGAAAACCGCGGCTGGCACTTCGCGATTACACGTGATTGAGGTAGGCGCCGAAAAGAAACCTGCTGGGGCGCCCAAATTCGAGAAGAAGATGGAAGACATCTACTACCCCCCGGAGATGCCCGATGACTTCCCTATCGCCCTGCAAATGTCGTCGAAGTACTCCATCGCGTATCTTGTCACGAAAATGGGCTATGTTCATTTGTACGATATTGAGACCGGCAATGCATTGTACATGAACCGTGTTTCGGAGACCACCATGTTTGCGACAACTCCGGCGACGGCATCTGGTGGGCTGCTAGCCGTGAATCGTGCGGGTAAGGTGCTTGCTGTGAACGTTGTACCGAACGCGATTGTGCCCTATGTCATGAATAAGTTGGGCGATGTCGAACTTGCCACTCGACTGGCGTCGCGTAATGGCTTTCCTGGTGCGGAGAACTTGTTCATTGAGCACTTCAATGAATTGTTCCAGGATGGGAAATATCGCGAAGCGGCGCTTGTGGCGGCCGACTCTCCTTCGGGGTCATTGAGAACTCCCGAGACCATCGCAAAGTTCAAGGCCGTGCCGGCTGATGAGTCTGGTCGTTCTGCATTGCTCATCTATTTCCAAGCGTTGTTGGAGCGTGGAAAACTTAACCAAATCGAGGCAGTTGAGCTCGCGATGCAGCTGTTGCAAAAGAATTCGATAAATCTGATGGAGAGGTGGTTGCAGGAGGATAAAGTCGAGTGCTCAGATGCGTTAGGTGATCTACTCATTGGTCCGAACGTGAACCTTGCGCTGGCCGTATTCATTCGCACCAAGTCTCATTCGAAGGTCATTCAGTGTCTGATTCAGATGGGTCAGGTTTCGAAGGTGGCGCCGTATGCCCAGAAAGTTGGGTTGCAAGTCAACGCGACCGAACTGGTGCAGATGGCGTCGAAGTATTCACCCCAGGCTGCACTGGAACTTGCCAATGCGTTGCAGCAGGCTGGCGTAGGAAGTAGTGGTCAGCTTGTTCCTGCACATATGGCAACTGATAACAGGGGGATTGACCATGGTGCTATGTTCGACACGTTCATGAACCGTGGCATGCTACAGGAAGCGACTTCGTACTGCTTGGACAATTTGAAGGCCGACCGCCCGGAGGATGGTGAGCTGCAGACGAAGGTTTTGGAAGCTAATCTGATGAATGCGCCGCAGGTCGCGGATGTCATTTTGCAGCAGGATCTGTGGCATCATTACGACAAGCAGAAGATCGCGATGTTGTGTGAGCGTGCGGGCCTGTTCCAGCATGCGCTTGAGAACTATTCTGACTTGGCCGATGTCAAACGTGTAATGCAAAACACGCATGTTATCAATCCAGAGTTCTTGGTCAACTATTTCTCGAATCTCAAACCGGAAGACCGTCTCGACTGTATCAAGGAATTGATCAACTCCAACGTTCGTGCGAACTTGCAGCTTTGTGTGCAGGTCGCAGCGAAGCATACCGATGATATAGGGTCGGAGAAACTCATTGAAGTGTTTTCGAATGTCAAGCAGAAGGATGCGCTGTTTTATTACCTGCAGGCTGTGGTCGCGTTTTCGGAGGACCCCGAGGTGCACTTCAAGTTCTTGGAGGTCGCGTGTGAAGTTGGTGAATTCGGTGAGGCTGAGAGACTGACGCGTGAGTCTAATGTGTATGACCCGGAGGCGGCTAAGAAGTTTCTCATGGATGCCCGACTCCGTGACCCGCGTCCGTTGATCAATGTATGTGATCGGTTTGGGTTTGTGGACGATATGGTCAAGTACATGATTAAGAACAAGCAACTCAAGTTTGTCGAAGGATACGTGCAGCGTGTCAACCCGTTGCAGTGCCCGGCTGCGGTTGGCGCTTTGTTGGACATGGATCAAGATGAAGAGATGATTAAGAAGTTGATCATGTCGGTGAAGAACACAGTGCCGGTGGACGAACTCGTGGAGGAAGTTGAGAAACATGGAAAGATGAAGATGCTACTGCAATTCCTCGAGGCTCGAGTTGCAGACGGATCTACTGATGTTGCTGTGCACTCGGGAATTGCTCGTGTTTATGTCGAAAGCAACATCAATCCGGAACACTTTTTGGAGACCAATGCCTACTATGACTCTAGAGTGGTTGGTGCGTTCTGTGAGAAGCGTGACCCGTATCTGGCATATGTTGCATACAAGCGCGGAAATTGCGATGAAGAGGTTTTGGATGTTACGAACAAGCACTCTTTGTTCAAGGAGCAGGCCAGGTACCTTGTTGACCGAGGAAGCCCCGAGCTCTATGAACAGGTTCTGTCGGAAGAGAACGAGAGCCGTGCCTTGATTGTTGAGCAAATCATTTCCAGTGCGTTGCCTGACACTCGTGAACCGAGCAAGATTTCGGGGGCAGTGAAGGCGTTCATGGCGGCGCAAATGCCTGACAAACTCATGGAAATGTTGGAGAAGCTTGTGTTGCAAACTTCGAACTCCACATTCTCACGAAACACTAACTTGCAGAACTTGCTCATTCTTACCGCGATCAAGGCCGATCCCACGCGTGTCATGGAGTATGTTCGTCGTCTGGATAATTATGACGGCGCTGATATTGCGGAAGTTGCAGTTGGTGAGGAATTGTTTGAAGAGGCTTTGGCTATTCATCAGAAGTTCGAACAACATGAAGATGCAATTGGAGTTTTGCTCAGCCACATGAAGGACTTCGAACGTGGTGAGGAGTACGCGCTTAAGGTTGATCAGCCGTCTGTCTGGAGCAAGCTGGGTGTTTGCTACTTGGAGGATGGACAAATGGCTAAGGGTGTGAGCGCACTGATGAAGGCGAAGGATCCCGAGCCGTACAAGGCTGTCATCAAAGCGGCTCAGGAAGGTGGCACTCCTGAGGACTATGAGTTGGTGGTGAAATTCCTCAAGTTTGTTCGCAATAAGGTGAAGGACATTAAGGCTGTGGATACTGAGATTATATTCGCTCTGTGCAAGTGTGGACGTCTCACAGAAGTGGAAGAGTTCATCTCATTCCCGCATGGTGCAGACCTCGAGGAAGCTGGTGATCGATGCGTGGAGGAAGAGTTGTATCCGGCAGCGAAACTGTTATTCTCTGCAGTGAACAATTATGGAAAACTTGCACCTGTTCTCGTTCGTATGGGAGACTTCCAGGGTGCGGTCGAGGCTGCGCGCAAGGCGGACCGTGTTCGTACGTGGAGGGCGGTCTGCTGTGCATGTGTTGATTCGAAGGAATTCCGTCTTGCACAGATTTGTGGATTGCATGTTATTGTTGAGGCGGATGAGCTAATGGAGCTAATTGACTACTATCATGACCGTGGTCATTTCCAGGAAGTCATCGACTTGTTGGAACAAGGCCTCACTTTGGACCGTGCTCATACCGCTATGTTCACGGAAATGGGTGTGCTGTTGACGAAGCATCGTAGCAAACAGATGATGGAGCATTGCAAGATGTGGTGGCAGAGATGCAATATTCCGAAACTGATTCGAGCATGTGAGCAGGCTATGTTGTGGAAGGAAATGGTGTACTTGCACACACAATACAATGAGTTTGATAACGCGGCGCTAGTGATGATTAATCATTCTCCGGACGCATGGACTGCATCGGAATTCACTACAGTTATTACCAAGGCAGGAAACCTTGAGGTGATGTATAAGGCGGTGCAGTTTTATATTGATGAACAACCGGAGATTCTGAGTGAACTTTTGTCGGTGTTGGCACCGAAGGTTGAATCGTCGCGAGTGATATCTATATTGCGCAAGTCGTACAGTGCCGAGTTTGGAGAGTTGGGACTACTACCTTTGCAGAAGGGATATTTGCAAAAGGTTCAAGATGGAAATGTCCCGGAAGTGAATGAGGCGTTGAACGATGTGCTTGTTGCAGAAGAATCAATAGCGGAATTGGAGAGTAGTATCAGCACATACGATAACTTTGATCAATTTTCGCTTGCACGCAAATTAGAGCATCACAAACTGATTGATATGCGAAGGGTTGCTGCGAAATTGTACCGACAAAACGGCAAGTATGAACATGCGATTGCGGTTTCGAAGAGGGACAAGTTGTATCGTGATGCGATTGAGACTGTACACTCATCGTCGGATGCGGAACTCACAGAAGAATTGGCCAACTTTTTCTTGGAAGAGAAATTGTACGAATGCTTCACAGCAGTTTTGTACACATGCTTCGAGTACTTCCGACCAGATGTGGCGTTGGAGCTGTCGTGGAGACATGGAGTATTGGATCATGCAATGCCGTTTATGATTCAAACGATGAAGGAAGTTGGACAACGATTGATGGGATTAGAAGAGGAGAGCAAGGAGAAGAGAGAATTGCTGGAAGATGAACAGCGAAAGATTGATGAAGAGGTGAATGATGACCCGTCGGTGCTTTTGTATGGATTGAATCCGAGTCAGGCGTCGAAGACAAACGCGCCGATGTTGATGGCGCCACCAGGAGCAAACGGAATGGCGGGCGCTGGTCCGACAGTGCCACAAATCGGATGGACGCAGGCGACACCGGCGGCAACGATGCAGCCCACATTTGCGGGAGTCTCAGCATCGCAGAATCATTAGTGAGAGAATGTTAAGTTAATTGTTTCGTTTGGCGAGGACTCACGTATTGCATTGCATGGCGTCAATTCGGGAAATGTGGTAAAGCACTCAATTCATTTCGTGTTGATGTTGTAATTGGAAAGGGCAAAAGGTACGTAAGGGATAGGGTTTCAAAAGTGTAATAGAGTTAGATTCTGGGACAGCTCATGAGTGAGGTGAGCAACAATCGTTCAATGGGCCATGTTGAAAATTTTAAATAATTAACGCGAGACGTCGTAACGGATTTATTGTACGAATACCTAATTTTAATCGAGAATTAATTCGAACACCGCTTCCGTGTTTGTGTGTGTCGTCACTTTCCGAGTCCCGCACCGCTGTTGACGAACCGGACAACTCCAGCTCCGTACCCATACGGAACCGCGCCCTGCTTCTGTCGCCCGCCGTCGCTACCTGCTGCTGTGCTGGCGCGGCGTACCGGACCTCTCTCCCGCTGCGCGCGCCCGATGGGAATCTGCCCCTCATCTGGCTGTAACTCGTCGTACTGCTGTTCGGCGTCTTGGTAGTGGACGGACAACCGACCTACCGACCTTCCTGGGTGTACCTGTTCTGACCGCAGGTTCTGGTCTCTGTTTGTGGACTCGACTTCTGGTGTAGTGCGGCTTGCGCGCACTCGCTGTTAGCTTCAACCCCTCGATTTACCGGCGCGCGTTCGCCGCCACTCGCTGGAGCGGAGCGGCGTTCCTCGTCGCATTCGCGGCATCACGCGCTATGGGTGATGGCGGCGAGAATGGCGAGCACTCGCCCGCGAGTGTGATACACTCGGTGGACGGCACGAACAGTCCGCCGACACCGGGCACGGGCGCGGTGACTAGCCCCGCGTCGAAACGGCCCAATGGCAAGACGAGGCAGAGCAGCAACGCGCTGTCTGTGCAGAACATCCGTCGTATCTTCTCACCCACCTACGACCGCAAGTCGAACGCGAACCCACCCAGCCCGCTCACCAATTCGTCAACTAATAGCAACGAGGAGTCGAATGCCGCCGTGCCTGCGTCCCAGGCGTCCTCCGCCGCCGCCGGCTCCAGGAAGAAGAACATGTTCTCGTTTATTCGTGCGTGCTTCGTGCCTACCGTCGACGAGCCGGTCACGCTCGACCCCATGAATATCCTACGGCAAATTCGCGACTGTGAGCCCGCGTATGAACCTGAATCCCCGCTGTTACCGGCTGCGGAGCCTGGACTGGCACAGCGAACCTGCCTGGTATTGGATCTGGATGAGACTTTGGTGCATTCTTCGTTCACGCCGATTCCCGACCCTGATTTTGAGATTCCTCTGGAAATGCAGGGTGAGACGCATATGGTGTACGTGAAGAAGCGGCCGGGTGTGGATGAATTTTTGCAAAAGGTGTGTCAGTGGTACGAAGTGATTGTGTTCACCGCGTCGCTGGCGTTGTATGCGAACCCGGTGATGGATCTATTAGACCCGCAAGGATTGGTTCACGGCCGGTTGTACAGAGAGCATTGTGTGTTCACCGCTGGGTGCTACGTCAAGGACATTTCCAAACTGGGCCGTGATTTGAGTCGGATCATTATCGTGGACAACTCGCCGCTCAGTTATGCACTGCAGCCGGAGAACGCGGTGCCTATCACGTCGTTCATTAGTGATGATGGAGACCGTGAATTGGAGAAGACGTTGGCCATTTTGCAACAAGCAAGAACCCTGACCGATGTCCGCAACGTCACCTAGGGACTCGAGCGGAGCGGGCTTCGTGTCGCTTGTGACTCGCTCGTCGCGGGCTACACGCGGGGTGCGGTAGCAACGGCTGGACTTTCCGCAGTCGTTTCGTTTCGTTGCTGTGGCTGGTTGACGGCGGCGCGCCTCTTCTGTCTCACGCGCATTTCTTCCGTTGCTGTTGTTTTGTTCGATCCCCCTCGTTGATGTGCTTGTACATACGGATGTGAGTGGCGTGTGCGCCGTCGGACTGTTGTCGCCGCCTGGCTATTTAACCCGCGTTCCCGCTGTGGCCGCCCTGCTTCACGAGATCACTCTATTTTCACCCCCCACCGCCAATTGAAACTACCTTTATTATCGCCCTGCCTCCCTCTCTCCCACCACCCCCTTTACACCTATCTGGTGTAGCGCGATCTCGTCTGCGTTACACCTACTTGCAAAACCCTCCCGCGCCACGCGCACCCCTAAAATTGTTTCTCTTATCGATTTTTTTCGACTAACAATTTTAACCATACCCTTTCGTTTCTAAATTGCTTCTGCCCACTACCTGCCGGTAGCTCTTCGTTCGTAGCGCCGTTTATGTTTGTGTGCGCTCGTTCATGCAAGGTGTCGGGTTCGGTGTACAGTGTGTTCTGCGCTTCATATACTACAGTACAAAACGAATATTCTAGTTGTCCCATCAAATATCTCGACCCTTCGCACGCCGAGATGGTGTATTCCCTGCAGATTTCGTCTGGGGTGTGCACCCCTTCGCTATTGGACCCGTACTTGTCGCTGTGCTGCCAATTAAACGACAGTAGGGTACATGCAATCGCTCACAGAATTCTTAGATCTTTGTTCAAGGTATTTCTTGATACTTATTCGACCCAATGAGGTTACGATAGGGTGAACAGCGTTTGGGACGGTGACAGCAAGCAAAGCCGTGAATCATTTCATTTAAAGCAATTTATGTGATGGAGATATAGTTTGCTTAATCATTTAGTGGAGGTGCAAGGAAAAGAGATTGGTGACTATGAACTTTGCACTTGACCTTGAACGATATAATGTACGATGTGAATGCTCAGCGGTTTGAAGGAATTAGGAAAGCTTGAATTTAATTCAGAACTATTTTCCATGCTGCGATACACGGAAAATTAGTACTGAATTCCGAAGTATTTCAAGCATAAATTATTTACTACGCTCAGCCTGTCTCATGCAACAAGTACGTTGTGTAAGTTCCAAAAATAATTGTTTTCATGAGGCAAGAAAACCGTGCTTTCACCGAAGTAATCTCCTACGATTTCATACATCTACGATTTGACCATACAAATCCAGAGGAATCCGAGTTCAGGAATTAGTTTAATGGTGTTGCCATAATCCACGGCCCTTGAAGTATTCGTAGAAAAAATGCATGGCTCTTAATCGCAGACGCTGGAATGGTTGTAAAGAGTGTTCGAATTCCCTCAG
>JAAUYH010175330.1_pt1 | contig 21280 bp, 20 predicted proteins | sample 7278061 | NCBI WGS metagenome assembly JAAUYH01 (sample SAMN14350203, study PRJNA611818) | marine sediment metagenome | isolation source: surface marine sediment (0.6m) | place: French Polynesia: Moorea | collected 2018-08 | reverse complement strand
GATCAGTAATTGGAAACCAACAGTTAAGAACAATCGCCTCAACTTTGAAGTTGGCTCTAACTGGGGTCACGTTTTCTTCAGGGAAGATTAGAGCAACCCCTACAGTAGGGTGGGTAATGCCCACCCTACAAGATATGTAGCGTAAAAATCTTCATTTTGCGTAAGTCCTATATAAATCAGTTGATTCATAAATATGGCGAGCACTTTAGTTAATTTCAAAGAGGTGATGAGATGCTTTGTGCTGTCTCTGTGCAGATACTTGTTAGTTTTTTAACTGCTTTTGAATTTCAATCAATTCAAGTTTCTGTTTTTCCAAAGATTTAAGTTTTCTCTTAAGGCTATTGATTTCTCTGTTAATTGTTTGTAACTTAAAGCTAACTTCTTGTTCTTTTACGCCTTTTATTCCACGTAGTTCTTGGGCTAATGATTTAACTTCACTTCTAAGTAATCGGAAATATGGATTACCATGAGCATAGTTTTGTCGATATTGTAATTTCCCCTGTTTTATCGCTCTAATTACTTCATCTTCCGTAAGACCAAATTCTTTACAGGCTTTTTTGTGGCTTAACGTTTCTCCCTTTTTTAACCACTGAGACTCTGACATAGTCAACTCTCCTTATTTTTCAATACCTTGAGTAAATTATCTAGTTTACAAATACTTTCGTGAATAATGCTCCGATGAAGGTTAGTCAATTATCAATCTTTGAAAGCGGTTTTTGATTTGGTACTCCAACCGCACGGGGATATTTATCCGCAATAGGAAAATGTTTGCGTAGATAAATACAATGGCGAATACTTTCAGATATCGGAGTTTTCTGAGCGTGGATTAATTCAATCTCGCTGCCTAATTGACTGACCGCTGAATCTAAATTAGCTGTATCTTTATCTTCCCAATGTCCTCGATAAAGAATCGCTAAACCCCCTACTTTCACCAGAGGTAAAATATATTCTGCACAAACCGCAGGTTTCCCCACGGCTCTAATTAAAGCTAAATCGAAATATTCGCGATAATGGGGTTCTCTCCCCAAATTTTCCGCTCTTGCTACCAAAGTATGAATATTTTTCAGGTTTAGTTGGGGAATTGTATTACCAATAAAAGTAATTTTTTTCTGCGTTGAATCTACTAAAGTGACCTCCCAATTAGGATTTGCGATCGCGACTGGTAAACCAGGAAATCCCGCACCAGTACCAATATCAATAATATTAAGTTCAGAATCTTTAAATGCCAGCTTAGCTTCAGTCCTTAGTAACGCCACACCCAAAAGAGAATCCCAAAGATGTTTTTCCCAGAAATCTTCGGGAGTTGTGATCCGAGTTAAATTTTGCTGGCGATTGCCGACGATGATTGCTTCATATAACTTTTGAAATTGAGTTATTTGGCGATCGCTTGGTTGCCATTTTAGAGTAGTTTGCCATAACTCCAACATTGCTGGCAATTGCTTAATTGCTAGATCATTCATCATGAAGTACTTCCTCATCCCTCATCCTTTCGCATGAAGTTTCTGCGGCTCAATACTAGTCATTCTGCCATCTCTAATTTTCCAACAGCGATCCGCTATTTTGGATAATTCTCCAGGATCGTGGGTAACTACGAGTAAAGTCCAATGTTCTTTAAGTTTGGCCAGTAATTCAGCTAGATTAATTCGCATTGACCAATCTAAGCCAGCAGTTGGTTCATCCAACAAGAGAATATTAGGTTGTCGGATCAATTGTACTGCTAAAGAAAGACGACGTTGTTGACCACCGCTCAACTCATGGGGAGAAGTATTGAGAGGAAGATGGTCTAAACCTACTTCTTGTAAAGCTTCATGAACTCTTTCTGAGCCTAGTTCGGGATGTCCTAAGCGTAACTCTTCGAGTATCGTGCTACCACAAAAATGCCGTTCGGGAAATTGAAAGACAAGTCCTGCTAGTTGTTGTAAATGCAAAGCAGTTAATTCGCGATCGCGCCAATAAATTCCGCCCTCTGTGGGCTCTGCTAATCCGGCTAAAATCTCTAATAGGGTGCTTTTTCCTGAGCCACTAGGACCAATAATTAAACCTAATTCTTGAGGTGCTAGTTGCAGATTAATTGACTGGAGAATCGGCTGTTCAGTTGCAGGGGGGTGATAGATTAAATTTTTGATAGACAACATAGGTTAAGGAACGAGGAATCGGAGAATTATACTGTATGGGAGCAAGGTTTGTCCCCTTCAAGGAATCATGATTCTAAAACTAACAGAGTGAAAAGGAAGTAGAATAGGTTATGGCATTTCTCAATTTGATAAAATACAAATTCCCAATCCCCATAACATTCGGAACTTAAATCTTATGTTAGCGTCAATCTGTATAATGTCATTTTTATCTAGTCTTAGGTAAGTTTAACTATTATATTAGTTAATAATTACCTAGGCAAAATTGTTTACCTATTTTGTTTGCTAACTCTTAATTCCTAATACCTATCACTGATCAACATTAGGTTATATATTTGGCACAGCTACTTAATAATGAATCAACAATTATTAATAAATAAAGTAACAAAATACTCTTCTATTTTATCTTTAGCTTCTGCGATTACTTTAAGTTTAAGTAGTCTTTCCTTAGCAGCCGATCCTTTCCGGGTTGAAAATGCTCGGGATATTGGCGAACATACCGAAAAAGGATTTAATACTCTTTTTGTCCTGGGAGATTATTTTGGCAGCCTGGAACCTTTAAAGTTAGCAGAAGATCAAGAACCAAATGAACCTTTAGCTTATGCTTTAATAGCCTCTTTAGCGTTTACCGAAGAAGATTGGGAAACTTTAAATACTTATGCTCAAAAAACTTTAAAAGCTGCGGAAAAGCTGAACAAGAAAGACCCTTTGCGGGGCAATCTTTATTTAGCTGTGGGTCATTTTATGGATGGGGCTTACATCTATGAAAAAGATGGCCCCTTGGGCGCAATTCAAAAATTACAATTAGTCTTTAAATATTTTGATGCTGCAGAAGAAATTGATCCTAATGACCCTGAATTAAATTTAATTAAAGGTTATATGGATTTGCTGTTAGCGGTAAATCTTCCTTTTTCTAGTCCTGAACAAGCGATCGCAAGATTTGCAGCCTATGCTGCTCCCAATTATTTAGTTAATCGTGGGATAGCTGTTGCTTATCGGGATTTAAAAGAGTATGATAAAGCATTAAAATTTGCTGATAAAGCTTTAGAAATTGCTCCCGATAATCCAGAGCATTATTATCTTAAAGGACAAATTTTAAGACAGATGGGTAAGCAACAAAATAGTATTCCTATTCTAGAAAAAGCCGTAGATCATTTTTCTAGAGCTATTAGCCAAGAATCACAATTACCAAAATTTATTGTTAAATCACTTAGAAGAGAATTAAATAAAACAAACGAAAAAATTGCCGAAATAAAGGGAGAAACTGCTAACAGGTAACTTACTTTGCTTCAATAGGGAATAATTATAGCGCTACGCGCAAGTCCTAAAGGATACCGCTCCGCATATCAAAAGTCACCCACCCCTAACCCCTCCGAGGAGGGGAAGTCAAAAGTCAAAAGTCAAAAGCGGTGCGACCATGCGGTCAGACCCCGCGCCGCCGAAAGGCGCAAGGGCGGGAATGGGGGATAACAATTCAATTCCTGGTGTTGAACCAATAGAACCTAACAAAATACTCCCCCCTTCCCGGTGCTGACCAAGAGAGCGGATTTTTAATCCGCCAAGGAACGCCCTAAAGGACTAGCTTCGCGTCGCGCACCAAGAGAAGTCAAAAGTTTACTAATCATAGACTTGGGCGTTTACCAATGTCCTAACCAAATTACGTAGTGCTATAAATCAGGTGATAGGGACTAGGGATAAATATCATTCTCTATTTTTTTGAGTTATTGGGAACTCCTTAATTATGAATTATTTAACAATGTTTCGTGCCATCGGGCATAATTGTTCCTTGTAACATTGCACCTTTAAAAATCGCATCTTGAATATTAGCTGCCGTTAAATTAGCTCCCCTCAAATCAGCTTGATTAAGATTGGCTCCTCGAAGATTTGCTCTGGTTAAATTGGCCTTTTTTAAGTCAGCTTGATTAAGATTAGCTCCTCGAAGATTTGCTTGTTGTAAATTAGTATTTCTAAAATTAACCCGATCGCAGTTAGCCCAACGCAGATCAATTTTTATTAATTCTGCTTCGGAAAAATTAGCTTGAAATAAATAAGCTTTGCTCATATGAGTTGCGATCGCTTGTACGCGATAAAAATTTGTTTTATAACCAAAAATACCTAATAATTCTGCATCGTAAAGATTAGCATTACTAAAATCTGCTTCGCTAAGATGAGCCTCAATTAATTCAGCTTCACTTAAGTTGGTACGCTGCAATTTTGCCCCGATCAAATTAGCGCGGCACAAGCGAACTTTTCTCATAGAAGTGCCAATTAGATTAGCATAACTAAAATTAACGCGATCGCAATTAGCTGCTCTTAAATCAGCACCAATGAGATTGGCATTACTCAGATCTCCATCCATTAAGTAAGCATTACTGAGATTGGCATTACTGAGATTGGCATCGATTAAGCAAATACCAATTAATTCTGCTGCCTGTAAATTAGCAGTAGCCAAATCTGCACCGATTAATTCTGCGCCAGAAAGATCTGCTTTGGCTAAATTAGCCTTAGCAAAATTTGCTGTTTTGAGATCGATACCACTAAGATTAGCTTCTTGTAAATCTAATTCAACATCAATATTGCTTTCGCGCCATTGCTTCCAGTTTTTTGAACCCTGTTTTAATTTAAATAGGTGCTCGACATTCGCCATAAAATTTCTCCCATGATAATTTCTATTCTATTATCTGTTGGGCAGAAATTTAGAGAAAATAATTTCAATCTATTTCTTCCTCTGCCCCTGCTAACTTTGCTTTTCTCTACCCTTAACTATTTATTTCTCGAAGGAATTGCTGTTCCTTGGTAAAATTTTCTTCTAGTTTACCCAATTGCCACTAAATAATAATGGCTATCAGAGAAATACTAGTAATTGTTACCATTACTACCAGAGAAAAAGACGCAAGAAATCCTGAGATAATAGGACTTATAGATAATGAGATCGCTGCTATAAAACTAGAGATATTTTTGAGTTTTTGAATATTCTTTAAGGCTTGACGACAACTGGCGCAATTTTTAGTGTGAGAATCGTTACGATTCAGTAATTGTTCTTTAGATAATGCTGGTGGTAATTTCTGATTCTTAAAAGGATCGGCATGATATAAATTTACCCATTGACGTAACTCCGAAATCTATAGATCAGCCTTAGTTGCTAGATAAAATGCCTTGCTATAGTTATTACTTCCTCTGTTACATAACCGAAAATAATCACTATGCAGGCACTAGATGAAGAGTCGTGAATTACTAAGGGAAACAGTTAAACAGTATTTGTATGCCAACGAGAAACTGATAATTGATAACTGATAATTGATAACTGATTACTACTTACCTGACTGTAAAGGATCTAGCTGCAACTTCGAAAGTATCTTGAACATTTGACCAACGTTCTTCGGAAGTTGAAAGATTAAAGGTAAATAGTTTTCCTCGACTTACGGCAACACTGGCAATATTATGTCGAATCACGTCATTAGGAAGAGTGACTTCATATTCCAATACATAGTAAGTTTGATCGTTTCTTTGTCGAGATTCGGCGGAAATAAAATCAGTTTCGCGAACACTGTCATCATTGACAGCTTTAAAAAATCGATAGCCTACTTCTGTAGGAGTTCCCAAATCTTCAATAGTTTCATCGGTGGGAACGTCACTAATAATGACGCTGAGATTTTCACTTCTTTCTACTAAATCCCGATATACAACACTCACATTGGGAGATGCATCCGTAACAGTCACTGGAATCCAGCCATTAGGATAGAGAAATTCATATCCTTGGGCGGTATTGACATAACTTTGTAATCCAGTAATTCCTGCAGAACAACTAGAAATCAAGGTGGTTAAGGAAATTAAACATAGGGTGATTAATAATCTCAGCATTCTTTATTCCATTCCAAATAATATTTTTTTAAGTATTTATTTGTTGAGTTACCAAACAAAAAGGTGGGTTATCCCACCTAACTCTATAATCTAATGAAATGCTTAACGAAAAAAATTTTTTTAGCTAGCACCTGAAGCCAATACGGCAACAGCAATCGCACCAGCCGTTACTGCGGCACCCAAAACACCTAAAATAATAAAATTACGTTTTTCTGCTGGAGTTGGGGGTTCTGCTTGATACATTTGTGGCTCCCTAGCAAAGTTATTCAGTCTTCCCCCTTCTTCAGTCGTATATGGCATATTTTAAAAACCTCCTGGAATTTTATTAAAAAAACTTGATTAATATTTTTCTTGTCCGCATCATCCTACAACATTTCTTTACATTTGGCTATACAAAAAGCAAGTATTGTGTGTTCTGCTACTTAATGCTTCACTTTAATTTTTTTTTTACCGCTGGTCAAAATTGCCTCCTAGGCACCATCCGAGGAAGATGAGCAACAAGAAAATTCCACTCCATGATCCCCAGGAACTAAAATGATTCAGGAGCCAGATGGGAAGATAGACTAAACTACCTGTTAAGGTCCAGTTCAACCATAGTAGCAAGAGTACAATAACTAGAATTTGCACTACATTATAATCTCATTAACTATAATAGGAATTTTAATCGATATCAAAGAAAATAGGAAACAGTTGTTTTGTCCCTTGTAAGAAGTGCTGAATCCAAAGAAGGTCTGCCCACAGGATCGTTTACACTCCAATGCGATGGGTGCTAGCATCGCATAGTTTGGTATACCGCCATTTTCTATTGACTGTTCCCGATAATCTTTATAAATAAATTTAAAATTTAATGGATATCATTCTTACCCTTAGTGTTTTAACTCTAGCTCTAATTGCTTTTATCTTTGAGTGGTTACCAGTAGATATAACAGCGCTTATTATTACTATTGTCTTGATGCTATTTGGATTAGTGACTCCCGAAGAAGGAATCTCTGGTTTTGGTAATACAGCAACCATAACTGTCATGGCAATGTTTATCCTCAGTGCGGGAGTAACTCGTACTGGTGCAATTCAAGTAGTTAGAGATTTACTGATGAAATGGGGTGGAAAAACTATCTCACAGAAAATTTTCTTGATGGGAGTAATTGTCGGACCAATCAGTGCTTTTATCAATAACACTGCAGTAGTTGCTATTTTTATTCCCATTGTTGAAGAGTGGAGTGAAAAACAAGGAGTGTCTGTATCTAAATTGTTGATGCCTTTATCTTTTGCTTCAATTTTAGGCGGAACCTTAACTTTAATCGGCACATCTACTAATATCTTGGCTAGTGGACTCTCACAAAAGGGAGGATATGGAGAGTTTAGTGTATTTCAATTTACAGGGTTGGGAGCCATAATCTTAGTTGTGGGATTATTTTATTTAGCCTTTTTCACTCCCAGACTTATACCTAATAGGAAGAAAGCAGAAAATGATTCTCTTAGCCAAAGCTATGAATTAAATGATTATGTTACTGAAGTTGTAGTTTCAGAAACATCAAGTTTAATTGGCAAAACTTTGAGAACCAGTGAACTTCAGCGGAAATATGATATCGATGTTTTGGAATTAATTCACGAGGGAATCTATTTTCCGCAACCCATAGCGGATAGAACGATTAGTGCTGGGGATATTTTAATTGTTAGAGGTAGTCGGGAAGTAGTTCTCCAAATTAAAGAGGATAGAGAAATTGAAATCCTCCCAGATATCAAATTTAGTGATGAATCTTTAGATGCCGAACTGAATACAGAGCAAGATAAAGTTGGGGAAGTTCTAATCTTATCGAATTCTCGTCTTATTGGTTCTACACTTCGGGATTTACGCTTTCGTCAGCGATATAATGCGACAGTATTGGCTATTCGTCGAGGCGAGGAATTAATCAGAGACAGATTGGGAAGAGTTAAGTTGAATTTTGGCGATTTGCTATTAGTTCAAGGTCCCAAACAAAGTTTTTTGGGATTACAAACTACTAGAGAGTTATTAGTTTTAGAACAAAAAGATGCTGAGAATTTGCGAGAAGATAAAGCAATATATGCGATCGCAATTTGCTTGGGAGTAATTTTAGCTTCTGCTTTTAATTTTATTCCGATTATGGTTAGTGCTTTAACAGGAGTAATTATAATGATCTTCATGGGAATTCTCAAGCCAGGAGAAATTTATGGTGCGGTACGTTGGGATGTAATTTTTTTATTGGCTGGTTTGATTCCTTTAGGCATAGCTATGGATAAGTCTGGTGCTACCGCATTACTTGCAGATCAATTATTGATGCTTGGAACTCATTTATCTGGTTATTGGATTTTAACTTTTTTCTATATCATGACTTCGATATTGACAGCAATTTTATCCAATAATGCGGCTGTTTTATTAATGATTCCTTTGGGAATTCAGATTGCAGAATCTTTGGAAATAAATCCCTTTTCTTTGATGTTTGCTGTTACTTTTGCTGCTTCTAATAGTTTTATGACTCCTATTGGTTATCAAACTAATACTATGGTTTATGGGCCTGGAGGATATAAGTTTATCGATTTTATTCGTTTAGGAACTCCTTTGAGTATTTTAATGACAGTTATTACTCCGGCGTTAATTATTTTTTTATATGGCATTTAAATTAAGTAATGAGTAATGAGTAATGAGTAATGAGTCAACAATCGAGAAGATGAGATATTGTAGTTTTAGGATTTTATTCTTTAGCTTTTTTGTAGGTGTAGAAACTATTTTTGCTACGGCAGTTTTTGCTCAAGAAACCGAGTTGAAAGTTGGAATAGTGCAGCGGTTTGGTGATGAGTTGATTGATGAGAAGGATGAAGTTGTTGAACGGATAGAAATAACTAGTACTTCAGGAGATTGGCTTACTATTACTTCTCTGGATAGTAATCATAATTTAGAAAATACTACAAAAAATGAAGTAGAGCCAGTAAATAATAATGAGTCACAAACTGTTACAAGTAAAAAAATTATTCTCCAGACTATAGATAAACCTGTAGCAAAACCTATCATTTCAGAAAGGGTTGTTCTGGGAAATTATTCTACCTTCGAAACCGCAGAAAATAATGCTAATTCTTGGCGTGATGTCGGCATTGAAGTAGAAATAGTACAACCTGGAAGATGGCAAGTTTGGGCAAAACGAGATGTTTATGATACGCCAATTATTCGTCGTTTATTACTGCAAAGTTTGCAAGACAATGGTTACAATTCTCCTTATATTGACAGTGAAATAGTCTCGACAATTCCCCAGGTAAAGATCAATATTGACGGCCAAGAATATTATGACAATGAAATAGAAATTGATACCCAAAAAAGCCGCGTTCGTGTCCAGACTACTAGCAATAAATCCCAAACTAATCACATCTATGGGGGGAGTTTACAATTACAACCCAATGCCTATGGTAATTTTACTTTAGTCAACCATGTTCCTCTAGAAACCTATCTGCGAGGTGTTGTCCCCTATGAGATTGGTGCAAATGCACCACAAGAAGCGATCGCATCGCAAACGATTATCGCTCGAACCTATGCTTTACGTAATCTCCGTCGTTTTGTAGCTGATAATTATGAACTCTGTGCTACGGTTCATTGTCAGGTATATAAAGGTTTAACAGGAGCTACCAAGAGAACTGATCAGGCGATCGCAGCCACCAAAGGATTAGTATTAACCTATGATAATGAATTAGTAGATGCCCTCTATTCTTCGACTACAGGAGGGATTGGCGCGTCTTTTAACGATGCTTGGGAGGGTGCAGAACGTCCCTACTTACGACCAATTATTGATGCACCTTCACCTCTTTGGGATCTGGAGCGTTATCCCTTATCTGATGAATCTTTACTGCGTCGTTTTCTGAGTCTTAAGCAGGGATTTAATGAAACAGGGACTAAGTTTTTCCGTTGGCATAGACAAAGCAAAATTAAGAATTTAAATGATAATTTACGTCGTTATTTAACAAAAGCAAATCATCCTTTGGTGGATTTTACTACGATTACCAATCTGGAAGTCACTAAGCGATCGCATTCAGGAAGAATTCTCACTTTATTAGTAGAAACAGATTTAGGAAATATTACATTGTTGAAAAATGAAGTACGAAGTGCTATGGGGCCGCCTATTAGTACTTTGTTTTATCTCGAACCTATTTACAATCAAGCAAATGAATTAGATTCCTATGCCTTTATTGGCGGTGGATTTGGTCATGGAGTAGGTTTAAGTCAATATGGCTCTTACAATTTAGCAAGATTAGGCTGGTCTGCGAATCAAATTCTGGTTTTTTATTATCCTGGAACTACAATTGAAACTTTGAATGATTCTATTATTTTTTGGCGCAATAAATAGCAGTCAAATTATTTAAAAATTCTTATTTATCACTAATAAAAACCTAATGTTACCTACTATTACTCCAGAAAGAATCGATCTTCCTCCTGGCACACTTTTGAAGTTTCCGGGAACGCTAGCAGATTATGAACAACTTTTGACAAAACTTGGCGATCGCTCTATTCTCCGTATTCGCTTTCGAGATAATCATATTTTGCTAATGAGTCCTTTACCTGAACATAGTAACCAAGTTGATATTTTGTCAGATTTAATCAAAATTCTTCTCAGACATAAAAAAAATTGACTGGCATAGTTTTACTCCCTTAACTCTTAAGCTAGAAGGAGGAGCAGGAATAGAACCCGATGCTTGTTTTTATATTCAAAATTATCAACAAATACTACCAACGGACTGGCTCAGGAAGACGCGAGCTTGTGACTTCTTTTACTCGCATTGAAGACTATATTCCTTTGGCTATTCCCGAAGTTTGGATTTATAAAAAAGGTAAATTAAATATATATCAATTTGATGAAAATAGCTATTTGGCAACAGATACTAGCCAAATTTTTCCTGATTTTTCAGTTAAAGAAATTATTCCTCGATATATTAATCGGGCTTGGGAAGCAGGCTCTAGTGTAGCCTTAAGAGAATTTAGTCAACAATTCATCATACAGAAATAGCAAAAGTAGGAAATTAGAAACCAAAGTAAGAACATATTAAGGGGAATACTTCATCACAAATAGTTACTAATGCTCTTGCTGCTGGAAGTTTATAAACTATTCCATCTAACATTGTTTTCGCATCTTCTGCTGCTTTTATCGCATCTTCATCAGTAGGCTTTTGGCTTGCTTTTTCTAAGATTTGAATCTGCTCTAATGCTTTGTTTTTGAGTTTTTCATTCAATTCAGGCTCTCTGTTAATTGCATCTTGAAGTTGAGTCAATGACTGATTGATTTTTGTCTCATTTGGATGAAAAGAGAGTTTTGACTGATTAATATTATTAGCTAGTTGACCTTCAATATCACTCAAACTTAATACACCAGCTCCAGTAATTTTAATTGTTTTACCATAAATATTAACATTACGACTTTGGTCGATGACAATTGGTCTTTTAATTAAATTAGATAACTCTGTTGTTAACTCTCTTATTTTATTGCTTTGAATATCAATTAATTTATTCAGATCATTGATCTCAGACTCATGATTATCATTTATTCTATCTATTAACAAAGAGTGACTGATTTTAAGCTCTTCTATGAATTGTTCCTGAAGTCGTATTTCCTCATTTTTCCCATTAATTTCTATTTGGTGTTGTTTTTTTAAAACATCAATTTCTTGTTGTTTTACATCTAATTTCTTTCTCAAAAATGTTATTTCTGGATCGCACAATTTCTCATTATCACCTCAAAATTTATTTCACATATTTTTTATAAGTATTTTGTTTAAAGTAATATTTTGAAGACAATTACTTACTAATTTTTCTTTTCTGCATTTTCTTGGATAGCTTGAATAATTATTGGTTTACTTATCAATTCATTCATTGTTTTATTTAATCTTTTTATGTCGTCTTTATACATTTCTATTTCTCTATCTTTAGCCTTTATTGCATTTATATATTGATTTTTAGTGGATTCAATTAATTTCTGATAGTTTTCTACAATATGTTTATAATCTTTATGAAGTAATTTTTCAATGTGACTTTTGTTTACATTAGAAGAAATAGTGAATGGAATCAGTACATCCTCTTTACCAATTTCTGAATATTTTTTGACTCCAACACGATAAGCAGCAACTAAAAAAGAAACATTCTGTAAAAAATTTATATCATCTTCGTCTAAGCTATGTTCATATCCTGTAAATAAAGATATAGTACCAACAACTTTTCCTTGAATCAAGCAAGGAAAACAGAAAAAGCTTTTTAATTTATTTTTGTTAATCCATTCCCAACTATAAAAATTTTTCAATGTTTTTTTAGATATATTGATAGCTTTATATCTTTTACGAATATAAACTTCTCCAACAATTCCTTCGTTTATTGCTCTAGCAGCATTATTCTTAGGAACAATATCTGGCGAACATTCATTCGCAACCACAAGCAACTTGTCTTCTTCTAATACCCTAATAATACAAGCTTTATATGGCATCAATTGATGATTAACTAAATGATCGGCTACTGATTGATAAACAGTAGTTTTTTTGTTGTCATTTTGTTCGTCAGTTGATTTTACAAGTTGGCTACTAAGAAAACTAATAATTTCATCTTCTTTAGCTTTACGTAATCTAGAAAATGCCGAAGAAACATGAGCTCCAACAACAGTTAGCCAACACAAGTCCTCTTTCGTTAATGCTATAGTCGGATCAGGTTCCCCATTTGAGTTCTGTTTATTCAGAACCTCTATTGTGCCAAAAGTTCTATGTGAACCATTTAATGGAACTGAAATACCAGAGTGCAGAAAACCTAGTTTTTCTTCGTATTTTTTACCATATTTCAGAAACAACTTAGAATTTTCTTTTGTGACTGCACTGAAAAATTCTTGTTTTATGTTTTTGCAGAAAAATGATTCTCCATATATTAAAGATGGCTTAAGAGGTTTTGCTGCTCGTCCAGAAAAGCTTTCTCCAGGCTTGTATTTTTCATTGGGCAACCAATCATCTTCAATATGCTTACCATCTTTATCTATTCCATATGTACCAATGCGCTCAATATAGCCATCTTTTAAAAATAAAAAGACCGAACTAACTTGAGGATGTATTTTTCTTTCAATTTCTTTAAACGAAATCTCTAATATACCTTTAATAGTTTTACACTTTAAAAGCTTATTGCCAAGGTTTTTTCTGAGAGCCAATATCTCCTCAACTGAAATTTTTGATTCTGTAGATTTATTCATATTTGCCTCTGACATTACAGCTTTCTGATCTTTACTCATCGTTAACTCCGACTTTTTATGCACAATGGCTTTTTTTTGTTAAAAAAGTTTACATAATATTGAATTTTTGACATTCTATCTAAAATAACAATCAATAATTGATTAGGCTCGATTCTTAACTATTTTCTAGAGAATTAGCTACTGCTATCTACAAGATCGCTTTTTTAAGACTAAATAGCATCAGAGTATGCACAGATATTCATGGTTTCACTTAGAATTGTATGTCTTATCTCCCAATAGAGATAGAGATCGTAATATAATGAAATTTTTACATGAATAGCTAATCAGATACTGAGATGTTGCTCCTTATCCTGCCCAACCTGCACCGATGACTATAAATTTATTTTGTTCTGATATTTATTATTATTTTAATATTGTTTTGATATTATTAATTTTTTTAGAACTAACTTTCTTTCCTAAATAAAACACGATACACAGGCTTTTTATCCTCAAGGACATATAGTTCCCTTTCTGTTGGTACTGGTAAAGGATTCTCTTTTAGCCAAAATTCTTGATGTTGAGTAACTAATAGAGTATTTACGGCAAAACGTTGTCGCATTTCTAGGGCAATATCTTCGATATCAGATTGCAGAAAAATTGTTCCACCTGCTACTAAATAATCAACTAAAATTTTAACTAACTCTGGTTGTACTACCCGACGTTTATTATGTTTTCTTTTAAACCAAGGATCGGGAAATTGAATAGTAATAAAATGTAAAGAATTTTTCGGTAAAGAAGGCAACAAAGTTTCGGCATAATAATTCATACTACCAAAAAGATAATGAAGATTAGTTAAACCTAATTTTTCTTTTTCTTGATTAGCTACCTGAACTAGAGCTTGGCGAATTTCGATGCCTAAAAAGTTTTTATCTGGCTGTAATTGTGCCATTTTTAGCAAGAATTCTCCCCTCGCACAACCAATATCGAGATGCAAAGGGAGATTAGGATCACTATATACTTCATTCCAATCAGGAATAGTTAATTGATGTTGAAATTTACGGCGTAAAGGATTAACGTGCTGACGAATACGAACTTTGGGCAATGGTATCTTTCTCCTGGAAATTAATAATAAGTAATAAAGGAATTTATTCAACTAAACGGATAAATTTCTTTTTCCCTACTTGTAAAACTTTTCCTACCAGTTTATCAGCAGCATCAACAGTCAAATTAACATCAGTAATCTTTTCGCCTTCTAACTTTACCGCACCGCCTTGAATTTGCCTTCTTCCTTCACCACTACTTTTACATAGTCCACTAGCTCCTAAGATATAGAATATCTTGGCGGGAAAAGTCACCTCACTCAAGGAATATTCAGGTACACTATCACCATCAGCATGGGTATTGCCTTGAAGCACAATTTGTTCGGCGGTTTGTTTGGCTTGCAATGCGGAGTCTTGACCGTGGAATTGGGAAACGATTTCAATTGCTAATAACTTCTGGCATTCGCGAGGATTTTCGGAAAGAGTTGCCAAATCAATATTGGTTAGTAACTCGAAATAATCTTTTAACAAAGCATCGGGAGTTTTTTCCAACTTAGAATACATCGACAAAGCATCCTCCCGTAATCCCACATAATTACCAAGGGATTTGGACATCTTCTGGGCACCATCTGTTCCTAGTAAAATAGGCAATAATAAGCCAAATTGAGGCTTTTTATGGAAATGACGCTGTAAATCTCTACCAACAGCAATATTAAACTTTTGATCTGTTCCTCCCAGCTCCACATCTGCTTCTATGGCAACCGAGTCATATCCTTGCATCAGAGGATAGAGAAATTCATGGAGAAAAATCGGCTTTTCTTGACTGTAACGTTCGGCAAAACCTTCTTTAGCTAGCATTTGTCCCACTGTCATAGTGGCTAGCAACTCTTGAATTTGAGCTAGATCTAATTTTCCTAACCATTCAGAATTGTAACGAATCTCCAAACGTCCAGGGGTTTCAAAATCTAAAATAGGGCGTAATTGTTTGAGATAAGTTTGAGCATTTTCCTTAACTTGTTCTGTGGTCAGTTGACGACGTACTTCGGATTTTCCAGTAGGATCGCCAATTTTAGCGGTAAAATCGCCAATAATCACCACTGCCGTATGTCCTGCATCCTGAAACGCCCGCAATTTACGAAAAGGTATACTATGACCTAGATGAATATCGGTTCCTGTAGGGTCAATTCCTAATTTTACCCGTAAAGGGCGATCGCTTTTTAAGATCCTTTGTTCTAAATTTTCCTCTGGGTTATCTGATTGTGGTTGATTAGGAAAAATTTCACTCGTTCCTCTATTTAACCAATCGAAGTTCTGGGATGAAGATGGCATTACTCAAATTATGATTTGTTCAGACTATTAAGAGTAACAAAAAATTGAAAACTATAGTTTTTCGTAATTGCTCGGGGGGAAAGCTGGGTATCAAAACTATGGTAAATAACTCTGCGGAGATTGTCTGGGGGGAAATCCCCTTGTCGAGATCGATTTTTTTCGTCAAGATGGAGGCAAGATTGAAATCCCAACCACCAAAGTAAATAATTGTGTCTTCATTGTCTTATCTCTCAAATGTTGATCAATTTCTCAGACATTGTAGTCAATCGAGCGGGCATACCTTTGCTGCTTTTACCGAACTATTAGAAGGTTTACGATCGCCTAAAACTAGGAAAAGAACCAGGCAATTTTTGTCATCACTTCATCAAGCTTGGTTAAACTGGGATCATCAAGACGAGTCTTATTTTTCCTTTGTGACTCAAAGAGTTAAAACAGCAAATAGCGATCTCGCTGAAGGCGAGGCACTTCGTGGTCGCAAAGAGCTATTATTGCTATTATTCCCCAGTATCTTTGCGCCGGAGGAATGGTCTTTTACTTTTTATGAAGGTTTATTGCGTTATCCGAAGGCAGAATTTTATGATCGCCGGGTGGTGGAACTAGGTTGTGGTAGTGGTTGGATTACTTTGGCGATCGCGTTATACTCGTTACCGAAGGTCATTTATGGTGTCGATATCAATCCGAGGGCGGTTATTTGTTCGCAGTTAAATCTTTATCTCAATGCCTTAGATAATGAGGGAGAACCAATTCTGGATGCGGAAGAGCTGACTTTATTAGATCGAGTTAAGTTTGCCGAATCAGATTTACTAGAATATTTTTTCGAGCAACCGCAGCCTTTAGATCGCATTATTGGCTGTATTCCCCAAGTGCTCAATCCTGAACTAGAGGTAATGCGAGATTTAGTTAAATATGAAGCCAATGACGAATTTCTTCATTCTTTGAGTAATTACTGTGAGAAACAAGGCTATATTGAAGATCAATTTGGCTTAGGTTTGTTAGCTAAAGCGATCGAGCAAGCGATTAAACTATTAAGACCAACAGGCAAGGTTATTCTCAATTTTGGTGGACGACCTGGGGCACCGGTATTAGAACGCCTGATGACCAGAAGAGGTTTAGGGATTCGTCCCATTTGGGAAACCAGAGTCAAGCAAGATCCTGATACAGATATTTCTGGTTTAGTGGCGATTGAAAGAGCTACTGGTCACCGGTTTGAGTTTTTTATGGCTCCTCGGGGAAATCAACCGATTTCTGCCGCTACCGCCAAAATTTATAGTGAACATGGCGGTGAAATTTATCATTCTGTTTCCGTATATGAAGGCGTGTTAGCCTATCCCACTTGGCTCAAACAAATTTTTACGATACTAGAAAATCCTGAGTTTGAGCAAGTTAAAAGTGCCTTGGATCTGACGAGCGACCCTGCGGTGCGACCCTGCGGAATCTTTGATCCGCAAAGGAACGCGCACCGAGAGGTCTCCTCGCCTAAGGAACGCGCGAGTTTGACCGAAAGTGATTCTAATGTGGCAGAAGAAAGATTTTACTGGCTAGCTTCTTTGTTTTCCTATCTCAATAATTGCTCCTATTTTCCCTATGGCTTGACCGAAGGCGAATTAGCATTACGGGAGAGGATTGTGGCTTATTTCCGCAATTATCATTCAATTCTCTGGAATACTGATAATTTAGTGATTACTCCCTCCCGGGGGGAGATTATTAGCAATTTATTGACAGTTTACGAACCTCAGTTAGTGACAGTTGATAAAAAATTGCGATCGCTAATTCCTAATTATTGGCAAACCGAGCACGAATCACAACTGATCGAAACACCACGCCATACCAAGCTGTTAGGCAAATTAATGAGAAAACTTAAGCCTTCTCTAGTGATTACTGGTTTAACCACAGTTGAGATGCTCGCCGAAGAGCCTTTTGAATCTTTAGTTAATATCGCCGAGGAAATAGACGCTTTGCTGGTGGTGGATATTTCCCATAATTTAAATCTGTCCTCTCATCCAGCAAATAATGGTTTGTTTGAATATTTAGCAGGACATAAATTGTCGAACAATGTGATTTTGTTGGCAGATTTGATTAAAAATAAGTTATATCCTGATATTTCTCTCTGTCTTGGGGTAACTAGCTGTGCTAATCTCCGACAGGATATGATTCGGGCGGCAGAATTAACCTATAATCGTTTTTCCTGGATTACACAATTTTTCTATCAACAACTTCTCGAACAACTATTATATTTTCAGACTCCCAGACTGGGGCAAACTAAGATTGAGCCAGTTGAGACTGCTAGTTGCCCATTCTTATCGCGATCGCCTTCTGCCACCAAAGCCTTTAATCATCCCATAATTCAAGAAACCGAATTACCCATTACTTCCTCAACCATTCGACTTGATCATGGCGAAAATTGTCTGGCAACTCCTGTGGCATTAAAAGAAGCGATCGCAGAAGCCTTTGCTCGTCATGGGATTACACCGGAAGAAACGGCAATCCATATTCCTTTATCCTCTGTATTTGCCCAACGGTACCAGATCAAATTTTTAGCTCAAGATAATTTTCTCTATGGTGCAGGGGTCTCATCAATTTTTACCGCGATCGTAGAGCAATGTCGGCAAAACCAAGGAACTTTCATCTTTCCCCAAGGAGCCTATGGTAAATTTCGCGCAGCTTTAGATTTTCAAGGAGTGAGCGTCAAAACTTTAGCAGGCAAAGAATCGGAAAATTTCAAACTCAACCTAGAGACCTTAGAAAATATTTTACAAGAAACTTCCCAGCCTTGGCTGTATCTCAATGCCCCGTTAGCCAATCCGACAGGAACTTACTATTCTTCAGCAGAATTACAAACAATCATTGAATTAGCTTGGAAATATCAGGCTTGGGTGGTACTAGACACTATTTTCTCAGGATTAGAATTTGCGGCGGCTCAAACTGCGATCGACTTATCTTGGATGCAAGATCGACGCCAGAAAATAGCAGGAGGTTTAATTTTCTTAGGTGGCATATCCAAAGAATTTGCGGCAGCGGGAGTCCGCTTTGGTTATTTATATTCCCCCGATACCGCGATCGTTAGACAACTCAAGGAATTATTGCGGACTAATCTTCCTCAAACCACTATGTATAGCATGGTCAGATTTTATGAAAAATTAGCTTCTGGAGATGAAAACTTAAAATTACACCGAGAATCCCAGCGAAAATCTTTGCAGCAACGTGCTCAACTACTGACAACTACTTTACAAGAATCGGGTTGGACGCCCATTATTCCTCAAGGGGGATTATTTCTCGTGGCAAAACCCTCAGCTTTTCTCGGCAAAACCTTATCCTATGAACAAGATAGCCAGAAATACAAAACTGTAATTGATGGAGATACTATTGCCACAGTGTTATTTTCTACAGTGGGATTAAATATTAATAGTGCCACTTGGACTAGCCTTCCTAATTATTGTCGCTTTGTGTTATCTGGATCGGAAACCGAATTTCAAGATGCATTAAAGAGAATCAGGGAATTTTACGAGAAATTTGCTTAATAAACTTGACCAGGACTTCGTCCTTGAAACGATGAATAATGAGCTTCTGTCAGATAGATTCTCCCATTAATGACACAGTTAGGTAAACTATAACAATAAGACTTAATTTAAATTTACTAATTATGTTAATAGAATTAAAACAGACATTAGAAAAGAAATTAGAACAAACAGAGAAGTCTAATGAACAAGTGAACAAACTTATATCAAAATTAAATAAAATAAAATTAGATAAAGAAGAACTAACTATTGAAAAAACATTTAATCTTGAATCAGCAAATAATAAAATATTAGAAAAAATTGACGAAATTAATTTTCTAGAAACCCAGTTACTAGAGTTATTAGAGAATAAAAACTCTAATAGCTATAGCCAAATTTCTCAAAAATCAGACAGCATTGAAAATTATCTTGAAAATATTTTAGAGAATATTGCCAACTTGCAAAAAGAATTTAAGGAAATAGCTGACATACAAAACACAACTTTTCAATCCCTAAAAAAAGCTATTGACTTTATTAAAAATATCAATGAAGAAAGAAATATTTTTAATGATTCTGCTCTCAAAATTACAATTATAATACTAAAGAAACAAGAAAAAAAATTGCCTATAGAATTAGAATCTGGTTTAAACGGTATTTGCTATATAATAGACAATAATATCTATAATATTCCAGACACTATTTATGATGCTCTTATCGATATATCATTGCACTATTTAGAAGTATTCCCTAAAACAATATCTGAAATCAAGACTTTTCTTGAAACCAATGAAGTAGGAGTTGAAGTTAGAGAATTTATTACCAATGTGAGAGTTAAATCATATTTTATATACAAAAACATTACAGAATTTCAGGAAATCAGAGATCTGAATTCAGAATGGAAAGAAGTTAACAATTTACCAAATATAGAATTAGCTAACAAATCTCTTTTAGAAAAAATTAGTGAGATATAGTTAATGAGAAAATATAGAAAAGGAGAAGTTGTCTTTGCACCTTTTAAGTTTTCGGATCAAGAAGAATATAAAGACAGGCCTGTTTTAGTTATAACTGATTTAGGTACAGATATTTTATGTTGTCAAATTACAAGCGTCAAGAGAAATATAAAATATGAATTGCCATTATTGAATCAAGATTTTAAAGTTGGAGCACTTGATAGGAATTCTTACATAAGAGTTGATAAGATTAATAATATTTCAAAGAAGTCAATTAGAAGAAGTATCGGAATAATTAAATATAAAAAATTTGAAACAATAAAAATGATGATTCATGAAATTATTGATGCTGAATATATTGATGATAATTTAAAACCTTTTCAAAGACCTAAGAAGCCCCAATAAATTCATTCAAACGAATACTCTGTAAACCAAAAGAGAAGCTATATTACAAGTAAATGAATAATCACAACAATTTAAAAAACCCTAACCAAGAGATGCACCTTATGGCTTCTTCGCAAGAGAAAAAGACCCCTTTAATATTAGCGCTCTGGGCTGTACCTCGATCCGTTTCTACGGCTTTTACCCGAATGATGATTGAGCGGGATGATTTTTATGTATTTAACTCGTCCTTCTCTGTTTATTATTATTTCAGTAAAGACCGTGTTTTTGATCGTTATGGGGTCAAAGCAGATGACTCCTATGATTACCAAGCGGTACTCTCTTCTCTGCAAAACACTTCTACAGCAAAGCCTCTTTTTTTAAAAGATATGGCCTATTATGTCAAGCAATGTATGAGTAAGGAATTTCTTAGTCATTTTCATAACACTTTTATTATTCGTGATCCTATATACGCATTGCCTTCCCTTTACAAAATAATGCCTGATTTTACTTTAGAGGAAACAGGATATGAACAGCAATATAGAATGTTTCAAATGGTATGGGAAAGTACGGGGAACGTACCTGTTATTATTGATGGCAGTGATTTGAGGGCCAATCCTAAGGCGATCGTGAAAGCTTATTGCGATGCTGTTGATATTCCCTTCATCCCTCAGGCACTCAACTGGGAATCAAAGAAAAAATTACCTCAAATGGAATTGTGGAAAGACTGGTATGATAATGTGATTAATAGTGCGAGTTTCTTACCTTCAAAAGAGGATAAAGATGATGAAACATTATTAAATAATAAAATTGTCGAAAATGCATATAAACACTGTTTCCCTTTTTATCAGAAAATGTGTAAATATCGGATTCAAGTGAAGTAAAAATAAATTTTACTCT
>JAAUYH010214722.1_pt1 | contig 21284 bp, 17 predicted proteins | sample 7278061 | NCBI WGS metagenome assembly JAAUYH01 (sample SAMN14350203, study PRJNA611818) | marine sediment metagenome | isolation source: surface marine sediment (0.6m) | place: French Polynesia: Moorea | collected 2018-08 | reverse complement strand
CGACCGATTGGAAGACCCTCGTCAACGGCGTCGTTGCCGGGCAGTACCACATCACCGGTTCGGCCTCGATCTCGCCGCCGCGCATGAAGGCGGCGGGCTTCTCGGAAAGCTATATCTCGGTCGAGATCTTCCCGTTTACCATGCCGGAAAAGGCCGCGAACTTCGATGGCTACGACAGCATCAACAAGCCCGAAGTGAAGGTGGCCACCACCCTTGGCACGACGTTCGAGGGTTTCGTTCGCGAATGGTTCCCCGACGCCGACATCAAGGTCGTCGAAGCGCCCGCGCGCGGCTATCAAGAGGTGCTGGCCGGACGCGCCGATGTCTTCATCACATCGAACATCGAAGGCTCGACACTGGAAGAGAAATTCGGCGTCGTGCGCGTCCCCAACACCGAGCCCCGCGCGCCGTCGCCCATCGCGATGCTGGTGCCGCAGAACGACCAAGTTTGGATCAACTACGTGAACAACTGGGTCAAGCTGAAGAAGGCCAAGGGCTTCTTCGAGGCCAACAGGGCCAAGTGGGGTCTCTGACACCCCGATGTCGGCGGCGGGTCACACTTTGCCCGCCGCCGAAGCGCTTGCGCCCGGGCGTTCTGGATGGTGAAATAGGGTCATCCATGAAAGATCCGAAAGGAAGCGCCTCCGATGTCAGACCGTTTTGACAAGGGGATGCAAGTGCGCCGCAAGGTTCTGGGCGACGCGCATGTCGACCGGGCCGAGGCCGCCAAGACCGATTTCGACACCCCCTTTCAGACGCTGATCACCGAAGGAGCCTGGGGAACCGTCTGGGCCGACGACACGATTTCGCACCGCGACCGGTCCTTGCTGACGCTGGCGCTTCTGGCGGCGATGGGCAACTTCGAGGAAATCCCGATGCACATTCGCGCCACCCGAAACACGGGTGCCAGCCCGGAAGAGGTCATGCAGGCCTTTCAACACGTCGCCATCTATGCCGGTGTCCCGAAAGCCAATCACGCGATCAAACTGGCAAAGGCAACCTATGAAGATCTTGGAGTAGACTTGTGAGTATCCCGAACAGGCCGCCCAGCGAGGGTGGCTTCATGCCCCGCGACCGCAAGTGGCAACCCGATGCCTTGACGCCCTGGTACAAGACATCGGTCAAGCGCAGCCCGCAGGCCGCCCTGCTGTCATTTCCCTCGACGCTCTCCGAAGAAACCTCGCCCGTCTTCGGCCACGGCATGTTGGGCCCGCTCGACAGCGATCTGATCCAAAACTTCGCCCAGCCGGGCGAAAGCGCCATTGGCCCCCGCATCGTCGTTCACGGGCGCGTACTCGATGAAACCGGGCGCGGTGTACCAGGAGCCCTCGTGGAGGTCTGGCAGGCCAATGCGGGCGGGCGATATCGCCACAAGAAGGAAGGCTACATCGCGCCCCTCGATCCCAACTTCGGTGGTTGCGGGCGCGTCATCACCGATGAAACCGGCGCTTACGAGTTCCGAACGATCCAGCCCGGACCCTATCCCTGGCCCAACGGCGTGAACGACTGGCGCCCCGCGCATATCCACTTCTCGGTCTTCGGGCACGGGTTCGCGCAGCGGCTGATCACCCAAATGTACTTCGAGGGCGATCCGCTCATTCCGCTTTGCCCAATCGTGAATACGCTCAAAAGCGAAGAGGCGATCCGCGCGCTGACCGCGCCGCTCGACATGCACCGCACCAGCCCCATGGATGCCCGCGCCTACAAGTTCGACATCGTGCTGCGCGGGCGGCGACAATCCTACTTCGAGAACCGGAAGGAGGGTCTGTGACATGCCCCAGAGCCTCGAGTATCTGAAGGAAAGCCCCAGCCAGACCGCCGGGCCTTACGTGCATATTGGGTGCACACCAAGCTTCTGTGGCATAGATGTCTACGGCGAGGACCTTGGTAAATCGATGAAAACTGGCCCGGTGACGGGGCAAGAGATTACAATAAGAGGCACCGTCTTCGACGGCACCGGAACACCGCTTCGCGATGCTCTGATCGAGATATGGCAGGCGGACGCTGCGGGCCTCTACGCGTCCGCAAACGAAACACGCGGCCAGGCCGATCCAAATTTCACGGGCTGGGGCCGCTCGCCTGGCCACATGGAAACCGGCGAGTTCGTCTTCGAAACCGTCAAGCCCGGCCGCGTGCCCATGCCGGACGGTCGCTTGCAGGCCCCCCATATCAGCTTCTGGATTGTCGCGCGCGGGATCAACATTGGACTGCAGACGCGCGCCTACTTCGAAGACGAGGCAGACGCCAACGCCGAAGATCCGATCCTCACCCGGATCGAGCACCAGGTCCGCGTGCCGACGCTGTTGGCGAAGAAGACGGGCGAGGGCGAATATCGTTTCGATGTTCATCTTCAGGGCCCGAACGAGACGATCTTTTTCGATGTGTAAGGTGCCCGAATGACAAAGCCCTGTATCATTTGCGTGGCCATCACCGGCTCGGTCCCGCGCAAAGCTGACAATCCAGCAGTGCCGATTTCGGTCGAAGAGCAGGTGGAAAGCACGCAAGAGGCCTTCGAAGCGGGCGCTGCGATCTGCCACGCACATGTGCGGAACGCCGACGAGACAACGACCAGCGATCCGGAAAAGTTCGCACGGTTGAAGGAGGGCCTCGAAAAGCACTGCCCGGGGATGATTATCCAATTCTCGACCGGCGGCCGCTCAGGCGCCGGGAAGGAGCGCGGCGGCATGCTGCCGCTCAAGCCAGATATGGCGTCACTGTCGGTGGGCTCGAACAACTTCCCAACGCGGGTCTACGAAAACCCGCCTGATCTTGTGGCATGGCTCGCCGCCGAGATGCTGAAGTACGACGTAAAGCCGGAAATCGAGGCCTTCGACCTCAGCCATATCTTGCAAGCCAAGCGCATGGCGGACGCCGGAGAACTGGCGGGCACGCCTTATGTCCAGTTCGTCATGGGCGTGAAGAACGCGATGCCCGCCGACCGCGAGGTCTTTGATTTCTATGTCAAAACGGTGCACCGCCTGTTCGGCGAAGACGCGCCGTGGTGCGCCGCCGGGATCGGTGCGAACCAGATCGAGCTTAACGATTGGGCGATCTCAGCGGGTGGTCACGCACGAACGGGTTTGGAAGACAACGTGCGGCTCGACAAGACCACGCTCGCGCCCTCGAACGCCGCCCTCGTGCGCCGCACGGTCGAGGTCTGCGACCGGTACGACCGTCCCGTTGCATCTGCCGCTCAGGCGCGAGAGATCCTGGGCCTCAGGCCCGCGGCATGACGCAAAGCCCAGATCGAGGATAGCTCAAACTGTCCTTCTTCCTGTCATAAGTACTCTGGACAGTTCGTGGGGCTGTCCCCTCGATCTGTCCCCAAGATCTGCAAAACATCAAACTGTGTAGTTCAGCCCAAGCCGTCCGCCATCGACATAGATCGTCTCTCCCGTGATGTAGCTGGCCTTGTCGCTTGCCAGAAAGGCAACGACGTCACCGATCTCGCGCGCCGTTCCGGGTCGGCCCAAGGGCGTCCGCGACATCGCCCGCTTGAAGGCCTCCGGGTCCGCATTGACGCCCGCCATCATCGCGGTGTCGATCGAGCCGGGGCCCACGGCATTGACGCGAATATTGTGCGGCGCCAGAGCAAGCGATGACGCCTTGGTCAGTTGCATGACGCCGCCCTTCGATGCGCAATAGGCCGGGATCGCCGGGATCGAGACCTGCGCATTGATCGATGACATGTTGACGATCGCCCCTTCGATGCCTTTCTCGATCATGGTGCGGGCGGCGCGTTGCGTGGCGACAAAGACGCCGCGCAGGTTGATGCCGATCACCTTGTCGAAGGCCCCCAGCGAATAAGACATGAAATCAGCGGGCTCCGCGACGCCTGCGTTGTTGACCAGCACGGCGACCGGGCCAACCTCGGCTTCGATCCGGTCGAACAAGGCCAGCACCGCATCGGCATCGCTCATGTCGACGGCCATTCCCACCGTACCGCGCCCCAGCTTTTCAGCGGCAGCGGTGACCCCCTCGCCGTTGATATCGGCCAGCACGACCCGGTAGCCATCCTCGGCCAGCGCCTCGCCACAGGCGTAGCCGATGCCCTGCGCGCCGCCGGTGACAAGCGCAATTTTCTGATCCGACATGGGGACCTCCTTGATGGTTCTCAATCCGGTTCTGACCTCAAGCGATCCGAACGTCCAGAGCCGTCAGTCGGCCAGCCCGTAGCCGCTGAACTTCGCAAGCGTCTGGTCAATGATCTCATCCGACAAGATGATCGGGTCGCCCGTTTGCAGCGCGATGGCGTACTGGCTCGCCAAGGCTTCCAGCTCGACAGCCCGCCACATCGCCTGCGCCAAGTCGGTGCCAAGCGCAATCGCCCCGTGATTGGCCAGAAGGCACGCGGTCCGGTCCCGCAAGGCTTCAACTGCATGGGCCGAAAGCTCGGCCGTTCCGAAGATGGCGAAAGGCGCGCAGCGCACCGAATTGCCGCCAAAAGCCGCGATCATATAATGCGCAGCGGGGATGTCCTTTTGCAGCATCGATAGCGCCGTGCAGTAATTCGGATGGGCATGAACGATCGCGTGGACGTCCGGTCGTTCGTTCAGAATGTCCAGATGAAACCGCCATTCGGATGATGGCTTGCACGGCCCCTCCCACGCACCGCCCCCATCAAGTGGCATGGTCGCAATCATCTCGGGCATTAGGGTTTCACAGGGCACCCCGGATGGCGTGATTAAAACTGTGTCGCCGTAGCGGACCGAGATATTGCCCGACGTTCCCTGGTTCAGACCACTGGCATTCATCGAAAGGCAGGCGTCGATAATATCCTGTCGAAGGGCTGTTTCGTCCATGGGCCTGACTATGAGTTGCGCCAACGCTCGGTGCAACCGATCTTGGCGTGAAGAAATTGGTTGACTTTTCATCGCAAGAGCCGTGAAATTTCGGTACGAATTTTCACGAAGGAGAGTCGCGTGACCATTGTCGCGTCGCCTGAAAGCCTGGGCCAGGATTTGCGCATCCTGCGCAAGCAGCGCGGCCTGACGCTGACGCAACTCGCGCAATCCATCGGGCGCTCCGTCGGATGGTTGAGCCAGGTGGAACGCAACCTCTCCGAGCCGTCGATGAATGAACTGGGCGCCTTGGCCAAGGCGCTGGATGTTTCGGTCGACAGCTTCTTCGGCCCAGTGCCCGCCGCACCGCATGAAGCCGAGCATATCGTCCGCAAGGACAACCGCCGCCCGATGAGCCCGCGTGTGCCGGGGTTGGTCGAAGACCTCCTGTCGCCTGATCTGACCGACGATTTTGAAGTCGTCCATTCAACCTTCGCCGCAGGTGCTGAGCGCCGTGAGACCGTGACCCGGCCCACGCAAGAGGTCGGCTACATCGTCTCGGGCGAGCTGGACATTACCATCGACGGCAAGTCCTTCCGCTTGGGCGAGGGCGACAGTTTCCGCATCCGGGGCGAACCGTTTTCCTGGGCCAATCGCGGCTCTGATCCCTGCATCGCGATCTGGGTGATCGCGCCACCTGTTTACTGAAGGAGCCTTCCCATGGCCGACTTTCCATCGACAGCACGTGTGGTCATCATCGGCGGCGGCGCCGTCGGGGCCTCGTCGCTCTATCATCTGGCCAAGGCGGGCTGGACCGACTGCGTCCTTCTGGAAAAGAACGAACTGACGGCAGGCTCAACCTGGCACGCCGCCGGCAACGTGCCGACCTTCTCGACCAGTTGGTCGATCATGAACATGCAGCGCTATTCGACCGAGCTTTATCGCGGGCTGGCGGAGGCCGTGGACTACCCAATGAACTACCACGTCACCGGGTCGCTCAGGCTGAGCCACTCGAAAGAGCGCACGCAAGAGTTCGAACGCGCGCGCGGCATGGGCCGCTATCAGGGCATCGACATGGCCATGATGACGCCTGACGAAGCTGTTCAGATGTACCCGTTCATGGAAACCCACGACCTGCACTCGGTGCTTTACGATCCGACCGACGGCGACATCGACCCTGCCCAGTTGACGCAGGCCTTGGCCAAGGGCGCGCGGGATCTCGGCGCTCAGATCATCCGTTTCTGCCCGGTGACAGGTGTGACGCAAAAGCCCGATGGCTCGTGGATCGTTCACTCGGAAAAAGGCGACATCGCCTGTGAGTTTGTGGTGAACGCCGCCGGCTACTACGCCCAACAGGTGGGTGAGTGGTTCAAGCCCTACGGCGGGCGCACCGTCCCGATGATGGTGATGAGCCACCAATACGTGCTGACTGAACAGGTCTCTGAGATCGAATCCCACGCAAAAGAAAAGGGCGGCAAACTCCCGCTCCTCCGCGACGTCGACGTATCTTATTACCTTCGGCAAGAAAAAAACGGTTTCAACATTGGGCCTTACGAGCCCAACTGCAAAGGCCACTGGATGACTCCGGACGACCAAATGCCGGACGATTTCAGCTTCCAGCTTTACCCCGACGACCTCGACCGGATCATGGACATCGTCGCTGACGCCATGGAGCGCGTGCCGCTTTCGGGCAGCGCGGGCGTCGAGCGGATCATCAACGGCCCCATCCCCTATGCCCCCGATGGCCTGCCGCTCATCGGCCCGATGCCCGGCGTGAAAAACGCCTTCGAGGCCTGCGTCTTCACCTTCGGCATCGCGCAGGCGGGTGGCGCAGGCAAGGTGCTGGCCGAATGGATCACCGAAGGCGAAACCGAATGGGACATGTGGAGCGTCGACCCCCGCCGCTTCACGGCCTACGCCGATCAGGACTATGCCAACGTCAAGGGGATGGAGGTCTATGGCCACGAATATGCCATGCACTTCCCGTGCCACGAATGGCCTGCCGGTCGCGACAAGAAGTTCTCGCCCGTCCACGACCGCATCGTTGCCGCAGGCGGCGTGATGGGTGCCTACAACGGCTGGGAACGCGCAAACTGGTTCGCGAAACCGAGCGACGACACCAGCGAAGAAGCCACCCAGACCTGGAATCGCGCGGGCCCTTGGGAGCCGCGCATTCGCGAGGAATGCGAAGCCGTCCGCGACGGCGTCGGCGTGCTCGACCTGCCGGGCTTCTCGCGCTTCGACCTGCAAGGCCCCGGTGCCGGCGACTGGCTCAAGACCCGCATCGGCGGGGGCTTGCCGAAGCCCGGGCGCATGACGCTCGCCTATTTCCCCGACAACCGGGGCCGTATCCTGACCGAGATGAGCGTGATGTCCCACGGAACCGACCACTACATGCTGATCACGGCGGCAACCGCGCAATGGCACGACCGCGACGTGCTGCTGAACGGGATGCCCGAAGCTCTGACTCTGACCGACCGAACCGACGACTTCTCGGCACTCATCGTAACCGGTCCGAAGTCTCGGGCATTGTTCGAGAAGATTGCACCAGAGGCCGACCTGAGCCTGCCGTGGCTTTCACTGCAGGAAGCAGAAGTCGCCGGACGCCCGGCAGCCCTGGCGCGCGTCAGCTTCGCAGGCGAGCTTGGATGGGAAATCCACGCGGCCAACGCCGAAATCCCCGCCATCTACGATGCCGTGATCGCGGCAGGCGCCAAACGGTTTGGCATGTACGCGCTGAACTCGCTTCGAATCGAAAAGGGCTACCGCGCGTGGAAGGGCGACCTCTCGACCGATTATTCGCTTCTCGAAGGCGGTCTCGACCGGTTCATCCGCTTCGACAAGCCAGAGGACTTCCCGGGGAAGGCCGCACTTCTCAATGAAAAGCAGCAGGGTGTGAAGAAGCGCTTCGTGACGCTCAAGGTCGACGCCAACGGAGCGGATGCGCCCTATATGTCGACGCTCTGGAAAGAGGGCGAGGTCGTAGGCGAAACCACCAGCGGAGCTTGGGGCTACCGCGTGAACGCCAGCGTGGCGTTGGGCATGTTGCGCTCGGATCTGACCGCGCCTGGGACCGAGGTCGAGGTCGATATCTACGGCCAGATGTGCCGCGCCGTGGTGCAGGAGGATGCGCCCCTTTGGGACCCGGCGAACGAAAGGCTTCGGGCGTGAGCGCGGCGATCATCGACGATGACGCCCAAAGGATCATTCGGGAATTCCCGCTCGGCATCATCGCGTCGGGCGGGCCGGACGGACCAGCGGCTTCGCCCAAGGGCACCTTCCTCGTCCTCGACCCCAAAACGCTGGCCTATGGAGATATTCGGTCACCCGGCTCGCGCGCGAACCTTTCCGAAGATGCCCGCTGCGAAACGGTTTTCGTCGATCCGTTCCGCCGCAAGGGCGTCAGAATTAGGGGTGAAGCGAGTATCGTGAACAAATGCGATACAAGCTTCGCTAACAATCTTCAAAACTGGAGAGACGTCTGGGGCGACCTTGCCGACCGGATCGGTGCACTTGTCCTGATCAGTGTCACCCGCGTTTCGCACATCACAACGCCTCCCTACGACACCGGCGCGACCGAAGACGAGATGATCGCGCTCTACAAGACCAAATATGCGGAGCTCTATCCGTGAGTGCCATCACCCTTCTCGACGGCGGCATGGGTCAGGAACTGCTCGCACGCACCGGTGCCACGCCCACCGGACTTTGGTCGACGCAGGTCATGATCGACCATCCGGACGCCGTGCGCGGCGTTCACGACGATTATTTCGCGGCAGGGGCCGACATAGCGACCACCAACACCTATGCGATCCACCGCGACCGACTTGTAAAGGCGGGGTGCGAAGACCAGTTCGAAGCGCTTCACCAACAAGCCGTGGACATTGCCGTGGCGGCACGCGATGCCTACGGGGCAGGTCAGGTCGCTGGTTCGCTGGGGCCGCTCGGCTGGTCCTACAAGGCCGAGTTTGCACCCCCAAGCGAAGAGGCCGCCCCGCTCTATGCGGAAATCGTGGCGCTGCACGATCCCCATGTCGATCTCTTCATCCTGGAAACCATGTGCGGCGTCGATCAGGCGCGCGGCGGCTTGATGGGTTGCACTCGCACCGACAAGCCGGTCTGGCTGGCCCTCAGCGTCGATGATGATGACGGCACCAGGCTGCGCTCGGGCGAACCCTTGGCCGATGTTCTGTCCCTTCTGGACGAGTTCGATGCGTCGGCGGTTTTGCTGAACTGCTCGCGTCCGGAAGCGATCAGCGCCGGTCTGTCTGTGCTCGCCACCGGCGACCGCCCGTTTGGCGCTTATGCAAACGGCTTCACCTCGATCTCCGACAGCTTCAAGGAAGCGGGCGCGACAGTGGACCGGCTGGAAACACGCCGCGACCTGGGGCCGTCTGAATATGCCAATTTCGCCGATGCCTGGATGCAGACCGGCGCCACGATCATCGGCGGCTGTTGCGAAGTCGGACCCTCTCACATCGCCGAAATCGCCAAGCGCACAGGAAAGACACCACAATGACTTTGCCCACCCACGCTCGCGTCGTGATCATCGGAGGCGGCGTCTCCGGTTGTTCGCTCGCCTATCATCTGGCGGAACGCGGCTGGACCGACATCGTCCTTCTCGAACGCAAGAAACTCACCTGCGGCACCACCTGGCACGCCGCAGGGCTGATCGGCCAGTTACGCGCGAACCAGAATATGACGCGCCTCGCCAAATACTCGGCCGACCTCTACCAGCGGCTGGAGGCTGAAACCGGCGTCGCCACCGGCATGCGCATGGTCGGCTCGATCACCGTCGCCCTGACCGAGCACCGGCGCGAAGAGATTCTGCGCCAGGCCAGCCTCGCCCGCGCTTTCGGGGTCGAGGTCGAAGAAATCTCGCCCAGCGCCGCAAAGGAAATGTACCCCCATCTGACGGTCGATGACGTCGTCAGCGCCGTTCACCTGCCGGGCGACGGCCAATGCGACCCCGCCAATATCGCCATGGCGCTGGCCAAGGGCGCAAGGATGAAGGGCGCGCAAATTGTCGAAGGTGTGAAAGTCACCAGAGTGGCCGACGATGGTGAAGCAGTCACCGGGGTCGACTATGTGCAAGCCGACGGAACCACCGGCCACATCGCGGCCGAGCATGTCGTGAACTGCGGCGGCATGTGGGGCCGCGACCTCGCCGCCGCCTCCGGCGTCACCCTGCCGCTTCACGCTTGCGAGCACTTCTATCTCATCACCGAACCGGTCCAGGGGCTGGGCCACCTCCCGGTCCTGCGCGTGCCGGATGAATGCGCGTACTACAAGTCCGACGCGGGCAAGATGATGCTGGGGGCCTTCGAGCCCAAGGCCAAGCCCTGGGGCATGGGTGGCATATCCGAGGATTTCGAGTTCGACACGCTCCCCGAGGATTTCGAGCACTTCGAGCCGATCCTGGAGATGGCCATGCACCGCCTGCCGATGTTCGAAACCGCCGGGGTCCACACCTTCTTCAACGGCCCCGAAAGCTTCACACCGGACGACCGTTACTACTTGGGCGAGGCGCCGAACCTCCGGAACTACTGGGTCGCGGCAGGCTACAACTCGATCGGCATCGTCTCCTCCGGCGGCGCGGGGATGGCGCTGGCCGCCTGGATGGACGAAGGCCATCCGCCGTTCGATCTCTGGGACGTCGACATTCGCCGCGCCCAGCCGTTCCAACGAAACCGCCGCTATCTGAAGGAACGCGTGACCGAAACGCTGGGTCTGCTCTACGCCGATCACTACCCCTTCCGCCAGGTCGAAACGGCACGCGGCGTCCGCCGCTCACCAATCCATGAGCACCTGAAAGAGCGGGGTGCGGTCTTCGGCGAAACCGCCGGATGGGAACGCGCCAACTGGTTCGCGAACGAAGGTCAAGAGCGCGATTACCGCTACGACTGGCACCGCCAGAACTGGTTCGAAAACCAGCGCGCCGAACACATGGCGATGCGGACAGGCGTCGGGCTTCTTGACATGTCGTCCTTCGGCAAGATCCGTGTCGAAGGCCCGGGCGCGCTCACTTTCCTGCAACGCGTCTTCGCGGGCGACGTCGACAAGCCTGCGGGTACGATCACATACGGCCAGATGTTGAACGAACGCGGTGGTATCGAATGCGACCTGACCGTGACGCGCCTCAACGCCACCGCCTTCCTGCTGGTTGTCCCCGCCGCCACCGTGCAACGCGATCTTGCCTGGCTCAAACGGCAGCTGGGTGACGATGTCGCTGTCATATTGGATGTCACCGCGTCCGAAGCCTGCTTCCCCATCATGGGACCGAAAGCGCGCGGTCTGCTGGCGGCGGTCTCTCCGGACGACTTCTCGAACGAGACCTTCCCTTTCGGAACCGCACGCGAGATCGAGATCGGCCTCGGCCTTGCTCGCGCCCACCGGATCTCCTACGTCGGAGAACTCGGCTGGGAACTCTACATCTCTGCCGACCAGGCCGCCCATGTCTTTGAAACGATCACGGAAGCCGGTGCAGATCACGGCCTGAAACTCTGTGGTCTCCACGCGATGGACAGCTGCCGGATCGAAAAAGCCTTCCGCCACTTCGGCCACGACATCACGGACGAAGACCACGTGGTCGAAGCAGGCCTCGGCTTTGCCGTAAAGACCAAAGCGAAAAACAACTTCATCGGACGCGACGCCGTGCTGAAAAAACGCGAAGAAGGCGTAAAGCGCCGCATGCTCCAGTTCCGCCTGACCGATCCGGATCCCATGCTCTTCCACAACGAAGCGCTCGTCCGCGACGGTCAGATCGTCGGCATCGTCACCAGCGCCAATTATGGCCACGCCTTGGGCGGCGCCATTGGTATGGGTTACGTGCCCTGCAATGGTGAGACGCCCGAACAGGTCCTGGCAAGCACCTATGAAATCGAAATCGCAGGCACCCGCGTCAAAGCGGACGCCAGTCTCGCGCCGATGTATGATCCGAAGGCGGAACGGATGAAGGGATAAGAACAGTCGAGTTGCCAGCTTTGGAGTTGAGGAGGATGGCGGGTTTGAGCCCTTCGCGGACATTAGTTGCGAAGAAAACCAAGGCACGGAGTCAAGGCCGCAGGCCGCCGTGCCATCGCCGGACCGGCCCGCGGTCTGGCGATTTGTCAGCCAAAGGCGCTTAGCTCGGGCAGAAAATGTGTCTTGGCTTCCATAAAGCGTGTAGCGGATCGGTCGGATCGCCAGCCCCCGGTCCGGCGATGGCACGGCTCATTCCAAAGGTTCGCTTCGACCCACTTCTGAGACATCCAATACAGCGCCAAACCACTACGCCCAGCAATGATCAACAGTCCAAAAGCGACAATCCAATGTCGCGCCGATGTATGACCCGGAAAACGAAGGCTTGGATCCTCAACGACACGCCTTGGGCTTGACCCGGGGCCTCAGGGGAGGACCATCCATGCCTGACAGAAAGGCCCAGCTTTGAGCCGCCGCTCTGGCGGCCGGGCAGCGCGCGTCGCGCTCAGAGCCGCGCCATTGGCCGAGGACCTGCGGCCGATCCGGGCGGGCATGAAGGGCGGACGCTATCAGCCGCTCGACGATGCGGGCGTGCAACGCATCCACGAAGCCGCGTTAGAAGCTTTGGAAACCATCGGGCTCAGCCAGGCGCCACCTTCCGGTTTCGAGGCCATGGTCGCCGCTGGCGCCATCCCGGGTGACGACGGTCGCCTCCGCTATCCGCGCGCACTCGTCGAAGACATGCTCGCCAAGGCCGCCCGCAACATCACGCTCTGCGCCCGCGATCCGAAATTCGACCTGCATCTTGAAGAAAACAGCGTGCATTACGGCACCGCAGGCGCGGCGGTCCACGTGGTCGACCCGGTGACGGGCGACTATCGCGATCCGACCGCGCAAGACCTGCACGATGCGGCGCGGCTCGTGCAAAATCTTGACAATATTCATTTTTTCCAGCGCCCCATGGTCTGCCGCGACATCGAAGACAACCTCGAGATGGACCTGAACACCATCTATGCCGCCGTCGCGGGCACGCAGAAACACATCGGTACCTCTTTCTCTGACCCCTCCCATGTCGCGCCCTGCATGGAGCTCATTCACATGCTTGCGGGCGGCGAAGAGGCGTGGCGCGCCCTGCCCTTCATCTCGAACACCAACTGCTTCGTCGTGCCGCCCATGAAGTTCGCCGAAGAAAGCTGCATCGCGATGGAACACGCCATCCATGCGGGCATGCCGGTGCTCTTGCTCTCGGCGGGGCAGGCGGGGGCGACGGCGCCCGCGCCCATCGCGGCGGCCATCGTCCAGGCGGTGGCCGAATGCCTCGCAGGCGTCGTCTACGTGAATTCCATCGCCCCCGGCCACCCGGCCATCTTCGGCACCTGGCCCTTCGTCTCCGATCTCCGCACAGGTGCGATGTCCGGCGGGTCTGCGGAACAGGCGCTCCTGACGGCGGGCTGCGCACAGATGCACCGCTTCTACGGCCTACCCGGCGGCGCGGCCGGCGGCATGGCCGACAGCAAACTCCCGGACATGCAAACCGGCTGGGAACAGGCGATGAACAACGTGCTCGCCGGGCTTGCGGGGCTCAACATGGTCTACGAAGCCGCCGGCATGCAGGCGTCGCTTCTGGGCTTCTGCCACGAAAGCCTGGTCCTCGGCGACGATCTGGTGGGACAAGCGCTCCGCTGCGTGCGCGGCATCGAGGTGACCGAAGACAGCGTCTCGCTCGACGTCATGCGATCGGTCTGCCTCGAAGGCCCCGGGCACTACCTCGGCGCCGACCAGACGCTGCAACTGATGCAGACGGAATACACCTATCCCGTCCTGGGCAACCGCATGAGCCCGAAGGAATGGGAAGAAGCCGGACGCCCCGAACTCCTGCCTGCCGCAACCGCCCGAAAAGAGGCCATCCTGCAATCGGCCCCGATGCAGGTTCCCGCCGACCTCGACCGACAGGTCCGCGAGCGGTTCAAAATCCACTTCTGAGTTCTTCTTGGTTGAAATATCCCGGGGTCTGGGGCAGAGCCCCAGTGAACGAACCGACAAGGGGCAAGCCATGACCTTCGAGCGATCCGTCAAAATCGCACCCTCGATCCTCTCCGCCGATTTCGCCGATTTCGGACGCGAGATCGAAGCGGTCGAGGCGCAAGGCGCGGACTGGATCCATGTCGACGTGATGGACGGGCATTTCGTCCCCAACCTGACTTTCGGCCCGCCGCTGGTCAAAGCCATCCGCAAACACATCAAGACGGTCATGGATGTCCACTTGATGATCGCGCCGGTCGACCCTTACATCGACGCCTTCGCCGACGCGGGCGCCGACTTCCTGACCGCGCATCTCGAAGCAGGGCCTCACACTCACCGCACGCTTCAGGCGATCCGTGCCCATGGACTGAAAGCGGGCCTCGCCCTGAACCCCGGCACCCCCGTCGAAGCCACCGCACCCCTTCTCGATCTTTGCGATCTGGTCTGCGTCATGACAGTCAACCCCGGCTTCGGTGGGCAGAGCTTCATCCAGACACAGGTTGAACAGGTCAGAAAACTCCGCGCCATGATCGGCGACCGTCCCATCCACATCGAGATCGACGGCGGCGTTGACCCCAAGACCGCACCCTTGGTGGTCGAAGCCGGTGCCGACGTGCTGGTCGCAGGCTCTGCCGTTTTCAAGGGTGGCTCGGTTTCGAACTCCAACCCCTACGGCGAGAACATACAGGCGATCCGGGCGTCAATTGCCTGAAAGCCCGCCAGGACATATCGACCCGGCCACCGATCCGACCTACAATCAAATCAAATGGCTGTCCTCGGAGCGGTGCGCATGACCGAACCCCTGACGTGTGTGGGTGTATATCCAACGCTGGCCGTCCCGAGCGTCAAAGACACCTGCGATTGGTATATCGACAAGCTCGGATTTGCGCTTCGGTTCTTCTGGGGCGATCCCCCGACACATGGCGCCATCTGGCTGGATCAGGCGTGTGTCCATTTCTGGCAAGGCACGCCACAGCTGAACGACAACTGGCTGTATTTCGACATCAGCGATCTGGACGCAATGTACGCACGCGCCACTGCCAACAGCATCCAGATTTCTAGACCTCCTGAAATCTATCCGTGGTGCATGCGCGAATTCAATGCCGTCGATCTGAACGGCTACAATATTCGCTTCGGTCAACACATCGGCAATTGACCGCGGGCCGATCGGCAGCCCCGCAATGCGGCGTAGTTGCAGATGTCTTCCGTGCATGGCCAGTCGACATATCCGACCATTCGGACACCCATTCTCGTTTTGCGTAGAATACTCAATCTTACTCGTTTCGAAGACCAAGAACACTGTCGGTCCAGTAGACAACAGCGGGGAACCGATAAAGACACACGATGACGCCAAGGTTTCCTTTGGTCAGACGGTCCTCCATCGGATTGGCTTCATCGGCATGTTTGCTGCACTTGGGGTTGCTCCCGGCGAGCTTATGCCACCAGCGCCTCGGCCTTCTTCAGATCGACCGACACCAACTGGCTGACCCCTTGCTCGCCCATGGTCACACCGAACAACCGGTCCATCCGCGCCATCGTCACCGCGTGGTGGGTGATGATCAGGAACCGCGTTTCCGTCCGGCGGCACATCTCGTCCAAAAGGTCGCAGAACCGCGTCACATTGGCATCGTCCAGCGGTGCATCGACCTCGTCCAGCACACAGATGGGCGCGGGGTTCGCCAGGAACACGGCAAAGATCAGCGCTAGCGCCGTCAGTGTCTGCTCACCACCCGACAGAAGTGAGAGCGTCGCCAGCTTCTTGCCCGGCGGCTGGCAAAGGATCTCAAGCCCCGCGTCCAGGGGATCGTCCGACTCGACCAGTACCAGTTTGGCTTCGCCACCCCCGAACAAATGCTTGAACAGCATCGAGAAATTGTCGTTCACCTGATCGAAGGCCGCCAGCAGCCGTTCGCGCCCCTCCTTGTTCAGCCCGGCAATACCGGCTCTCAGCGCCCGGATTGCCTCTTCCAGATCGGTCTTTTCCGCCAAAAGCGCGCCATGTTCCTCTTCCACCTCGCGCGCGTCTTCCTCCGCCCGCAGGTTTACCGCGCCAAGCGCATCGCGCGACCGGCGAAGCCGCATCACATCGGCTTCGATCTTCTCGGCCGACGGTAGTTTTTCCGGGTCAACGTCGACCGTCTCCAACAGAGCTTCGGGCGTGGTCTCCTGCTCCTCGGCAATGCGTTCTGCCGCCAGCGTCACGGTTTCCCGGGCAGCCTCCGACCGCGCTTCACCTGCGGCCCGGGCCTCGCGTGCCTCAGACGCACGACGCTCGGCGTCGCGTTCCTCCGACAGAGCATCCCTTGCGGCGGTCTCGGCTTCGGCCAAAGCGTCTGCAGCCTTCCGCCTGCGTTCTTCGGCCTCCGTCAAATCATCGGCCAGGCTGTCGCGTTCGGTACGGATGCGGTCCGGCGCGGCGCGCGCTTCCTCCAAGTCGGCCTCCGAGGCCGTGCGACGTTCCGCCAGTTCCCCGATCCGCGTCTCGGCATTGGACAGACGTTCTTCCCAGGTCTTGCGCTCGGCTTCGATTTCCTCAAGCCGCCGGGTGCGCGCCTCGCCTTCGCGGGTCAGTTCGTCGTGAGCGGACCGTCGCGCCATCATGGTCATGCGTGCGGCTTCGACCGTCATCTTCGTGTCTTCCGCGGTCGCTCGAAGCGCGGCCAGATCGTCAAGATCCTCCAGTCCGCGCTTTGCATCCGCAACGCGCGTCCGCGCCGCCGTTGCCTCGTCACCGTGGCGCTTGGCGGCCAACTCTGCCGCCTCTTTCTTGCCCGCCGCGATGTTCCTGTCCGCCTCGGCGCGGCTCAAAGTCCGGTTGGCTTCGGTCAAGGCATGATCCGCAGTACGCCGCGCCTCGCGCGCGTCCGCAACGCTGGCCACAAGGCTTTTCATTTCCGCTTGCAGAAGGTCATGCGCCTGCGCCGCGCCATCGGCGCGCGCGGTCGCTTCGACCAGATCCTGCTTCAACTCCTGCAACCGGTTCAACTGCTCCAGCCGTAAGGCCGCTGCCGAGGGCGCGGCACCCGCGCCCGCCCGGAAGCCATCCCACCGCCAAAGGTCGCCGTCCTGGCTGACCAACCGTTGACCCGGCAAAAGCGAGGCCTGCAGCTTTGCACCTTCGCCCGCGTCCACCAACCCGACCTGAGACAAACGGCGCGCCAGAACCGGCGGCACCGATACCACGTCGCTGATCGCGCGCGCACCTTTCGGCAAGGGTTGAGCTGCATCGTAGTTCGCCAGACTGGCCCAGCCCGAGGTGCCGTCGCTTTCGATGACTGGCGCGCGCAGATCATCTGCCAGCGCCGCGCCCAAGGCCTTTTCGAACCCGGACTTGACTGTCAGCAGGTCCATGACCTGACCGCCTTCCGCCGTCTCACGGTCGACCAGCTTGGCAAGGGCCGCCACCTCGGCCTGAAGCGCTTTTACTTCGCCATCAGCCGAAGATCGTTCAGCGCGCGCATCGGCTTCCTTGCCCTGAGCCGCCTCGCGCGCTTCGTCGGCCTTGGCCAGCGCCTCTTCGGCCCCGGTCGCCGCTGTCGTGACAGAAGCCAACGCGGTTTCCGCCGCGGCAAACGCCGCTTCGGCCTTGGCCAGGTCCTCTGTCGCAGCACTCGCATCCGCGCCCGCTTTGGCTTCCGACTCTTCGCTTCGTGCAAGCGTCGTCTCGGCGTCCTGCAAGAGCCGTTCGGCAGACTGGTGCCGCGCCGCCAGCCGCGCGACGTCCTCGGTCAACTGCCCAAGCGCGTTCTCACGCTCCTGCAAAATGCGCGCGGCATCGTGCGCTTCCGTCGCGGCGGCCTCGACCGCCTCGGCATGGCCGTCCTGCGCGGCAATCAGTTCAGCGGTTTCCGCCGTCAGCCGCTCCAGCGTCTTTCCGGCGTCCGAGTTCAGATCGCCCTCGCGCTCGGCGTCGCGGGTCAGCTGCGTGATCCGCGCCTCCAGCGTTTCGATGGTTTGGGCTGCACGGGCCTCTTCCTCGTCGAGCGCGCTCGCCCGCATCTGCAAGCGGTTCAGAACAGCCGTTGCTATCGCCTCTTCCTCGCGAAGGGGCGGCAGCGCCTCTTCCGTTTCCGCGCGCACGCCGGTGGCAACCCGCGCCAGGCGCTCGCCCTCGGCGGCAGCCCGCGTCAACTCGGCTAATGTAGCCTCCGCTGCAATCCGCGCGTCTTCCGCCTCGCGCCAGCGGACATACAGCAAAAGCCCTTCCGCCTTCCTGAGTTCGGCCCCGATCTCGCGGTAACGCTTGGCCTGGCGCGCCTGGCGTGCGAGCGTCGCCAATTGCTGGCCCAACTGCTCGATCACGTCGTCGACACGGACCAGATTGCTTTCCGCGCCCTTCAGCTTCAATTCCGCTTCATGGCGGCGCTGGTAAAGGCCCGAGATCCCCGCCGCTTCCTCCAGAATACGGCGCCGGCTCTGAGGTTTCGCATTGATCAGTTCCGAAATCTGCCCCTGACGGACCAGCGCGGGCGAATGCGCCCCGGTCGAGGCATCGGCAAAGAGCATCTGCACATCGCGCGCGCGCACGTCCTTGGTGTTGAGCTTGTACGCGCTGCCCGCATCCCGCGTGATCCGTCGCACAATCTCCAGCGTGTCGCTCTCGTTGAAGCCCTGCGGCGCCAACCGCTCGGAGTTGTCGAGCACCAGCGACACCTCGGCGAAGTTCCGGGCTGGCCGTGTGGACGCCCCGGCAAAGATCACGTCCTCCATGCCGCCGCCACGCATCGCCGTGGGCCGGTTTTCGCCCATGACCCAGCGAAGCGCCTCCAGCAGGTTCGACTTGCCGCAGCCATTGGGGCCGACAACACCCGTCAAGCCATCCGCGATGATCAGATCGGTGGGATCGACGAAGCTCTTGAAGCCGTTCAGACGTATCTTGTTAAAGCGCAAAGGGTGCCTGTATTTGCTGATTCCGGACCCCAAGTCTCTGGCGTAGGCGCGGTCATGTCAATGTGGAACCCCAAATTGCAGGGGTTCCGCCCGAGTTATCCACAAGATATTGGTGTTAGCCCATCAATTCCCGTGTGTGGAAGTCGCCCGGAATTCGGTCTTTGTCCTCAAGGATCAGGTCACATAGCACCTCAGCGCATCCGGGCGCCATGCCAAATCCGATCTTGAAGCCACCATTGGCAATGAAATGCCCGGGACGGTCGGGCCAGGGCCCCAAAAGCGGCGCGCGGCTTTGCGCCCGAGGGCGCACGCCCGCCCATCGGTGAAGCACGCGCGCCCCGTGCAGGACCGGCACCAGATCGCCGGCTTTGCCGATCAACTCGTCCAGTTGAGCGTCCGTCGTGGTCGGATCGTCGAACGCCCGCTCGGAGGTCGAGCCGATGGCGACCGTCCCGTCGATATGGGGAATGATATGCAACCCCTCCGCATAGATCTGCGGCTGGCCCGCTGCGTTGTGCTGCAACAGCGCCGCCTGGCCTTTCACGCCGTTGCCCACCGGCTTGCCGACCTGCCGGGACAGGTCCAAAAGCCCTTGCCAGCCGGTGGCCCAGACAACCGGCCCTTCCAATCTGCCCGAAGCCACGATCCGACCGCCGCGCGCCCGTATGGCGGCCGCAAGGCTCTCGCAGGCCCGGCGCGGGTTCAGGATGGCCGACAGCGTGTCACGCACGTAAAGCCCGGTGGCCGATGGCGGGCACCAGCCACCCTCCGGCCTCTCGATGATCTCCCAATCGCCCTGATCGGCCCAACGCGCTGCCGCCGCCGGTTGCCGTACCCGCGCCAAGTCCACCGCGCGCTCCGTCGGCAAAGGCTGCAAGCGACCTGCCTGCGCATAACCGCTCGAGATGCCCGAGGTTGCTTCGACCGCGTCCCAAAACGTCGGGGCCATGGCCAGGCTGTCGAATTGAAACTGCTTCTTGTCGTTCCACGGCTCCGGCGTATGCGGCTGCAACGCGCCAACGACCCCGCCCGAGGCTCCGGCGCCCACCCCGTTCGGATCAATCACCGTGACCGAAGTGCCGCGTCGCAACGCCTCCCAGGCGATGCTCAGCCCGAAAATGCCCGCGCCGCAAATCGTCATATGTCCCATGGACAAGCGCCTTTTCCCTTGCCAGTGTCGCGCGTCATCTGAGGTAGGCCAAGGCGTGCAGGAAGACCATCCCAATCTGGAGTGGCGGGGCGAGGTGCCGATCGCGCGCGCCTTCGATGATCCTTACTATTCGCTGGACGACGGGTTAGCGGAAACCACCCACGTCTTCCTGAACGGCAACGATCTGCCTGCACGATTTCGCGATGGATTTCACATCGCCGAACTGGGCTTCGGCACGGGGCTCAACGCCTTCGCCGCCCTCGCGCTCTGGCAGGCCAAGGGCATCCCCGGTACGCTGCACTACACCTCCTTCGAGAAATACCCGATGGCGCCCGACGACATCGCTCGCGCGCTCGCGGCCTTTCCGCCGATCGCGCAGGTCGCGGCACCCATTCTGGAAACCCTGGGCGAGGACCTGTCCTGTGCCACACCCTCCTTCGAATTGACCGTCATCCCCGGCGATGCGCGCGACACGCTGCCCGGATGGGGCGGCAAGGCCGACGCCTGGTTCCTCGATGGGTTTTCACCGGCCAAGAACCCCGAGCTTTGGCAACTCGATCTGATGGCAGAGGTGGCGCGCCACACTGCCCACGGCGGCACCTTCGCCACCTACACCGCCGCAGGTGCGGTGCGCCGCGCCCTGGCCGACGCTGGCTTTCAGGTCGAACGCCGCCCGGGCTTCGGCCGCAAACGCCACATGACGGCAGGCAGCCTGCCATGAGCGCCGACAGCAACCGCCGCGGCATTTTCCTGATGATCGCCACCACGCTGGTTTTCGCCAGTCAGGACGGCATCTCGCGCCACCTTGCGGCGGAATACAACACCTTCATGGTCGTGATGATCCGCTACTGGTTCTTCGCGGCCTTCGTCATCGCTATCGCCATGCGGCACGAGGGCGGCATTCGCGCCGCCGCCCGCACGCCACAGCCCGTGCTGCAAATCACACGGGGGCTTCTGCTGGCGCTCGAGATCTGCGTCGCGGTCCTCGGCTTCACCCTGATCGGACTGGTCGAAAGCCACGCGATCTTCGCCGCCTATCCGCTGATGATCACCGCGCTCGCCGGGCCTCTCCTGGGCGAACGCGTCGGTTGGCGGCGCTGGGCGGCGGTTCTGGTCGGCTTCGCGGGCATGCTCATCATCCTCCAGCCCGGGCGCGGCGCCTTCGATCCGCTGGCCCTCATCCCAGTCGCCAGCGCCTTTCTCTTTGCGCTCTACAGCCTCGCCACTCGCTACGCGGCGCGGCGGGACAGCGCGGCGACCTCGTTCTTCTGGACCGGCACGGTCGGCGCGGTGGTGATGACCCTCGTCGGTCTGCCCGCATGGGAGCCGATGAGCCCGCTCGACTGGGGCTGGATGCTGGCGCTCTGCCTGACCGGCGTGCTCGGCCACTGGCTCCTGATCCGCAGCTACGAACTGGCGGAAGCCAGCGTGCTGCAACCCTTCGCCTTCTTCCACCAGGTCTTCGCCGCGCTCGTGGGCCTTTT
>JAAUYH010098789.1_pt1 | contig 21295 bp, 21 predicted proteins | sample 7278061 | NCBI WGS metagenome assembly JAAUYH01 (sample SAMN14350203, study PRJNA611818) | marine sediment metagenome | isolation source: surface marine sediment (0.6m) | place: French Polynesia: Moorea | collected 2018-08 | reverse complement strand
GGAACTTTTCTTCTATGTCAACAACTGAACGAGCAGATATCTTCATGCCTATTAAGCTCTTTGTACGAACTTGTTCTAGGCGAATACCTCCTGTGGGAAGTTCTAGGCGACGGCTCTCAGTCATATTGGGCATAAAGTCAGCAAAAGCTTCATAGTCTGTTATGACTTGCCAGACTTGCTCTAATGGGTAGGGAATTGCAATTTTGGCAAAAATGCGCCGCTTCCGCCCTTCTAACTTATCTATTTTGATGTCTACGTCTGATGTACCACTGAGATTTTGTGTTTTGCTCATCTTCAACTTTAGTTAAATACAAAAATGGAATACCTTACTGTTGTAGGGAAAAAGTTTCACTAAGAAGATTGCACGGTTTTACGCTGTCATAAAACTCCCCCACAGATTTCTCTTTGAGGCACTTGAGGATCTGGTTAACTTCGCCGAGAATAATTCTGTATCTTAAAGCGAATTTTTAGTAACTAGTTCCGCCGAAGTTGTTGAGAAATTAACATCTCCCGATAAATATCTTTCAACTTCAGAAACCACCCGTTCGGCATCTTTCGGCAGACCCATTAATAGTTCTGAGGCACGACAACTCAACCACTTACGTCCAATAACAAATAGACCAGGTTCGGGAGTTATACCGTATTCTTCTACAAAGCCCGCTTCATTAATACAGTGGGGTAATTGAAGCCATTCAGTATTATCACTATAACCAGTAGCCCAAATAACTACATCTACTACCTGTGTTTCACCATCATCAAAGACAACGGTTTGTCCCGAGCAGTCTTTGGCTCTTCCCGCAATGCTAACTCCCATGTCTTTGAGTCTTCGATTATTAAAGTTTCCACAGGGAACGGGGTTACGTTTCTGGAGAAATTTAGCTACGAGACTGTATTTGTCAGCAAACAAAATTCCTATTTTGTTAAGCCACCAGAACAAATCCTTACCAAGTATGATTCCTGGAGGTAAACCGCGAGCTGTACCAGTTGCCAATGTAACTTGACACCCACTAGCAAGTTGACCAGCAATCTGACGCCCTGTCGCGCCATCACCTATTACTACTACCCTGCTGCCATCTGGGATTAGCTTCAGACTTTTAAGAGTGCCATCAAACTGTATTACATCCGCCGATAGTTGAGAACTGATTGAGGGAATATGGGGAACTTGGTTGGAGCCTGTTGCATTGATTACCGATTTAGCCGTCAGTTGCTCGCCATCTTTTAAGGTAATAATAAACTGCTCCCGAACTTTTGTAAGACTAGAAACTTCGGAATTCTCGCGAACGGAAAGTTCAAGTGTATTGGCAAATGCCTTCAGATATTCGCCCATCTCATTGGCAGTCGGAAAACTATGGGCATCGCCGGGAAACAGCAAGCCAGGCAAGCCGCAAAACTGCCGAGACGTAAATAATCTCATTCCATCCCAACGATTCAGCCAGACTTCTCCAACCCGATCTCGTTCTAGCACAGTAGAAGAAATCTCTCGTTCCTTGAGTAGCTTGGCAGTATATAAGCCACTCTGTCCACCGCCGATAACCACACAATCGTAATGTCCCATTAGTCCTCCTCCTTAAGTTCGACAACTTCTATAAAGTTCTGCTGCAAATAATTAACTAAAGAGTTAACAGTGGGGTAGTCAAACGCCAACGCAGGATCGATAGTTACTTGGAGATAATCTTCGATAACAGTAGTCATCTCCACATGAGCAGCTGAATCAAGACCCAAAGCAGAGAACGAACTGTCAAGGTGTTCTTTAGAAGAGAAATGGGGTACTTTTGCGGAAATATACCTAACTATTGTTTCAACAAGAGCATCCTTGGACTTGTCTGTCAATTCAGTCGTCATTGTGATTTTTCTTCCTTTTTAATTAAATACAGCCAATCAAATCTCTACATGCGGTGCGCTTTATCTTGCCACTGGTGGTCTTAGGAATGGTTCCCGGTTTAACCAGTATCAGCTTATCGAAGGTTATATTGTGGCGATTCATGACTGCTTCTTGTAGTTCGTTTTTCAATTTATCGCGATCGCATTGGGCAAAAGCCTTTTTCTTTATTTCAACGATTGCTGTCAGTTTTGACTCACCACCTTCATCAATGGTAAAAACTGAAGCACCATTGTTCCCTGCGGCATAATGGTAATTATTACAGGTATGCTCGATATCATAGGGATAAAGATTACGTCCGCGTATAATTAATATTTCCTTGATACGTCCTGTCATAAAGAGCATACCTTGGTGAATAAACCCCATATCCCCAGTCCGTAAATAGTATCTACCATCAGGATGTTTTAACTTGGCGCGGAGGCATTCCTCAGTCTTTTGCTGGTTCTGCCAGTATCCCTGAGCGACCGACAAGCCGGAGACCCAAATTTCACCAATCTTCCCATTCTCACATAACTCAGTGGTTTTGGGATTGACTATGCGTACTTTTAAACGAGAACTTACCAAACCACAATTGACGATAATATTTCCCTTCTGGGCTTCTTTTACCAGACCACTTTCAAACGTGTCCTTATCTAAGGTTAAAGTTTGTGCGCCAGTGCTTCGCGGACCACCAGAAACAAATAAAGTAGACTCAGCAAGACCATAGCATGGGGAAAAAGCTTTTGGGTCGAAACCATACCTTTGAAATTCATCCGCAAAAGACTTCATTGTATCAACATCAATGGGTTCCGAACCATTCAATGCTACCTGCCAGCTACTCAGATCCAAATCTGAGAGAGCTTTGTGTTCTTTGATTCTCTTTACGCAATGCTTGTAACCAAAGTTGGGAGATGCAGAAGTATGAAGACGATATTGGGAAATTAGTTCGAGCCAACGACGAGGGCGTTGCACAAAGTTCATCGGTGGCATAAAAACGTAGGTTCCCCCGAGAAACAATGGTTGTAACATATGACCAATTAGTCCCATATCGTGGAACTGCGGCAACCAACCCCCTGCGATCAGTCCTTCCTGATGATTGTATGCCTCTTGGATTGCTTTTTGATTTTCGACGATATTCCCATGACTTACCATTACACCTTTGGGCGCACTGGTTGAGCCGGATGTATACTGAATGAGAGCTAACTTATCGGGACTGAGCACTGGTAATGTTATATCTGTTGTTCCCGATTGATGTTCGTCTAGCCAAATCCAGTTTCGCTCAGATAACTCAGGTATCTCCTGTAATTGTTCCTTTAGCTGAATTTTAGCAGCAGAAGTAGTAAGAATGGTTTGTACCCCAGCATCATCTAGAATCGCCACAGTACGCTCCATTTGTTGAGCATTACGAGACAGGTTGAGAGGAACCGCAATAACTCCAGAAGCAAGACATGCAAGAAAATTTACAACAAAATCAAGACCATTGGGAAATAAAAGCGCAACGGGTCGCTCCATATATCTACGATGAAGAAGAAGCTGAACACGTTGCAATACAAGCCCGTGCAATTGTCGATAAGTTAGCTTTTTTGCAGTTTCAACACCGTGGGTTTGAAAAATACAAGCTAGAGCATCCCCCTTATGTTTTGCATGACTAACAATGGCATCATAAAACAGTTGATGACCATTTTGAATACAGCTACTCACTGTCCAAAACCCTCCTGTCATTATCCCACATAACTAATTTCCCAAAGTATATTGACACAGTACTCCAGGGACTGGACAAATTTTTCTATGTCTTCCAAGGTGGTGAATCGACCAAAACTTATGCGGATGGAGCCTTGAATATCTGTCTCACTCAACCCCATTGCTTCTAACACGTGAGAAAGCTTTTTTATTTTGTTATTACTACATGCAGAACCAATAGAAATGATTATGTCATGCTTCTTTTCCATCAGAACTGCTAATGCTTCAGCTCTAATTCCAGGAATGACTATATTTACTGTATTGGAAATACTTTTCTCATAATCAGTCGCTCCGTTGAATCTTGTACCAATATGAGACTTATTTAAAAGTTTCATCAGGTATTGTTTACATTCCCAATAATAGACATCCCACTGGTCAATATTGGCATAAGCTTCCTCCGCTGCTTTTGCCAAACCAGCGATAGCCACTAGGTTCTCAGTTCCAGAACGCATTGCCATCTCTTGACCACCGCCATGAATGAGTGGAAACATATTCTTGGTATCTCGGACGTATAACCCACCTATGCCTTTTGGTCCATAGAATTTGTGTCCTGAAAAAGATAGAAAGTCTACGCCAATTTTCTCGACATCGATTTTGCGTTTACCAACTACCTGTACGCCATCAACATGAAACTTAATATTTTTTTTACGGCTTATTTGAGCAATAGCCTCCACAGGCTGAAGCACACCAGTTTCGTTGTTAGCGTACATCATTGATATCAACTGGGTATCTTGCCGTATGGCACTTAAAATGTCTTCAACCGCTACAGCACCATTAGCTTGGGGTGAAACGAAGGTTATCTCAAATCCAAACTGTTCGGCACAATGTTTCACAGTATTGAGAACTGATGGGTGTTCAATCGCAGTAGTGATAATATGTCCTGGTGTCTTAATATATTGAAGCAAAGTACTTTTAATAGCCCAATTATTTGCCTCAGAACCACCAGATGTAAAAAATACCTTTTTCGCTTCGGTTGCTAATAGCCGAGCCACAGTTTCTCTGGAACTGTTTAACAGGGCTTTATTTGCCGTAGAATAACGATTGCTACTAGAAGGGTTAGCAAACAAATTTATGGTTGACTTCATCGCCTCTGCTGCCTTATCTGAAACTGGAGTAGTGGCGTTATAGTCGAAATAACCGAGAATCATTTGATTTTTCATTGTCCTCAATTTTCCTCGGTCGCACTTATTCTAAGTTTATTGTGAAGTTCGTGTAAAATATCGAGGCAATGATGCTGTGAAGGTTCTAATTCTCCCAGCATTTTATCAAGTTCGCTTCTGTCCCTATTGGCTATATTGTTAATAGTATTACCGTTAATCAAAGAACAGAAAATATTGGCAGTGGCAACAGAAGTAGCACAGCCCCAAGCCCGAAATACTCCCTTCGTGATTTTTTCACCCTCCATTGCAATCTGAATCCTAATTCGGTCACCACATACGGAATTACCTACCTCGAATTCGAGATGCGGATTCTGAATCTCACCGCTATGTTCTGGTTCTGAAAAGTTAGTAATAATGATGTCGTTGTACATAGTTACTAGTTAGTAAAGAATCATATAATTATTGATGCTCTTCTCGGCTAAAAGCTAGGAGATGCACAACCTATACGTAGGGATGTCGTTATTTTTGATTAAAGCTTGGAAATTGTCTCTAGTCTGGCAACATACTTTATTAAGGTGTTTAACCTGGCTCCTAAAGAGAAATTGGTGAAGCTTCTCTGCTTACTTTAGGAGACTACAGGACATGCTCCACTGACACTTGCTTGTTTATCTTCTAATTCATCCAAGCGTTTATCAAGGTTTACAGCACAACACCCAAATTCGCTTGATTTAGGCAAGCGCATCACATACTGTACCCGTTGACCACTTCGAGCAGAGTTACTTTCTTTCGGGAGAAGTCTAACCAAGTCTTCAGTCAGTATAAATCCTGGAGTGGAGACAGCCAGAGGATCGAGGATTGCCAATTGCCCTGTTTCGCCAATTGCAACTTCCTTATCTAATTGCTTTGGATCTCGTACCGAGAAATGAATAAAGGGAGAAACGTGCTTCACGCCATGCTCATCATCAATTGCTACAACATTTGATTCGACAAGTGCATAAATATCTCGTATTTGAGACTTTTCAACACCAAGATACTCCATACATTCACTATTAAAATCCACTCTGGAGAGCATTTGACCGCTAAAGCGCTTCCATCCTCCAAGTGTTATCACATAGCTATTTTTATCAAGTTTAATCTTCTGGTTAGTAGCTTTCAGGAAACTGATAAAGCGATGAATGATAAAAGGTGGACCAATAATGTGGCGGTCAAATTTGTTAGCCCATTCATTCAACTGGTTTAACGCATCTTCTGGTGCAAAGCGGTCATTCTTGACCATAAAACGATGAGTATCTAACAGACCCGCAAGCATATTAAGGGCTTTAATCATACCCATTTCTGGGATGTCTTCCGTAGAAGGACATAGATATAAACCTGCTCCTTTAGAAATCTTAAGAAATTCACGATACATAGCGTAGATACCTAAAACAGCGTTATCTACGGTATCCGAACAACGACGGGAAACACTCGGTATACCAGAAGTACCAGTGCTACGCATTTCTAGTTCAATCCCTTTTAAGCTGACTGACAATAATTTGTGACTATCAGCAGACTTAAAGATATTGATGGGAATCAGAGGTATCTTTACTAGATCGTCGGGCGATTCAATAGCATCGGGTGTAATTCCTTTCTCATCGCACGAAGCTCTAAAAAAGTTATTGTTAGCATAGTGGAAGGCGAAGGAATCTTTAATCAAAGCTGTCCTGAATGCGAGCAATTCAGACTCAGGCATTGCATACAGGTCACTAACAGATGAGAGAGCTACTTTTACTGGATCTACCCCCCCTTCTTTTAGGGCAAAGTGAAGTTTACTAAGCATTACATACCTCTTATAATGATGGTTTGGCGTTGTATTTTTTCACATCAATAATCGTAGAAAATATTGATTGGGGAGTTTCGAGCAACTATAGATTCTGTTTTATATACAACATCTGTTTTAGGCAGAATTTTTTCATATGTCTGCCTATATTAAAAAGCATTTATATGTCTTTATATAACTTTATATAACTTATTATTCAGTAACCTTTACAGACACAGATTCTAAGTCAGACGGTTCTATTTCTACCACTACAGAGCTATTTGGTTCTGTTTTAACTGATAAGGCGATCTCATCTTCTGATTAATTAACAGAAGATGTAGTTGTATCTGTAGTTAGATTGGCTTCGGGAGTTGTTTTCTCAATCTCTTCTTCTTTTGGGGTAGTTTTTATTTTCTCAGACACAGTAGGCTCATCATCTACTGCTGGCTGGGCTAAGTTATTACTAGTTTCTTTGGGTGCAGATAAATCTGTTGGTTCTTCCTCTTCTATTACTGACTCTGGTTCTTCTGTTGTCTTTTCTGGCAGAACACTTGGCTCTATTTGCGGCTTGGTAACTTCTGGGGGAACAGTCAATTCAGGCTCAACAACTTCAGGTTCTCCCACTGGTTGAATATAATAATTCTGCTGGATGAGCGGATTTGCTTTGACTGCTGAAATTTGACCAGTAACTAATTTAGCCAGAGTATCGCTGTCTTGAGCATTAGGTTGGTAGTTAATTAATCTGATTGTATTATTGAAAGCATTGTCAATATTATTATCATTTTTATCTATTAGTTCTAACTGCACCCAATTCTTACCTGGAACGAAACCAGTTAAATAAACAGGTTGCCATTGGTCTAAGATAAAGCTTTCGCCATTAATAGTTACCCGAATACGCCAGTCTTGAAGTTCCCGATCGCCATTACCATTAGCTATTACCTGGGAAGCTATATTAGTCAGATAAAAATCGAGCATAATTGGCTCGGCGGTATAAGTTCCTGTCGGACGACTATAGGTTAACAGAGGTAATTGGGGATCGATATTATTGTCTTCGGTTTTAGTAAAAATATTAAAACTAGTTTGGGCGTATGCTCCTTCGTTCTTGAAGCTTTCATGCCATGGACGAGAGGCAAATACCCTCAGAGTATGAGTTCCTGGGGCTAAGTCTGTTAATACTATTGGTTCTTCTGTACTGTAAACTGCTTGATAGGGTTTGTTATCTAAAATTAAATGTAAATGAGGACCTAAACCCAGTTGCTCATCTTTAAATAGAGCTAAATCTTTGACTTTTAATTGGACAGTAACACTAGTATTACTAAAAGTTTCGTCTGCTTGGGGACTAATAATCTCCACTTGCGGCGATCGCTCGAAATTCTGGCTTAGTTGGCGAATTACTATTGGTGGTGCTGATTCTGCTAACTTACTTGTTTTGGACTGGGAACTTTTGGGCTGCAAAATTGATGTCGGCGATTTTACCAGGCGATCGCTTGGCATCAAATCATCAAAATTTAATTGGCTACAACCGAGCGAGCCCACAGTAAAAAAAATTAATAATAAGTAAAAGATAATAGTTTTCATTGAATTAAATCTATATTTTAAGCCAACAACTATGGTTTCTCACCCTAAAGTAATTCCCTAGTTTCTAATTAATAAACTACATTAAGATGCCAAATAATTGCTATTAGATATATTTATTGACTTATGTAAAGAAACATGGCTTTTCCTTGACTTTTAGGTTTTCAGCTTTTGGACGCAAACCGCGATAAATCAGGAATTGCATCCATTTAAAATTTTGTTAAGCTTTCCCAGGTTAGCCGAGATCTAAGTCTTATCATCATATAAAGTAATGCCTGTGGCTCAAAAAACCTAAATACCCAGGTTAAATTTAGCTAAATTATAAAAAAGTAGCGATCTTCGCCGACTTTTTTACATAAAAGAAAACCTATTTTTCAATAGGAAAAAAACTAAAGTCTATTGCCCTGAGAGGAGAATCCTCATGACAACTAGTCCTCAAAAAGAAGAGGCGAAAGTCAAGGTAACAGTTGATGTAGATCCAGTCCCTACCTCTTTTGAGAAGTGGGGCAAGCCAGGTCATTTTGACCGAACTTTAGCCAGAGGTCCTAAAACCACCACTTGGATTTGGAATCTTCACGCTGATGCCCATGATTTTGACAGTCATACCAGTGACTTAGAAGATGTTTCGCGAAAAATATTCAGCGCGCACTTTGGTCATCTAGCCGTAGTTTTTGTTTGGTTGAGCGGAATGTATTTCCACGGAGCTCGCTTTTCCAATTACGAAGCTTGGTTAGGCGATCCCACCGCCATCAAGCCCAGCGCGCAAGTGGTTTGGCCGATCGTCGGTCAAGGGATTTTAAATGCCGATGTTGGTGGTGGTTTCCATGGGATTCAGATCACATCTGGTCTGTTTTATCTCTGGAGAGCATCCGGTTTTACCAATAGCTACCAACTTTACTGTACTGCCATTGGCGGTCTAGTAATGGCTGGTTTAATGCTATTTGCTGGTTGGTTTCACTACCACAAAAAAGCACCCAAGTTGGAATGGTTCCAAAATGTGGAATCAATGATGAACCACCATTTGGCTGGTTTATTAGGCTTAGGTTCTTTAAGTTGGGCAGGACACCAAATCCACGTATCTTTGCCAGTTAACAAACTGCTAGATGCAGGAGTTGCTCCTAGTGATATTCCTTTGCCCCATGAGTTCCTGTTTAATACAGAAAAAATGGCGGAACTATATCCTAGTTTTGCTGAAGGAATTAGACCATTTTTCACTTTAAACTGGGGAGTATATTCTGACTTCCTAACCTTTAAAGGTGGTTTAAACCCAGTGACAGGTGGTCTGTGGCTATCTGATACGGCTCATCATCACTTGGCGATCGCTGTACTGTTTATCATTGCCGGTCATATGTACCGTACTAATTTTGGTATCGGTCACAGTATGAAGGAAATTTTAGACGGTCATCAAGGCGATCCCTTATTGTTTGGCGGTAAAGGACACCAAGGACTATATGAAGTTCTAACTACTTCCTGGCATGCTCAGTTAGCAGTTAACCTTGCAATGCTTGGTTCTTTAACCATCATTGTTGCCCAGCACATGTACGCTATGCCTCCTTATCCCTATATGGCGATTGACTATGGCACCCAGTTGTCTCTGTTCACTCACCATATGTGGATTGGTGGATTCCTAATCGTTGGTGCAGGAGCTCACGGTGCCATTTACATGGTAAGGGATTACGATCCAGCGAAGAATGTCGATAATGTCATCGACCGCGTGTTGCGTGTGCGCGATGCAATTATTTCCCACCTTAATTGGGTCTGTATCTTCCTTGGCTTCCACAGCTTTGGTCTATACATCCACAATGACACTATGAGAGCTTTGGGTCGTCCCCAAGATATGTTCTCAGATACAGCCATTCAATTACAGCCTATATTTGCTCAGTGGATTCAACAGCTTCATACTGTAGCTCCTGGTGGCACTGCACCCAGTGCCTTAGCTCCAGCTAGTGTTGCTTTTGGTGGCGATGTAGTAGCTGTAGGCGGTAAAGTAGCGATGATGCCCATAGCACTCGGTACTGCTGACTTTATGGTGCATCACATCCATGCTTTCACCATCCACGTAACAGTCTTGATTCTGCTTAAAGGCGTTCTCTACGCCCGCAATTCTCGTCTGATTCCCGATAAAAGCAACCTCGGCTTCCGCTTCCCTTGTGATGGCCCTGGTCGTGGTGGTACTTGTCAAGTATCGGGCTGGGATCATGTATTTCTGGGCTTGTTCTGGATGTACAATTCTATCTCGGTTGTAATTTTCCACTTTAGTTGGAAAATGCAATCGGATGTCTGGGGAACAGTAGCCCCCGATGGTACAGTAAGTCACATTACTGCTGGCAACTTTGCCCAAAGTGCTATTTGTATCAACGGTTGGTTGCGTGATTTCTTGTGGGCGCAAGCTTCTCAAGTAATCAACACTTACGGTTCGGCTCTATCTGCTTACGGCATCATGTTCTTAGCAGGTCACTTTATCTTTGCCTTCAGTTTAATGTTCCTCTTTAGTGGACGCGGCTACTGGCAAGAATTGATCGAGTCAATTGTCTGGGCTCACAATAAGCTAAAAGTAGCTCCTGCTATTCAACCCCGTGCTTTGAGTATCACTCAAGGTCGTGCGGTGGGAGTAGCCCACTACCTTCTAGGAGGAATTGTAACCACCTGGGCATTCTTCTTAGCAAGGACGCTTTCGTTATAAACGAAAAGTGCGATGATACCTCTTGCCAATCTTAATCAGATGGCTTCAGCTACCAGTAGGGGCTATCTTAATAAGATTGGTAAGGATTGCTCTTAATCTCAAACAGTAATTTATAATTTTACTGGAGTAACGATTAAAGCCATTCGCAATCTAACGGCAAAGATAAGAGTTAACCAATCTCAATCGAAAACCGTATTATAAAAAAACTTACTGCCCCCTAAATGCAAATTTAAGGTAGTAATAAAAGCAAAAAATGGGGAGAGAACAACAATAGTTTTACTCTCGTTTTTCACCATACAGGAGAATTCCACTCATACCTATGGCAACTAAATTCCCGAAATTTAGCCAGGATCTCGCACAAGACCCGACCACTCGTCGGATCTGGTATGGAATTGCCACAGCACATGATTTTGAGCTTCACGATGGTATGACCGAGGAAAATCTTTACCAAAAGATTTTTGCCTCTCATTTTGGCCATATTGCAATCATTTTCTTGTGGACTTCCGGCACCCTGTTCCATGTAGCCTGGCAAGGCAACTTTGAACAGTGGATTAAAGATCCTTTAAACACCAGTCCCATTGCCCATGCAATTTGGGACCCTCACTTTGGCAAAGGAGCAATTGATGCTTTCACTCAAGCAGGTGCTTCTAACCCAGTAAACATTGCCTATTCTGGGGTTTACCATTGGTTTTACACCATTGGCATGACTACCAACCAAGAACTATATCAAGGATCGATTTTCTTATTAATTCTTGCCTCGATCTTCTTGTTTGCTGGTTGGTTGCATTTACAACCCAAGTTTCGTCCTAGCTTGGCTTGGTTCAAAAATACTGAATCTCGCCTCAACCACCACTTAGCTGGTTTGTTTGGGGTTAGTTCTTTGGCTTGGACTGGTCACTTAGTTCACGTTGCGATCCCCGAATCTCGCGGACAGCACGTAGGTTGGGATAACTTCTTGTCTACTCCACCACATCCAGCAGGTTTAGGACCCTTCTTTAGCCTGAACTGGGGCGTGTATGCTCAGAATCCAGATACTGCTAACCATGTATTTGGTACTTCTGAGGGAGCAGGAACAGCAATCCTAACTTTCTTGGGCGGCTTCCATCCCCAGACAGAATCTCTGTGGCTAACCGATATTGCTCATCACCATTTGGCGATCGCAGTTATCTTTATCATTGCCGGTCATATGTATAAGACCAACTTTGGTATCGGTCACGAGATCAAAACAATTCTGGAAACCCATAAGCCCCCCAGTGGTAAATTGGGCGAAGGTCACAAGGGAATGTACGATACCTTGAATAACTCCCTCCACTTCCAGCTAGCTTTAGCGTTGGCAAGTTTGGGTACTATTACTTCTTTGGTAGCTCAACACATGTATTCCCTGCCGTCCTATGTCTTTATTGCTAAGGACTATACGACTCAGGCAGCTTTATATACTCACCACCAATATATTGCTGGTTTCTTGATAGTGGGTGCATTTGCTCACGGTGCTATCTTCTTAGTCAGAGATTACGACCCTGAGGCAAATAAAAACAACGTACTAGCAAGAGTATTAGAGCATAAAGAGGCGATTATTTCCCACCTAAGTTGGGTATCTCTCTTCCTGGGATTCCATACCTTAAGTTTATACGTACACAATGATGTCGTAGTTGCTTTCGGTACTCCAGAAAAGCAAATCTTGATCGAGCCTGTATTTGCTCAGTTCGTTCAAGCTGCTTCTGGTAAAGCTCTCTACGGCTTTGACGTACTTCTTTCCAACCCCGATAGTTTGGCACAAACTGGTGCAGCATGGTTGCCTGGTTGGTTAGATGCCATCAATAGTGGTACCAACTCTCTGTTCTTGAGCATTGGTCCTGGAGACTTCTTAGTCCACCATGCGATCGCCCTAGGTCTACACACCACAACCTTAATTTTGGTTAAAGGTGCGCTAGATGCTCGCGGTTCTAAACTAATGCCCGACAAGAAAGACTTCGGTTTTGCCTTCCCTTGTGATGGTCCTGGTCGTGGCGGTACTTGCGATATCTCTGCTTGGGATGCGTTCTACCTCGCTATGTTCTGGATGCTCAACACCTTGGGCTGGTTAACCTTCTACTGGCACTGGAAACACCTTGGTGTATGGCAGGGTAACGTTGCTCAGTTCAATGAAAACTCTACCTATCTCATGGGTTGGTTCCGGGATTATCTCTGGGCGAACTCCGCTCAATTAATCAACGGCTATAACCCCTACGGTGTGAATAACCTTTCCGTCTGGGCGTGGATGTTCCTCTTTGGACACCTAGTTTGGGCAACTGGTTTCATGTTCCTCATCTCTTGGCGTGGTTATTGGCAAGAGTTGATCGAAACCATCGTTTGGGCGCACGAGCGTACTCCTCTAGCTAACCTAGTTCGCTGGAAAGACAAGCCCGTTGCTCTGTCGATCGTTCAAGCTCGTGTAGTAGGATTGGCTCACTTTACGGTTGGCTACATTCTGACCTATGCGGCATTCCTGATCGCTTCTACTGCTGGTAAGTTTGGTTAACAATCATACAGCTTATTAAGTAGTTAAGCCATCAATCCCTTACCTTCGGGTAGGGGATTTTTATCTTAAATGCAAAAAGAAGACTCCTGCTAACCTGAGCGTCCAACGAACTTAATTCGTTAGCTCTCAGGTTGCTAAAAACGAGAAGGAAATCAACATCTCACAACAATCCCCGATAACGGATAAATAATAAAATAACCGCCCACGAGCCCAAGGCAACCTTAATTGCCACCAAAATATTCAGCAAAGGAATCATGCCGCCACTAAATAATGTTCCTAACTCTCCGTGTGGTAATTCAATGCCGATTAAGGTTACTACAGCTAAAACAATAAAAATTAAAACAGAAATCTTTTCCCAGGTAGCAGCATTCCATTTTTTATATATCGCCTCCATCCACTGAGAAGAAGAAGTAATGGCAATCAAACCGATCGCCGTACCACCAGCTACCCCCGCAGCAAACCCCCCACCAGGGCTTAGATGTCCTCGTATAGCTAGTTCGATCGCGACAATAGCAGAAATAGTCGCTCCCAGACGTGCCAAGATAACCGAAGGGCGATCGCTGAATTGATAAACTGTGGCGATGGGTGTTTCGTTAGCCAGGAGAAATTTTACCCCTAAGACAGCGATGGTAAATACTACCACTTCAAAGATGGTGTCATAGAGTCGATTACGGAAAATAATCCCCGATACTGCATTAGATACCCCTGCATCTTCGGCGATCGCTCCGACAAGGGAAAATTCTGACCATTCTGCTGCTGGATTAGGCATAATCAGCATTTTGATAAATAAAGCTATGCCAGCGATAAAATAGAGCCACTTCATTAATGCTTCTCCTCTGGGTTGGGTACAGTTACAAAAGTTAGATCGGTTTGGGGCGAGGTTAGTTCAGTTTGCAGAATCTCAAATAGACGACGGACTCTAATTCTAGTTTGATAAAGGCGATCGCTTTCTGATTCTAAGGATGGTTGCAGAGTACAAATACCGTGAACTTCTCTCTCAGTTAATGCCTGTTCTAAAGCTTGTGGATTGGGATATTCAATTAACTCTAATCTTAAATAATGTTTATTAATAACTTTTCTGAGATTGGCTATTAACTCTTGCCAACTATTCTCAATCTTCTCATCTTTTTTCAGTATCCCCAGACGCATTACCAAAGAAGAACGAACTGCAATGACATATAGAGTGACTGCTAACATCGTTCCTACTAACGCTTCGGTTAAAGCTACATCTGCACCCCCTAAAACAATATAGACTAATGCTGCGATCGCCCCTAAAATGGCTCTAATTACTAACGCATGATAGGGATTGGTTTGAAATACCAGCATTAAGGCTGATAGGGGCAATAATGCCACGATTACGTATGTGTATTTATCGATCATTATTTTTTGTTAGTAGTTAGTGGTTAGTAGTTAATAGTTAGTAGTTAATTTTTTTTCTTCTTTCATTGCTTCGTCTTTGGCGCAATAGGCGATAACGTAGCCCAATACGGTGTTCCAGATTGCCAGGGTAATAATTGCCAGGAGTAATAACGACCATTCGCTAGGTATTTTGAGTAGTAAACCAAAGATAATTGTCATTGAACCAAGGGTATCGGCGACAGAAAGACTATGAAGTTTAAATAATACCGATCGCTTGCCAATTAGAGGCAATGTTCCCCAAAACCAGAATATTATGCCGATTACCATCAGGCTGTAACTTAGAATGTCAATCATATAAATCTTTTGCCAAAATCAAATCTTTTTTCAGGGCGATTTTTGTAGGGGCGATTCGCGAATCGCCCCTACGCTTTGTTTAATCTTTTAATTAAATGTGCTAATAACATCAATCCTGCATTACCAACACAGAGAATAATTACTGCCACTACACCAATTGACCAGTCATCTCTTAATACCGAAATTACCAGCATCATGATGGAAGTTTTAGTGGCAATGCTGGCAAAAGCTAACATTTTTTGCCAAATATCATTATCCTGCCAAGCCTCGTATATTGGTATTAGTAAAGCCAAAATCATGGCGATTAAAATTGAATCCATTTGTTAATTTGTTAGTGGTTAGTAGGTAGAGACGTAGCATGCTACGTCTGTACAGTGGTTAGTGGGTAGTAGAGTTAATAATTGATTATTTATTGCTTCGCTTAACTTCATGTACTTCATACCAGCCTCTGTTGTCGTATTTAGTAACAATAGTTTTGGGGGTAAAGGTAATTAGAAAGATATCTAAAAATATCAATCCTGTGGTGCGTTTGTCTTTAACTCTTTGTCTGACAATTGCTTCTCGGTTATGGGGACGAAAGATAATTTCAATGGCTTCAGCGTATGCCTGGGGAATGGCTTTGATAATCTTCCAGAGGGTTTTTAACCACTCTTTGAGGTTTTCCTTAGATTTATAGCCACGAGGTAAGATTAAGGCGATCGCGATACCCATTAGAATATTAGGCAAACTCAGATCTGCCGTTAATAACAACCAAATTGTTAGTCGTAAGGTTATGTTGAGATAGGCAATTGTGTCCATACGATCCAGAAAAGTAAGATTAACATTAAACTCATTACCCCAATTAAATGATCGAATTGTTCGATCGCACGGGGAATTTTGATTACCAATTTTTTGAAAATTAATAGATATGCCAGCCAACCTAAAGCGATGGTTACTAAGGGTTTAATGGTATTAGCTAAGGTGTAGGCTTGGTAATAGAAAATATTTGCCCCCACTAACCCGCCGAGTAATATAACCATTGCCCACCAAAACCCAACCGATATTTTTATTTTGCCCCCCTTAGCTTTACTCCCCTCTCCTTGTAGGAGAGGGGCTGGAGGAGAGGTTTGGTGTGGCAGAAAAATAAATTTCGCAAAGGAAATAGCTGTCCCCAAGGCGGCAATGTTCATACCAATTACCTGCCAGGGTAATAAATTTTTACTGGTTAGTACTTTTGCCCCAAAGCCAGACAGCAAGGGAAACCCAGAGATGGAAAAACTAGCAATTACCAAAGCAATCCAAATCGAGCGCTCGATTGGTTGCTGCTGTAATTGTTTAAAATTACGACTGGGTAAGATACCCGCAATTAAAAACAAAGCAGACTTAACCAAACCATGAGTTAGGGCATAGAAACCCCCTACCACTGGCGCAGCCAGGACAAAACCCAATTGGGAAATGGTATGAAATGCCAACATCCGCTTAGTATCCTTTTCAAAGACTGCATAGCCTACCCCCAAAAGTGCCGTACATACGCCAAAAAAACGCACCACAGGATCTACTTCCTCTAACATCAACGCACAGCGCACTAGAGGAAACACCCCCGCTTTGACTACTACCCCCGAAAGCATTGCCGAGACTGGACTTTCTGACTCGGAGTGGGTTAGGGGCAACCACAAACCAGAGACAAAAATTCCCCCTTTAGCCAATAAGCCCAGAAAAATTAACGCAACTGCTTCTGGGGGAGAGCCTTGTAAGCCTGCATAATTAAAGGAATTGTGTGCCTGATATACCAATACTGCACCCACTAGGTAAAACAGCATTGCCACGTTACTGACAAATAAATAGCGCAAACCTACCCAAATCGAGCGATCGCTACGGGTATAAGTCATTAATAAAAAGGAAGCAATACTAATTACTTCTAACGCCACATACAAACTAATAAAATCCGCACAGATAAACGTCGCGTTAACACTACCATGCAAAATAATGGTTTGCATATAGAAAAAGTTAGTTTTATCGCTACCCCAACAATAAATAACCACTGCTGCTGTCACCAGGGCATTAGTTAAAATAAAAAAGCCACTTAATTGGTCGATAGTAAGACTAACCCCAAAGTTATCCAGTAACCGAATATTCAAAGGAGACGGTAACAAAAATATCAGTACCGCATAAACAGCCGAAACAAACCCAATTGCCAAGGCAAGAAGACGGTCAAATTTAGGCAGTAAATAAATTGTAAACCCTACAAAAAAAGGTAACGCCAGCCAAGCGATCGTTATTTCAGTCATAAAATCAATCCATAATTTTTACCAATAGATATTACTATTGACTACTGATACTGATACTTATTTCATACTCGCACCATCCAAAAAACAACAATTAACATTAAACTCATACTGCCAATTAAATGATCGAATTGTTCCATTCCACTTGGTAACTTAAAAAATAGCTTTTTAAATAGTAACCAATATCCCAACCAGCCAATAGCAATAGTTACAAGCGGTTTGACAATATTCGCCAAAGTATAAGCCTGATAATAAAAAACATTAGCAGCAAATAACCCACCCAGTAAAATTACCATCGCCCACCAAAATCCAATTGGTACTTTGCCCCCCTTACTAAGAGGGGTTTGGGGGGAGCTTTGATGTGGAAGAAAAATAAACTTAGCAAATACAATTGCTGTTCCTATAGTTGTTATATTCATGGCAATAACCTGCCAAGGTAACAAATTTTTACTGGTCAAAATTTTTGCCCCAAAACCAGACAATAAGGGGAATCCAGAAATTGAAAAACTGGCAATAACTAAAGGAATCCAAATTTTATTATCGATCGCTTGTTGCTGTAACTGTTTAAAATCACGACTGGGTAATACTCCTGAAATTAAAAATAATGCGGATTTAACCAAGCCGTGAGTCAGGGCATAAAATCCAGCTACCATTGGTGCAGCAAGAAGAAACCCTAACTGAGAAATAGTGCTAAATGCTAAAGTACGTTTAGTATCCCGTGCCAAAATTGACCAAAATACACCCAAAAGTGCTGTTGCCACACCAAAGATTCTGACAATAGGATCGATTTCCTCCAGCATCAAGGCACAGCGCACCAGGGGAAACACCCCCGCTTTGACTACTACCCCTGAAAGCATTGCCGAGACTGGACTTTCTGACTCGGAGTGGGTTAGGGGCAACCACAAACCAGAGACAAAAATTCCTCCTTTAGCCAATAAGCCCAGAAAAATTAATGCCACTGCTTCAGGTGGAGATCCCTGCAAGCCTGCATAATTAAAAGAATGATGTGCCTGATATACCAGTACTGCCCCCACTAGGTAAAACAGCATTGCCACATTACTGACAAATAAATAGCGCAACCCTACCCAAATCGAGCGATCGCTACGAGTATAAGTAATCAATAAAAATGCCGCAATACTGATAACTTCTAATGCCACATACAAACTAATAAAATCTGCACAGATAAACGCTGCATTAACGCTACCGTGTAAAATTATCGTTTGCATATAAAAGAATGCGCTTTTACCTGTTTGCCAGCAATAAATAACGACTGCTGCCGTCACCAGGGCATTCGTTAAAATAAAAAAGCCACTTAATTGGTCAATGGTTAAACTAACCCCAAAGTTATCCAGTAACCGAATATCTAAGGGAGATGGTTGCAAAAATATTCCCACCGCATAAGCAGCAGAAACTAAAGCTATTCCCAACGCCAGAAAGCGATCGAGTTTGGGCAACAAATAGATCGTAAACCCTACAAAAAAAGGTAATGCCAACCAAGAAATTACTATAGTCTGGTTCATTGGTTACTGATGACTGATGACTGATGACTGAACTAGGGTGTATTATTCTTCTCAATTGCCTCAGTTTCCAAAGTAGGATTATTTTTGGCTAATTTCATTACTCCCACCAACATTAAAGCTTGAATGGAAAACCCAATCACGATCGCCGTTAAAATAACTGCCTGGGGTACGGGATCGGCATAAGCAATATTTTCTTTACTACTCACAATAGGGGTAAATAGACCATCCCGCGAGGCTACCAGTACGTAATAGGCAATTACCCCCGTACTCATAATGTCCATCGAGATAATTTTCATTACTAGATTTTTCTTAAAAATGATGCCAAAAAAGCCACATAACACCGTGGCAAAAATACAAGCTTCTAACATTTATAATCAACCAATTTAGATATTTATTATGTTTTTAAATTTTAGAGTAAATCAGGGTTTAATCCAATATTAAATCATTAATTTAATCGTCCACATCAGAGGCAATGTCAAAAGCACTCTGGCAACTAACCAAATACTCTTCAAAGGTGAAATGGAGTAACCAAGATTATTGAGAATGAGATTTTTTTGCAATTGAAAAAACGTAAATCCTGCATAAACTAGAAAACTTAAAACTAAAAAAGTGTCTTGTGGGGTAAATAAATAATCCATGTCAATTTAACCTCTGAATTTTTTAGCAGTTTTAGATTAGATAAGAGCGATCGATTAATTGCGATCGCTCGTAACTGAAGGACAAGAAAATTTTATTTGCAGGGGATTAAGATAATTGCTGGCAAATATCGATTAAAGATTATTTTTAAGTAAAAATACCATGGGAAAAATTAAGCTAATTCTTAAGATAAAGCGAGAAGCAAATTGTAATGCTTTTTGATAAGAAGCCTCTGCATCGTCAAATTTAAAGTCGATCGCATTAGGGAACAAAAAAACTGCCGTTACTACGTAAATAGTAAAACCAAACCAAACCAAAGTATTCGTATCGGCTGTTAAATAATTCATCATGTAACTTTATAGATTAAAATCTATCTTAAAAAAATCTCCATAGTAATAATTCTATGTTCTTGGCGACAAAAAAACAACCGCAGATATATTTGAAGTTGTTATTGTTATGATTAAAGATATGGGTAACGGCGATCGCCAGTAAAGGTTAAGAGTTCAATTGCCGATAAAAGTCTGCTTCAATAGTCAGAGGGGTTTCTGTTAATCCTCTGTTGATAAAAGTAATTAAAAAACTAGCTGATAGTTGGGGAAGACAAACGCTACTTTCTATTTCCTCATATTCTGCATCAACCAAACAATAAAACTTAATTTCGCTGTTTCTCCACAACCAGACTTCTTTGATTCCCAAATATTTATACTTTTCCAAATCGGCAACGCTACCACTTGTATATGTTACTTCTACAGCCAAGTCTGGAAGAGATTTATCCGTTTCAAAAGCAAAACTATGGTCTGGCTCCTTACCAGCTAAAGGAGGATTTTTTAAAGTAGTCGAACCCATCGGGAAGTAAACTATATCATACTTACGACAATAAGTTTTAATCAAACCATTAATAATTTCAGCTATTCTTTCATGATTTTTACTGGGAGACACTATTGTTATTGTTCCATTCAAATAGGAGATGCGATACCCCAAACATTCTTTAGTTAGCTTTTCATAGTCATCCCAAGTCATCTCTGTCAAACTCAGAATTTGATCGGCACGGCTGGCGCGATTAACGTCAATAGGAATGTTTAATAAATCTGTGAACACTAGTAATTAGTCTCGATTTTAACTTGAGCGAGAATTTTACGAACTGTTTGGAGCTAATTTTAATTAGCAGCCATGATTTATATTTTATCTTGAAGCAGACATTTCACACCTTCGAAGGCAAATTTTAGAATTTAAAAGCCAAACCAAGAATACTCAAAGACAATTAAAATTAATGTAGAGTCTTACTAATCTTTCTTTAATAATTAATTCGCTTATGAAAACTAAGTTAAATATTCTAATTGAAAAAGATGAGTCTGGTTATGCTGCTTCTTGTTCTGAAATTGCTGGTTATAAAGTAACAGCTAAGTCTTTAGATGTAGTAGTTAAAAATCTTCAAGCAACTATCGAAGATTATCTAACTCAAGTTTCTAGTACCAAAGAAGCTGAAGAATCCACCCAACCAATTTGGGCAATAGCAGAAAATTTAATTGCAGATATGACGCAGGAAGAAAAAGAACAATTACCAAGAGATGGAGCAGTCCAATACAATCATTATATTTACGGAACGCCAAAAGTTGATTGATGGATACTATTTTTGTAGATACTTTTTATTGGGTTGCATTAATTAATCCTCAAGATGATTGGCATAAAAGCGATCGCGTTCTTCATCTATTGAGAGTCCATTATTATTAGCAGGAAAACGTTATCAGCAATAAACCCACTTTAAATTTTTTTGTTGTTTGGTTACAGGGCTATTTCATTCTCATTAGCCAGAGAATAAATTCTCTGTCTTATACTTTAAGTCCGTTTAAACGGACTTGATATTTTAGCCAAGAAATTAATTTCTTGGTGCAT
>JAAUYH010054579.1_pt1 | contig 21297 bp, 16 predicted proteins | sample 7278061 | NCBI WGS metagenome assembly JAAUYH01 (sample SAMN14350203, study PRJNA611818) | marine sediment metagenome | isolation source: surface marine sediment (0.6m) | place: French Polynesia: Moorea | collected 2018-08 | reverse complement strand
ATTAAGCTTCGTTGTGCGCGAACAAGGAGGACACTTCGAACATCTTTTAAACTAATCATAAGGTTCATCGAGTCCTCTATCCTTTTGCACTTCACATTAATTAAACTTCTTAGAAGCGGCCAAAATAATGGCCCATTTAGAATCGGCGGTTTTTTTGCACATCCTGTATGTGCTGGATAAATCGCCTGAAATTCATACTATTTGATGGCGCCCATGGGTCATAAATTCTCCCAACTAGAAATTGCTTCATAGTAAGACTTGCGTGAGGGTTCAGATTTCTGTGACATAATCTGCTTTTCCAGGAAAACCAGACACGAAATTCACTTCTCAAGGGCCCGCCGATGTTGATCATTCATTTTTAATACGCTATCACATCATTGCATAATTGTCATCTCTGATGCACTAGGGTCCATTTCACCTAGGAAAAATATTCTTGCCTATAATGAATGGCTTCTGCGTCATGATACGAATTCCCGTTCTAAGTTTAGATAATTCGCGACTTCGACAGCATTCTTTCAACCCTAGCCCGGTTTCTGTATTAAACAGCAACAATTAGATAAATTAGATATGGAAATATTGCAGTGCGAAAGTTCGAAATTATCTCATTTCTTTCTATAATACCTTACACTGGTAAACACCGACGACGAAGAATCTCGAAAACTATCGACCATTCTACTCCATACTGTATATCAAAACATGTTACTTGTACTCCAACACAATCTGTGTCATAAACCGTTCTGCACAGCTCATCTCATACATTTTTTGTTGGTGGTACCTTCGTTTAAGTAAATCCTACCATTTGTTCCTAACAGTTTATTTTAATATTATAATTTCTAAGGTTCTGTGTTTTTGGTCTGGAACTGTAGACTGTAGGTTCCAGATGGATTCTGAATTATTTCCTGTCCATTTGAATACTTATTGTAGCCACGTGTAATTTTTTTGCATTTTTCTATTCTCTGTGAGAAAGTTTCGAAATACTACGTAGAAGCGATTCTTGCAAACGGGCATTAGATTGATCTGTTTAATAAAATGGTCCATTCACGAATACTGATGTGCGAAACCCGCAAATCTTCAATCGAGCTCGCGTTGTCACAGGAACGCTGTACATCATGGTATCACGGGTGTAATCCCAACCCAGCAGAGTAGAAAAGCCGGAATTGCTTCTGTAGAGATAGACAGGATGGGCTCCAGTGTGCCCATATGGCTTCCCTTCCATCCTAAACTCAACAGCCTAGTTTTATCCGCACCATATAGTTAAGGGGCAGCTCTTGTTTTATGTGTAGCACCACTCCGTGAACGAAATATTAAGATCTGCAGCCATGATCACGACATCGTCAGCATATTACACTGCTTTGAGATCATCCTACCACTGAAATTCCTTGATTTCTATTTTTGACGAACGGTAATTCGAAGAAATGTGAGCTGGACACGAACGTACTACGGAAGTATTCTGTTTCAGTACAGCCTTCTCGAAGGGGCACAGAATTAAATCGTCTGCTCATTTGATAGAAATTAATAAAAAGCGAAGATTATACAAGATTCTATACCAGAAAGATTTTTTAGTACAGATTGATGCTCTTTTTCTCTTAAGAGCAGCCATTCGGATAGTTCAAGGCGTTCTTTCTCATTTAGTTTCCTAAATTATGGAATTCTCATTGCATAGGATCGATTTCCAAAGATCTCCCAAACCTTTTTGCTTTCCAGAGACACAGTCTATAATCAAATTATTCTTCAGAAAAATCCAGGCAATACCTGCAGCAACAAAAATATTTCCTGGCACGTCGAATATACTTTTCAAGAAAAGAAAAGATTTTCAATTCTTCATAAATACTATCCGTTCTAGCCTTAATTCAGTCTACTAGGATTATGTTGTTAATTTTGTGATGTTTATTTGAAATTGTACGTTAGAAATGAATTTAGTCTGCTCTTATAGTACTCAGTTCATTGACGATGTCAAGTTTATGCTTCCTCGCCATTTCGAGTCCCATTTGATACTATTGTACTTGAAACATACGTATTTGAATTTGAAATTCAGAAAATACCAAGCTAGTATGGAACACTTATAATCTACTGCCAACGCGCTGTCGACTGATAATTAAGTCCCAGCCATGATACTAGTCTAACTAATTCATAAATATGAGTCGTTCTTCAGTTCTCTCTCTTCTAGGGAGCGCCTGAGAAGTATCTAGTCTACCTGAATTTGAAAAGCTAAGTACTCTTGTTGATATGGATTAGTCCGGCGGATATTACTCGCCCTTCCACAGACATCTACACTTCGATCTTTGTTTAATATAGAGAACATGAAATATCGCATTTTTGAATTTTTTTTAAGTCAGAAACAACCACGGTTGAATATGCAACTAATTCTGGCTGCTGTTGATAGTGACTGATGAATAATGTAGAAGCACATAATGTTGGATGGTTTGTTTGGACAGAGAATACAGAAAACATGAATATGAAACCCTTTCCGAATTTCTTCACCTTTACAATCAGTTCTCGTATGCAGAACTTTCAATTCTTTTAATTAGTTAAAGATTAGGTACATACCTGCAAGTGAAAGACTCTAACTATATTTTTAAGATTCCTCAAAAAACTCCAGGACAGAACTAGTATTACAAATTTAATTGACATCTTTATAAATCTCTTTATCTCGAATAAAAATGAATCTCCGCAAATTTGCTATGTTACGACTCAGAAACAGTAAGTTTGCTGAACCCTTTGTGAATCCTAATAGATTTGATATGATCTCAGTGAGAATCTGATTCCAACATAAGGTTTTGTGATGTTCCATAAGTGGAAAAATTCATTTATCTTATGCCAGACTCTTTCGTCAAAACTGCAGATTAATATTTCTATAAATTTGATGCTCTTATCTGGCTGAAAATTATATCTGATAGAATTCCTGACGATTCTGGGAAGCTTTTCTCACACTTTTTATTGAAGTAACTCTATTGCTATCATTTTGAATAACCTTGTATTGCTGGATTTAGAAAATTGAAAGAGAGGAAAAGAAGAATCCACAGACCTCATTGCTTCAGAAACAGTTCCAGAGAGACTTTTGATAAATAATCATTAAATAATCTTGGTATACAGAATGAGCAGAATGAATTTCTTTGAATCTGAGAATGCATTGTTTATTTCACGGAATGATGCACTGAAAAGACATATTGAAAAGCAATATTCGAAATAAGATGGCACTAGAAAACAATACTGAGCACCAGTGCAAGTACATTTCAGAGGAGAGGTAGCAAATACGCCTTTTACGAGAGGAAAAATAGAATTTTTGTCTTACTAATCTCAGTTGAAATCCAACAAATTGTCAAATAGAAGGTATTATAGACGATAAAAAAACCGTTTTCGATCCAGAAAACAATGAATTCCATCGCAATGTCCTATTATAGTGACGAATGAACCAAAAATATAATTAAATGAACATACAAAGGGCTTGTATAAGTGAAATATGCGAAATATCCAAATTTAATCACTCGGAAGCACTCCCATCGTATATATAAGCACATATCAAATCGAAAGCATCCGTTGATACTCAATTCGAGTTACAGATGATATTCACCAATTTGAAGGGTACTCAATCTTCAACTCAGGCGAAAGGAAGCTATAGCAACAAAAGTATTGAGTAATAAAATATGAACTTGATCTCGCGACGAGATTCTTAGTTTTATGAAACCAAAATAAGCGCATCTAATTTCAGTAGACGGTTTGCTGTTCCTTATTATTCTTTTCATTTTCCATTCCCTACATTAGTCTTTTTGTAATCAAAAAAATGACTTGCCTAATTACATTAGCTTGATCATCAAGCAGAGTAACGTAAAAGGTTCCATTTTTGTCCCGAGGGAGATCGGAACTAGCTTGGAAATTAGCAAAGCAGACAGAAATTCACGGCAATCTCGGTCCATGTCAAGTCAAAAATTGAAGGCTAAGTTATGGCTAGTAGGAAACCTTTTTTGACGGAAATACCACAGATACTTTCATATTACTCACATATCTACAAAGAGACACAGGCATCGAAAAATGAAGCTAATTTAATGTGGTTTAATACCCGTACAAATAGGGAGGTTTTCGCAATACAATACAACTTTAGCATGTAAACTTCTGTCTGAAATATTGAATGATATCAGAAATTATTATAATTTTTTAGGGTTGGAGGGAATAGCAAAATTGAAAGAAAAACCATTATAAAGTAAAAGATTCCATCAACTCAAACTATCGTCCCGGAATAGACAGAGGCATTGACAAATGCTATGATTCGCTAACGCTAGAACTGCACTGATGGAAATAATGTCTAAGAAAGTCAATCTGGGTCAGTCAATAGAATTCCAGTGATTCTAGACTCTCAGATTCGTTAAGAATGCGAACGATCAATACAATGTAATGAATGAAATATCCAATTTAACATTTTCTTGATACTAGGTTTGTTGGACTTCAATACATGACATTCAGTGGAGTACTATTCTCTACACGCCCGACTAAAAATTTGACGATAATGCGTAAAGATTCTATCGATTTCTATCTCTATTTGAGGTCAATTGGGCGCGTAGAAACTTGAAAATCAATAGTCAGTACCTTGTAAAATTCATTCACTTACTTTTCATTTAGAATTAATCATTTTATAACTATTTCGATAACTCGGAGAAGAACTCTAGATAAGTATTTACAAAAATAAAAATATGTTATATCTTTGATAAGTTTGTACTGTAGAAATTTACAGTCACTATTCTACGCCCTCGCTTTCGATAAAACGTGGACGTCACAAGATCATGTCTTCCGTTAGTAATTTGTTACCAACTCAGAAGACTTTGGAGAAATCTCCTAAACGAGATTCAACTATTGGTGAACGAAACGAAAATGAAAGTACTTGAATCAGTGAGTTGATCGACTTCATCGAACTAACAAATACTTTTTCATGACGCATAACGCGTTCTTATTGACATTAGCAAAGAAATCCACTTTATAGAAATTTGCAAATTCTTCGGAATAGTTTTTGGTCCACTCTCTTGTCAAGAAGATCTCTTTGCATGATAGAACTCATAAACCCTTTCACAACAGACAGTAAATAACTATATTTCCACAATTTAAATCTTGATGAGTTTTTGAAGCTCGAAAGAACGCAAAACAGGATGGACAGTAAGAATAAATCCTGAATTTAGACGATAAGTTTGCTCTAAGCATTTACGGTATGCTTTTATGTTTCGTTTGTAAATGAAGTTAAAAACTCAAAATAATGGAGTAAGAAGTCACATGTGCACTGTTCGCACCATCCTTTCAATAGTACAAATTCGTCGTTCGGTAAATGATCCGTGTAAAGGTCTCACCTCTCAATATTCTGGTTCAAGACATGGTTGCCACACCACGATTAATGGTGATATTTCTCCTCTCTTGTGAAAGCAAGCACTAACTAAAAGTCTTACGAAAAAGCGTCTGATCACTAATGCTCTAAGCCGAAGACCGAACTCAAGCTAGATTTAACTTTCCTGAACTGTAGTAAAAAACTTTCCCTATTCCTCCTTGTTATCAACCCTATGTGTTTCCCTTAAGACTGACCAACTGCTTCAATCGGCCACTAGTTGCAATATCAATAATTTGAAATGCTGTCCACTTGGCGATGATGATTTGCTGGTCTACATCCCGCCAGCACCAACTTGAGCTAAATTAAAAATCTGCGCTTTCGTTCGAACAAGACTCTCACGACCGAGCCAACTATTCACAATGAGAGCAAAATCATTCATTGAGAGCGCTTTCATCTACTCGTATTACAATGCTGCTATTACACCTTCGACACTAGTACAAGTTACCATTTCGCCATGGCTTCAAGAATTTAGCGGCAATTTTCATATTGAAAATGAGTGTTGATGAAGTCATTCGGAAGTAATCGCAGGTAGAGCCATCGCCTAATCGGCAAGCTCTCTTCACTTCAAATTGGCACATAACCTTCATCATGATTTAGTCACAAATGATTTACAACAAAGCACATAATCAGTCTACTGTACTTCACTTTTTTGCGGCATTCCTCCTCGGGCGTACAATTTTCTTCCGAGACTTCGAACGTTCTACAGCAGCACTCCCTCCAGCGTCGCTGTTGCTCTTTCGTCTTCTGGAACGGCGTCTTGCTGGTGGTGAAACAGTTGCTTCTACAGACTTTCGTCTGTCCGAGGCGGCACCAACACGTCTTGACTTACGGGTTTGTTTCACTACTGGTTCATCGACCTCCATCTCCTCGGCTGAGGACATCAGCGCGGCCTGCTCTAATGCCTCCATCTCTGCTTCCAACTTAGCTGCAGTTTCCGCAGACACAGTGGCCTTCGGTGGAGGCGTATGGTCCCAGTTACGCGTGTGTGTCTGTCGTCTTTGTACACCTGGTTGACTGAGTTCAACTTGTTGAGTTCGTTTGCTAGTCCTTAGAATTTCTTCATTGTCACTGTCCATGGCAGAGCTCTCCGGGCCACCAACACGTTCGTACACTAGCAATCTTGTACATCTCATTTCCGTATCATTGGGTTTGCGGTAGCTCTTTTCGAGTTCTTTTCCATCTGCGAATCGAACTATTTGACCGTCATCATGAATTTCCGCTCCACTTACCCCATTCCATTGCCGTACCACACTAACAAGTTGATAAGTGGCTTTGCGTGGTAGTGCGCACCCTTCATCCGCAGCCTTTTTCGCCGCATGATACGCAATTGCTGGTAGAGTGATGGACATGTTGGTACGTCGTAAATCACGTTCTCCATCAGCATTGAAGCCCGATTCAATAAGTTTGTCCAATACCAACCATTCGGGTTCGTCGAGTACCACCTCACTCTTCAATGCTGCTCCCCTCATCACGCCGAATAACAGAGCATTAGGTAGTTTATCGGTCACCATCCCCACCGGCGAGACACTACGAAAGTCGTTGCAGCGTTCGCATTTTTCTTTTTCATCGCCGACAATATTTTGAAGTGTTTCCTTTAACGCCTGTAACAAGGAAACAGGTGTTGCTACGTCGTTCTCATTCGCGAGTTTTGGACGTAGTAATATGAATGGGCGGCGTAAAGGTGTTTCATTAATACCTTTAGTGAGCATTCTAGGACCAGCAGAAATGGGAGGAGCCCGACCACAACGAGCACATCGAATTTTGTTGACTACACGAAGAACAAAGGGACGATCACTCTTGACATTCAAACCATGAGCTTTAGCCTCCGTGTCAAGTGTCTTGCACAATTGTTCAACCATTCCAAGAGCGGTTCCATCGTTAGTCTTTTTCAGTACTGCTAATAATTGCGGGGTGGGATTGATATGAGGCATATCATTGAAACATTCGAACAATTGCATAGTGATAGGTGCGACATCCGCACTCGCATCTTCGCACAAGAATTGAACAAATTCTTTGAATGGCTTGAGGTTGGCGAGTGCAACTATAGTTGCTTTGGCCAGGTCATCTAAGGCGAGCAAGCGGTCGTAAATGCGTCTCATCGGACGTATAATAGGAGGTTCTGGTTTGGGATACTTGTTAATAGCCCTAAACGTTCGTTTCAAACGCTCATTTTCTTTTCCAAGCAACGCAACAGTATCAACCTGAGCAGAATCACCGCGCATACGATAATACGCATGTTGATTATCGTCGATTGAATTCATATAAAAACTCTTGTACCACATGAGCGCCTTGAAGTAAATTTCGTCCAACATCTCTGCTTGTAAGCCGTCCTGGTAAGCGTTAGTTGTGAGAGTGACGTGCACATTCTTGTGGCCCGTATAAAAGTTAAGATTAATCTCAGCACGCCTACAATTCAACTCATGCATTCTTGTGAACTTTGCCTCATTCAATCGAATCGTGAAAGGAAGTTCCACGGGGAGTGAAATTGCAGTTTTTCCCAATATCGGCGGTATTTTTGGTGGTGCCAAAGTGAGCGTGGCTTCTGCGGTTTGTATCGAGCAGTAGAATGATGCAGATAGAAACGCGTGAGCGACAATCGCTTCCTTACCATCATGTACTTCTATCGATACATCGGCGTTTGTAGCAACTCGGATTGGCCCGCGCGACATGGTACCGCGGCGTGTTGAGCTTTCTGTGAGATTTCATCATGATGAATGTACTGTAGCAGAGGGTAGGCAATGGTTTACGAGAGGTAGGCACGCGAGAATTGGTGAGTATTGTAGCCCTCTGAATTGATACAAAAGGTTAAATTTTCTGCACAGCTGGATAGGACGGGACAGACCTCTGTGACGGCAATGTTATTGGTTTTGCAACGAGTAAATCATTCTCAAAGTTCTTGCAGGACTACGTTGGGAGATATAGGAGAGTTCGGAACTTCTATTTATGTTCTAACGAATGTAGCCATCGATACTCGAGAAAGGCAGGAAAAACAACCGTAATCAAGAAGATAGATACTTTTATAAATTTTCCAAGTGTTGGCACGCTCAAGTCGATGTGACTCCATTCGCATACTATCGATTCATATGGTTCGACTGTTCAACCTTACTGATAAGTGTTGCTACTTCAGACAACAACGAATGTAACGCATTATCCAAGGCGTCGGTAGGTAAATATGGGTTCTTCCCTCCAGTCGGTTCAGTTGTAGTTTGAACTTTGAGCAGAATGTGATGCTCAAGAGGATGAGGGTTCTTATACCCCACGAAGATTACATCAGGGTCGTCTAACAGTTGCATACGCAATAGGTTTCCCAAGGTGTGGTCCTCGCGCTCAATTGTGAATGTCCCAGAGTTCATCAATTTCGTATCTGCCACATACTTAAGCCTTGACACGTAAATCGGTTAGCTAAGAATCAGGAAAGGATAGCACACACACTTACTTATCGACTCCATCGGGGAGCAGGAAGGAGGCATGATCCTCAGGAGCATTGGCCATTTCAGGATTGCAGGCACTTTACCACCTTGCCAACGGTATTTTGACCAAAATTGTGCTAACCGAGAAGAGTTATGACAAGGATTACTGTAAGCAATTAGGAGCAAGAAAAAGAGAGATACTGTAATAACAAGAATAGAAGGAGTGGACCGCCATGCACCATGCATGTCTAAAGAAAGCAAACGAAAAACGACAACGTCATCATCGTCATCCGAAGAGTGGAGTCGAGGATCGACAAGCAAACATGCCGGCGTGACATTCGGCAGATGCAACGACGACAATGGCAAAATCTCGACCTTCGATTCTAAAGGTTGATAAGAACATTCGTGCTCACAGTACGATATATCCCTTCCCTACATTCGAACCCCAACGTCCCAATTTTTGCGTCTGCAGAAACCCGTTTAATATTGGATTGCTCTCACTTTCTCACAAATTGATTAACAATGACTACAATGAAGATGAGTGTGTGAGAATGAGAAAGAGAGGGATAGTTCAACTAACTAAAACGAAAAGGCCACGAAATAACAAACTGGTACGAGTCGCCAAATGATTGAAAAACGTGGTCACTAACACAAACCTATTCCCGAAAGGGTCTCACGCTTAACCACCACCACCACTTCCACTATTACATTCATTATCACCACCAGCGGCTATGGCGGGCGCATTAACACAAAAGGTACGCGCTACGATACAGGAGCTATCGATGTTGCATAGCGAGTTAGTCTCGGTGTTACACTATTGCGACCAAATCGTGATCGACACGGAGCTGCATCCCTTACCGGGCATGACGGTAGAGTTGGAAAGGGAAATCGCGCGAGTCCGTGAACACGTCGAAGGTGAGATAAATGAGAAGTATGCGAGGGGTTGTAGTTGGGAACAAGCATGTGTGCACATTCTACGACGCACAGATCTGCAAGCGATCGACTGTATTCTCGCCGATTCGATGCTTGAAAAGGTGAGCAAGTCACGACTTGCACTGTCGTGTTTGCGTATGCAACTCGATGTGTTGCGCAACAAGCAGGGATTAGCCGTCTCGACAGATGAACCTGTGGGGTATTCGACTTTTCAACGTTAACTTGTACTGTACTGTAGGTCAACTACAGTGATAGCCATCGTGACATTAATTACTCTCTCTCCCTCTCTCTTTCTCTTTTTCGCTTAGTTGGCGATCATGGGCGATACTGTCGCACCAAATTTACTGTCGGCGTAAACGCGTTGTTGTGCTGCTCTCTACTGTTACTGTAAAATCCATTGCTGCAGCTCCCTTGTCTTGGGTTACAGCACATACGTTGTGCAATAGTTTACGTACGAAATAAAAAATTTCCATAACCAAAGAAAACCAAATTTTATGTTTCAAATTTTAATTTTAAACCTGTCCACGTGTCCACGTCAGCTACTTCATTCTGACTGCTTTCCACCACCACCATCTGTACTACTCCATCGTTCGCTTGCCTTGTCGGTCGGTCGGTCGGTCCTGTACGGCGTGTTGAGGTGGTGGCAGCGGTGTACGCGAGCGGATCGAGTTCCGGGTGTAGTGAAACACGCACAAGGCGACGACCACGATCACGATGGTGACAACCCAATGGACGATAACGTCGCTCCCTTCTTTCCAGAGTCGCAGTGCGCAGGAGTTGGACGTGTTGTGGCAATCTGAATTTCCGCCTACCCGCGAGGCTGACCCCGCGCTATGGGATACTCTGTTGGGATTTTTCGAGGATGCGATAGTCTCATATTGTTCGCGACCCGGACATCTTGTATGCACTCCGCGTGAGCTGCTCAAGGCGTTGAAGCGACAAGAGCGTGAACCGTTTTGCGGCACGAAGGTCATCAACGAGCTATTTCGTAAAGGCGATCTAGCGACTGCGGGGACGCTCAGTGAGGAATCTAGTACTGCGCCTACGAAAACTCCGGGTGCCGGAGTGTTCAATACATTACTTCCCTCGTTAGGTCGATATCTATGGTCGTCGTCTGCCGAATCTTACGCGCCTGGACCCGAAGATGAAATCGTGCCTACTGCTGCACTAGGACGACTGGCTGAAGAAGCGACGCGATTAGTTGGCCCTATTGCGACAGCTGAAGTCCACACATTGAAGTCGCTCGCAAATGCAATTACTGGAGGAGTAGAACGAGATGCCGCTGCAGTTGCGTCATATTTGGTGGGACAGGGAAAAGCGACGGTATTGCGTACAACACCAACGCGAGAAAATCCCACGGCTATTGTCGGAGTCAGACTAGGACCTGGTGTGGCCACAGATGCGGACAGGTCGTTGTTATCGACCAAAGCAGCTCGCGAACGACTCATCGACGTGGTTGCTCATCTGGAACAGGAGGTTGAAATTCAGAAACAAGAAGCGTTGAAGGCAGCAAAAGCGGGTAACAAAGCGGGTGCATTATCGCGGATACAACGTAAGGCAGCTCTGGAAAAGAAACTGTCAGGTTCGCAAGCTTCGCTACGAAAGCTGAATGATATTCTACTTGCGGTTGATGCAGCGGAAAGCAATCGTGATTCGGTTGCAGCGATTGAAACAGGTATCCAGAGTCTGCGATATGCTCAGGATGCAGGTGCTACAGCGGATCGGGTCGATGATTTAGCGGCGCAACTTGACGAGTTGTTCGGTCAACAAGAAGACTTGCGGATGGCATTAGAACAGATTGATCCGAACAAAGACCAAGAATTGATTGCGGCTCAAGAAGAATTAGACGCGCTGCTGGCGGATGAGACAGGAAAAGTATTGGAAGATCCAGCATTAACAGCGCCAGAAAAGCAGCCATCAGACGCGAAGGAAGCGGCCCGAAAAAATCTGGAGAAGACTGCCGAGGAAGAGGCGGAAGAAGAATATGCTCGGCTGATGGCGGAAACAGGAATAGAAGTTGAAGAGAAAACGGAAAGTCTAGAAGCGAAACCGGTGGCATGAGAGTCGTACAGTAGTGTGGACTCGATGGTGCAAGCACACAGGCGCATTTTGGAAGCATACAGCAGCACTAGAGAGAGAGCTGGTGGACAGGGAGTAACTCGAAGTGGAGTGCAAGTAGTAAGTGTGCCATTCTAGTCAGGTGTGTGTGTGTGTCTGTGTGTGTGTGTGTTGTTGTTGGAGTTTTAAGTGTGACAGATATGCGGCGTGGCGGAGAATGTTGTGGAATTGGTTCGTTCATTCTTTCGTTGGTTCGTGCCTTATTTCGGTTGTTGGTTGTGGTGGCGCTTTTATCCGTCCACTGATTGTTGATTGTGAAGGCATGTGCATGAGTGCAAGTGCCTCGGCTCACATCTACACACTACAGTGTATCTTTATTCTTCCTACCATATCGTACTCTGTTGCCGTTGCTGATAGTGCTTTACTCTCTTGCCCTTGTTTGTGTACTGGACCGACTGTCCTAGTCAACCGTACTTAGTGTATCATAGCTTTCCTTCTTTGCTTCTCGCTTGTGTGTATGTGTGTGTGTGCTTCTTAGATCGTCCAGTTTCATTGTTTCGTGTGTGTGGGTGTGTTAGGATTGGCGTTGGGGTTTCGTCCGGGTCAGTTCGGTTTGATTCGAACCCTGCTTTGTGTTGGACGACCGACGCGTATCTTTCTTGAGGTGGTGCGTGTGTGCTATAGACCTGCATCGTGTACACGGTCCACTTCCTCCAAAAACATAGTAGAAATGTAAAAAAACAGACAGGAATGGATAGTGCGTGTCTGTGTATTTGCGCATGTGTCCTACATGAACAAGATATCAAACTTTGCAACTTTGTGATTTTTTTCTCTTCATCTCACCACTGTCTCAAACTAAACATTACGGGACGACGACGACTTCGAATAAGGTGGCGGAACGAAACAAGCAAGTGGAACTATTCACTCACTCATTCGCTCGCTCACCCACTCGCCCGTGTGCGTGCGCGTGTACCTCTATGCAAGTGCGAATAGCTAGATTAAGTGTGCACAATCGCCTATAGACACCCAAGCACCAATCGATCGATCAACCGACTGCGCGCACGTCCCTTGGCAACAACATATACACTAAAAATAATGCGGATAGGCTATAGATCGGATTCTGGAAAAGGGTCAAAATTCAGTGCCGGTGGCGGTGCGCTTGGTGACGCCGCTGTGGGTACTGCATCATGAGGTGTGTGATGTTGCGCAGGCGGTGGCAGTGTGCGTAACTGTGCCAATGTATCCGCAGTGCTGGGCCTTGTGGTGAACGAATCACCAAAGTAACTCAGATCCGCGCTTACCGTGTGATGTTGCGGCGCGTGATGAGCGGCGGCTGCGTGCGCGTGATGATGTGCGGCTGCGTGGTGCACTTGCATTTGATTGTGTGCAGCGGCAGCGGCGACGGCGGCAGCATCCTCGACGGTTGTTGGCGCTAGCGATGGTACGGGTAACGGTGCAAGTACGCGAGGCGTATAACGCGGCGGTTGAGTGTAACTGGTGCTTGGCGCCAACGGAGGTAGTGCGGTGGGATGGAGCGGTGGTGGCGGCGGCGGTGGTGCAGCGCTATAGGGTAGTGGGCGATGGCCTTGAGCGCGAGATGCAGGCGGTATCTCGGTCTTGACTGCGGTTGAAGTGGTGGTCGTGGTAGTAGTACCAGGTGCACCATTGGATTGAAGTGCAAGAGCGCGCACGTGAGCGGCGAGGTTACGCCATTTATCCTTCAAGTCAACAGATGTACGAACAGCGTTGAAACAAGCGGAAGAACGAAGAATTGCGGCCCATTTCCCAACACCATGTTCACGAACACCATCTAACAAGCCATCGACTTCGGCCGGACTCCAACGAACTGTCTTACGACGTGGTAGTGCATGACTACGACGACGTCGACGTGCGCGTGTGCACCCGCCCTCCACAGTGGTCATGGTTGCAAAAGAAAAAAAGGCAGCAAGCAGGACGAAGAAGAGTGTGTGAGTGTGTGTGCTTGAGTGAGAGTGTGTGTGTGTGGCGTTAGAGTTGAGCACGAGCGGAGGTTTATCTGTCGCGGTTGTTTGGGCGTGGCAGGTGCTGATGTGGGTGATGTCGGTCGGCGAGGTGAGGTGGCTTTGCATCTCTCCATCTGTCACGCTAAATGCGTGACATTCACACTTGCGATGTATCTCGGCCAGATTTATTTTTTCCAGGTAGGCTGGGACACTCTCTCCTTTTGCAATTTTACTGTAGGTCGCATTGTCGTTCGCTCGTTCGTCTGTTCGTTCTTCGCTGTCGTTGTAAAATACTGCTACTGTACTGTATTGTACTGTACTGTACTGTACTGTACTTTTACTGTAGTATTGTTCAGTACTGTACTGTACATTCTGGTTCGAGTGCTGGTGCAGCCGATTCTCAATTGGGTAGTGTAGCATCTCCTTGCTCCTCTTCTTGTGTTAATTACTCGACGATGATGACTAGAAGTTTTGATCTCATTTTTTGTATTCGTTTTTTTACTTTTGCCTTGTGGCTCCATTTTGCATTCCTACTTGCATCTCATATCGCTTCGTGTATTGGTTGGAAAGAGTAAAATTTGTTTAACCGTAAACGCTGGTGCGCGCTACCTTGAACAGTACATAAATTGAGACCAACGATTAGCTCACTACCCTCTCTCGTTACCCTTTGCGAATAATGTACCACTTTTTGCATTTCTCATCCTTCGATACCATGCTAGTACTCCTACTGCTCCGACTGGTTCTACTATACTACTACTCCTACTACTGTACAGTACCGCTCCTACAGCATGATTGCATCCCCATCGACCCTTCCATCAATACTATGAACTGGTAGTGTTACTTCTTCTACACATCGTTTCCCAATACAGGCTCTGAAAGTTTTCATCCTGGAAAATGGGGCTCGACTTAATACCTTTTCGCTTCACATCACACTACACACAAACTTACTCGTTTGCCAACTAGCACGCTTAATCGCTCCTCCCTAGGATTCGATTCCGTCTGTCTAGTCTCTACCAAACACTCACTCTTTTTCTCTCATCAACAAAAGCGTTCCAGTATGCACGACTTGGTGCACGTTATATCGTCAAAGGACGATGGAGCACATAAAGCACGTGGCTACAATCGCGGACGCGGAGCACGCCGTTCAAATGCGTTCGATGTCGCGCCCGAGGGTGCCGAAGCCGCACCACGCTCGTTCAAAGGTTACACGCTGGGTTCGTACGCACCTAACAATCTTGCAGTAAACCCACCACCCATATTGCCCACCTCACCGCAAACACCCCCACGCGGTCGTTTTCGTGCTTTAGGCTCGTTTTCGCTTTTCGACGAGATCGAACTTCGTGCAGCCGCGAGTTTCGATCGACATCCATCAATCACCAATGCTGACAATCAAACAATGACAGATGAGGACGGCACCGCGCTGTGTGGAATTGCTGTGTTTGGCCCGCTGTCGCCACTCCTTGGTGCTGTGACACTTCGCCATATGGGTTGGTCGTCGATTCTGCTAGACTCTACTCTGTTGGGATGGCGATTAATCATGTTTGCAGTTGCACTTGGCACGGCGATTACTGCGGGTGTGCAAAGCATTCCTCGTGGCGCGTACTTTCTTCCGTTTTATGCTACAATTGGCGCAATGGTTTGTGCTCGACTCTTGGCTTTATCCGCAAAATACAGGGCACAACGTGCAGACTTCGAAGCGGTGAACACACCCAGGAAATACTTCGCGATCGATGCGTTTATGTATCAATCGATGGTGACGCTGCAATGTTTCGCGGTGGTAGTGTACATGGCATCATTCAGTGTGCCGATATTCGGAACCCTCGTGCGCGCGGTGCCCAAATTTGACGCCTCATTCATTCTATCCGTAGTCTTCGTCACCTGCTGCATTTTCGATATCGGGATCACACCTATCCCGTTTCGTTTGCTGTACGTGTTCCCGGCGGCGTTCTACAGTGGTGCATTGGCGGCTCTCGCGTTGCGTCGCGTGCCCGACCGGAACCTCACCATCGCGGCACTGCTCGGTGCGTTCGGCACGACAATTGTTGTTGGCATCGTGGTCACGATTTACGCGCGTGTGGTGTATATCATCATTCATCACGGTCGTATGTTGTTCGCACTAAAGGCCAACACGCCCTCTCAAGTGTTGCGTGATGTGAACTCACCCAATCAGACCAACACCAACAATAATAGGAATGAATCGAATGTGGATTCCGGCGATGCACCTGCCGATAATGCTGTCTAATCCGTTACAGCGCTGTAACTTACCCCTGCAGTTACACTCTCCTGCGCGGGCCTGCAATCTAAACTGGCAAATTTTTTTCGTCGCGACGATAACCTTGTCTCGCTTTCGAACTCATCAACTTCAACTCAACCTCCAACACCACAGCCTGAAACATACACAGTACGTAGCATCAGTTCTGAAATAAACATAAAGAAGTACGACCGGTAAGCTACGTTCCGTACTAACGTTTAATCCTAAAGAATTGTTATCCATTCAACTCACAACTTTCCATCACTTCTTAAATGGTAGCGATGAAGTAAGGAAGTCGAGGAATTTCATAAGCTGACATGTATACGAGCGCATCTGCCTCGGACGCCACCGTCGCTACCTTACGTCTCGTCGGCTCTGGTCTGCGCACCGGCGTGCTCGCGAACACCAATCCATTCGAGGTGACGATATTACGATTCTGTGCCACCATCTGGAGGTCCTTCTTTTGTGCTGCATCCACCTTGCGCTGTTTCACTATCTTCGATACACCCTCATAAACTGAGAACGTCACACCAGCTAGTGGCGCCAGGAAGCAAATACGCGGTAGCAGGCCTTTCATCAACGTCATCGCGCCCTCTTCCTGAACAATCATCCTCAACGTAGGCAAGATTCCGACGTATCGGGCATTCGCACCCGCAGCTTGAGTCATCAATCGCGTCTTAATCACATCGATTGGCATGGTGAGTACCGCCGCACCAGCACCAGATAACGAACCTAATGCGATATTTTCCCAAGGGGTGGGGTCACGATTATTCACGTTCTGAAACACTTTTTTGGCTAACCCATGAAACATAAACGAGAATGCATTCCAAGGAATGTCACGACTAATTGTTGCACCCCAGCCTTTGTATAGACCGAAAAACCCATCTTTCCCGATGGTTTGACGGAATGCAGCGAGAGCATTAGGATATACATCAGCTTGGACGCGCTGCTTTAACACTTCTTGGGGAACTCGGAAGGAAGCGGCAAGAAACGTGGCGAATGCACCCGAGAGAAAACCGCGCAATTCACGTGTGCCATCGCCGGGGATCACGGTGCGAAGGCAATCCTGGGATGCCTCGAATGCGGCAAACTGGACGGCACCAGCGGGAAGTGCGAGAATAACTTGTGGAGAAAGACCCTTCACGAACGTGCTTAAAGTGAAGCCACCAGATATGTTTCGCGCTTGAACGCGAGTTCGCACCACATCGATTGGATGAAGCACAGTTTGTGCAACACCACGTGCGACGGCACCGCAAAACATGCGTTCAAAGAAGGTTAAGGGTGCGGCGGCGACGGCAGCAGCGGCGTTGGATAATTCGATGTCATGGAAATCGCGATTTTTCTTAATCTTCGATGAACTATTATCGTGTCGATTAGAAGAGACATAGAGGCGGTCGCTCGCGGAAGAGGTGATTAGTTCACGACGATTACGTACGGCAATAGACCTCGCCATCATCGGGGTCGACGTTCGTGGAGATCACGATATGGAGAAAAACTCGGTGGATCAAGTGATGTGTGGTGGGGTTGGGTAGGCGGCGTGACAAGTTGAGCTGCCATGAAAGGTACGTGTACCCAATGGGAAGCGATAGTTACCGGTAGTGCATCTTGTTTTAATTATCATACTTTACATAGTGCGGAGAATACTCGAGAAAAAGTAAACAGGCGCATGGCAGCGAATACAGTACGGTGGTGACGGTGGTGGGAAGAACGAAGAAAGCGACGAAGAAAAGTTGAGTACAGTACAGTACTGCACAGTAAGTAAAGAGGGAAGGCCCTCTGCCGAGTTGGACACAATAATGCAGTAACAGCTGTGCTCATTTGGTAAAGGCACCCAATTCAAGGGATGCGTGTGTGAGGTTTAATTTTTCTCACAAACCGACGCACACCACATTGTCCGTCGCCCTCACTGGCGTTCTTGCTGCACTGTGCTCGATGCAGAGAATTTAGTGACCCTTATCTACATTCGCTAGCTACAGTAGTCCCACACTACCCTATGTTTAGGTGTTCACCCTGTCGTCTACTCGCTTTTTTGATTCGTCCACTACACGAGCCGCAGCCCCCCGAGCTTCTTTTATCTTTGCCACGCACCGCACGAACCCGATGTCCTCGATTAAGAGGTTATACGTCCTCTCGTTTGCGTGACTTACCCGTCCCCACTCTACACTCTACAACTTCCGTTGGGCCCGACTGAAACGACGACGCATCGTACTCTTTGATTTTTTACAGTATTTTCTGTTCTGCTGTTTTATTTCATTTTTTCTACATTTCCACTAACCGGCACTACTACTTGTACCACTCCACTTTTGTACAGGTCTGTATCTACACTACTGTACAGTACAGTACAGTACTACGCTACGCTACAGTATCAACCGCAAACACACCCTCCAACATCATTATGGGTTCGTCCGCTAGTTCCGCGAACATTCCCTCCGAGACTATCGCTTTTGTCGACGCTGAGATTGCCAATCAGAAGGTTGTTGTTTTCAGTAAGTCGTATTGCCCTTACTGTAGCAAGGCTAAACGTGCGCTACAGGCCGCTGGTGCGAAGAATGCCATGGTTGTGCATGAACTAGATCATATGGGAAAGAAGGGGACAGATATTCAAGCGTATCTCGCTCAGAAGACCGGTCGTCGCACTGTTCCCAGCGTTTTCGTTGGTGGCAACAACATCGGTGGAGGCGATGAAACCGATGCTCTCCACCGCAATGGACAGCTGGCTGGAATGGTGTCGACTGCTTTGGCAAAGTAAATTTTCCATTCTCACGGCGGTAGTGATGGAAGTAAATGAATTATTTCCCCGAATTCTGTGACTGGAGAACACCCGCAAGTCCACTGCATAAATAAAAAATGCTATCGCTTTCAACCAATGATATTGTGCGAATATTAAGAATGCCCAGAACTGTACGGATATGCAGCTGTAGCGAAACAGATATAGGATTCACTGCTACGCACGATTTACCGTAGGAGTTCTAGATATGTACAGTACAGTACAGTACAGTATTGACTATGATTTCTCTCACTAACTGATACTGCTTCGAATTCGTTATCAACTTAGCACTGTCCAATGTCTGAAGTTTGCTAATGTCACGTTGTGCGAAGCATTCTCTCGTCCAAAGCTGCAATCATGACAGAAACGTCCGTCATGGCATCAACCTCTCTCCTCCGGTCACCTTCAGCAACGTCGAGTGTCTGCTCTGTACAGTTACGTGGCAGAGTTTGTGCGTTAATCTTGCGAATAATGATGCTCGTATTTGAGGCCTCAGTCATATTCAGCTTGATCATCATCCCCATCGTTCCTTAACTCATTTCACCTCAACTATCGGTGAATCGCAGATATTGCAATCATATCCGTGTTATTATTGAGGGTGAAGAAGAAGATTTCGAGTTATTTGACAGTTCTGTACACGATCACCGTAGAGTTGCAAGAATTAAATGCGTATCAATGAAATCATTCTAATTTCAATTTGTTCTGATTTATATGATTTGCCGTATTTTCTACATTTCGTCAATACTTGGAGTACCTCAGTATTCTACTACAAATTTGTGACTTCTCGTTTGGTTTATGTTTGCGCACTATACTCGGACAGTTGAGTTGCACTTGCGGTTCATTTCTTGCCGTACAAAATTGGACGTACAGTAGAATTGAATGCGTTCGCTTTTCTACTTTTCGACCTTCCGTATCTTGAACCAATCAGAATTCGCCAATTCACGGTTGACATCGCTGATAAATTTTGTGTATCCATCACGGACATCCTTGACGTCACTGGTCCATTTTACAGGTTTGTCCTGGCCTTATTGTTCTTACGTTGATAATCTACATCTCCCGTGCACACTGGCTGTAATAAGCTCCGCCGTCGCTATTTCAGCGAGTCTTGCCGTCTTAGTAGCGTTCATTTTTTATCATTCTGACAACATGCCTGCTACACCAAAGGAAATCGTGGAGAACGCGATTGCAACTCACCCCGTTGTGGTGTTCAGTAAGACTTACTGTCCTTACTGCAAGAAAGCCAAGGCTGCGTTGAAAGAGGCTGGCGCGAAGGTCGATGGCTATCCTGGTGCGTTTGTGATTGAGCTTGATATTCGAGAGGATGGACCTGCAATCCAGGCTTACTTGGCGCAGAAAACGGGACGTACAAGTGTCCCGAACGTTTTTATCGGTGGAAAAACTGTGGGCGGCGGTGATGATACTGTTGCATTGGCAAAATCTGGTGTTTTGCCGCAAATGATTGCTGCGGCTCTGCATCATGGTTCTGATTCAGACACGAAAGTGAAAGCGGCCGGTGATGATTCTGGAAATTGGGCTTTGTTTGGGGCAGGTATGTAGATTTTTGTTCGGCTTTTTATTAGCGATGATGAGCACTAACACGATTGTGACAGGTTGCTTTTGGGGTGTTGAGTTGGCGTTTCAGAGGGAAATTGGTGTGCTAAACACTGAGGTTGGATATGCGAATGGGAACAAGGTTGACGTCGGTTATCGTGAGGTGTGCGAGGGGAAGAGTGGGCATGCTGAAGTTGTGAAGGTGTGGTACGACAACGAGCCTGGTAGATTCATGCAATTGTTGAAACTCTGGGAAAGTCGTCACGATGTTACGTCATTGAACAAACAGGGGAACGACCGCGGAACACAATACCGAAGTGCTGTGTTCTATCGAACTGAAGAGCAGAAAGAGGCGATTATGAAGTGGAAGGAACAGGTGAATACCAAGTATGGTGGGAAGGTCGTGACCGATATTGCAGAAGTTCGCACATATTGCGCCGCTGAAGATGCGCACCAGCAATACTTGCAAAAACGGGGTCAGAGTGCAAAGAAGGGCGCCTCGGAGAAGATTCGCTGCTACGGGTAAGCGTTTTCGTTGTAAATTGTTGAACTTTTGGTAGCTATTATGGGAAAATGTAACTTGTCGACCTGATACTATTGAAGTAGATGGTTGCGAGCTAGTCTTCGCTCATCGTTCGGTTTCCAGATCCATTCTGCGAATGCGAACTCGGGAGTGATACTCTCGATTCGGTGGCCATACCGTATTCCACGCAATCTAATCGGAGTATGCACCGCTGATATCGGTGCTATGGTCTCGTTTTCAGGATTTCTGAGCTCGGAATTGAGTTACTGTTAGTACAGCACACGTCCATCGGCCCTTCGGATAGGGCTTTTTGTTGGAGGGATTTTTCCACTTTTGTACAGGTACCAAGAGGAAAATAAGCGGATTCAGACGGTAAATCCGAACTTACTCTTTGAACGGACGGATAAATCACCGCTTCAAATTAAAGCGGGCGGGTGTTTAGTCGGGTATGCCTCGT
>JAAUYH010200610.1_pt1 | contig 21303 bp, 26 predicted proteins | sample 7278061 | NCBI WGS metagenome assembly JAAUYH01 (sample SAMN14350203, study PRJNA611818) | marine sediment metagenome | isolation source: surface marine sediment (0.6m) | place: French Polynesia: Moorea | collected 2018-08 | reverse complement strand
GGACCGGGACAGGGACCGGGGTCGGGGCCGGGGTTTTCGCCTCGCCGGCAATTTTCTGCAGCGCGCGGAGGCGGCGGCCACCCGCGAAGATCTCGACCTTGCGGTTCTTGGTATGGAGACCGGCGAGGTTCTGCAGGAGTCCGAAGCGGGCGATGCTTGCGGCCAGCGTGTCGATATGGTCCTCCAAGACGGTCGTGCGCCGATTGACGTCGAAGAGCGTCAGCGTCTCGACTGGCACGAGTTCGAGAGCGCTGGGCTTGGTCGGGATCGGGTCTTGGTTTGTCATGGAATGGGTTTCCTTTCGGTGCGCGTGGGAAGGGCCTCCGGCGCCGCAGGCGACGCGCAAGGGGGAAGATGGGTGGGAGACGGGCAGGGGAGGGCCAGAGAGGCGTCTCAGAAGCCCTGAGGGACCCCCATCAGCAGGTTTAAACGACCGTCGCCCCGGGCTGCATCTCGGCCCGCGCCCAGGCGCAGAACTCGAGATCGTAGGCGCTGGTCGTCTGTCGCCCGTTCGTCCTGGAACGGGTGGCCGTAGAAGGACCCGCCTTCGCAATGGGGTAGGGTGCCGTCTGTGACGGTCTGCTCCAGCCGGCGAATGTCTGCAGGTTCGAGCCGCAACGCCTCGCAATTGAGGTCGGAAGCCGACAGCCCGTTGCGGTCCTCACAGAGCGCCACAATGAAGGTTTGTTGCTTGGAATGCTTGGGCCAGACGGAGACCGGAGTGTCCCCTTCCTCTCCGGTCTCGGGTGTTTGTCCCACTCGGCAGATTGCCGACGCAATCGACTTCCGGGCAGTGGATAGGCGTATTGGCCGAGGCCCATGGTCCCGCTCCTTTCCTCTCAACGTGGGCGCACCATGGGTTTTTGTGGCGTTGCCCATTTTCCGCTTTCGGCGGAGGTCACCCTGTCTGGGACTTCGGAAGATCCCCGTGTCTTCCGGAGGACAGAGCAGCGTGGGCAGAGCCCAACCTGCGGACGGGCGGCGACGGTACACAGGGGCCGGAGCATTGAAATCGGGAGGGGCTCCGGAAGGCGTCAGCCAGGCGGGGAGGCACCGGATGTCCCCGGCCGCGGCTGACGCGTCAGCGGCACCCGAGCCCCTGTTCTCAATGGCGTCCGGATGTCAGGCGGCAATGATTCGACGAGTTCGATGTGAATGTCGATCTCGCCTGAGTCGAAGAAGGGTCACTTGGACCGACTTCAAGTCTTATTTGGAAGCTCTGATGACGATGGGTTGTCGTCTTTCGTCGCGAGATGAATGGAGGTGCCTCACGAGTGTTTTCAGGTTGTTAGGATTGCTGCAGGCGCGCACATGTGTCGATCATGCAATTCTGTCCTTCCTGTTGATAATTCAGTTGATGACCCGAGACCCAGAACCATCCCGGCCCAACCGCACACAGAGTGCCCGGTTCGGCACTGAAATTAGTTGCTAGTAGCAAATTTCTGCAATATTTTGGTTTCATCTCGTTTAAGGTGGCCAACTTGCAGAAAAGACTAGCGATGGGCGATTATAGCCCTGCACATGATGCGATGCAGGAAATCCACAGCAAGTTAGAGAGCAGGAAGGGCTTGGAAAGCCGGGCTCGCTACTTCTCGTGGTTAAACGCAATTATGACAGCCGCACCGTTTGTTGCGGTCTTAGTCATTTTCACTGTCGGATGACTGAGGAAACCGTTTGTGAACCAAGATCCGACGGAAAGACGTGAAGGCCGGTATCTATGAGAGACTCTTCTGCAGGAGAGACGATAGAGCTTCTCTTCGGAAGGGCTTCTGAAGAAAGACCGTTGCCCCACTGAGCCTAGAGATCGCGCGCGAAGTCTCAACTGAAAGATTGTGTCCGCCGCCGGTGATCATGACCACCGGCGCTTCCGGGAATCGGTCGTTCAGTTTTTCCATGACCGGGATCGCAGATGCGGCGTCCAGCCAAAAATCAATGATTGCCATATCCAAAGAGGTAAGCCGGTCCACGACTTCCAATGCTTCCTCAAGTGAGTTTGCGGAAATCCCATTGTATCCATTATCTGAAACAATCCGTGCGATTATTGATAGCACTTCCGGATCATCGTCAACTAACAGAATGGTTTTCATAGAACAGACCTAGAACCTATGGTCTTGCAGCATAAGTTGTCTCAACGATTCTACAAGGCTTTCCTTCTCTTTTTGGTTGAGTAAATTTATCCGCTCGGCAATTTTAAGGATAGGGTCTTCTTGCAAGGCAGCCCGTCCTTTCTCAGTGATCGCCACTGAAACTGATCTTCGGGACAGCGGGTGTTCACCCTTAGCAACCAATCCTCGTCGTTCCAGAGTGCTTACAGCCCGGCTTACCGGGGCAGTCGTCACGCCTACATAATTGCCAATAGACGTGATGTCTGTCGCATCGATACTCACTTCGTTCAGGTATCGCAGGATTGACCACTGGAGTGGTTGGATGGCTGAGGACCGTTTGCCAGAGTAAGTACCTCTCACAAGCTGTTCCATCAGCAAAGCTGCGGCTATCTCGATTTTCATCTTATCTGCTTTCGAATACACGAATTTTGACTAGTTACACTCAGGTGCTCGGCTACAAGCTCAAATACCGGCAGATTCTTGCGTATCTGAGTCAAACCTCGCCCTATGCAGCGGTTCTCGTTCGGTAGAAACCACCGCGAAACAGGCGCAAGCCAAGATTCTCGAGAATTCTGTCATCGAGATGATTGGAGTAACCTGATGAGGCCAAGTTGTGATGCTTTCTGCATCAATAGCACTAAGCTTGAAGTGTCAGTCTTTCCTGTTTGGTTCACCTCACCGTTTCAAACTTTCAAACCTGCACATGTGCTACACTTCACCAACTTGTTCCAAGGGATGCTCCTTCTCCGAAGACCGCCCGGCCGCGAACATGCGCCACATTTGAACGCTCCAGAGCAATCAGTTCAAATACATTAAAAATCTTAATACGACATTAGCAACTGTTATTTTCCGTACTGGACACTTCTCAAGCTGGCTGGCGATTTTCGGTACGATCCAAGAAAAGCGATCCGCAGCTATGGCTTCCGTCTCTTTGAGGGATACGAAGTACGCAACGCCCCTGCCAATAACAGACCACGCGAAAGGCAGACGGACAGCAGGACAACTCCCGGACTGTTGGCGTTCGGAGCGCGTTCACGCTGTCCCACTTCTGCCCGCAATTGCCGTTTGAGCTTAGCGGCATGTGTGAGATTGCTGGCTATCCGCCTGACGGATAAGCAATCAAGAGCTTCAGTCGAGTTCGGCGTTGCAGCCGCGGTCAGCTTCGAAGCCGTTATCGGCGAGAAGGCGCGATAGTGTCGCAAAAGCGTTCTCACCTGGCACTTCTTCGCCGAGCGTTTGCTCCAGGATCTCTTCTACGCCGGCCGAGATTGCGGCCGAGCGGTCGACCTCTATGTCGCTACCGCTCTGGTAGGCGCCGAGCCGAATTAAGTCCTCCATATCAGCGTATCGGGAGAGCGCTAGCCTTGCTCGTTTGACAATCGCGTTCTCCACTGCCGAATGACAGGTTGGCAGCATTCGCGAAACACTTCGAAGCACGTCGATTGCGGGGAACCGTCCGCGCTCGGCAATTGCGCGGTCAAGCACGATATGACCATCAAGCACACCCCGAACACCGTCTGCTACGGGGTCATCCATATCATCTCCATCGACCAATACTGTGTAGACCGCAGTGATATCACCAGAGCCCTCTGACCCGGGCCCCGCTCGCTCTAGAAGGCGCGGCAGCTCTGCAAACGTTGTAGGCGGGTAGCCACGCTGCGCCGGTGGCTCACCGATAGAGAGGCCAATCTCGCGTTGAGCGTGAGCGAAGCGCGTCAAACTGTCGATCATCAGAAAAACCGCGAGACCTTGATCCCGGAAATGCTCCGCCACGGCAGTTGCGGTCCACGCTGCCTGGCGGCGCGCCAGAGGCGCCTCATCGCCGGTTGAAACCACCATCACTGTTCGTGCGAGCCCTTCCGGGCCAAGGTCTCTTTGTATGAAATCCTGAACTTCACGACCGCGCTCGCCAATCAATCCAACAACGATCACATCAGCCTCGACGCGTCGCGCCAACATCGCCATAAGCGTCGATTTTCCAACGCCAGCACCGGCAAAAATGCCCATACGCTGACCGCGGCACAGTGGCGTGAACAGGTCAATGCCTGCCACACCGGTCTCGATCCGATCTCCTATCCGCCGTCGAGAAAATGCGGGTACGGCCTGTGCCCGGAGCGTGCGGCTCGTCGTTCCGCGCTTCAGTGGGCCCTTGTTGTCAATCGGGTTACCAAAGCTGTCGAGGACGCGCCCGATCCAGGTCGCATCGGGGCGAACCACCTGATCGACTTCCAGTGCATCGACCTGCTGGCCGGCGGCCACGCCGTCCCACGTGGTAAAAGGCAGGATCTGCACACAGTCAGCATCAATGCCGACCACTTCGCCAAGCAGGGGCCCGGACCCACCGTGAACCCGGCATCTTTGGCCGATCCCCGTGGCGCGTTCCAACCCGGCTGCGGTGAGTCGGAGGCCCGAGATTCCGCGCACCTGCCCTGAAATATCGACCGTTGAAATCCGGGATACATGCTCCGAGACCCTCAAAAAGCAGGTATTCATGAATAACCCCTTTTATTCTTGAATAAGACATGCTATACATGATTTGGAAGTGAATAAAAAGGTGAAAAATGGACGGTCTTTCATTTTTTAATCTTGCATCGCAAAGATTGGGTTGGCTGGCAGAGGGCCAGCGAGTCGTTGCTGAAAACGTGGCAAACGCGGACACGCCTGGGTTCAAGGCCAGGAAGGTTTCGGCGTTCGAGCAAATGCTGGAGGCAAGCCGCGCTTCCGAGCTCAAAACGACGGATGCGCGGCATATCAGCGGAACCGGGGGGCCGACAAACGTCAAGGTCAGCGTCGACGAGAATACGTGGGGCGAGAGCTTGAACGGAAATACCGTTATTCTCGAGCAGCAAACGATCAAGGCCAACTAGATCGGCGAGAGCTATCAAGTCGCGGCAAGCCTTTATCGAAAAGGTCACGAGCTGCTGCGCTTGGCGGCGGCCGGAAGCCGATAAGGAGTTAGCCTCATGGACCCTCTTTCATCGATATCATCCATCGCAGCGAGCGGGCTGCATGCCCAGGGCAAGCGGTTGAAAGTCACGGCAGAAAACGTCGCAAACGCCGGTTCGACGGGATTGAAGCCAGGCGAAGAGCCATACCGTCGCAAGACGATATCTTTTGCGGAGATGTTGGACAGACAGAGCGGTTCATCTTTGGTGAAAGTCGCTGCGATTGGGAGGGATCAGGGGGAGTTCCCAATCAAGTTCGATCCTGCGCATCCTGCAGCAGATGAAAAAGGCTATGTGCGGACGTCCAATGTCAGCACTCTGCTTGAAATGAACAACATGCGTGAAGCGTCGCGCAGCTACGAGGCGAATGTCAGCATGTTTGAGGCTGGTCGCCGCATGCGGCGACAAATCATCGATCTCTTGAAGTAGGCAGACAATCAATGGCAGGCATCAATTCGGTCGTGACAAGCCCGGCGATACTCAGCGCTTATCAGAACAGCCAAAACCTCAGCGTCGCGAAGAACGATTTAACGAGCAAACCCGACACGAGCTTCACCAATATTTTGGGTGCTGCGGTGTCTGATGTCACCGAGACAGTGCGCCACGCGGATAAGACCGCAGTGGCGGGACTTAAGGGAGAAATCAGCACGCAGCAGGTCGTTGAAGCAACGATGGAGCTTGAAACAAGCCTACGAGTTGCCGTTTCCGTCCGCGACAAGGTCGTTCAGGCCTATCAGGAAATCCTCAGGATGCCGATTTGACGTCAGTGCTTTGTCGGGGAGCTTAGGTTGATGAGCAATCAGGACGTTTACGTTTTCTTCGCAAATACAGTGTGGGCAGTGCTCATTGGGTCTGGGCCTGTTCTGGCCGTTGCCCTGGTGGTGGGTCTGGTCATTTCATTCGTTCAGGCACTGACGCAGGTGCAGGAAATGACACTCACCTTCGTTCCAAAGATCGTAGCCATCTTTCTCGGACTGATCGCTTCGGCGCCTTTCATATACGCGACCCTTGCGCGCCTTTCCTCAACGGTCTTCGACCAGATCGGGAGTGGTGCCCTATGATGCGTTTGGCAGTGATTGCGACGCTCGTCCTGTCAGGCAACATCGTTCAGGCGAGTGGTTGGACCGGATTTTACACATCGCGTGAGCCGGAAGCGGCGACTTCGGTCACGGTTCCGGAAGCGAAAACCGATCCCGGCACCAGTGAATCGGCCTGTATCAGCGCAATTCTGGCGGCTCAGGAACGGTACGCGATCCCGGACAATATACTCCTCGGTATTGGCTTGCAGGAAGCGGGGCGAAAGCTTGACGGCGCGCTCACGGTTTGGCCCTGGGCGGTGAACGCCGCGGGCGAGGGTCGGTACTTTGGCAGTGCGGCAGAAGCGATCGGCTGGGTGAACGACCGTCTTTCCCGAGGTGTCCGTTCCATCGACGTGGGCTGCATGCAGATCAATCTACGCTGGCACCCAGAGGCGTTCCATAGCCTGGAAGACGGCTTCGACCCCACTATCAACGCTGACTATGCGGCGCGCTTCCTCGTGGACCTGTACCGGAGAACCGGCAACTGGGCCGTTGCCGCCGGCTCGTACCACTCCTTCACGCCAGAGAAGCGTGACCGTTACTTGAAGTCCCTGCGCCGAAACGTTGCGGTGGCCAATCAACGCGTCGATGAGTTTCGGAAACTCGCAGAGCTTGAAGTGGAAGTGCGTCGGAACCAGCGCGTCGCGACTGATGCACCCAAGACGAACGCTCCAGGCGTGTTTTGGTCGGCTTCGCTGTCCGACGCAAGCAGCGACGGCGGGAGAAGCATCTATAGCGGAGCGTTGGTCCAGCCAATTCTGCCGAACTTCCAGCGGCAACCTTGAGGACAAGACATGAGTGACCAATCTGCGAACTTGGGCCCTATTGGCTTGATAGCCCGAGGAAACAGTGACATTGCATTTGCGGTTGGCGTGACACTGGTTCTTGCCGTCCTTTTCGTGCCTCTGCCACCGATGGTGCTCGACTTTGGGCTTGCGGTTTCGCTGTCGATTTCCGCACTGATTCTGATGGTCGCGCTCTGGATACCGAAACCTCTGGAGTTTAACAGTTTCCCGACACTGCTCCTGGTCGTCACGATGCTTCGGCTGTCGCTGAATGTCGCCTCGACGCGATTGATCCTCTCTGAAGGCCACACAGGTTCCGATGCAGCGGGCGGGGTGATCGAAGGGTTCTCGCGTTTCATCGTTTCCGGAAACTTCGTCATCGGAGTCGTGGTTTTCGCAATTCTTGTCGTCATCAATTTCGTGGTGATCTCCAAGGGATCCACACGGATTGCCGAGGTTTCGGCCAGGTTCTCGCTCGATGCGATGCCGGGCAAACAGATGGCGATCGACGCGGACCTCGGTGCGGGCATGATCGACGAGGCGGAAGCGCGCCGGCGCCGCAAGGAACTCGAGGACGAAAGCGGGTTCTACGGGGCGATGGACGGTGCGTCGAAGTTCGTCCGCGGCGACGCGGTCGCCGGGATCATCATCACCCTCATTAACGTCATCGGCGGGATCCTTATCGGCGTCGTCCAATATGGGCTGCCAATTGGCGAAGCGGCAAACGCCTATACCGTTCTGACCATTGGCGACGGGCTGGTCACTCAGATTCCCGCCCTGATCGTGTCTTTGGCCGCGGGCATCATCGTGACCAAAGGTGGAGTCGAAGGTGCCGCGAACGAAGCAGTTCTCGGGCAGCTGGGCGGGTACCCCAAGGCCCTGTACATGGCCGGCGCGCTGCTCTTCGGGATTGGCCTGCTGCCAGGATTTCCGATCGTGATCTTCGCTGCATTGGCAGGACTATTGGCTGGCTTGGGCTTCTTCCTCCAGACAGGCGCGCTATCGGACGCGCTGAGCGAAGGCCCGCAGGAAGCAGAGACTGAGGCAGATCAAGCTGTGGCGGAAGCGCAGGACCTGAACGAGACCATGAAACTGGATGCCGTCAGGCTTGAAGTGGGCTCGTCGCTTGTTCCGATGATCAATCACTCAGCGGCGGCCTTGCCCGGCAAAATCAAGAGTCTGCGGACACTCTTTGCCCGCGAGTACGGGTTTGTGTTGCCTGCGGTTCGAATAACAGACGAGCCTCTCCTCGGGCCGAACGATTATGCAAGTCTGGTTCAGGGCGTCGAAGTGGCGCGAGGCGACATTCATCCGAATGGATCGTTGGTGATTGCGCCACCCGATGTGCCGCTTGGGATTGCCGGTGAGAAAACAAAGGACCCGGCCTTCGGTCTCGATGCGCTTTGGATCGATCAAAGCCAGCGTGAGGCCGCCGAAGCCCAAGGGCTCACTGTTGTCGACCCGGAAAGCGTCGTCACGACGCATCTGACGGAGCTCATCAAGGAGCATATGGGCGACCTGCTGACCTACGGTGCCACGCAAAGCCTCCTCGACGGTCTCGACAAAGACTATCAAAAGCTTGCATCGGACATCCCTGGCAGCACGCCCACAATACTCATTCAACAGGTTCTGCAAGAGCTTCTGAAGGAGCGGATATCGATCCGGAATCTTCCCATCATCGTGGAGGCCATTGCCGAGATCACGCGCAAGAAGACCGATGTGGTTCAGGTGACGAACCATGTGCGCGAGCGGCTGGCAAATCAGATCTGCAAATCGCTGGCAGACGAACAGGGCTTCGTACCTGTGATTGCCCTGGGCGCGGAATGGGAAAAGGAATTCGCCGAGGCGATGCATGTCAATGGTGCGGAACGGAACTTCGTTGTCTCTCCCGCGCGGATGCAGGAATTCGTGATGCAGGCGCGCAAGCACATCCAGGAGTTTGCGCAGCGTGACGAATGGCCGGCGATCATGGTCAGTTCGGAGGCCCGCAGCTTCGTCCGGTCCTTGCTCGAACGCGTCAGCCCTGGCACGCAAGTCATCTCACACGGTGAGATCCATCGGAAAGCGACGCTCAAGACAGTGGCGCGGATCGGCGACTGATGCACTTGGCAAGTTTCCTGGAAGCACAACTGATCAGCTTCATGCTGGTCTTTGCGCGCCTTGGATCAGCCATGATCTTCATGCCGGGAATCGGGGAGCAGGCCGTTCCGGTACGGTTCCGGCTTCTCTTTGCTGTGGCCGTGTCGGCCGGCCTGATGCCCGTGACACCTGTCTATGGAATTGAGCCGATTGGGCCTATTGTTCTGCTTCGGCTTCTGGCTTTCGAAGTGACAATCGGTCTTTGGATCGGGCTTACGGCGCGCATCCTTTTGTCGGCGCTTCAATTTGCTGGTTATCAGATCGGGCTGGTGGCGGGTCTTTCCAACGCGTTTGCGCCTTCCATTGGGTCCTTCGAAGGGTCCACCATGGTCGCGAGTGGCATGCTCATGGCGGGCGTCGCATTGATCTTTGTAACGGACCTGCACCACATGATTTTCGAGGCGCTGTTGATGACCTACGCGATCTTTCCGGTTGGAGGGATCATGCTGGCAGACATGAGTGAGCAGATCACCAAGGCGGTTGCGAAGAGCTTCTACATTGGCGTCTCGATCACGGCACCTTTCTACATGATGGGATTGCTGCTGAACCTTGGCCTCGGCCTCGCGAACCGGATGATGCCGAACCTGCCGGTCTTCTTTGTGGCCATTCCGGTGCTAATCTTCCTCGGCGTACTAGTTCTTGCCGTGAGCGCGCCCTGGGCGTTCACCGGCTTCCTGATGTCGTTCGAAGAATGGCTCGCGCGGCTCGTGTTCTGAGGTTTCGAGATGGCAACAGAAGAGGATAAGGCCAGTAAGTCAGAAGAGCCGACCGAGAAGAAGCTCAAGGATTCTCGAAAGAAAGGCGACGTCCCGAGTTCAAAGGAGCCAGCCAACCTGATGGGCGTGCTTTCACTCTTCCTGATTGCCGCGTTTTTGTCGCCGACGCTTGTCCCAAAACTTGGCGGCGTGCTGGGTGAGATCATCTCCAACGCTGCATTCACCGAGGTGGGGAGCGGCGTGACCGGTCTGAGTGATCTCGCTGTCGCATCGGGCAATATGGTGTCGGGGATCACCATACTGCTCGGCCCGGTCATGCTAACTCTCGTTCTCGCGGCCATTTTCGGGGTGTTTGTCCAGGGCGAGCTTGTTTTTGCGCTTGAGCGGATCAAACCCAAGGTATCGAAGATTTCCCCTCTGGCCGGTTTCAAGCGGTTGTTTTCCGCAGATGCGTTGGTCGAGTTCGCCAAGAATCTGGCGAAGGTTGTTGTGGTAGCCGCCGTGTCTGCCTGGTTCGGCTATCAGGCAGTGGTTGGCATCTGGCAAACCGCAGATGCCGTTCCCGAAACCCTGATGGAGTACGGTCGAAGCGCATCCACGATGATCCTTGTTGGCACGACCGCATTCCTGTTTTTCACCGCGAGCGCTGACGTGCTTTGGAAGCGGTCCCAGTGGTTCACGAAACCGAGGATGTCGATCCGGGAAGTCAGGGACGAGCACAAGGATTCCGAAGGCGATCCTCACATCAAGGCAAGGCGCGCCAGTCTACGACGACAGCGCGCGAAACAGCGCATTGCTGTCGCAGTCCCTACGGCGACGGTTGTGGTGACCAACCCGACCCACTACGCAGTTGCGCTTCGTTTTGAGATGGGTCGTGATGTTGGGCCTGTGTGTGTGGCCAAGGGGACTGATTTGGTTGCCGCGCAAATCAGAAAGATCGCACGGGACGCCGAGGTTCCGATCGTGGAGAACCGTACTTTGGCAAGAGCGCTGCACGGCACCGTTGACGTGGACGAAATGGTGCCTACAGAGCACTGGCAAGCCGTTGCTGAAATCATCGGCTACGTTCTGGGCTTGCGTCGGAACATCGCCTTGAAGCCGCCCACCGGATCGCGTCTCCGTCTTGAGGATTGAGGGGCAACGAGTTTCGCTGGGCGTGGAAGGACAAAGACTTAGCGCCACGACCCATGCAGGTCTTTCAAAACACTCGAGCAAACGAATGTTACGAACCCGGAGGCAGCTCGTTGGCTGACTCCGGGTTGGGTCAACGCGTACAGGTGTCTGCTAGCGCAAGCGGATCCCAGAGAAGTCTTGGTCTCCGGGAAGCTTCGATCTTTCCAGAATGATCTTCGAGATCGCACGTGCGCGGTTTGGATCAAGATTGGCCAGGATCGGCGCCGCGTCACGCTCTGCCATTGTGCCCAGAACGATGACCGAGGCTTCGATGTCCAGCTCGTTCAGGATCTCCGCCGCGGACTTAGGCTTCATGTTCCGATAAAGGTTCACGAGCCTCGCCACATCTTCTTTTTGAGCTGCTTCGACTCTTTCGGTCAACTCTTCCAGAGCCGATTTGAGACCCTCAAGCTGTCTGGCCTCCAGCGCGAGTCTGTCCAGACCGATCTGAAGCTTCGCCTCGCGTTCGACAATTGCGTCTTGCTGCTGCTTGAGAAGTTCCCGTTCGTTGGCAATCTCGGCCAGCACTGCCTCTGGGACTTGGCAGGACTGCAACTCCATCTCTTTCATTTCGCTTGCGTTGTCGTCGCCCTTCTTTTCGCTCTCCGCGGCCATCGCCGGACCGACAAAGGTGAAAGAACTGGCGACGGGCGGCGTGCTGAACTGCACATCATGCGCAGGTAGAACAAGCGATCCGATCTTTCCGACGATCGCGAGGGTCATCGTTCCAAGAAGAATGTATGAAGGTCGAAACTTGTTCATGTTTTCAGCTTCCGTGCGCTTTCGAAGAATCCCTTGATCAGTTCTGCCTTCACGGGAATCCTGAGGGCATCGCTTGAGGGCTTTTGCCGACGTGTCTTGAAGGGCTCGTCCTGGCGCCGCGCGTCGGATGCTGCTTGCGTCTCTTGGGCACTGGACCGCAATGCGGCGACTGAGTTTTCAGTTCGATCGACGGCATGTGAGAACGCCATGACGGTGGGGTGCATCTCGTGGAGTGCCTGCATGAGGGCGCGGACCCGGCGCTCGACGAAGAACGCGTAGACCACTGTCGCTGCCAGCAAGCTCAGGATTAAAATATCGATAACTGTCGTCATTCCTCGATCCTCGTCATTTCGACATCGCTGGTTATTCGGAGCGCCAGAACGCCATTGTCGCGGCGCCCAGGTACAGCCTGGAAGACGGTATGATCACCGCAGATGACGCGCACATCTTCCGAAGCCTCGGTTTCTAATCGAACTACGCTTCCCTCGCGCCAGGACAGAGCTTCCGAAAGCGGGACACTGGTGTCGCCAAGGACCGCCTTGAGTTTCAGACCTGTTCGGCCCAAGGCCTGCGACATTTCGTGCTGCCAGCTTCCGATACCCGGCTCGGTTGGCGCTTCGGGTTGCACTGAGAGTTGGTCAAAGTCGTCTGCGAAGATTGGGAAGGGCAGAAGCACGACCACGGATCCTGAGGTTTCTTCTTCCGAGACTGTAGCATGAATTGAGACGCATTTCTCAGCGCCGATCCAATCAGGGTCCTCTGAAGATGGTCGCTTCATCCCGGCGGTCGCAATGCCAATCTTGCGCACGCCCGCGTAGCTCGAGGCAAACAATCCGAGAAGTCTTGCCGCGAGCTGATCAATGAGGTGCTTTTCCAAGCGCGTGAACGTGCGCGGCCCATCTGATGCCTCCGAGGCTGTCGATCCCAGCAAGGCATCAACAAGCCGTCCCAACAGCAAGCTATCGAACCAGAGCACCAGCGGGTTCGCGAATGGCTGGACATTCGCTTTGACAAAGATGCCATCTTCGCCGATCTGCTCCAATGCTTCGTCACACGCAGTGTATATCAGCCGCTCGAACTCTGCGGATACCGGCGCCTCCAGAAACTGCGTCAGATCCGGGCCGATGGACGCAACGAATTCGTTCAGAATGGAGTCCAACAGCGGCAGCGAAGCACCGGATGCGCCGGCTGCCCGGATCATGAGCTCTTCGACAAGGATGTTATTCGCGTTGCCGGGTGCTGTGGCCGCGTCATTCATTGGATCACCATATCGGCGATGAGGATTTCCTTCGGCGCGTCGGTTTCGGCGAGCAGCCGGGCGCGATGAAGTAACTCGCCCTTGAGCTGCGCCAGACCAGCGGAGCCATTGAGATCGTTCTCCGAGAGCTGCCGAAGAAAATCGATATAGGAGTCTCGTATGAAGACTTGCCGTTCAGCCAGTCGCTCAGCGCCCTGGATGCCTGGGTCGTAGACAAGCGCAATGTTCAACTTAAGAAAGCGCGATGTCGCGTCGCCTCTCGCCGTGATCGAAGAGATGTTCACGATGATTTCCTTGAAGGGGGCTACAACATAGCTTTCATTGTCGCTATCCTTCGCTTTTGCGTTTGATTCTTTCTCTGGTTCTTGCTTAGCGGAAGCGAAATCTTCGTCCTGCGGTGCCAGAAAGAAGAATCCTCCAGCTCCCGCGCCGAGCAAAACGAGGATGGTAACGCCAATAAAAACAAGTTTTTTCTTGGATTTGGGCTTCTGAGCGTCTTGTTCGTCGTCGCTTGCGCCCGAAATATCTTCCTTGGTCGCCGCAGCCATAGGGCATCTCCTTTCGAGCCTATCACTACAGATAGCAAAAATAGAATCAAGCTAAAATTAAATTTAATCTTGCCTAAACCGGAAAATATCCTTACTACAGGTGGCAAGTCAAGAATTGAGGAACGCGTGCAGGAAATATTGGGAAACCTCAAGTCGTTGGGTGCAAAGAGACTGATCGGCATCGGTGTTGTCTTTGTCGGCCTGATGGCCGCCATCCTGATTGGTATGAACACGATACTCGCCCCGACCTATACAGCGCTGTACCGGGACTTGTCGCCGACAAGTGCGAGCCGGATCGTCACATCGCTGGAGCAGGCCGGTTTCAGGGTGAACCTGTCATCCGATGGATCGGTCGTAAGCATACCGAAGGAAGATGTTCCGCGCGCGAGGATGCTGCTCGCTGATGTCGGGCTTCCTACGGATGGGATGCCGGGGTGGGAGCTCTTCGACGACACAAGTGGAATGGGAATGAACTCGTTCTTGCAGAAGGTTAATCGGTTGCGTGCCCTGGAGGGCGAGCTTGCCCGTTCCGTTCAGACGATTGAGGGGATCGAAGCGGCGCGCGTTCACCTTGTCTTGCCCGAGCGCGAAGCCTTCTCGCGAAGCCGGCCCGAGCCAAGTGCATCGGTCATCATCAAGCATCGCCGTGGGGGCGAAATCAGCCGTCGCCAAGGGATGGCAATCCGCGCGCTGGTTGCGTCGGCGGTTCCCGATCTCTCGCCGCAGAAGGTGACAGTGTTGTCGGCCACGGGTGAGACCATTCTCGCCCAAGATGAAACGACCTCGAGCGGAGGCGGTCTCCACTCTCAGAAGCGAGAGATCGAAGACCAGATGGCAAGAAAGATCGCGGGCATTTTGAGCGCTCGCGTCGGGATGGGAAATGCCCGCGTCGAGGTGAATGTCGATCTCAGCAGCGTCCGCCAGATCACGCGATCCGAGCGCTTCGACCCGGAAGGCCAGGTGGTGCGCTCGACCGAGACACGTGAGCAGACGTCGCGGGACCAGCAGCCGGCATCACAGGAAGTCGGCGTTGCGGGCAATCTTCCAAGCCCATTTGGCGAAGATGGTGCAGCAGGCACGGGATCGGTCAACGAATCCCAGAACATCGATGAGATCGTGAACTTTGAAATCGGCAGCACATTGACCGAAACGGTTTCCGAACCGGGCGCAGTCGAGCGCATCTCGGTCGCCGCACTCGTGGACGGTTCGTATGTCACTGACGACGATGGTCGTGTGAGCTTTGTCCCGCGTGACACCGAAGAACTCGAGCGGCTTGCCGAGCTCATTCGAGCCTCTATCGGCTTTGATCCGGCGCGCGGAGACATGGTCTCGGTGGACAGCCTGCAATTCGTCGAAATCGAGCGCGACGCGGGCGGGCCGATTGGCGCATCCTGGTCTGGCGCGTTCCTCGAGAACCTTCCGCCAATAATGCGCGGCGTCTTCTCCCTTGTCCTAGTCGTCGCCGTTCTGGCGTTCGGTATCCGGCCGGCGCTTAGGATGATGCTGGAAAGCCCTACGGTCACTGCGAGTCTTGAAGGCGGGTCTGGAACAGGCCCCGGAATTGCCGATGGTACGGCGAACGTCCAGATGATCGCGTCCGGTTCTGCCGAGGGCGGTGCCCAATCTGGGGTTGTCCTGCCTCCGGGCACCGCGGGCGACGCGGAAACGGTGCGCATCGCCTCTGTTCAGGGCGGCGTATCGAGGCAGGCGGTCGAAGGCGTGGGCGCACTTGTCTCGGAGAAGCCGGGCGCTGCCAAGGATGCGGTCGAAAATTGGTTGGCGTCCAACGCAACGGGGTAACAAATGACATACTTCTTTGAGCGAAACTTTGACGAAGAACGGATGCGTACGGGCATTGCGATCGGTCAGAACGGCGATGCCGTCCAAGCGGATGACACTTTGTTGCGAGATGCCGATGATCGGGCGCGTCAGCAAGGGTTCGATGACGGTTACAAACAAGGACGTTTGGACGGTCGTGCCGAGCTGGAAGTCGAAAGGGCGGCCGAAAAGGACAAGGCTCTCGGTCAACTGGCGAAATGCTGCGAGACGCTTTGTGGCGATGCCGAGAAACATCGTCAGGTGCTCGAGCAGGAGATGCTGGAATTCGCCACCCGGGCCTGTGAGAAGGTTCTTCCCGATCTCATACAGGCGCAGTCGTCCGATCGCGTGTTTGCAGAGATCAGGCGGCATCTCAGGCTCGCCATGGGTAGCCCCAAACTGACGGTCAAAATCTCGGAAGCCACGTATCAGAAGCACGGCGCCAAGCTCGAAGCTGCGCTGAAAACAAGCGCGTCAACGACAGAGATCGAGCTCTCTGTAGATGACCAGCTTGCCGAAGGTGATGCGCGCATGGCGTGGCAGAATGGAATGATGGAGTACAACTACGAACGGGTTTGCGCTTCGGTTTTGGACGCCCTGCGCAGCGTTCGCAAAGCCGCCTCCAAGCCCAAGAATGAAAGGATGCCAGAGGATGTCTGAGCCGGAGAGTCATGAAGCGCCCGCGGACCAAACTGTTGATGCCGCGCCTCCTCAAGAGGCCCAGCCCGGTGCAATCGCCGAAGGAGAGATTTTCGCGGATGCAGGCGGTGCTTCAAGTGAAAGCGACCCGTCCGGGTCGGAGGTCAAGGCGCAAGGAATTGACGCGATCCTTGGGGTGTCGATGAAGGTGCAGATCGTTCTTGGTGGGTGCCATCTTCCGGTTTCCGAGCTCTTGAAACTTGGCCGCGGCTCGATCGTCGAACTGGATCGGCGCATCGGGCAGCCGGTCGACGTAATGGTGAATGGCCGCCTTGTCGCCAGAGGGGATCTTCTGAAACTTCAGGATGATGCCATCGGAGTCACACTGAAAGAAATGATCAAGGAACCGGGCCGCGAAGCCGAATGACAGGCATTGTGCCCGGAAGGACATGACGAAATGCGACAGTTGCAGAAAGCAATCCTGTTCATATGTACCGCAACGCTGGTCCTCATTGGAGTTCCGGCCGCCGCGCAGGAAACCGGTGGCCTTCTGAACGATATTGCAGGCGCTCTTTCAGACGCACCTGAGGATTCGGAGGAGCGAGCAACGCTGAGTGGGCGCATCCTTCAGCTGGTCGCCTTGACCACTGTGCTCAGTGTGGCGCCAGGCTTGCTTGTCGTCGCCACCAGCTTCACCCGGTTCGTAATCGTGTTCGCGATCTTGCGTTCGGCATTGGGATTAAACCAGACGCCCCCGAATATCGTCCTCACTAGCATGGCGCTCTTCATGACGTTCTTCGTGATGCAGCCTGTCTTCGAGGATGCGTGGCAATCCGGGGTTGAGCCCCTGCTGAACAACGCGATCACTGAAGAGCAGGCCCTCTATCGCGTGGGCGAACCGTTCAAGACGTTCATGTTCTCGAATACCCGACCAAAAGATATCGAGCTTTTCATTGAGGTCATCGCAGAATCCGAAGGAACAGCGCATGTCGTGGCGCCTGAGAAGGTCGAGGATGTCGGTTGGCGAGAGCTTATGCCGGCGTTCATGATCTCGGAGCTTCGTCGCGCCTTCACCATCGGCTTTCTGATCTTCCTGCCGTTCCTGGCGATTGACTTGATCGTGGCGTCGGTTCTGATGAGCGCGGGCATGATGATGCTGCCACCAGTCCTGATATCTCTGCCGTTCAAGATCATATTTTTTGTGCTGATCGACGGTTGGTTCATGCTGGCGGGAAGCATGATCCAAAGCTACCTGCCGTCCGGGTAAGTAATTGAAGCGTTCTGTAGAGAAGGAAGGAATGCCACTTGTCCACAACTGTCAGACACGAAACGGCCAAAGAGAACGGGCGCAATGAAATGACGCTGACCGGACCGGAGAAAGCCGCGATTCTCATCCTGTGCCTCGGCGAGGAGCGCGGGTCAGAGATGCTGAAGAACTTCGATGAAAGGGAAATCCAGCGGATCACCCGAGCCATGTCAGGGCTGGGGCCCATCCACGCCGATATCGCCGAACAGGTGCTGGTCGAATTTGCCCAAAGCGTCAACGCGCATACGACAAACTCAGTCGATGCAGCAAAAAGCATGCTTCTGAGTTTTCTGCCAGAAGACAAGGTCGCCAGCTTGATGAAGGACCTCGAGTCTACCGCGCGTGAGAAGGAATTCTGGTCGGAGCTTGGCTCGGTCGACGAGAAGGTCATTGCGGAGTACTTGGTCGAGGAAAAGGATCAGACGGTAGCCGTTATCGTGTCCAACCTGCCTGCGGACGTCGCTGCGCGGGTTCTTCCGTTGTTGGGCGAAGACCGGTGGGTGAAAGTTGTCGAACGCATGATGCGACTCAAGGAGACGCCCGACCATATCTTGGAGCAGATCGAAGACGCGCTTCGGAACGATGTCCTTGCGTCTTCCGAGGACGCCGCAAGCAGCGCCGCATCGCAAAGAATGGCCGATGTCTTCAACCATTTGGATGAGAGTCTCTTTGAGACTGTTTCGAGCCAATTGTCAGAGAAACTGCCCGACGAGTTTGCGGCCATTACGGATCGCATGTTCACATTCCGGGATCTGATCCGAATTGAGAGCCAGGATCTGGCGCGTGTGATGCGAGGCGTGGCGGGCAACACAGTACCGATGGCGTTGAAAGGGGCGAGTGAGCCGCTTAAGGAGCATTTTCTGGGGGCGCTTCCCGGCCGTTCGCGCGATATGCTCCTTGAAGAAATGGCGACGATGGGCCCGGTCCGCGCACGGGATGTTCGGACGGCACAGGCCGAGTTGGTCAGCTGTGCTCAACAGCTCATCGAACAAGAAGTCATTCGCCTTCCAACCGAAGGCGAAGACGAAGACGAGTATATAGAGTAGCCTAAGGAAAAGACGCAAATGTCGACGCTTTGCTGACCGCGGAATGCGTTGTCACAATCTGGCGCTGAAGGAAATGTCATTCTAAAAGCGTGCCCAACTTTCTGAGGCCGGCTCTTTCTCGGAATGGGCTCCCGTCCTTCGATGGGCATTTGCGGCGAGCACTAAATCATGTTCGATACGATGAATTTGCGTGACGACGTGATGAGATCATCGACCACTTTGGTAATTTCGGTCTCATCTTTGGTGTTGAGCCCCGCAATGATTGCGCAGTCGTGTTCCCAAAGATCCCTATTGGCATCAAGTACGACGTCTGTTGGCCGTGTGTTCAAGATGCTCCGGCGCATCATGCAGTGGTAGCTCTCGCCCGCCATGGCCGTTTCGGCTGAGAATGCGTTGTCGGCGGAGGCTGCAATCCAGGAGATCAGCTTGAAATGGGCCATCACGGAGTCACCCGCTTCCTCGGGCGCGCCATCATGACTCACTCCAATCGACTCCCACGAGAGAATTTCCGGGGAGCTGGCCGAGGCGCGAATAAAAAGAAACGGGAAGACGCATTTTGCCATATCGAAGTAGCTTCGTAGGCCCTCGAATGAGACGGGTGCTGCAAAGAAACCGCGATTGGTCTCATTGATTGTCATTTGCTGACGCTCAAGCAGGATGAGCGCTTCCCGAATGGGAGTTCTGGAAACCCCGAACTGCTGAGCAAGCTCTTCCTCGCTGATGCTTTCGCCCGGCGAGATATCGTTGCGTATCAGCTTCTCCAGCACTGCCGTTGTTATGACTGCTCTCTGAGAGTTGCTGCCAACAGGCCTCTTTTGTATTTTCCTCATCGATGCAACGCCCGACCCCAATTTCAGGTTCTTTTGCTACGGGTTCTGCCTCCGGCGACGGAGAGACTGCCGTAAGTTGTTGTCCTGTCCGCTCAAGCTGCTCACCCGTAATTCAATCATGGATTTTGATAACGCTTAGATCACTAGCTTAAGTTGTCTTAAATGCTAGTAGCAACATAAAATCCACTTTGTGGCAAAATTGTTCTTTCATCATAAACAGTCGAGTTCATTCGCCTGGCTAAGCGCAAGGATTGCCGGTCTGTCAATTGCCTAGATCAGGGGCCCTGATAGACTAATTTGCACTCGTCCATCGTGCTGGTCGCGCATGGAAGGCGGGAAGCATCCAACCGCACACGCGTGCATGACTGTGCGACCGAAAATCGGATTGTCGCAACCCCTGAACCTATCATCGGCGCTTGGTCATTGCGAAAGAGGATATCGGGGACTGCAATGATGTTGATACCGACGCCTGGTGGATCTGAGAGATGAAACTCGATGGTTCTGCAGCTGATCTTCACTCCAACGCTATGCAAAAGTGTCGGAAATTGCCCATCAAGGCGCACCGAGCGGCGGCTTGGATCACCGTATACACCAGTCTCTCTGTCACGGGTCAATTCGAAACGCAGGTTGAACTTTTGAAGCATGAGCGCTTGTTTCAGGCGTTTCACCGTCTCCTCGGAAAAAACAATATCGGTCCCCGATTGTGGCTCGGGTCGAGGGCCGTTTGCTGGCCAGTCAGAGGATGTGAGGCGGTCGTAGGCCGCGTTTACCAACGCAAGTCGTTCGTTGGCGCCGGGCCAGTCCTCAAGAAGCTGTCGTTGCAGCCGGCGCGCTTGAAGTCGGTAAGCTCGTTTGATTTCCGACGCAGTGTCAGTCGACGTGCAGCCCAACACCTCAAGGTCTGCCTGTGCGTTGCTGTACATAATCGCCCCCGATTACATTCACTCGTTGTGAAATGAAACTAGGCGAAAATGTGACGGAATGCAGGCAAAAATCCGATCTGCCGTCTGCTGCGGGCATATTGTGGCTGGGATTGTTCCAAGGCTAGGTCGCCTCGAGTACTGTTTCCAATACAGAGACAAGATCAGCCACAGTTGATCCCTAACGGCCCTGCGCTTGGCCACGCAGCAGGTCTTCCAGTGCAAGCGCGGCATCAGCCGCTTCGATGGATTTCTTTGCCTGTTGGAGATTTCTTTCCTCGGCCAGTTCAAGCACCCGGACCTTCTCGAAGATTGCCCTTAAAGCCTGCTCCTGATCACTGGCCTCTCGCAAAACCTGCGACTTCTTCGCCTGCAGGCGCTGCACCTGGTCTCTCGCCGCCCTGACAAATGTGTTCAGGTACGGCGTCAGCTCGAAGCTTGCAACCTCCAGCTGAGAGGCCACGTTGGCTTCCAGGCGGTCGATTTCGGCGTCGATCTCAACGAGTTGCTGCGACAAGACTGACTGGCGCCGGGCCGCAATCTCTAGGCGTTGGTCCTCAAGTCGCTTCATGGCCATGATCGACTTGTGCTGCCGCAAGCGCCGTTGCGTCATCCTAATGGCCTTCTTTGGTTTCGTTCGCGCCTTCGCGATCCTTTGGTGACAGCCCGCCCAACGATGCTCGAATGCGCGCCAGCTTTTCGGCATCAAAGGGGGCATCGCGTGGAGGCAGTGTTACCAAATTCTGGGATGCCAAAGCGTCCTCAGAGGCTGGTTCCGGCCTGGCCGCAAATGCTGACGCGCCCCAGAGGACCAACGCCGAAAGGGAGATGACTTGGACCCACCGCATCAAATCGCCGGAAGTTCTTTCTGCCCGGTTTCCACTTCATAGAAGTCGGGCTGCATGCGGGTGGGGATGTTGCCGCGGCCAATCTCGATACAGATCGCAGGAGGATGCTCTGCGACCATTGCAACGAAGATATCCCGGATAACAGTGTAGAAGGCGCCATCCTCATCTTCGATTTGCTTCAACCGCCCGGCAATCGGTTGGACCATGCAATAGGCAAGAAACACGCCGAGGAACGTTCCCACCAGGGCACCACCGATCATTTTTCCTAGAACTTCAGGTGGCTGGTCGATCGAGGACATCGTTTTGATCACACCAAGAACCGCCGCCAAGGCGATTCAGACCATGTCCGATGGTCTACCTGCGATTGGCATCGTGGCGGCGGTTCT
>JAAUYH010073239.1_pt1 | contig 21307 bp, 17 predicted proteins | sample 7278061 | NCBI WGS metagenome assembly JAAUYH01 (sample SAMN14350203, study PRJNA611818) | marine sediment metagenome | isolation source: surface marine sediment (0.6m) | place: French Polynesia: Moorea | collected 2018-08 | reverse complement strand
GATCCCAACGTCCGCTTCGTCAAGATCCCGGCCATGTGGCAGCCGGTGCTCGAACTGCACGCTCGCCTCTTCTACACAGAAGAAGTCCTGGCGCGTAACGGCCAGATCGAAGATCCGGCCAGCTTCCGCAACATGGTATTCGAGGAGTACCACCGTCGCGGCAATCGCCTGACGTCCGAGAAGGCGATCTACCAGCTGTTTGAGCGTGTCGGCATCAGCCAGGAAGATTTCGACAAGACGTGGAGTTCGTTCGAGGTCGACCAGAACATCCGCAAAGCGAAGGACCTGGCACGTCGTTACAGCATCGCCAGCGTCCCGGCGATCGTCGTCAACGGCAAATACCGTACCGGCGGTTCCGAAGCGGGTAGCTACACGAAGCTGATCGAGATCATCGACGAGCTTACGGCACGCGAAGCCATTCGTTAATCGCGACGCTGTCGTACAGACAAAGCCCGGTTGCTTGAAAGCAGCCGGGCTTTTATTATGCCTCGTCCTCGGCGATGATCTTGAAGACGCCCGCTTCGTCCCTCTGCCAATAGAGTCGCTTGCGCTGCTGGCGCAGGCCGCCGTCGGTCAGCTTAACTGCAATCTTGAAACGACTGACAAAGACGCCATCGTCGGAGGGATCTTCGGCGATAAACAGGTCCTTAAAAGATACGCCTGCGACCTCCGCGCTCCGCATTTCGTCGAATTGCAGCACGGCGAAATCATCGAGACCCAGGCCCTGGTAGGTAAACTCGGTCGAGTAGTATTCGAGCAGGTTGTCCAGACGCCCTTCAGACAGGCTGTCCGTCCATCGGGCTACAGCATCAGTCAGCTCATCCCGGGTGCTACTGGCCCCCTCGTTGTCGTTCTTGATGGCCCTGGTAACGATAAACGGCGTCGACAGCACGTCGATCCTGGGTATCAACGCGGTCAATTCGTCATTGTTGATCGCGATGCAGCCGTCCGTGTCACGCGGGATCGGTGTGACCGTGCCTGGAAGAACCCCGTGCAGCCAGATTCCACTGCCAGTGCGGCCCAACTGCCGGTCCCTCGCGCTCGGGTAGTCCAGCGGGAATGCCGCACTCCCGTACTTCGGGTGTAACGGTGACGTGTCGAGTCGGTCGACGACAAAGTAGACACCGTAAGGCGTCTTGAGGTCGCCCTCTCGCCGCTTGCCGGCACCGTTCTGTCCGATCGACATCGGCCTGCTTTCGACGGCTACGGTTCCGTCATCCAACCGGTAGTAGCGATGCAACCGGTAGGTGCTGGTCTCCGCGATGAAGACATCGCCGGTGGATGACGGCCACTCGAGGACATAGGGCAGATGCTCGGACGCCGACGACGTCGAAGCCCACAGCAGGACCAAGGTGAGGGCAAGCGGACGATTCAAGCTACTTCGTACGCTTGACCCAGGCGGTTCGGTAGAGACCGTCGATGTTCATCCGGTAGCCGCCGAACCTGCCTTTCGTCAGCTCGACCATCGCGCCTTCACCCGGAATGCCGACGCGGCTGCCCTGTGTCTCACGCCACACCTGGCCGTTATCCAGCGTGACGGAGAAGCGTCCATCCGAGTGCCGCTGGACCCGAATAATGCGTGCTTTGACGACCGCATTGCGTTCTTTCTCACGAGCCTCTTTCTCGGCTTGTTTCCTCGCTGCGGCCTCGGCCTTGTCGGCTTCCCGCGCAAGACGCTCCTTCTCGCGTTCGGTCATGCTGTCCAAACCGAAGTCATCTTCGGCCTCGACCGCCGGCGCAACCTCTGCCGCTGATTCAGCGGGCGCCGGCTCTACAGCCTCGACAACCGCTTCTTCGGACACGGCGGGCACCGCTGTAGCGGCAGGCGTCTCGTCGACCTCGGGCGCCGGTGGCGCTGCCTCGACAGCGGGAGGCACAGGCGCCTCTTCCTCTGTCGGAGCCTCGGCAGGTGTCGCACGGCCGATCGCATCGAAGCAGGCTAGCCTCGCATCAGCATCTTCAATGGCCGCGCAGATCTTCAGCTGATCACCGATGTCAGCGGCCGCGGCAGTTGCCAGTGTACAAGCGAGCAAGCCCGCCAAACCTAGTTTTTTCATTCTTATGTCCCCCGCAGGCGCAGGTCTAAGCTCTGGACGAACAGTGTAACAACCGCAAGCCAAAAAAAAACCGGAGCCCGAAGGCTCCGGTTCTTTGTACTGCTTCTGAACTGCTGATCAGAAACCAGCGACCAGTCGTACGAAGTACGAACGGCCGATCAGGTCGTAACGCGCTGACGAAACAGCGTTGTTACGGTTCGGGCCGGCAGCCTGGTCGATCAGCGGCGGCTCTTCGTTGGTCAGGTTGTTGATACCAACCGAGATCTGCAGGTTATCCATGTTGTAGGTCGCTGCGAGATCGTGGTGAACCTGGCCTTCCGCTTCCGTGACCGGACGCAGCGGGCCGAGGCTGTCAACAAACTGGCTCGAGTTGAAGAAGCCGTAGTCCGTGAACTCTTCGAACACATCAGCGGGATCCTGGCCGTTCAGCAGGCCGTTCTCATCGGTGATGATCGGGTTCGGAACACCCTCAGGGAACTGGGTGTCATCGAACCAGCGAGCCTGCCAGATGATGTCCCACGGACCCATCGCGACGGACAGCGTCGACTGGAAGGTCAGCTCGGGGTTACCGATGCGACCGACGTTGTCGACGATGGCGGAACCATCTGGATCAGCTTCCGTCGGCGGGAACTCCTGAGACAGGCGTTCCTGCAGCAGTGACGTAGCCGTCGACCAGTTCACGTTCGCATTACCGATCTCCATGTTGAAGCGCGTCGTCAGGTCGAAACCGCTAACGGTCTCTTCACCGGTGTTGACGAAGCCGGCGCGGACGAAGCTGATGAAGTTCAGATCCGGCGGCGCCGACGGACGGTTACGCTCTACGCGATCGCAGAACGGGCTCCCCAGGTTCGGCTGGTCGTTGAAGCAACGAGCAACGATCGTGCCCGGATCGAGTGCGCGGACCGTGTCTTCGATCTCGATGTCGAAGTAGGTCAGTGCAACGTCGAAACCGTAGCGATCGGTCCACGGCTGGCTGAATGAAACCGTCGCTGTCAGAGACTCTGAGGTTTCCGGGTTCAGGCCAGCTGCGCCACCCGTTGACGTCGGGATGGCAACCGTAAAGTTACTGCCGAGGACGGTGACGTCTGCTCCACTCAAGATACAGTTCGCGATCAGGCGATCGAGCGCCGGGCCCGGCGTTGCAAGTGCAATCGACGGCTGGCGGCAGGGATCGGAACCACCCGGCAATGCGCCGGCCTGGTCAGCAAGGAACTGCTCACGCAGGTTCGGTGCGCGGAACGACGTGTTGAACGACGTCGCGACCGACAGGTACTCGTTGATGTCCCACAGTGCCCCGATCTTGTAGACCGTCTCGTTACCGAAGTTCTCGTCGTCGGTGAAGCGAACAGCGGCGTCGAGCTGGACCATGTCAGCCCAGTCGGCATCGACGACGATCGGTGCGGAAACCTCACCGTAGACGTCGAACGTCGTGCGCTCGCCACGCGTCTCGCCTTCCTGCAGCGGGTTCTCCGCGGCGTTCAGGCCGAGAACACCGAGAGCGGAGTTCTGCGAGTCGATCTCATCGAGGCGATACTCGACGCCGAAGGCCGTGCCGACGGTGCCGCCACCCGGAACGTCAAACAGGTCACCGAACAGGTAGGCCTGCAGAGACGTCATTTCCGTGACGGTACGGTTGGTACGGTTCTGTACGAGATAATCGCGCTCAGCCTGCGTCGCGAAGCGGCCAGAGCCAGTGACTTTATCGCCAGCGATAGACGTGGCGAAGAAGTTGACCGGCGTGCAGTCCGGGAACGTGAACTGACCGTTGAGGTCGCTCGTGATCCGCGGTCCGCAGATGACCTCACCCGTGCCTTCTACGACACCGACGTTCTGCGTCGCGAAGAACAGGTTGTTCTCGAGGAACACCGGCTGTGAGACGAAGCCGACACCGCGGTCGTACGATGCCGAGACGTCGTAGGACCAGCTTTCGCCCATCGGCAGGTCACCGGTCAGGCCGGCGACGAGGCGCGTCTGCTGCAGCTCGGTCGTGAACGTCTGCGGGATGTCGTCCAGCGTCAGGATCGGCGATACGTCCGTCGGGAACGGGTTCATCGGGTTATCGACCAGCTGAATCGCGCCGTCGGAATCCAGGACCGGGTTGTTGCTGCTGTCTACCAGCGGCACCTGGCCGAGGACCGTCGGGAAGATCTGTTCGGTCGCGCCGATGACGTCGTTCTGACGGTTGAAGTAATAACCCTCGAAGTAGGCTTCCGTATTCAGACCGAAGTCCAGCTCCTGGTAACCGTTCATGACGAGCGAGAAGCGCTCGTACGGACGCCACATGTCAGCGTTCTGGCGGTCGATCTGGTCGTTCGCCAGGTTGTTCGCGTAGCGGAAGCGGTCGAGGTAAAACGGACGAGCCGCTCCGCCTGTGCCGCTGTTGTCGTACGGGAACTGCTCCAGGTTCGGGTCGTTGGTCTGCGGCAGCGCGGCGAACGTCGAGAAGTTCTCGACCGGGTTGCCACCGGCATCGAGGATGTTGCTGCTGCCCGGCGTGAAGATAATGCGCGTCGCATCTGTCGGGTGCGGCACGGGACCGTCACCGCCAACCTGCTGCCAGCCTGCACCGCCGTCTGCAACGGGCGTGAACAGGTTGTCAGCCGTGATGAACCAGTTGTCCGGGAAGTCCGAACGGCAAGCTGAAATAACCTGCCCGCTGCGCGTGACGTTCTGTGCACCACGACGGATGCAACGTGAGAAATCACGATCGCCCGTGCGAACGCGCATTTGGCGCGAGTATTCCATGCCGAACGTGATGTTGCCGCGGTCGCCACTGATGCCGCCGGTCAACGCTGCCTGGTAGATCTCGCCACCTTCGTCGTCGGTGAGCTCGGAGCTACCGACGAAAGACAGGCCCTCGAAATCGCGCTTCAGGCGAACGTTTACGACACCGGCTACAGCGTCAGCACCGTAGACAGTAGACAGACCACCGGTCAGGAGGTCAACGCCTTCGACCATGCCGATCGGGAGAGCGTTGATGTCCGGCTGCGGGGGGGCCCCACGAATACCGGATACACCGAGGCGCTTGCCGTTAACAAGTACCAGGGTGCGCTCACAGCCGAGGCCGCGAAGGTTGATACAGGATGAGCCGATACCACCATCAGGCGGCGCTTCTGAAGCGTTCGTCTGACCGGCGTTCGTGCTGATGCCTGCGTCGATGGTCTCGCCACTGGCCGCAGTGGATTTCTGCAGCAGCTCGGAGATAGAGGTGATACCGATACGCTCGGCCGCTTCCGTGCTCAACACCTGGATAGGCGTTGTCGTCGAGAACGTGTCCTTCTTGATTCGAGAACCCGTGGTCACGATCTCTTCGATCTGATCGTCATCGTCCGCACCGTCAGAATCATCCTGAGCAGCAGCGGGGGTGACGATTAGCGCGCAAGCGAAGAACGCGAGGCAGCCTCGTCCTAACAGCTGAAAGCGCTGAAGGTTAGTCATGTTATTCCCCTTTCGTTTTCGCATTTATTGTTGGCATCGGCGAAGCAAGTTTGGGCTTACTCCACCAACACCGCCGACCCAGGCCCAGAGAGCCTGAATCGAGCCGTCGACAGGCAAACAATGTTTACCAGTGCGACGTAATATCGCGCGATTCCCCTGATAATTCAAATTCCTGTTGCAGAAAGTGGATTCTTGACTCGAACTAGACCCAGTCTAATTCATAAGCTATTGTATTTATTATCTTTATATCCATCTGCCAAACGTTGTGTTTCTACAACACAACGCGTTTTCGCCTCCTTTCGCCGTGGCACAGCGGGAGGTTCTCCGGGATTTAGGGATTTCAGTACGCGTTGAAGCGAAGGGGTTGGCTGGTCTGCTGACACTCTTTTTGTCAGTCAAAGTTAACATCAAACCGCTTCCCGAACCACCTGCCGGCCGAGGCTGTGAGCCCTGGTTTTGGCCAGGGAAGAGGCCGGTTCTGGCGGTGCTTCACCGCGCATTTCAAAATCGGCACCGGGAGCGAGGGAATCACCCGATTCCTCGGCTTAGAAATGCCGAGCGGCTACTCGTAGCGAAGTGCGTCGATCGGGTTGAGCCGGGACGCCTTGATCGCCGGCAGCATGCCGAACAGGAGTCCGACGCTGGTACAAAACAGCAGCCCGACAACGGCCCACTGCAGCGGCACGACGCTCTCGAAACTCGGCGACATGCCAAGCTTGACGAGGAGGTTGCCGAAACCGAAACCGATCAGGACACCGATAACGCCACCGACGTTGCAAAGCACAATGGCCTCAAGCAGAAACTGCCGCAGGATATCCCGGGGCTTGGCGCCAAGCGATTTGCGGACGCCGATTTCCTTCGTTCGCTCCGTCACCGAAACCAGCATGATGTTCATGATGCCGATGCCGGCGACAACCAGCGCGATCGCGCCGATCACGAAGGCGCCGAGCTTGACGCCTGCCGTCATCTCGTTGAACTGCGAGATGGAACTCTCGCTGTTGAACATCTCGAAGTTGTCCGGCGCCGACCGAGGCAGGCCTCGCATTCGCCGCAACACGGCACGAGTCTCCTCCATCGCATCGTCGATCAGCTCCGGCGTCTTCGCGTGAATGGTGACATTGACGGACCGGGGGAAACCGTTCGGTTGCAGCATGCCCCAGGTATCGATGAAGGTCGTGATAGGGATCAGGACGTAGCTGTCATAGCCACTGTTGAACGCCGACTTCTTCTCGTCGAACACGCCGATGATTTCGTAGTTACGGCCGTCCACCCGGATCTCGCGACCGATAGGATCGACAAAAGGATACAGGCGCTCGGCGATGGCGGAACCGATGACGGCCACCTTGCGCGCGCTGCGAACATCCATGCGGGACACATTGCGCCCATAAGCGACGAAGTGCGTGTTATTCGGGGCATACTCGGGCGTACCACCGACGACGATCGCGTTCTCGATCATCTCTCCGCGGTACTCGGCCTTGAGCTGGAAATTCCACAGCTCCGGGCCAACGATGTCGACGCTGTCGACCTGCTCCCGTATCGCATCCGCCTCTTCGATCGTCACGGGCGGCCAGTTCCTCGCCAGGCGACGTTCCTCTTCCGTCGTCGGGCCACTGAGCCACTTCTGAACCTGGAAGGTCTGCGCGCCGAGGATGGTCATTTCTTTTTCCATCGTGCCCTGCACGACCGAGATCGCCGTCATCACCGCGATGATCGAGGCCACACCGAGAATGACACCGAATAGCGTCAGCCCCGAGCGAAGCTTGTTGCTTCGAATCGCTTGCAGGGACATGACCAGTGTATCGAGTCTTTGCATGGATCTACTCGTACCTCAGCGCTTCGATAGGATCGAGTCGCGCGCCCTTGTAGGCCGGTACGAAACCAGCCAGCACACCGACCAGCATCGCGATGACGACCGATGCCAGCATGATCCCCGCTGACAGGTTCGCCGGCATCAGGTCCATCGAATTAAACAGCGCAGCGATGCCGCCGGAGATGGCGATGCCAACCAGGCCGCCGACGAGGCAAATCACCGCCGATTCGAACAGGAACTGCATCAGGATGCTGCGGCGGCGTGCGCCAATCGCCTTTCGAATCCCGATCTCGCGCGTCCGCTCGGTCACCGACACAAACATGATGTTCATGACACCGATCCCACCAACGAACAGCGAGATTCCGGTGACGAGCAATCCGATGGCGAGCACGGCGCCAACGACGTTGTTGAATGCGCTCATCAGCGAATCGAGCTTGTTGATCGAGAAATTCTCGTCCTCGAGCGGCTTCAGCTTCCGAATTTTGCGCATCTCGCCGACCACCTCGTACTCGAGGTCATCCAGCGAAGCGATCGACGGCGCCTTGACGGCGATGTCGACGTTCTCGAAGCGACGGCTGCCGAAGACCTTGTCGTAGGTCGACACCGGGACGAAGATCTGCCGATCGAAGTCCGGACCGCCGAAGGTGTTGCCGCCCTGCTCCTCCATGACGCCGGCAACGCGGAACCGGTGCGGCCCTATGTTGATTTCCCGATCCAGCGGATCGAGCCCGGGGAACAGGCTCTCGGCGATGCCAAAGCCGATGATCGCGACGCGCTTCCGATACGTGACGTCGAACTCGGTCAGGAATCGGCCGAACTCCGGCATGCGGCCGGACACGATCGGCATACGCTCGGTCGTGCCAATGATGGCTACGCCTTCCATCGAACTCGACAGGTACTTGACCGGCCGCTGCGATGACTTGGTCGGGTTGACGATGGCCCGCCCACGGAACGCATCTTCGAGCGCGCTCGCTTCCTCGAGCGTGATGTTCGGGCGATTACGAAACTCAAAGAAGTTGTTCATCATGATCCACGGCATGCGCGACACGTAGATGACGTCGGCGCCGACGGAGCCGGATGCCTGCATGAACGCCGTCTTCATGCCGTTGAACGCGGTCATCGTCGTCGTAACGGCGACGATGCCGATGATGATGCCGAGTGTCGTCAGGAATCCGCGCGCCTTGTTCGCGAGTATCGCCCCGAAGGCGATGTTGATGGACTCACGAATGTCGACGAGCGCCTTCATAAGCCCGCCGATACTCCGCGCAGGGCCTCGGCCGCCGATGTCGGCAGCACGTTCGCCGAATCCGTTTCGCTGTGTACGACATCGCTCTCGATACCGCCGTCGCGTAAACGAATCGTCCTGTTCGCGTGCGCCGCGATGTTGTCTTCATGAGTGACGAGGATAATTGTCTGCCCGGCGTTGTGAAGCTCGTCGAACATGCCCATGATCTCCTCCCCGGTTCGGCTGTCGAGGTTACCGGTGGGCTCGTCTGCGAGGATGATCGACGGGTCGAAGACCAGTGCCCTTGCAATCGCGACGCGCTGGCGCTGACCGCCCGACAGTTCATTGGGGCGGTGTAACCTCCTGTCCGCGAGCCCGACTCGCTCGAGTGCATGCTCGGCTCGCTGCCTTCGCTCGCGCTTGCTCACACCGCCGTAGATGAGCGGAAGCTCGACGTTGTGCAGGATATTGGCGCGTGGAATCAGGTTAAACGTCTGGAAGACGAAGCCGATCATCCTGTTGCGTATTTCGGCAAGCTCCGCCTCCGACTTGTTCGCCACCATCTCGCCGTCGAGGCAGTAGGTGCCCGACGTCGGCACGTCGAGGCAGCCGATGATGTTCATCAACGTGGATTTGCCGGAACCTGACGGCCCCATGATGGCGACGTACTCGTTGACCCCGATATCCAGCGACACGCCGGCGAGGGCGTGAACCTGCTCTGCACCCATGTCGTAAGTCTTCACGACATCGCGGAGTTCGAGCACACCTGAATTCTTCATGCTCACACCGGGCTCCCGTCAGGCCTCGTTGTCGTTCTCGGTCCTGACCTCGGCGCCGTTGGCGAGGTCCGTCGAGATTGCGCGATAGCTGCCGGTCACGACCTCCTCTTCGGCGTTGATCCCGGAGACGATCTCGATCAGGTTGTCGCTCTGGATGCCGGTCTCGACCTGGCGCGCCTCGACACGGCCATCTCTGACGGCGAATACAATTTCGACAAAGCCGTCAGCGTCCGCAGTGAACCTGGACTCGGCGTCCTCGACGCTTTCGCCATCGAGCACCAGCTGGTCAATCGTGCGGGCTGCAACGCTCTGGATGGGGACGCCAACGACGTCCGTCTTGGTCCGGGTGAAGATGTCCGAACTCGCCGTCATACCCGGCCTCAGCTTCTCGGTCTCGTCGACGATCGCGATCTTCACCTCGAATTCGGTCTTCTGGTTGGTCGTTCCCTGCCCGGTCGAGTTCGCGGTGTTGGCTATCTCGTAGACCGTCCCTTTCAGGGTCTGGCCATACAGTGCGTCGACCTCGATCTCGGCCTCCTGCCCGATCTCGATATTGACGATGTCGTTCTCGTCAACGTTGACCTGCGCCTCCATCTCGGTCAGGTCGGCGACGACGAGGATGACGTCTTCCTGGAACTGGGATCCGATCGCGATCTCTCCCTGCTCCTTGTTCAGGTCGCTGATCGTCCCGTCCATTGGCGAGTAGATCAGCGTCTTGGACAGGTCGTCGCGGGCCTGCTTCAACGTCGCCCTGGCCTGCTCGACATTGTCCTGTGCCGCCTCGTAACGCGCGACCTCGACCTGGAAAGCCGCTTCGACGGTGTCCAATACGGACTGGGACTCGAGCCTGCGGGCAACGAGATCGCGGGAGCGATCATAGTCCTTCTCGGCCTTGTTCATGTTTTGCAGCACGAGCTTGGCGTTGGCCTGGGCGGAACGAACATTGGCCTCGGCTCGCTCGACGGCTGCCTGGTAGCGCTCGCTGTCGAGCTCCACGAGCAGCTTGCCGGACTCGACCCATTCGCCCTCCTCGACATGCAGCACCATGATCTTCGCGCTGACGTCCGCGCTGATGCGAACCTGGGTCTTGGGCTGGATTTTTCCGGTCGCGTTGACCGATTCGATGATTGTCTCGCGCGCAACCGTGGCAGTCTGGACGGTCATCAATTCTTCGTCGCCGCCGCTCTTGATAATGGCTGCCGCCGCGATACCGATGACGATCAGACCTGCGCCGATCAAAAGCGGTTTCTTGCTCATTGTTATCCCCAATGGCTGTTCGTACATGACGCGCTGGCGTCAATCTATCCCCACTGACGAGCCTCTCGCCCGCCGCCTTCCAGCCGGTTTGCCTCTTGTTAGACGAGGCTCCGCGAAAAGGTTCTATTCCGTTTTCTTCGTTCGGCGGGCCGAGGCTTATTGTTTAGATGCTCAGAAATGGCGAAACGTTGAAATTTGTCGCGCCATCCGGGGGCGGACAGGGTCTCGCTGGGCTATGCTTCGCCCCGGTGGAGGAATAAGCCATGACGGAATTTGCGATCTACCTGCACGGCGGCGCCGGCCCGCGTGCCGGACGTGACTACTCAGAAACCGAGCAGCACCTTTCCGTGCTTGCCGAGGCAGCGCGCAAACAGGCGCTCGCCGGGCGCTCAGCGCTGGACATCGTCGAGTCCGCTGTCAACGCGATGGAAGCCAGCGGCTTGTACGTCGCCGGCCGGGGCTCGGCCCCGAACAGCGCCGGCTACGTGGAGCTGGACGCCTCCATCATGAACGGCGCGTCGCGTGAGGCCGGCGCCGTTGCCTGTCTCAGGGACGTTGTTTACCCGATTACGGTGGCCCGGGGCGTCATGGAACAAACCGATCACGTGATGCTTGCCGGTACCGGTGCAAGGGCCTTCGCCGAGCAGCGTGGTTTCGAGCTGGTCCCCGAGCCCGGCAGCTACTACCGGCTACCGGTCGGCGTCGAAGCGTCGGAGACAGAAGCTCCCACGCACGGAACCGTTGGCGCCGTCGCGCTGGACCGGCACGGTCGGCTGGCTGCCGCGACGTCGACAGGCGGTACCTTCGGCAAGCTCGAGGGACGCGTTGGAGACACCCCGCTGATAGGGCCCGGGACGTGGGCGGATGACCAGATCGCCGTATCCTGTACTGGTGTCGGTGAGCACATTATCCGGTCCGGCGGCGCGTTGGCCGTCGCACTGGCCTATCGAGGCGGGGCGTCCCTGGAAGATGCCATTCAGTCTATGCTGGACGAGGTGGCGCGACTCGGCGGCGACGCCGGCGCGATCGCCGCAACGGCCGACGGACAGTTGTGCGCACGGTGGAATTCCGAAGGCATGAAACGAGCGTGTGTTGCTCATGACCAGCCACTGAGGTCGGCGACGTTTGTGAGCTGACGCGCAGTGGTCCTCGCAACGCGTGCGGCAACTGCAAACCATGAACCTTGTGCGTCGCGACGGGGTCCGAATACCTGTATTTATTTGTAACTCGGACACTTTCCGCTGCCGGCATCACCGATAATTGTCAGCAGCAAGTTCTAACTATTTGACAGGCTCCTATGATTCGCACTTCCGATCTCTGCCGCCGATTCCACGTTGGCGACACCTTGGTTCACGCCCTGGATCATGTCGATCTGAGTATCGACAAGGGCGACTTCGTGGCCGTCATGGGTCCGTCCGGCTCCGGCAAGTCCACGCTGATGAACATGCTCGGCTGCCTCGACACCCCGGACGAAGGCAGCTACCGGCTGATCGGCCAGGAAGTTGCCGAGCTCGACGACACGGCGCTGTCACGAACGCGCAACCGCCACATCGGTTTCGTGTTCCAGAGTTTTCATCTGCTGCCGCGGCTGACGGCGCTGCAGAACGTGCTCCTGCCGCTGCGCTTCTCCGACGTCGATCCGATGCTGGCACAGGACCGGGGCAAGCGCCTGCTGGACAGGCTCGGCCTGTCCGACCGCATGGACCACCGCCCGAACCAGCTGTCCGGCGGACAACGACAGCGCGTCGCTATCGCTCGTGCCCTGATCAACGAGCCGCCACTGCTGCTGGCTGACGAGCCGACTGGTAACCTCGACAGCAAGACCTCGGTCGAGATCATGGAGTTATTTACCGAGCTCAACGACGGTGGCCAGACGATCCTGATGGTCACGCACGAGGAAGAGATTGCCGCCTATGCGAAGCGCCTGATCCGTATGCGAGACGGTAAAATCGAGCAGGACACAGTGCGTAACGAGCAGGCACCAATGGAGGCAAGACATTGAGCGGACTTCGAATCCTGTTGCTGGCGGCCGTTGTCGTGCCGGGCGTGTCAGGCGCGGGAACTTTACTTACGGGCGTCGTCGAGGACAGCAGCGCGCAGACGATCGAGATGCCCTCACTGCCCGGCAGCTGGCAGCGCCGTATCGACTGGATGGTCAATGAAGGTGAAGAGGTCGCAGTCGGCGACCTGATCGTGCGCCTCGATCCGGGCGACCTGATCACCCGGGAAGAGCAACAGCGGACCGACCTCGAGAAGGTGCGAATGACCGCGGCGCGCAGAATCGACGAACTGAAGCTACAGGTCATGGATAGCGAGAAGGCCGTCGCAAGGGCAGCGTCCGACGTACGGCTCGCGGAGCTCGACGCCGTCATACCGGCAGCGACCATTCCGAAACTCGACTATGAACGCTACCAGCTGACGCTTGCGACCGCGAAGAAGACACTGGTGCGTGCGCAGGCCGAACTCTTGAACAAGGAGTCCGAACTCGGCGACGTTGTCGCGGAGACCGAGCTCGAAATCGAGCAGGCCGAGTCGAGTTACCAACGTATCCGGCTCGCGCTGGAGGCGACCGAAATCCGCGCCGAGAAAGCCGGCTTCATGATCTACGGCGACAATCCCTTCACCGGCAAGAAGATATTCCCGGGCGAGACCTTGTATTCGGGTTTCATGATCGCGTCCGTCGCCAGCCGCGAGGACCTGCAGATCCGGTTCTGGGTCCACGAAGCAGATATCCTCGAGCTCGGCGAGGGACAGCAACTCGAAGTTGCTGCCGATGCACAGGGCTCGTCCCCGTTTTTCGCCAACCTGATCTGGACGTCAAGCCAGGCGGTCGAAAAACAGGACTGGAGCGACAGCGGTTACTTCGAAGCATTGGCCAAACCGGTTACCGAGCTGCCCGCCAGTATCATGCCGGGGATGAGCGTCATGGGCCTGATTTCACGGACGGCGGAAAACCGATGAAGCGACTTATCATGTTGTCACTGTTGCTGGCCGGTAGTGCCTTCGCGGAGCAATGGTCGGAACTCGAACCGGTTGACCGCCCCATCACCGTCTCGGCCAGCGGCATCGTCGTATCCGCCGATTCGATTCGCTTCGGTCCCCCTGCGACGCGACGCTGGCGCGTAACGATCACAAATCTCGCCCGCGAGGGATCGATGGTTAAGGCCGGCGACGTGCTGGCCCAGTTCGACGCGAGTTCGACCGACGATCGCGTGCGGGACAGGAAGGCCCAGCTAAACGCGAAGCGTTCCGAGCTCGAGTCGCTGCTGGAGACTCAGCTGCGGGAGATCGAAGAGGAGAAGGTCACGCTCGCCGAAGCGAAAAGCGCCGCTGAGAAGGCGGCGCGCAAGGCCGATACCAATGCAGAAGTCTACGCCGGCCTCGAATACAGGAAGTTGCTCGAGGAACGGGACATCGCAGCGGAGTTGTACCGTCGCGAGAAAGAGCGCAAGGGACTGAACCGCCGCGTACGAGAAGCGAAGGAAGCGGAGCTTGCGGCAGACATCAGGCGTCTCGAGAGCGAAGTTGCTGGCGCGGAACGCGAGTTGGCGTCGTTCACGATCACTGCGCCCAGGGATGGCCTCGTGATCGTCGGCACGGACCAGCAGGGACAGAAACTGAGCGTCAACGACCAGACCAACCCCGGTATCACCGTCGTCGAGCTCGCGAATCCGGATGACCTCGTCATTCGCGCCGAGGTACCGGAGTTTGCCGCGACGAGCATCGCCGTGGGTCAGAACGCCGTGTCGGTCATCGATGCCGTCGGTGGTACCCCGATCAGCGGAAAGGTGGTCGACGTCGGCAGCATCGTGCGCCGGCAGTCGCAGTTCTCCCAGGCAATGGTCCGGGACGTGTCCGTCTCGCTGCCGAAAGACGTCATCGATACGCTGCGACCCGGCATGTCGGTCAAACTTGAAATCGAGGTGGACACACAGAAGAGTGCACTCGCTGTGCCTGACGACGCCATCCAGTATCGAGCCGGCAAACCCGGCGTCGTCGTCAAGGGCGACGGATGGCGCCCGATCGTTATCGGCCGGGCCAGCGCCGGCCTGCATATTGTCGAAAGCGGCCTCGAGGCCGGCGACAGGGTGGCACTGCGATGATCAAACGAATACTGGTCGTCTGCACGGCGACGGCATTGGCCGCCTGCTCGTCCGAGCAGGCGACAGCCCCCGCGATTGTCGCCGAGAGGACCTCCACGGAGCTGTTGGTCCCTGCGCGCGGCGAGTTGATCGCGTCAGAATCCCTGCCGATCATAATGCCGGGCGGGATTCGCATGGCATTCAACATCTCGTGGATCGCGCCGGAGTACTCTGAGATTCGAAAGGGCGATGTCATCGCGCGCTTTGACGACGTCCAGATCCGGCTGGACCAGGCAACGACACGGTTGGCCGTCGCCAAGTCTGACTTCAAGCTTGCCAACACCGACCGTGCCGAAGACATCGAACGCAAGCGCATCGGCCACGAAACGATTCGCGTCGACGGCGAGCGCGAGATCTCGGAAGCGTTTGCGACGGTTGACGAACGCCTGATGAGTCGCAACGAGATGATCGACGCGCTGTCCGACCTGGACTACCTCGATGTCGAGGCGGCCTACCTGGAGTGGCAGGAGGATACCTTCGATCAGCGAACGACGGCTGAGCGGAACCTGATCAAGGCCGAGCGGCAGGGTGAGGTCACAAAACTCGAGAAGCAGGAAAAAGCGCTCAACATGATGGAGCTCACGAGTCCCGCCGACGGCACGCTGGTGTATGCTCGGACGGGATGGGGCGAGAAACTGGGCAAGGGCAAGACCGTGTTCCCCGGGCGGCCCGTCGCGTTCATGCCGATTCGCGGCAAGGTCAAGGCCAAGCTGTACGTACCGGAAACCGACGCCGTTGGAATCAGCGTCGGGCAACCCGTCCGGGTCCGGCTCGACGCCGCCAGCGATCGGGAGTTTGCCGCAACTGTCGAGACCGTCTCGCCGGTGGCAAGCCCGAAGAACAAGACCGACCCTCAGAAGTTTTTCATCGTCGAAGCGACGATCGAAAATGTGGATCCCGACCTGATGCGTGTGGGCAGTCGCGTGCGAGCCGAGATCGTAACGGGCCGCGTAGACGACAACGTCATCGTGCCGGCGCAATCGGTCTACGGGGACGGCGACAATGCGCACGTCTTCGTGATGAACCGTGGCGGCTATGAGGAGCGCCAGGTGACGCTCGGGATGCGCAGCCCCGATCTGATCGAACTCGTGTCCGGCGTCGAACCGGGCGAACGCATCAGTCTTATCGCCCCGGCAGACGCAACGCTTTGAATCCTCGCGTAAGAAACCTGCTACTGGACATGCGCCAGGCGTTGGGGCAGCTCGCACATCACCGGCTGCGCACCGCGTTGACCTTGCTCGGAATGATCTTCGGCGTCGGGGCCGTCATCGCAATGCTCGCGGTCAGCGAGGGTGGCAAACAGCAGGCGTTGGAGTTGATCGAGGGCATGGGTCTGCGGAACCTGATCGTTGAAGCGAGAGAAATGGACGACCAGACCCTGAAACAGGTCCGGCGATACTCCGCCGGAGTCAATGTCCGTGACGCACAGGCCATCTCAAACACTCTGCCCTTCGTTGAAGACTGGGCCGGCAGCCGCCGCTTTCGCACCTGGACCTTGTTCAGCCGCGAGGGAGACAGTCGCGCCGATGTTTTCGCCGTCAGCCCGAATTACTTCGACTTGTCGAGCCTCGAGGCCAGCCGCGGCCAGGTGTTTAGCGATACGGACGACCTGACCTTCGCCCAGGTGATCGTGCTCGGCAGTACCGCCGCGCAGGACCTCTTCCCGAACGGCGATGCCATCGGCCAGTACGTCAAGGTCAATCACCTGTGGCTCGAAGTCATCGGCGTGCTGCGCGACCGACAACTCCCCGACAGCCAGTTCGAAGGCCAGCAGGTCGGCGGCGAGAGCAACCACGTGTACCTGCCACTGCAGACAGGACTTGCGCGGCTGAAGCGAGAAGAGCTCTCGGCCGAGCTCGATACGATCAAGCTCAGGCTGTAAGACAGCACGGAACCGGTTCAGGCAGCGCAAGCCATCGACCACCTGATGTCGCGGCGCCATAGTGAGCAAAACGACTTCAAGCTGGTCGTTCCGGCGAGGCTGCTGGCCCAGCATCAGCAGACGCAGCGGATCTTTACGATCGTCATGTCAGCGGTTGCCGGCATCTCGCTGCTGGTCGGCGGCATCGGCATCATGAACATCATGTTGGCGAGCGTCATGGAGAGAAAGTCCGAGATTGGCTTGTTGCGAGCCGTCGGTGCGCGCGAGATCGATATCGTCAGGCAGTTTCTCGTGGAGGCGTCCGTCATCGCGTTGATCGGCGCCGGCATCGGCGTGCTGCTGGGTATCATCCTGGCCTACGTCATCGCAGCGTTCGCCGGCTGGGCGGTGGCCTGGTCGATATTCGTAATCATCATCGCCGTTTTAGTCTGCGTCTGCATCGCCGTCGGCTTCGGTGTCTACCCGGCCATGTCAGCCGCGAGGCTCGACCCGGTGTCTGCATTGCAGTCCGACTGAGAGCGGATCAGCGTGAAAGGAGATGGCGACCCCGACAGTCAGGCCCGTCGAGGTCGCTCGCACCGAATACCCGGGGGGGACCGTGATTGGCGCACATCTCTGTATTGAGATGCGCCAGACGGCGAAATGGTTTCACGGCCTCCGTCAGACGGCCGGCCCCAGCTCCCTGGCGGCCGCCCGAATCTCGTCCAGCAGCACCTCGGAGGCGGGCAGCATGCTGCCCTGCGCGCGTCGAATGATCCCGATCGGTCGAGTCTTGTCGAAGATGGGCAGGTCCACCGTGGTCAGCAGGTCCAGCTTCTGCTCATAGTGGATCTGGTGTGCTGACAGGACAGTGACCATGTCCGTGTCTTCGAGCAGTCCCCGGGTGATCAGCAGCGAGCCGGTTTCGACGACCTGGCGGGGCAGCTCATAACCGTGCTCCGCCAACGCATCCTCGAACAGGTGCCGCGTCGGAGAATCCTCGTTCGGCAAGACCCAGTCGTACCCTGCCAGGTCCGACCACGCCGGATTCTTTATTTTCGTCAACGGATGGCCGGTGCGAACAACGATTGAGACTCGATTGTCGATGACCGCCTCGCAGGTAAGGCTGCTGTCCAGTTCGTCCCTGTCCAGGGCCGTGACAATGAAATCGACGTCACCGCAACGCAGTGCCGCCAGCAATCCCGCATAGGGCGCCTCGACCGTCGTGACGTCGATGTCGGGGTGCTTCTTGAGCAGGCGCTTGATGGCGGTGGGCAGTATGAATGTCCGTGAAAACGGGAGACTGCCAAAGCGGATCCGGCCGGACTGTACACCCTGCATCGCGTTGATTTCCTGCACTGCGTGCCGCAGGTGCATGCGCGCGAGCTTGATCTCGCTGACCAGCGTGGTGGCGAACGCCGTCGGTACCGTGGCGTTCGGCAAACGATCGAACAGCGGCTGGTGAAGCATGTCCTCGAGCTTTCGGATATTGACGAGGATCGCGGCAACGGTAATGCCAAGGCCGTCGGCGGCCGCCTCTGTGTCCTGGTGCTCGGCAACGGCGATAAAGGCGTCCAGCCACCGGTCCGAGACGTCCATCTCGAAGAACCGGCCGACGCTGGGTGTTGTCGAGATGGTCGGTTGGGGAATCGCTTCCCGGGCTCGGGCGAACGCGTCGCGGGCAAGGCCAGCCCCCTCGGCCAGCGCCTTGCCATACGCGGTCAGCGTAATGCCCTTGGCCGACCGGTCGAACAGTTCAACACCGACATCGGCCTCGAGATCGTGCAGGCTCTTCGTTACCGACGTTTGCGAACGGTTGATTGCCGTTGCTGCGCCGGTAACACTGGAGTGCCTGGCGGCGGCGAGAAGCAACCGCGCATGTTTTAATGAGATACCAGACATTGATAAGGGAGATTAAAACATCAATGTCCATGATTCTCCTAGGAAAATCCAGCAAAAGCCCCGCGCCCATACAAAAAGAAACACAATTTTGAAACTGTGAGGGCTAAGCTCCGTCAAAGCACGGGCACGACAAGACAGGAACGCCATGATCAAGAGACTTTTCGAACAGGTTATCAGCGCGATCAGCGAAGAAACCGATGCCCCGCAACAATCGCAAGACCGGGACGAAGCGATTCGTCTCGCGACCGCCGTGCTGATGGTGGACGTTGCGCAGGCGGACGACGTCTTCGATGAGTCTGAGTTCGACCGCGTGCTTTCACTGATAGAGACGCACTTCCAGCTGGACCCGCAGGTCGCCGCAGAACTCGTCAATAAGGCGTCGGAAGAGGCTGAAGAGCTCGTGTCACTGCACAGCTTTACCGACATCCTGCACGGTCATCTCGCCGAACACGAAAAGGCACGCATTGTCGAATTGCTGTGGAAGGTCGCCTACGCCGACGGCAGTCTCGACAAGTACGAAGACTCGCTGGTGCTGAAGATCAGCGACCTGCTGCACGTCAGCCGCGGCGCCGTCATGCGCCTGAAGGACGACGCGTCCCGCAGCGCCGGCTAGTCCGGCGCGACACGCATGGCCGCGCCTACTCGGATGCCAGGGATCTGAGTTTCTGTCGCTGTTCCTCCAGCAACTTCCTGTTCGCGGCGAGCAGGTCCGCGACGAAAGCAATAAGGATGGTCTGGAAACCCATTCCGAGAAGCACGGCCGCGAGGATCAACGACTGGATCTTGCCGCTACCGTCACCGGTCAGGTAGTACCAGACAAACCGCAAGCCGATCAGTGTGCCTATCGCGAAGATGATGACGCCTATCGTCATGAAAAAGCGAAACGGGCGATAGATGATGAAGATCCGGATGATCGTCATCATCGACTTCGCCACGTAGCTCGGCATGCTGCGCACCAGTCGCGAGGGCCTCAGGTCCTTGTTGGTTCGAATGGGCACCGACACGACCGGAATGTTCTTCTGCCCTGCCTGGATAATCGTCTCCAGCGTATACGTGTACTCGTTGAAGACCATCAGCTTCGTTGCAGCGTCGCGACTGATTGCGCGGAAACCTGACGGCGCATCCTCGATCGTCGTGCCGCTGACGATGCGAACGACCCAGCTGCCAAGTCGCTGAAGCATCTTCTTCAGCATGCTGAAGTGGCTCGTCTCGTTGATCGGCCTCGCGCCGATGACCATCTCGGCGCGTTGCTCAAGTATTGGTTTGACCAGGCTTTCAATGTCGGCCGCGTTGTATTGATTGTCCGCGTCGGTGTTCACGATGACATCGGCGCCGTGATTCACGCAGGCCTCCAGCCCGGTCATGAACGCTCGAGCGAGACCCTGGTTGTGCACATGGCGCACAACGTGCTGGACGCCGTTGTCCTCGGCGACGGCCGCCGTATTGTCCGAGCTGCCGTCATCGACAATCAGCCACTCGACCTCATCAAATCCCTCGACCGTCTTCGGCAGGTCCGCCAAAGCCACAGGCAGGCTGGCCTCCTCGTTGAAGCAGGGTATCTGAATGATGAGTTTCATCGCTCTCGAGTCTCCGAAGTCTCTGGCTGTGCGTGATTCTTGACCGCGCGCACACAATCTACCTGCTCAAGCAGTTATTGTCAGCGAACCACGACACAGTTGGCGTTCCGCAAACCGAGGCGTTCCAGGAGCCAGCTTCGACTACAATGTCGCCCTCACGCGGCCAGGAAACAACAAGTATGACGATTTTGCAGCATCTGCCTGTCCTCGCCTGCCTGGGCTTTGCGCTGATGTTGTCTCGACGCGCCGGGTTGCTGCCGTCTATCGCGCTTCTCGTCGCTACCAGCCTCGTGGTGTTCGTGCTGTTCGTCGGCGCCCTGGTCGGCCTGTTGCTGCCAGCGACGGTTCTGATCCTGGCCGCCGGCGTACTGGCAATGCTCTATGAAAGCTACCGACTCTATGCCGTGAGGAATCGCCCGCCTCTCCCGCTGATCGTTTTTCTCGTGCTCAGTGTCGTCTTCTGGATCGCGCACAACGACGCAACGTTCTTCTATTTCGACGCCTTCTCGCACTGGGGCATCTTCCTGCGTGAGATGCTGGCCACCGATGCGGTCTGGGGTGCCGATACCAATTCCGTTCACCCGAAGTATCCGCCGGCGCCGACGCTCTGGCAGTACGTGTTTGCGCGTTTCTCTCCGGCGATGGAAGGCGCGGCATTTCACGCCCAGTTCGTGCTGTTGATTGCGCCGTTGATGGTGCTCTACGAGGGCATCCGCGATCGCATGGCGATCTGGGTCGTCCTGATTACGATCCTGCTGACGATCCTGTTGTTCAACTTCGGGCACGGCATCCAGTCCGTGTACGTCGACCACATCCTCGGCGCCTGGGTCGCCGGAAGCCTGGTCGCATTCATCGCGATGCTGCGCCGGGGGGGCGGCTGGGAACTCCTGTGGCTCGCCGCACCCGTCGCGGCCATGTGCCTGCTAAAAACGGTCGGCATCTTCTTCGTTCTCGTCGCGGCGGGCTGCATGATCATGGCCGGCTTTGGGCACTGGCTTGCCAGCCGGTCGCCGACGCCCCTGAAGAGCTTTGGGGTCGCATCGGCAGCGGTGCTGTTGGCGCTTGTTGCGACGCTTGCCTGGCACCTGGACCGGGGGGCGGCAGGCATCGAGGCTACCGGGACGTCGACCGACGGCATGGTCGCCAACCTGACCAGCGGCGAGAGCATGTTCTCTGACACGGAGCGGGCTCTCATTTCTGCGCGCTTCGTCGACGTCGTCATGAACCAGCAGATCTCTAAGGACGAGGTATCCCGCCAG